>R03__coassemble_594_pt1 | contig 19830 bp, 15 predicted proteins | sample R03__metabat2_high_PE_058 | metagenome-assembled genome bin R03 | reverse complement strand
ACGAAGACTACAACCTTCTTGCCACCAAGACCAAGACTATCAGCTCTAGTGAGAAAGAATTTGGCGGCATCCTCGAAATGCCCGAACTCACCATCAACGCCGCCCCTGCCACCACCGGCACTGTTGATGGCCACGACTGGGTTCAGCTCTGGGCTGGCGGCCCGAAGTTCGCCACCACCAACCTCGGTGAGACAGAGGTGACGGGCAATACCGCAACCTACGCTTGGACCGAATCAGGCTCCGCCTCCGATGCCGCAACAACGACCTGGGGTAGCTCCTGGAAAGTGCCGACAGAGAGTGAGATGAACGAACTGTGCCTTGCAGCATCAAGCACCGGCTCGGACAAAGTCTCCTGCGAATATACCAATAGTCCCGGCGTTTACGGCTTCCTGTTCACAGGCACAACAACGGGTTATACTGACAATTCCTTGTTCCTCCCTGCCGATAGCGGCGATTCCACTATGGGCAACGGCGACTACTGGTCGGGTACTGCCGATGGCAGCAACGGTCATGACTTGTACCTCGACTACATCTTCAGCAATTGGAACAGCAGTTGGAACTCGGACAGTGTGATCAGCATGTACCTTGTCCGCCCTGTTCTCAAGTAATTTGAGTGCATCGTAGCGCAGGATAAATTGCCACCTTTGTTTTTGAAGCCACAATTATCCCTAGCATCCAACAACAATACAGCCCCGGGAGAACCCCGAGGCTGTTGTTTCGTTTAGAACTCAATCTCCACGAGCCGCTGCTGAAGCGAGAGGTTCTTGTAGTCCCCAATTTCCTCCTGCCGCAGTCCCAGGCGTAAAATAAAGCCCTGTAAATAAGAAACTTACAGGACTTTATATTTAGTGGAGAATGGGAGATTCGAACTCCCGACCCCCTGCTTGCAAAGCAGGTGCTCTACCAACTGAGCTAATCCCCCAAAATGTCAATTTCCACGGCGGGAGCCGGAGAGTGGTACTGGGTAGGAGAATCGAACTCCTATTGCGAGATTGAGAATCTCGAGTACTAACCGTTATACGAACCCAGCATTTCAAATGGGATTGCAAAGGTAAGAAACTTTTTTTAATCTCCAAATAAAAAGTTAAATTTGTGGGCTGAAACGTTAACTGAACATGAAAAAAATCCTGATAATCGCCGCTCTGTTCCTGGCGTGCTTCGCGGCCGGGGGAGTCATCGGCAAACTAATTGGCGAAATTATGAACAAATCGGACAAGGCGGGACTGTTGCAGAGGCCGCAAGTGGAAATTGTGGACGGAGTGATGACCCCGGAGGCGCTGCTTTCTTTCGCAAGACTTGGCGACCCGCAGATTTCCCCCGACGGGAAAACCATAATTTACGGCCTGGGCTTCGTGTCGGTGGAACAGAACCGCATCTGCACGAATCTTTTCGCCTGCAATGCGGACGGCAGCGGATCCCGCCAGCTGACCTTCAGCGACAAGAGCATATCCTGCGCCCGCTGGAGTCCGGACGGGAAAAGCATAAGCTATCTGCAGGGAGGCCAGCTGTACCGCGCCCCCTTCAAGGGTGACAGGCTGGGCCGCGGGAAACAGCTCAGCGACGTTCCTGCCGGCATATCGGACTACAGCATCTCCCCGGACGGCAACCTTATATATTATGTAAGCAGCATTCCCGGCCCCGTCACATCTCCAAAGGATGCTGATCCCGCGCTGGACAAGGCGCAGGCCTATGTGACCGAAGATCTTATGTACCGCCATTGGGACCACTGGACAAAAGAAACGCCCAGGACCTTCGTGTCCACGCTGTCGAACGGCAAGATAACGCCCGACAATTCTTTCGATATCCTGGGCAGCGCCCCTGCGGGCGTGGAACTGCCCACGGAGCCTTTCGGCGGAGCGGAGCAGCTGTGCTGGGCGCCCGATTCGCGCCATATAGCCTTCAGCTGCAGGATGAAGAAGGGCCTGGAGTACGCCTTCTCCACAAATTCCTGCATATACCTGTATGATATACTCACGGGCCAGACTGTGCCGGTCACAACAGAGGGCGGCTACGACACGGACCCTTCGTTCAGCCCCGACGGCTCCCGTCTTGCCTGGATTTCTATGGAAAGGGACGGCTACGAGGCAGACCGTCAGAGGCTTATGCTGTGCGATGTGGAGATTCTTCCCGCCGAAGAGGAAGGCCAGAATTTCGGGATGCGGACGGGTCCTGCACGGGAGCTTACCGAAGGCTTCATCTATGATGCCGCCTCAATTGCCTGGAGCCCTGATTCCAAAACTATAGTGTTCCCCGCCACGACGGATGGCCTGGGCGCTCTGTACAGCAGCTCCCTTACTCCCGGCAGCATAAAGAGGCTTACCCCCGCGGACTGGATGATGGGATTCTCCGCGCCCTTCAGCGTACAATCTTCCGCGGACGGCGGGCTCAGCCTGCTTGCCGGCGCCAATTCGATGGATTTTCCCACGGAGCTCTTCCGCATAGATGTTCCGTCCGATGCCTCAAAGGCTGTGGAAAGGACGCAGATTACGCAGGAGAATGCCGCCATTCTGGAGCAGCTTTCTGCTGTGCGCACAGAAATGATAGAAATTCCCACGCCTCAGGGCGAGACTTTGCACTGCTGGGTGTTGTACCCCGACGGATTCGACCCCGAGGGCAGTTACAACGGCATCGAGATGTTCAACGGAGGTCCGCAGACCAGTATGGACGAGAGCTGGAGCTACCGCTGGAATTTCCGCCTGATGTGCCAGCAGGGCTATGTGGTGGTGCTTCCGTGCCGCCACGGCGACAGCGGCTGGGGCCAGCCGTGGAAAGAACAGATAAGCGGTGATTACCAGGGGCTCAACATGCAGGACTATATGCTGGCCGGCAAATGGTTCAAGAGTCAGAAATGGGCTGCGAAGCTTGCTGGTGTGGGTGCTTCGTACGGCGGTTTCTCCGTGTACAACCTGATGGGCATCCACGGCGACCTTTTCGACTGTTTCATAGCTCACGCCGGAATCTTCGACGAAAAGATGCTGTGGTACACCACTGAGGAGGCCTGGTTCGGCAATTGGGACAACGGCGGAATGACGCCGTATGAGTACAATCCCGGCTCGGTCGGCCCTGAGGGCGACGGCATCACCTTCGGCGGCATGCAGCAGGCAGGTGCGCCTTATTCGTCCCGCGAAAAGGCCCGGGCACACTATTCCTGCGACCCCCAGTCCAGGGTTACGAAATGGCACACCCCCATTCTGTGCATCCACGGAATGATGGACTATCGCATTCCCTACGAGCAGGGAATGGCTGCATTCAACGCTGCCCGTATGATGGGCGTTCCCGCCAAGCTGATAGTCTTCCCGGAGGAAAACCACTGGATACTGAAACCGCAGAACGCCCTGTTCTGGCACCGCAGCTTCTTCGAGTGGCTGGACCGCTGGATGGGATTCGACGAAAACAATAGGTAAATTCTTGATAAAATGGCACTTATAAAATCTATCTCCGGAATAAGGGGAACAATCGGAGGCTGCCCCGGAGAGGGTCTCACCCCTGTCGACATAGTGAATTTCACCTACGCCTACTGCGAAAAGATGAAGGCGATGCGTCCCAAAAAGCTCTTCGGCTCAAGGGACAAAATGCGCATAGTGGTGGGCAAGGACGCCCGTCTGAGCGGCGAAATGGTGGAGAATCTTGTGGTGGGAACGCTTTTGGGCTGCGGTGTGGACGTGATAAAGATAGGCTTCGCCAGCACCCCCACCACGGAACTTGCGGTCACCGGCCTGGGAGCAGACGGCGGCATAATCCTGACGGCTTCGCACAATCCCAAGCAGTGGAACGCCCTCAAGCTTCTGAACGCCGACGGAGAATTCCTGAGCGCCGCCGATGGCCAGGCCATACTGGATTGTGCGCAGAAGGGCGATTTTGACTTCGCCCCCGTGGAGCAGCTTGGCTCCGTTCGTGAAGAAGACTATGTGGAAAAACATATAAAGGCCGTGCTGAAGCTGGACCTCGTGGACCGCAGGGCCATTTCACGCGCCGGCTTCAAGGTGGTCGTGGATGCCGTCAACAGCGTCGGCGGCGACATTATGCCAAGGCTCCGCAAGCAGTTGGTTGTCCAGGTGATAAAATTGAACTGCGAGCCCACAGGAGACTTCGCGCACAATCCCGAGCCCCTGCCGGCGAACCTTGTAGGCCTGTGCGAGGCTGTGGTAAAACACGGCGCTGACCTCGGCATCAGCGTGGACCCCGACGTGGACCGTCTGGCTCTGATATGTGAAAACGGCGAGCCTTTCGGCGAGGAATACACCCTTGTCAGTGTGGCGGACTATGTGCTGGGCAGCCTCTCACAAAAGGCCGCTGCCAAGGGAAAGGAAGTCGCGAAGATAGCGAAGCCCTACAATTTCGCCACCTCCAGCAACCTCAGCAGTTCGCGCGCTCTTCGAGACGTGACCGAGAATTACGGTGGCACCTATGCTCCCGCAGCCGTTGGCGAGGTGAACGTTGTTGCCAAGATGAAGGAGACCGGAGCCATAATAGGCGGCGAGGGCAACGGAGGCGTCATCTATCCCGCCCTGCACTACGGCCGTGACGCGATGGTGGGCGTGGCCCTGTTCCTCAGCAACATGGCGCACAAGAAGCTTTCCGCTGCCCAGCTTCGCGCCACATATCCGGACTACTACATAGCCAAGAACAAGATCCAGCTTAGCGACGCCTCGATGGTGGACCGCATCCTGGATGGTCTGAAACAGGCATACAGCAGCGAGGATATCAACACTGTGGACGGCGTGAAGATTTCCTTCGAGGCCTCCCGCAAGTGGGTGCACCTGCGCCGCAGCAACACGGAGCCGATCATCCGCATCTACGCGGAGGCCCCCACGCGCGAAGAGGCTGAGGCTCTCGCAGACAGGGTGGTGGCCCTCGCCCGCGACATAATGGAGCAGTAGCGCAATGTTCTCTTTCAGAACCACACCGCTGGTTTCCCAGATGGACAAGGCCCTGCAAGAGGGCAGGGTGGGATGCTTCTGCACCGCCTCCTGCTGGCGTACGGAGCAGAAACGCTATATGTGGGAAATTTTTTTCCAGAGGGGCAATCTTGCCCTGCTGATGACCCCTCGCGAGGCGGAACTCACCCCCGGAACGAACCATATCGAATTCGACATTGAGGCCGTTTCGCAGTTGGATGCCCTTGTGGTGGAAATCCAGGATACGGGCTCGCGCTACTTCAACTACACCAAGGACGTCATGAGGCTGATGGAGCAGCTGTGCACTCTGCCTTCGCCGCCTTCGCTGTACGTTGTGGACCACATCAATCCCGCCGGAAGGGTGGTGGAAGGCACTATGCCCGAAGGTCTGGAAAAGGACTTCCGCGCAGAGCCGCACACCCCGAAGGTGGCCCACAGGCACGGTCTTACGCTTGGTGAACTTTGTAACCTTTATTATAATGAAATAGGCGCCAAGTACCCCCTGCACGTGATTTCGGCGCTGGCCACCGAGTCCAACCGCGACCTTCTGCCCTGGACCATCGCCCCTTGCAGCGACATCCCGGGCCTTTTCACCTGCGAGATGTACAGCGGCGGGGGATTGTGGAACAACACCAACCTGACTCCCGGAATCGGCACTTCCCGTCCCTATGAATACATTGGTGCGCCGTACATCAGGCACGACGGCCAGCAGCCCCCCTCAGCCCCCGGCATAATGATGCGTCCCTGCACGTTCACCCCGGCCGCCGGCCGCTACGAGGGCAAGAGGTGCAACGGCTACCAGCTGATGCTGCAGGGCGGAGTGGAGTACCATTCCCTGCTGCACACGCTGTCCCTGATGCGCTTCTTCAAGGAGTATTACCCGCAGTTCCGTCTGGAGGAGGGATTCCGCTCCAAGCTGGGGGATTCCGTTCTGATGGATTACGTGGAGGGCAAGACAAGCGAGGAAGAGCTTCGCGAATATGTGAAGGTGTCGGAGCAGAAGTGGATACGCAAGGCGCGCAAGTTCCTTTTGTATGAGGACCAGCCATATAGGGTGAAATAAATTTGACTATCGGAAAAATATTCCGTACTTTTGCAGGCTAATCGGGCTATGATCAGGATATTTTATAAGGAAAACGGACAGACTCTGAGCTGTGTATCGACGGCGGATTTCGCCTCGATGAAGGCGGAGTCCGTGCTCTGGATAGACCTTTTCGCTCCCAGCGGAGAGGAGAAAAGGGCTGCCGAGGAATTCCTGAACTGTTCCCTTCAGGCCCGTTCCAAGGCCGAGGAAATCGAGAGCTCGTCCCGTTTCATAGAGACGGACAAGGGCATCTTCGCCAACACCAACTTCATCATCCCCGGCCCGGACGACTACTCGATGGAGGCGGTGTCCTTCATACTTGTGGGCGGAGTCCTTACCACAATCCGCGAGGTGCAGCTCAAGTCCTTCAAGGACATGCAGCTTCGCGTGGAGGCCTTCCCCAAGCAGTACGCCAACGGCTACTCCGTCTTCCTTGCCCTGCTGGAGCAGAGGGTGGACCTGGACGCCGACATGATAGAGCTGATGAGCAAGGAAATCAGTGTTCTGAGCCACAAACTGGACCAGAGCGAAGATTCCGTGAGCGAGGACATCCTTTTGGAAATCAACCAGATGCAGGAAAATACGATGATAGTGCGGGAGAACATCGTGGACAAGCAGAGGATGGTGAACAGCATGCTCAAGACGGACAAGATGCCAAAGAGCCTCGTGGGACGTTTCGGCACCCTGGCAAAGGATATTTCCTCCCTTATCAACCACGCCAACTTCAATTTCGAGCGTCTGGAATACTTGCAGGACACGGTTCTGGGTCTTGTGAACCTGGAGCAGAACAAGATCATGAAGGTGTTCACCTTTGTCAGCCTGCTGCTGATGCCCCCTACGCTCATCGCCAGTTTCTACGGAATGAACCTCCGGCTTCCCATCCTCGGAGGGGACACGAAGTGGGACTTCGTGATAGTGCTTGCCCTGATGCTGGTCTCCGTCGTGACGGTTTTTATAATTTTCCGCAAGAAAAAGTTGTTCTGAACCAAAAATTATCACTATATTTGCGCTCCCTTTCGGGGCGCAATTTTTTTGCAATCCGCAAAGGTCAGTACATAATGTTTAACGCACTAATTATCAAATTGAATTAATTATGGCAAACGAAGAAAACAAGGAAGCTGTGAGACTGAACGCTTCCGTCGCTCCCGAGGCATTCGACTGGGATGCATTTGAAAACGAGAACGTCTATGACGCAGACCGCGCCTCCATCGAGGCCGAGTATGACAAAACCCTCTCCAAGGTTCAGGAGAGCGAGGTTGTCGAGGGCGTCGTGACATCCATCAACAAGAAAGAGGTAGTGGTTAACGTAGGCGGCAAGTCCGAAGGCGTCATCCCCACCACCGAATTCCGTTACAACCCCGACCTCAAGGAGGGCGACACCGTGGAGGTGTTCATCCAGACAGCAGAAAATAAGGCAGGCCAGCTGGTTCTGTCCCACAAGAAAGCGCGCACCCTGCGCTCCTGGGACATGGTCAACGAGGCCTACAACGCCGACCAGATCGTGAAGGGTTACGTGAAGACCCGCACCAAAGGCGGCATGATCATCGACGTGTTCGGCATTGAGGCTTTCCTGCCCGGCAGCCAGATCGACGTCAAGCCCATCCGTGACTACGACCAGTTCGTGGACACCACGATGGACCTCAAGATCGTGAAGATCAATCCCGAATTCCACAACGTGGTGGTTTCCCACAAGGCTCTCATCGAGGCCGAACTGGAAGCCCAGAAGAGCGAAATCATCAGCAAGCTGGAGAAAGGCCAGGTGCTGGAGGGTGTCGTGAAGAACATCACCGACTACGGCGTGTTCGTGGACCTCGGCGGCGTGGACGGTCTTATCCACATCACCGACCTCAGCTGGGGCCGCATCAACCATCCTAGGGAGGTTGTCGAGCTGGATCAGAAGATCAACGTCGTCATCCTGGACTTCGACGAAGGCAAGAAGCGTATCGCCCTTGGTCTCAAGCAGCTCAGCAAGCATCCTTGGGAAGCTCTTGATCCCGATCTGAAGGTGGGCGACACCGTGAAGGGCAAGGTTGTCCTCGTACAGGACTACGGCGCATTCGTGGAGGTTGAGCCCGGTGTAGAGGGTCTTATCCACGTTTCCGAAATGAGCTGGAGCCCTCGTCTGCGCATCGCCCAGGACTTCCTGAAGGTGGGTGACGAGGTTGAGGCCAAGGTCCTCACCCTGGACCGCGAAGACAAGAAGATGTCCCTCGGTCTGAAGCAGCTTGTAGCCAACCCTTGGGAGAACATCCGCGAGAAATACCCCGTAGGCAGCCAGCACACCGCCACAGTTCGCAACATCACCAACTTCGGCGTGTTCGCAGAGCTCGAGGACGGCATCGAGGGCCTGGTACACATCAGCGACCTGAGCTGGAACAAGATCAAACATCCTTCCGAGGTTGTCGCTTCCGGTGATTCTCTGGAGGTTATAATTCTGGACTTCGACGAGGAGAACCGCAAGCTTTCCCTCGGTCACAAGCAGCTCACCCCCAACCCTTGGGAGGAGGTGGAGAAGGCCTTCCCTGTAGGAGCCGTTGTAGAGGGCACCGTCAAGGAGGTTGGCGAGAAAGCCGCGATCATCACCCTCAGCGAAGAGGCCGAGGCCGTATGCCCCATCCGCGAATTCGTCAAGGAAGACGGCAGCGCTCCCGCAGTGGGCGAGAGTCTCTCCTTCAAGGTAACCGACCTGAAGCGCAACTCCAAGAAGATCACCGTTTCCCACCTCAAGACCTACGCCGCCGCCTCCAGGAAGGAGGATCGCGCAGAGCGTCCCGCCTCTGAGGAAGACGCCGCCAAGAAGGCAGTCAAGATGATCAACAACTCCGTGGAGAAGACCACCCTCGGCGACCTGGACGTTCTGGCCGCTCTGAAGGAGCAACTCTCCAAATAAGACTGCCCAGGCCTTAATGGCAGGCAAGTTCATACTTAGCATTCTGGGTTCGGCCAGTGCAAAGCCATCCAGAACGCGCGAATCAAGCGCTCAGCTGCTTCAGGCAGCTGAGCGCCTGTTTTTGATCGATTGCTCCGAGGGCTGTCAGCGCAGGATGACATCTCAGACAGACCGTCTCAAGGAGTGGGCCGCTGCCGCTTCGCTTCAGGGAGTGCGCCGCGTCTCCAAGACCCAGCTGGACGCGATTTTCATCTCGCACGTGCACGGCGACCATATGTTCGGCCTCTTTCCCTTGCTCAGCACTATGTCGCTTAACGGACGCAAGAAGCCCCTTACCATCTTCGGGCCGTCCAACCTTGGCCCTATCCTGAATTTCTACAAGTCCTTCTGGGGTGACAAGGATCCTTTCGAACTGGTGTTCGTTCCTTTGAAGTGCAAGGAGCCCGAAGTTGTCCTGGAGTATCCGGGTCTTCGTGTAGAGGCCTTCCCCCTGCGTCACGGCATCGACTGCTTCGGCTACATCTTCCGCGAGACGCCGCCTCCGGGTCTTTCGGCAACTCCTGCCGCTGCAGCCCCGTTGCCGCGCCTTCGCAGCTACGCCTATTGCAGCGACACGGCTCCCTTCGAGCAGCTGCCGCAGTGGGTATGTGGCGTCGACGTACTGTACCACGAGGCCACCTATATGCGCCGTGACGCTGCCAAGGCCCTTGCCCGCTTTCACAGCACAACAGCCGATGCCGCCACTTGCGCCTTAGAGGCCGGCGCCGGCCGCCTCCTTGTCGGCCACTATTCTTCCGCCCTTCGCGACGAAGACATCGCCGGAGAGTTCATTGCGGAAGTCCGCGAAATCTTCCCCGCCGCCACCGCTGTCTCCGATGGCGACATCTACGACATCCTCTGATTCTTGTGACTTTCGCACCGGACAAGAATCTTCGGACGAAGCCGCTATCTTTCGAATTTTCTGAGAATTGCGAGTTTCAGTTTCTCGACTTTGCCGCCGTAAGGATGCTCGCGCAACGAAAGGTTGAAGCGGGAAGAGCCGCGCAGCACGGTCTGGGGATGCGTGAATTCGCGGAAACCCCATTCTCCGTGGTAGGCGCCCATTCCTGAATGGCCCGTGCCGCCGAAGGGGACGCCCTTCACCATCAGGTGTACGCACACCTCATTGATGCAGCCGCCTCCGTACTGCTGCGTGCGCATCGTCCTGTCCGCCCAGCGAGTGTTGCGCGTGAAAACGTACAGCGCCAGAGGGTGCTCCCTGCGGGCGATGGTATCCAGCAATTTGTCCACATCCGCATCCTTGAACGGCACCACCGGCAGCAGGGGGCAGAAAAGTTCGTGCTGCACTATCTGCTCGTCAATGTTCACGGGATATATTACGGTGGGGGAAAATTTTCGGCGTTTGGCATTCCTATCCCCGCCGTAAACTATGCGGGAGCTGTATTCTTCGGCTATTGCAGCGCACTTTTCAAATGCTTGGTCTGAAATAAGTCTTGGATATTCGTCGCTGAGAGTGGGCAGGGGGCCTATCTGTCTTGCGAACTCACAGCTTAGCGCCTTCAGGAAAGGCTCCGCCACCTCCTGTGCAACGGCCACCTGATTTATGTTGATGCATATCTGGCCGGCGTTGCAGAGCTTCAGAAATGCAATCTTGCGGGCGGCGTCACGGATGTCGGCATCCTTGCGCACGATGCACCAGTTGCCGTTCTCGCCGCCAAGCTCCAGCGCCACAGGCGTGAGATTCTTCGCGGCCATCTCCATCACATGTCTGGCCACTTTTGGCGATCCGGTGTAGAAAATCTTGTCCCAACGCTGCTCCAGGCATATGTCCGCCACGTCGTGTCCGCCGTCAACGACACTCACATACTCCGGAGGAAAGATATCCGCGACAAGGGCGGCGAGTGCGCGCGTGCAGGCGGGCGACTTGGAGCTTGTCTTCAGGACGGCCGTGTTGCCGCCTGCGATTGCGGCCGTCAGCACGCCCAGCGTCAGCAGCAGGGGGAAGTTGAACGGGGAAATTATCAGCGTCACGCCGTAGGGCATCTTGTACACCTTTGTTGTGATGCTGGGAAAGCACATCAGAGAGCTGAAATGCGTCTCGGGGCGCGTCCATTTGCGCAGGGAGCGAATCGTTTCGTTTATCTCCACGATAATGGGCCCGATGTCGCAGAGGTAAGCTTCCACAGCGCTTCTGCCAAGGTCACGGGCGAGCGCCTCCTCCAGTTCGGATTCCCTGTCGATGACAGCGCGGCGCAGAGCCTTGAGTTGTTTGATTCGCCACCCTGGCGGCAAAGTGGCTCCGCCCAGGAAAAATTCCCTCTGAGCGGAAACAATGTTCTGAATGTCTGTTGCAGTCATAATATTCCCGGCTTTTCGGCCTGGTCTCATTGCAAATTTAGCCAAACTTCCCGAACAATCAAAACAGCCCTCGCTTCTGTCCGGCGGGTAGTTTGTATTCCCCTTGTCTCGCCTTTTTTGCAGATAAGCCGGAATTTTGTTAAATTTGCGCTCAAAGTGTCAATTCGCTCCCAGCGGGCGAGTGCCTCACATAAGGATTTTGAAAAAGTATGAAAAAGACCTTTATAATTGCGGCTGCCCTGATATCGATCGCCGCAATCTCCGCAGCCCCCGCCGCATCTGCCGCAAAGACTGCCACCGACGACAAGGCTCAGTCCTATATCGCCAAGTACAGCACGATAGCCGTGGAAGAGATGAACCGAAGCGGCGTGCCTGCCAGCATCACCCTGGCTCAGGGAATGCTGGAGTCCGGCTACGGATACGGCACGCTGGCCACCAAGGGCAACAACCATTTCGGCATCAAGTGCCACGCGGACTGGAGCGGCCCCACGATCCGTCACGACGACGATCGCAAGGCCGAATGTTTTCGAAAGTATTCCAGTGCGCAGGACTCTTTCCGTGACCACTCGGACTACCTTCGCTACAAGGAGCGTTACCAGAGTCTTTTCGATTATGATGTCCTGGACTACAAGTCCTGGGCATATGGTCTGAAGAAGGCCGGATATGCCACCAACCCCCAGTATGCAGAAAGACTGATAGAACTCATCGAGCGTTACGATTTGTCCAGATACGACCGTGTCCAAGCCAAAGCCAAAGTCAAAGGCAAGTCAGCCGGCAAAGGCAAAGGCGCGGGTAAAACCGCCGCAGATGCCGAAGATGGCAAGGCCGTTCCCGAGTCCCCCTCGCAGCTGGCCCGGCCCCGCCGTTTCACCGGCTCGGGCAACGCGGGCACCTTCGCCGTTTCTCTGGAGCGTGAGGTGATGCAGGTGAACGGCGTTCCCTTCATCTATGCCCGCGCAGGAGAAAGCTTCGAGAGCATAGCCCGGCTGTACAATCTCTTTCCCAAAGAGTTGATGCGCTACAACGAGGTGGGCTTCGACACACGCATCCGCGCCGGTCAGGTGATCTACCTGCAACGCAAAAAATCCTGTGCGGCCAAGGGCCTGCAGAAGCACGTCTGCTCTGAAGGCGAAAGCCTGTATGACATTTCGCAGAAATACGCCATAAGGCTGAAGTCCCTGATGCAGATGAATGGTTTTTCCGACGCCTACCACGAACTGAAGGAAGACGACAGCATCCTTCTGCAGAAGCCCTCTCGAGGGCGTCAGAGCGGCAAATGATTGCCGGAAATTGTCAGTGAACCGTTCTAATTCACCAGTAAATGAAGACCAAGAAAACCATAATTACGGCAGTGTTGTTCCTGCTTGTCCTTCTGGGCGCAGCCGGCGGATTTGTCGCCGTGCGCTGGTATATGGACAACAGGGCTCCGGCCCTGCGCTCCGGCGTGACTCTGCGCATATACCCCCAGACCACAGTTCAGGATGTTATCGACATGTTGACGCTGGGGGACAACGCCATCCATCCCGCATCCATACGCAGGGTGATGGAAAAGGAAAACGCCGCGGAGCGCCTGCGCTGCGGTCTGTACAAGATAGACACCCTGCAGCCTCCTGTCTATATCGCCCGTGCCATCACCCGTGGCTGGCAGAATCCGGTGAAGGTGGTCGTCCCCGACGGGCTGCGTTTCCGCGATGCCCTGTGCGGAGCCATATCTGCAGACCTGATGGTGGACAGCACATCCCTGCAGCAGGCCTTCCGCGACAGCCTCCTTATGGACAAATACTCCCTGAGGCCGTCGGCCCTTTTCGCCTACATCCTTCCGGATACGTACGAATTCTACTGGGACACTACGGCCGAGAATGTCCTTTCGCGCATACGCAAGGAATACGATGCATTCTGGAACGAAAGCCGCTTGAAGGCTGCCCAGGCCATAGGTCTGACCCCGTATGAGGTCAGTGTGCTGGCCTCCATCGTGGCCCAGGAGAGCAACCGCACCGACGAATTTCCCAAGGTGGCCAGCGTATATCTGAACCGCCTTCGCAAGGGAATCAAGCTGCAGGCCTGTCCCACCGTGTGCTATATCTACGGCTATTCCCTGCGCCGCGTGCTGTACAAGCATCTGCGCACGGATTCGCCGTACAATACTTATATGTATGAGGGTCTTCCGCCGACGCCCATATGCATCCCCGGCAAGCAGCACATAGAAGCCGTACTGCATCCCGACTCCACTCCGTACCTGTATTTCTGCGCAGATTCGTCCTTCAGCGGAAGGAATCTGTTCGCCACCAGCTACAGCCAGCATATGCGCAACGCGAGAGCCTATCAGGCTGCGCTGGCCACTCGCATGAAGAACGCCTCTTCGCCGCAGGCTCTGGACAGCCTACTTATCACCGCTCCGGAAAAGGGCACCGTTCAGAGCGAATGACAACTTGCCTGCCGGAAGCTGACCGGCAACCCTCCAACCAACCGCCGTGGAACAGATTTTCGACCCCCTAAGAAAAAAGTCAGTGCCGCTGACGCCCGAGGAAAGGGTGCGGCAGTGGTTTATCGCGCTTCTTCGCGACGCTTGCCGCGTGCCCGTCTCCCATATGCTCAGCGAATATGCTTTTTGTCTGGGAAGCAAGCAGATGCGCGCGGACATAATGCTATGGGACGACCATGGAGGGTACCTTGCCGTGGTGGAATGCAAGAGGCCCGAGGTAAAACTGGACGCTGCTGTGCTGGACCAGGCAGTGCGATACAATCTGGCGCTGGGCCTGAAATACTTGATGCTCACGAACGGAACCGGAACGATGGTCCTCAAGAACGAAGGCGGGACATTTGTTCCCGCAGATGAAATCCCAAGTTATGAAAGAATGCTCTCAGAATAAGATTTTTGCCGAAGCGTATCTGCAGAATCCGATATTCGCCATTGTCGGCGAAACGGCCCGCTCCCTTGGCGTACGCGCTTATGTGATAGGCGGTTACGTGCGCGATTGTTTTCTGGGCCGCCCCTCCAAGGATATCGACATCGTGGTGGAGGGCAGCGGCACCGCCTTCGCCCGCGCAGTGGGCAGGAAAGTGCACTCCAGGGTGAGCGTGTTCGAGAATTTCGGCACGGCGATGCTGCGCTACCACGGCTGCGAGATAGAGTTCGTGGGCGCCCGCAAGGAGTCGTACAACCGCCTCAGCCGCAATCCCATAGTGGAAGACGGCACCCTTGAGGACGACCAGAAGCGGCGCGACTTCACCATTAACGCGATGGCCTTCTCCCTGCAGGAAGAAGACTTCGGCACTCTCGTGGATCCCTTCGGTGGCATACGCGACCTGGACAAAGGCATCATCCGCACTCCGCTGGAGCCGGACAAGACCTTCGATGACGACCCTCTGCGGATGCTGCGTGCCGTGCGCTTCGCCTGCCGCCTGAGCACCTGGGACAAATATTTCAACATCACTCCGGAATGCTTCGAGTCCATACGGCGCAACGCCTCCAGGCTGGAAATCCTGTCCAAGGAGAGGATAGTGGAGGAGATGAACAAAATTCTGCTCTGCGACCACCCCTCGCTAGGTCTGGACCTGCTGGACAAGGCCGGTCTGATGAACTACATCCTGCCCGATTTGACCAAACTCAAGGGCGTCCAGACAATGGATGGCAGGGGACACAAGGAGAATTTCAGCCACACCCTGCAGGTGGTGGACAACGTGGCCGAGGCTGAGGTGCAGGCCATCTCCGAAGGACTCCTGCACGATTATACTCAGGTGGAGAATTCCTGGAAGGAGACTGTGCGCACGGAGCCCAACCTGTGGCTTCGCTGGGCAGCCCTGCTGCACGACATAGGAAAGCCCGCTTCCAAGCGTTTCGACCCCTCCGCCGGCTGGACTTTCCACGGCCACGAGGTGATAGGCGGCAAGATGGTGCCCAGAATCTTCACTTCGCTCAAGATGCCCCTTAACGAGAAGATGAAATACGTGCAGAAGCTGGTGTCGCTTCATCTGCGCCCGATAGCCCTTGTGACAGAGGAAGTCACTGATTCTGCCGTGCGTCGTCTGATGTTCGAGGCCGGCAATGACATAGACGACCTGATGCTGCTGTGCAAGGCGGACATAACGTCCAAGAATATGCACAAGGTGGAGGTCCTGAAGTCCAACTTCGACCTCGTGATGGGAAAAATACGCGAAGTGGAAGAGAAGGACGCGATACGCAACTGGAAGAACCCCATAACCGGCGACTACATAATGCAGGTGTACGGCATCGGCCCCTGCAGGCTGCTGGGAGAGATAAAGGATGCCATAAAGGAAGCCATAATGAACAGCGAAATCCCCAACACCTTCGAGGATGCAGACGCGCTGATGAGGCGCATTGCCGCCGAAAAGGGTCTTGTGGAGCAGAGATGAGCGTGCGGAAACGGCAATGAGCTGGGCAGAGAAATACATATCCTATGTAAAGCTGCAGAAGCGCTACTCCGACAGGACGGTCAGCATTTATTCGGACGTCCTGCGGCGCTTCGGCGAGTATGCCGCCAATCAGACGGACCCGGACGGCAAGACGCGGCCGCAAGACGCTCAGGCCACGCCTCCCGATGCCCTCATTGCCTGCCTCAGTCCGACTTTTGTACGCTCCTACCAGGTGCATCTGCTGGAGGAGTGCCGCCTGTCGGCGCGCACCGTGAACCTGCACCTCAGCGTTCTCAGCGGCTATTGCCGCTTTCTTGTGAAGAACTGCGTCCTGAAGAGCAACCCCGTGTCGCTGACGGTGCGTCCCAGGCAGCCGCGGCGTCTTCCTTCCTTCTACAAGAGCGAAGCGATGCGCAAATATCTGGACGGCGACAACGCCCTGCGTCGCAGGGACTTCGACCTGGACCTGCGCACTGAGGCCGAGCGGCGCGACACCTATCGCCTGTGTCTGGACCGTATCATAGTGTGCCTTCTGTACAGCACCGGAGTCCGCCGCGCGGAACTCATCGGCCTGAATCTGGGAGACGTCGATTTCTCCAGAAAAGTGCTGCGGGTGCGGGGCAAAGGCGACAAAACGCGAGAAATTCCAATTATTTTAAGCTTAATTGAAGAAATTGAGTTATATTTACAATCAGTTGACACACTGATCGGGCAGCAGCGGCGTACGGCATCGTCTCCGCTTCTTGTCTCCTTTTCCGGAAACAGGCTCTATCCCGTCCTCGTGGACCGGGCCGTCAAGTCGGAACTCGGCTCTTCGCAGCAGGATTTCACGGGGCGCAAGTCTCCGCACGTGCTGCGCCACACTCTGGCCACAGGTCTTCTGGAGGAGGGAGCGGACCTGAATTCCATAAAGGAGGTCCTTGGACACGCGAACCTTGCCGCCACGCAGGTGTACACCCACAGTTCGGCCGGTCAGCTGAAGAAAATTTATGAACAGGCCCATCCCCGCGCGAAAGCCGGCGGAAAAGCCAACAAAAACGGAGGTAACAATGGAAATTAAAGTTCAATCAATCAAGTTCGACGCAGATCAGAAGCTTCTCGAATTCATCGACAAGAAAGTGTCCAAATTCCCCAGATTTTTCGACAATATCGTTTCCACGGACATTACGCTCAGCCTGTTGCAGGATCACGCAAAATGCGTGAAGATGAACGTCGGCGTCCCCTCGGGCCCCATCGTGGTGGAGCGCACCGGCAACTCCTTCGAGACCGCCGTCAACGAGTGCTGCGACATCATCAAGGAGCAGCTTACCAAGAAAAAGGAGATTCTGCAGGGCTAATGCCCCCGTCGCTTTCCAGTGGCAAAGGAAAAAATCAATACAGCATCTGTTTCGGGTGAAATCCTGAGTCAGGTAAAACAAGGCATCTTCGCCCCGGTATATCTGCTGATGGGCGAAGAGCCTTATTATGTGGATATGGTCTGCAAGGCCATAATGGATAATGCGCTAACGGACGACGAGCGTGATTTCAACCAGCTCGTCTGCTACGGTGCGGACTGCAATGCGGAGGATGTCATCAACAACGCCCGCCGCTATCCGATGTTCGCACAGCGTCAGCTTCTGGTGCTTCGCGAGGCCCAGGCCCTGCGCGGTCTGGAGACATTGTCCATATACACGGACGCCCCTATGGAGAGCACCGTCCTGGTGCTGGTGTACAGGGGCAGTCTGGACAAGCGCAAGGCTCTGTACAAGAGCATAGCCAAAAACGGCGTGGTGCTGGAGAGCCAGCCGCTGCGCGACTATGAAATGCCCGGCTGGATCAGCAGCTATTACCGCTCGCAGGGCCTCCAGATTTCCCCCGACGCGGCAGCCCTTCTGGCCGAACACGCGGGTACTGATCTGGGCAAGATAGCCCTGGAGACCACGAAGATGCTGCGCAACCTGCCTCAGGGCACAACTCAGGTGCAGGTGCGGGACATCGAGGCCAACGTGGGCATTTCCCGGGAGTTCAGCATGTTCGAGCTCTGTGGCCACCTCTGTCGCAAGGACGCCCCCAAGGCTCTTCGCTGTGCGGCGTACATAGGCGCGGGCGCGAAATTCGCGATGCCTCCTGCCACGGCCGCAATCTTCAGCCAGTTCTCCCGCGTGCTGCGCTACGAAGCCTTCCTGATGCAGAATCCCTCGCCTTCCACGGAGCAGAAGCAGAAGGTGCTGGGCGTGCATCCGTATTTCTTCCGGGATTATGACGCCGCGGTGCGCAATTATCCTCTTCGCTCCTGCATGGCCGCAATATCGCTGCTGCGCGACTACGACTACAAGGGCAAGGGCGGAGACGTCGGCGGGGCCAGCCAATGCGAACTGCTGGTGGAACTTGTAACGAAAATTCTCACTCTGTAAAAAGATGTCAATCATAAAAATAGAAAACCTGTCCAAACAGTACGGCCCGAAGGTAGCCCTTCGGGACGTCAATCTGGAAATTCCAGAAGGACGCATCTTCGGTCTGCTGGGCCCCAACGGCGCCGGCAAGACCACCCTGATAAGGATAATCAACCGCATAATAATGCCCACTGCGGGCCAGGTGTATTTTCGCGGCGTTCCCATAACGGAGCAGCACGTGCAGAAGATAGGCTACCTGCCGGAGGAAAGGGGACTGTACCGCAAGATGAAGGTGGGCGACCAGGCGATGTATTTCGCACAGCTCAAGGGAATGTCCGCCTCGCAGGCGCGCGAGGCCCTCAAGGAATGGTTCGTGCGCTTTTCCATCCAGGACTGGTGGAACAAGAAGGTGGAAGAGCTGTCCAAGGGAATGGCCCAGAAGGTGCAGTTCATAACCACCGTCGTGCACAAGCCCGGCCTGCTGATTCTGGACGAGCCCTTCTCCGGCTTCGACCCAGTGAATGCGCAGCTGATTCGCGACGAGATTCTGCGCCTGAAGGAGGAAGGTGCCACGATAATCCTGTCCACGCACAATATGGAGTCCGTGGAGGAACTCTGCGACGAGATCGCCCTCATCAACCGCTCGCGGGTGGTGGTCAGCGGCGGCGTGGACCGCATCCGTCACGAATACGGCTCCAACAACATTCAGGTTGTGTACACCGCTTCCTCTCCCGTACAGGACGGAAAATGCTACAGGATACTGGAGGATGCCGACGACAATTCCCGTCATACGGCCACGCTCTCCCTTGCAGATGGCTGCAGCACCAACGACGCCCTGAACGAGCTTCTGAATGAAGGTCTTCATCTGAATTCCTTCCAGGAGCTTCTTCCCAGAATGAACGACATATTCATAAAACTCGTTACAGAATGAAAGCCAGAATGATAGGCACGGTGATTTCCAGGGAGTATGCCACCCGTGTAAAGAAAAAATCCTTCCTGGTGACGACATTTCTGGTGCCGGTGCTTTTTGCCGCGGTATGCTGCATACCGGCCCTGATAATGATATTCAACAAGGACGAGGCCAAGACGGTTGCCGTAGTGGACGAGTCCTCCCTTGTTGCGGGAGCCCTCGTCAGCAACGACGAGATTACTTACGTGGACTGCTCCGCCTGCAGCCTGGACAGCCTGAAGGAGAATTTCTTCGACCTGGACTATGCTGTGGTGGTGCACGTGTCCCCTATGGACGCCCGGCGCAATCTTTCCGTTGTCACATACAGCTCCAAGCCTGTGGGTATGAGCATATTGGACAACCTCAAGTCCACCGTCAAGGATGTCGTGCGCGACTACCGCATAGAGCAGTACGGCATTCCCGGCCTCAAGGAAATAATGGAGGAGGTCAAGCCCGAAGTGGACATCAAGACCTTCACCCTTAAGGAGGACGGCTCTGAAAACATAGACAAAACGGACGTCTATATGATTCTCAGCCTGGGCCTTGGAATGATAATATTCTTGTTTATCACTATGTTCGGTTCGTCCGTGCTGTCCGGTGTCGTGGAGGAGAAGCAGAGCAAGGTGGTGGAGGTGCTCCTTAGCAGCGTTGACGCGGTGGACCTGATGTTCGGCAAGATTATCGGCATCGCCCTTGTGGCCCTCACGCAGTTCGTGCTGTGGATAGCCCTTACGGCCGCCCTTGTGGCAGGCGTGTTCGGCATCGTGGGCAAGGATGCAATCCTCGGCGCGGATGCCGTGCAGATGGTGCAGACAATGGGCGCCGGCGATGCTGCCGCCCTCGCAACAGACGACGCCGCTGCCGCCCTTGCAACGGTTTCCGCCGAACCCAACGAACTGCAGGAG
>R03__coassemble_585_pt1 | contig 19933 bp, 10 predicted proteins | sample R03__metabat2_high_PE_058 | metagenome-assembled genome bin R03 | reverse complement strand
AGCGAACCACTTTAGGGACGTGGGTGGCGGGGGTTCTTGTCACCTCTTCCCTACAAAAAAAAGCGGCGGCGGAAAAAGCCGCCGCTGATTGTTTAAGGAAGTCCATCCTTCCAAAGAAAAGGACAACGGGAAGTGGCGCAGTTGGCTAGCGCGCCGCGTTCGGGACGCGGAGGTCGGGTGTTCGAGTCACCTCTTCCCGACAAAAATTTGCGCAAAATGCGAGTTAATCGCACTTTGCGCAACTTTTTTCTATCTTTGCACACTATCTTTGCACACTATGGACTATCTGATACGGAACGCCTCGGTGGTGAACGAGGGCGAAATCTTCAAGGCCGACGTGCTGGCCAGCGGCGGAATTATCGCTTCCATAAGCAGGAATTGCGGCGAAGTCCCCTCCCCCGCCGGCGCAAAGGTCATAGACGCCGCTGGCAAGTACCTTATTCCCGGAATCATAGACGAACACGTCCATCTGCGCGAACCCGGCCTGACACAAAAGGCCGACATTCTGACAGAAAGCCGCGCTGCCGTCTGCGGCGGAGTGACATCCTTTATGGATATGCCCAACACCGTGCCGCAGACGGTAACGCGCGAACTCCTGGAACAGAAATACGCCCTGGCATCGGAAAAGTCCCTCGCCAACTATTCCTTCTACATAGGCGCAACGAACGACAACCTCAGGGAAATTCTGAACACGGACTACAGCCTTGTCTGCGGCATAAAACTCTTTATGGGCTCCAGCACCGGCAACATGCTGGTGGACAGCGTCGATGCCCTGGAAGAGCTGCTGCGCGAGGCCCCCTGCCTTGTGGCGGCCCACTGCGAAGACGAAGAGACGATCCGGCGCGACACGGAGCGCTGCCGCAAATTGGTGGAGACAGGGCAGCTTGCCCCCACTGCCGCCATTCACCCGCTGATGCGCAGCAGCGAGGCCTGCCTGCGCTCGTCGCGCAAGGCCGTGGAACTGGCGGAAAAGACCGGCGCGCGCCTGCACATACTGCACATTTCCACCGCCGGCGAGCTGGAGCTGCTGCAAGGCGACATTCCGCTGGCAGAAAAACGGATAACGGCCGAGACCTGCCCGCATTACCTGACCCTCTGCGACGAAGATTACGCCGTCCTCGGCTTTGCCATGAAATGCAATCCCGCCATCAAATCCGCCGCCGACAGGGCCGCCCTGCGCAAAGCCCTGGGCACAGGCCTCATAGACACGATAGGCACGGACCACGCGCCGCATCTTCGCGCGGAAAAATTCACCTCCAGCTGTTTCACTGCCAAATCCGGCTTCCCCGGAGTGCAGCACAGCCTGGACCTGATGGCGGAGGCCGTGGGCGAAGGATGGCTGAGCTTGCCGCAGATGGTGCGGCTGATGTGCCACAACCCCGCCACGCTGTACCGCATCGAGGGCCGCGGCTTCATAAGGGAAGGCTATCACGCGGATCTGGTGATAGCGGACCTGAGCCGCAGCCGGCAGATCCAAAACAGCGAAGAACTTTCAAAATGCGGCTGGACTCCCTACGACGGCCGCACGGTGCACACGACGGTAACGCATACCTTCGTAAACGGCGAACTGGTGTACGAAAACGGCGTCCTGCACGAAGAGGTCAGAGGTAAACGCCTGAAGTTCAATCGTTAGCGTTTGCCCAGCGGCACCTCACCCACAGATTGGACAAAAGGCACCAGCGGGAGGCCGTCGCTGCTGTGCAGGTTGCCGGGACGGAAGTTGCCCCAGCCGTAACGCACACAGGCAGGACGCGGCACCTGCGGAGAGGACACCTTCATAATGTCTTCCTGCCAAACCATCTCCACCTCGTGCACGGGGTGGAAAATCCCGTCCTCGCCGGCTATTTCCAGGCCCCGGATGTCTTTCGTGCGGTCCAGCCCGCCGATGCAGTCCGAAAGGTGCACAAGAAGGCAGGAAGGATTTTCGGGATCCACCCCGACGCTGTCGGCGCGGGGGCTGTAGCAGGGCACCATGGCAAAACCATAATCGCGGTGGAGCGCAAGAGCTGCCAGGCGCAGCCCTACCTCTGCCTTGCGGCAGGGATGGATATTGCCTGATTCATAGGGATATACAAGGTCGTTGGTGCAGACTATCGCGCTGTTGGGAATGCTGTCCGCACACTTGTGCTGGGCTTCCCTCAGAAGAGCGCCGCTCTCTCCATCTGGACCGTCGCCATACTCGTACGGGGCTATCTCCACCTGATAGAAGGGCATTGCCGCGAGGGTGTCTCCCCAGTCCGAGCGCCACTGCCTTGCGAGGTCCTCCATTCGGGCGGCAAAGCGCTCGTGGGCGCCGACATTGCTGCAGCCCTGGTACCATATGAAGCCGCGGGCCGTGTAGCCGCACACCGGCTGCTCCATAGCGTTGTACATCATATACGCGCGCATGCAGTCATCGAACTGCATTTGAGATGTGGCGCTGCAGTCCTCCGTGCCGTAGTCTTCCACCGTGGAGCGGGGCAGCCAGCCTTCCACACGCGTGCCTCCGCGGGGAAGCGCCAGAATGCCCACCGGCACGTCCAGAGCCTCGTTCAGCGTGCGTGCGAAGAAATAGGCCACTGCGCTCATCTCCCCCAGAGTGGAGACGGAAGCCTTCCGCCAGAGGGAGGGCCGACGCACGTCACTCAGAGGCTCTTCGGCGGAATCCACCCCCACCGTGAACATACGTATCCTGTCCGGCGCAGCAGCAGAGCAGAGAGTCTCCAGGTAGCCCTCCACCGGGCAGTTGTGGAAGCCTCTCAGCGGCATTTCCATATTGGACTGGCCCGAAGCCACCCACACCTCGCCCACCAGCACGTCTCTTATTGCCAGATGCTCGCGTCCGCAGCGGATGTCCACCACATAATTGGTGTAGGAAGCCCGGGGAGTGGCAACACGCGCCCTCCAAACGCTGTCGGCATCCGTCGTGCAGCTGTACTCCTTCCTTGTCCACGAGGGACACAGCTTCACCACTGAACCGGGCGCAGCGTGGCCCCAAATCAGCACGGAAGTATTCTGCTGGAGCACCATGGCATCGCTGCAGGGATATTTTACGCTCAAACTGCCGCCCACGGAAGGAATCGCCACGAGGGCAGAGAGCAGAAGGCTAGAAAACAACTTTTTGTTCATTTCCGTCATATTCAATGTTTTTGCATTCATCAGAGCCGCACAGCGAGACCGTAAAATCATATCGGGACACCATAGAGTCAAACGAGCCTTCTCTGCCGCCGATTGTAAGGGTGCGCTGCGCATCGTCCCAGTGCAGGGCCACAGTGCAGAATTCTCCCTTCTCGTAGCCGAAGCTCACCCCGTCGTCGTCATACAGTGTAAAATCCGCGTCCGCGCCGGGGAAAATCCTGATTTTCAATTCCGAAGGACGCTCCGCCGTGCTCTGCATACCATCTGCACACACAAGAATGCTGCCTTCGCGCACATACAGGGGAATCGCGTCCAGAGGAGCGGGTGCCGTCATCGACCGGCCACCCTCGAAACGCCGCTGTCCGTCATACGAATACCAGGCGCAGCCGCAGGGCAGATACACCTCCCTGCTGCGGGCCTTGTAGCTGCACACGGGACACACCATTATCGAAGGTCCGAGGAGGAATTGGTCTGAAATCCCGCACGCCTTCGCGTCGCCGGCAAAGTCCATCACCAGAGGGCGCATCAGGGTGTAGTCGTCGAACCATATGCGTGCCGCGCAGGAATAGACGTATGGCATCAGACTGTAGCGAAGCCTTATGGAGTTCACGATGCCCTCGTACACGGCGGAGCCTTCCGGGGCGATTTCCCAGGGTTCCCGCCAAGGCCACTGGCCGTGGGAGCGGTACAGAGGGGTGAAAGCCCCCCACTGATGCCAGCGCAGCTGCAGCTCGCGCCACTCCTCGAGATCGGGCGTCACCCTTCCTGTCCGCTGATAGAGAGCAGCCGCCGCCATGAACTTGTTCTGCACGCTGAAACCGCCCACATCCTGCCCCCACATCGGGATGCCGGAAAGAGAATAATTGAGGGCGGCGGGAATCTGCGTGGCCATATCCTCCCAAGTGGTGCCTATGTCGCCGCTCCAGGAAGCGGTGCTGTAGCGCTGCAGTCCGGCAAAGCCGTTGCGCGTCAGCAGGAACACGCGGCGCGAAGGGTCGGCTCGGCGCTCACCTTCGAAGATTGCCTGCGCATTCATCAGCGAATATGCGTTGAAATACTTCGTGGAAGGGCCAAGGGCCGTCGGGCCGCACATAGCCTTGCGGAAGTCCATGTCCGTGCAGTCGTGGATGTTGGGCTCGCTGGCATCCATCCACCAGGCGTCCACGCCCAGCGGGAGGAGGTGGTCCTTCATCTGGGTCCAGAACAGCTCGCGCGCCCCCGGGCTGTAGGCATCGTAGAACGACTGCCTGTGTCCCAGCCAGTCCACCACGTTGCTGTCCACGCTCACGCGGTACATCCACCCGTGGCTGTCAAATTCCTTGAAATGTTCCGTGCTCTCGTAGAACTTCGGCCACACCGAAATCATGAAACGGGCATTCAGGGCATGGATGCTGTCCACCATCGCCTTGGGGTCCGGGAAACGTGCGGGATCGAATTCGTGGCTTCCCCACTCCTCGGGCGTCCAGTACTGCCAGTCCAGGACAATGTTGTCCACAGGGATGCCCCTGCTGCGGAAACCGCCAAGGGCCGTGAGGAGGTCTTTCGAAGAAGCGTATCTTTCGCGGCTCTGCCAGTAGCCCATCGCCCATTTGGGAGGGATGGGAGCCTTGCCTGTTAGCATGCGGTACCCCCCTATCACCCCGTCAATGTCCTCCGAGGCAATCACGTAGTAGTCTATCTGGTCCTGCATCTCGCCCCACCAGCTCATATTCTGCCGCTGCCGCTCGGGCACGGGAGAGAGCACCTTCAGGGCGTTGTAGCTGACGTCGCCGTCAGGCTGCCATTCCACGCGCAGGCTCAGCGCAGCGCCTGCCTCCATTTCGCAGGAGAACTTGTATCCGTTGGGGTTCCAGGCGGTACGCCATATCTGCGGCACCACCTCGCGCCCTCCCAGGAAGACCCTGGTATATCCCGCATAGTACAGATAAAAATCGTACTGCCCGCTCTCGCGGGGGGTCAGCGTGCCTTCGAACAGCACGCTGGAGCCGGCAAACTTGAAATCCCGCGGCGAGTTCAGCACGTAATCGCATTGTGGCGTGTGCAGGAATTCCTGGTCCAGAGAGGCTTCCCTGCGTACCATAACGCTGCCGTCGGCGGCGGTGTAGGTGCCCGTGAGGGCGCCGGGAACACCGAATTTATCACTCAGTTCAAAAACCTCCGGCAGAGAAGCATAGGGGCGCGAATCACCCCAACGGCAGAAACTGTAGCTGTCCCACAGCAGGCCGTAGCCACGGGTGGACACCACGAAAGGCACGGAAATCTTGGTGTTGTACTGGTACAGCTCCTCGTTGCGGCCCTTGTAGTTCCACTCTCCGGCCTGATGCTGGCCAAGACCGAAAAAGCCTTCGTCACCTGCCGACTCGAAGCTCTGCTGCACCGTGTAAGCCTTCACCCCGTCCACGTCAATCTCCTTGAAACTGCGGCCGATCTCCTTTGTGAGCACCTTGCCGTCGCTCTCCGTTATGGAGACTTCGCCCGTGGTGCGGCTGATCGTCGCCGTAAGCTTGCCGTTGCAGAAAACGACCTCATCCGCCGTGCGCACCGTCCTGCATTTCTCACGGCTTGAAGCATGCACGACGCACAGGGAAGGAGCCGAAGAGAATTCCTCCCCGGCGGGAACGGAAGTCACCCTCATTATGTTCGGGGCCAAAGCCACAACCCTCGTGCGGCCGCCGTCGTAATCGACGACAACTTCACTCGGACGGCCGCAGGAGGCCAGAACCAGAAGCAGCGCAAAAGGCGCCGTGCGAAACCCCTCTTTCATACTGTCAATATTGAAGTCTTTCAATCATTTCCATACACATCCTGCCGTTGTGGTAGGGACATTTCCAGAAACCGGCGCGGTCGTCCTGCGTATTGGGAACGAATCCTCCCCGGCCGTCCTCCAGAGCACCCCAGTACCATTCTCCGTCGGGGCACACGATGTGTTTCTTTATGAAATCCCAGCTGTGCGCAGCGCGCTCCAACCACTGGGCGTCGCCCGTATCCTGCCAGCGGTTGACGCAGCCGACAAGACTCTCCGCCTGCACCCACCAGTGCCGCTGGCTGTCTTTGACACCGGTCTGCGGGTCAAACTCATATATCAGGCTGCCGTCCGGCTGCAAGCCCTCGAGAGAGGCGTCGGCTATGCGGCGGGTGACCTCCCGCACACGGGCGGCGAGAGCCTCGTCTCCAAGCACCGCGGCGGCCTCGTCCAGCAGCCAGGAAGCCTCGATGTCGTGGCCATAGGAGACCATATGCCCCTGGAGGACCCAATTCTCGTCGAAAAACAGTCCCAGATGGCCGTCCGGCTGCACTATGCGCTCCAGAAAAACATTCACCAAATCCGCAAGAGCCTCCCTCAGACTTTCGTCCTTCCAAACCCTGTAAAGGCCTGTAAAGCCCTCCAGGATATGCAGATGGGTGTTCATCGTCTTGGCGTCGTTGCGGTCCTTGTCGCTAAGACGCATGTCCTCTATGGGCTGCCAAGAGCGCGTGCAGGCCTCCAGGTATCCTCCGAGCGCGGGATCGAAGCTGTGGTCTCGAATGCAGCGGAAGAGCTCCACTGCCTCCTGCAGCGCACTTTTTTCGCCCGTTGCCCTGTAATATTCAGCCAGGGCATAAATCACGAAGGCTATGGCATAGAACTGCTTCTTGGTGTCCAGCGGCCTTCCGGCGGCATCCACGCTCCACAGGCAGCCGCCGTATTGCCTGTCCATAAAATGCTCACTGACATACCGATACGCCTGAGCGGCGGCAGAAAGGCACTCTTCCTTGCCGCACACGCGGTACGCGCTGCTCAGCGTCCACAATATGCGGGCGTTCAGAATGCAGCCGCGCGGGCTGTCCGGATGCAGCATGCCATTCCCGTCCATTCTACCCCACCATCCGCCGGCGGGATCACGCATCCTGTCCAGCCAGAAAGGAAGTATGGCCGACTGAAGATGGGATTTGAATTCTTCCCTTTCCATATCGAGATTTTCAATTTTCATTCAACAGTCTGCCGATTTGCGAAAGCAGTTCGAGAGCCTCTTCGGGAAACGTTCCGTCCGGCTTGGGACCGATGTTCAGCAGCAGGTTCGCGCCCATTGCGCGGGTCTGGCGCAGATATTCCACGATTTGCTCCGCCGTCTTGTAGTTGTGGTCCCATTCGCAGTAGCCCCAACTGCCGTTCATCGTCTGGCAGGTCTCCAGCGGCAGGTCGCCTGTCACCTTCTGCGGGCTGTAACCGGCGGTATTCTGCCCGGGAAGATCCCTCTCGAACACCTGTATGTCCTCCCCCGGGAAGGGGGCGCGGTGGTGGTTGCTGGCAACAAGACAGGAAGGCTGCAGGGAGTGAATCAGCTCATACTGATGCGGCATGTTCCATCTCAGGGGCGTATTGGAGTCCCCTTCGCAGTCGCGGTCCCACATTCCGTCGAACCATATGGCGCCGATGGGGCCGTAGTTCGTCAGAAGTTCCGTAAGCTGCTCGTCCATAAAGGCATAATAGTTGTCCAGCGTGCCCAGCGAGCCGTCGCAGTTCCTGCGTCCTGCCTTGTGGCCCGTGCCTCCCAAAGGAAAATAATCCTCCCGCGACCAGTCCAGCTGCGAATAATACAGGTGCAGCTTTATGCCCTGACGATGGCATTCGTCGGCAAGTTCCTTTATGGGATCCCGTCCGAACGGGGTGGCGTCCATTATATTGTATGGGCTGGCCTTTGTCGCGAACATCGAGAAGCCGTCGTGATGACGGGCGGTGATGGTGATGTATTTCGCCCCACAAGCCTTGATGGCGTCCACCCACTGCCGGGCATTGAATTTCTCCGGATTGAACGTGGAGGCAAGGCGGGAATATTCTTCCAGCGACATCCCTTGCGTCTCCATCACCCACTCGCCCTTGCCAAGCTGCGAATAAATCCCCCAATGGATGAAAATGCCGAATCCCTCCTCCTTGAAAGCCTCACGCGCGGCTATATTCTCCGGCGAGGGCGCATAGTCCGGCAGGGGCGAGCGATCCTGCTGCTGCAAAACGGGACCTCCCGCCGCTGCCGCCGCCACAAGAAGCGAAATGAGAAAAATGTTCATAGCTTATAAATTTCACACGAATTTAGCAACAAACGGGAGAAATGGAACGCAGCCCCCGAAAATTTATGGAAATGGTGCAATAATTGTCAAAATTGTATTACTTTTGCAGATATGACAAAGATTTTATCCGAAATAAGCCCTCTTTCACAGAAAGACTGCTTCAACATAGTGGAGCGGCACAAGTCCAACTTCACATATCCGCTGCACCAGCACCGCGAATACGAGCTGAACTTTGTGGAACACGCCGCGGGGGTGCGCAGAATCGTGGGCGACAGCGTGGAGGAGATCGGGGAATACGACCTCGTCCTGATAGGCACAGGAGGCCTCCAGCATGTGTGGGAGCAGGGACGCTGCATCTCCACCGACATCCGCGAAATCACGATTCAGTTCGAGCCCGAACTGTTTCCGCAGGAGGTACTGAGCCGCAACCAGTTTTCCTCCATCGGCAAGATGCTGGAGCAGTCGCGTCAGGGAATAGCCTTTCCAATGAGCGCAATAATGAAGATTTATGGCATTCTGGACACCCTTGCTTACGCCACGGACGGCTTCACGCAGTTCCTGGACATGCTGAGCATCCTCAGCGACCTTGCAAAATCCGACTACAGGGTGCTGTCCACGTCCTCCTTCGCCCACGCCGCCAAGGGTACGGAGAGCCGCCGCGTGACAAAAGTAAAAAATTATATATCAGAGCATTACACGGACGACCTTAAGCTTGACGACCTCTCGTCGCTGGTGGGTATGAGTCCCTCGTCGTTCAGCCGCTTCTTCAAGCTGCGCACCGGCAAGACCCTGTCCACCTACATCACCGACATCCGCCTGGGCGTGGCGGCACGCTCCCTTGTGGACTCCAACCAGAACATTTCGGAAATCTGCTACAGCAGCGGATTCAACAACCTGTCCAACTTCAACAGGGTTTTCAAGGCGAAAAAGGGCATCAGTCCGAAGGAATTCAGACAGCTCTACAAGAAGAAAAAGGTCATAATCTAAACAATATTTTGCATTTTTTGACAAAATAGTATTTGTTTAAGGGGGAAGTATCCGTTAACTTTGCAATACATATTAAAAAAAGCCCCCGTGAACTCGAAAATTGCCAATATTTTTGCATTTCTGCTCCTCCTCGCGGCCAGCTCTGCTTCATGCAGCGCCCCTTTGGATGAAAACGACCGCCAGAAAGGCGGTTTCATAGGCACGAACCTCTGGTACGCGGTGGACGCCGCGCAGAATGATCCCGCCCGTCTGGAGACGGAACTGGATTCGCTGCTGGCGATGGGGGTGAAGAACCTGCGAATCTGTGCCGTGGACGACAATGTGGACGGCATTCGCGCCGCACTGGACATTCTGCAGGCCAAGGGGATGAAGGCCGTGCTGTTCCTCAACAACGCCTGGGAATGGTCCCGCGGCTATGCCAGCTATCTGGAAGAGGCCGGCGAAGGCCCCGTGAAACTGCCCTCCACAGACGGTTATCCGGCATATATGCAGGATATGGCCCGTTTCGTGACCAGCGAAAAAGCCAAAGAGCTGTCCTGCGACCATATCCGCCTCGTAGTGGGAGCCCTGAAGGGGCACGAGGCGATTTACAGCTGGGAGATCTGCAACGAGCCCCGCTGCTTCAGTTCCGATCCCGCCGTACAGGACTCCTTCGTGGACTTCATCCACAAGAGCGCCCGCATCATAAAGGAAATCGACCCTGCACACCTTGTAACCACCGGCAGCGAAGGCATCTGGGGATGCGAGGGCGACGAGAACCTGTGCCGCAGAGTGCACGACTGCCCGGACATCGACTACCTCACCGCCCACATCTGGCCCTACAACTGGAGCTGGGTCGGCGAGAACTCCATCGTGGAAGGCGTGGACGAGGCAATCACCAAGACCAACGAATACATCGACCGCCATGTCGCGATAGCCTCCGCCCTGGGAAAAAGGCTGGTGATAGAGGAATTCGGCTACCCCCGCGACGGTTTCTCCACAGACAAGAACGCCTCCGCCACGACGGCGCGCGACAAATACTACGAGAACATCTTCAAGCGCGTTCGCAATCAGGCCGGCACCGGCGGACCTCTTGCGGGCTGCAACTTCTGGACCTGGAACGGCGACCCTCCGCAGGAGGCGGAAGGTCTGAACAGCGTGTATCCCTGCGACAGCAGCACGGTGAATCTGATAAGATTCCATAACGCAAAACTTTACCGGACAGTGACAGTCTCCTCGCCCTCCGACCGGTGGCTGATTTGCGGCAACGCGAAGCGCTCTCTTCCCGTGGACCTGTACTGTCCCGACGCCCGGGCCGAGGCATCCCTTGCCCTCAGCCTTGTGAGGGACCTCTCGCTGATGGGCGACAGAGACACTGTTCTGGTGGACACCCTCGTAGCCGCCTTCACAAAGCCATCCGTCAGGCTGTCCTTCCCGCTGGAGGGCTTGGAGCCGGGATTTTATCAGGCCTGCCTGGACATAGGCAAAATCCACTGCGGAAAGATGGAATGGCACAAAGTCACGTCTTTCAACATCGGCATCGACCCGGAGCTCGTTTCCAGCCCCCAGGACAAGCCGGAGGACTTCGACGCATTCTGGGAGGGGACACTTTCAAGCCTTGCCGCCGTCGCCCCTGAGGTTGAACTCACGCCGTACCCGGAGTACAGCGATTCACTTCGCAGCAGCTTCACCGTAAAATACAAGTCTCTGGACGGAGCGACAGCAGGCGGCGTTCTGTGCGTACCCAACGCCCCCGGCAGATATCCCGCATTCATAGACTATATGGGATACGGCGCGGACGTGTATCCGTACAATCCCTCGTCCAATCCCGACCGCATAGAGTTCCTCGCCAGCGTGCGTGGCCAGGGCATTTTCCGCGACAGCGCGCAGAGGTGGATAGACCTCGGGCTCCACAGCCGCGACTCCTTCTATTACAAAGGAGCTTTCTGCGACGTGGTGCGTGCCATAGACTTCATATGCAGCTTCGAAAAGACGGACACCACGCAGGTTTTTGCCCGCGGCGAAAGCCAGGGAGGCGCGTTCACCTGGATAGCTGCATCCCTCGGAGGCGGACGAATCAAGGCCGCAGCCCCCGCCGTGCCGTTCCTGAGCGATTACCGTGACTACTATAAAATAGTGTGGTGGCCGATGTGGGAGGTAATGGAGCAGGCGGACAAGGAGGGTCTGGACAGGGAGAGCGTTTTCGATATGATGCGCTACTTTGACGTCAAGAACTTCACGGACCGCATCAGCTGCCCCGTATATATGGCATTCGGCCTGCAGGACCCTGTCTGCCCGCCGCACACGAACTTCGCCGGCTACAATCAGGTGCGCTCTCCCAAGCAGTACCTGTGCGTTCCCACCTGCGGCCACGCGATGTGGAGCGAGAAGGTCTGGGAACAGAAAAGGGAACAATTCTTCAAACAACATATGAAATAAAAAAAACAACAGTCACAATTATTAACCCTAAAACCAATTTTGTATGAAAGGGAAAACATTATTCCTGGCAATCGCACTGACGCTCGCGAGCATAGGTGCCTTTGCACAAAATTCCGTCAGTGGCGTTGTGATCTCCACGGCCGACAACCTGCCGGTCATCGGAGCCAGTGTTCGTGTCGCAGGCACGACCAATGGAACAATCACGGACATTGACGGTGCATTCAGGCTCGGCGCCACGGAAGGCGCACAGCTGGAGATTTCCTACATTGGTTACGTGACCAAGACCGTCTCCGCCACGAAGATCCCCATGAAGATCTTCCTGGACGAAGACTCACAGCTGCTGGACGAAGTGGTTGTGGTAGGTTACGGTACAATGAAACGAAGCGACCTGTCGGGAGCTTCGGTGACGATGAAGGAAGAAGACCTGAAAGGGTCTCTCATCACGTCGCTGGACCAGTCCCTGCAGGGCCGTGCCGCCGGCGTCAGCGCCGTGCAGACATCAGGTGCCCCCGGCTCGTCTTCATCCATCCGCGTCCGCGGACAGGCGACTATCAACGCCAACGCGGAACCCCTGTACGTGATTGACGGCGTCATCATCCAGGGCGGCGGCAATTCCGGCGCAGACTTCGGTCTGGGTGACGCTCTGGGCAACGGCAAGGTCTCCACGATCTCCCCCCTATCCACCATCAACCCCGCCGATATCGTCAGCATGGAGATTCTCAAGGACGCCTCCGCCACCGCCATCTACGGTGCGCAGGGCGCCAACGGCGTAGTGCTGATCACCACCAAGCACGGCAAGGCCGGCGACGCCAAGTTCACCTACGAAGGCATGATGGCCGTAAGCCGTCAGACAAAGCGTCTGGATATGATGAACCTGCGCGAATACGCCGACTACTACAACAGCCTCGTCGCCCAGGGAGAACAGACGGAGAACGCCTACTATGCCGACCCTTCCATCCTGGGCAAGGGCACCAACTGGCAGGACGAGATTTTCCGCACGGCAATCCAGCATCAGCATCAGGTGAGCGCCTCAGGCGGCACGGAGAAGGTGCAGTACTACGTGTCCGGTTCCTATATGAACCAGGAAGGCACCATCATCGGCTCCAACTTCGACCGCTACAGCTTCCGCACCAACATCGACGCGCAGCTCAAGAAATGGCTCAAGCTGGGAGTCAGCGCAACGTACTCAAGGACAAAGGACGACCTCAAGCTGGCCGACTCCAACCAGGGTCTCATCTATTATTCCCTGACCACAATTCCCGACATCCCCGTCTATGACGTGGACGGCAACTACTCCTCCACGGTACGCGAGGGTTACACCAACCCCAACCCCATCGCGATGGCGATGATGGATGAAATCACCCTGAAGCGAAACAAGCTGAACGGCAACATCTACGTAGAGCTCACCCCCGTCAAGCACTTCACCTGGCGCACGGAGCTGGGCTTCGACATCGGAAGCTCCGACGCCACCCGCTACAAACCGATGGTGGACCTCGGCGGCTGGGTGCGCAGCCAGAACTCCATGAGCTATCAGAAGAACAGCAACACCTTCTGGCAGCTGAAGAACTACCTCACCTACAACAACCAGTGGGGCAAGCACAACCTTTCCGCAATGGTGGGTCAGGAGTGCTGGGAGAGCAAATACGACTATCTGTCCGGCTCCAACACGGACCTCCCCTCCGATGACGTGCACAACGTGGCTCTCGGCACCGGCACGCCTTCCATAAGCTCCGGCTTCGGCTCGTCCTCCATGGCTTCCTTCTTTACACGCTGGAGCTACAACTACGACGACCGCTACATGGCCACCTACACCTTCCGCTATGACGGTTCCTCCAACTTCGGACCCGAGAACCGCTGGGCGGGATTCCATTCCTTCGCGGCCAGCTGGAGATTCTCCAACGAAGCCTTCATGAGCGGTGTGAAGAGCTGGCTCTCCAACGGAAAGCTCCGTCTGGGCTGGGGTCAGACCGGCAACTCCAACATAGGCGGATACGCCTGGGGCGCTTCCATCAGCAGAATGCCTTCCGCCCTCGGCGCAGGCTACCGCCCCGCCAATATTCCCAACACCGCAATTCGCTGGGAAAAGCAGCAGCAGTTCAACCTCGGACTCGACCTCGGATTCTGGAACAACAAGCTCAACGTCATAATCGACGCCTACTACAAGAGGTCCGACGACATGCTGATGAGCATGCAGCTTCCTTCCTATATGGGCACACAGGGCAACGGCTCCTCCGCTCTCGCGGCTCCCAAGGGCAACTACGGCACCATCGAGAACAAGGGTATTGAGCTCACCCTCGACGGCCATCCCATCGACAACAAGGACTTCGGCTGGGACAGCAACTTCCAGATTTCCTTCAACCGCAACAAGCTCCTCGCCCTCGACGGCACCTCCAACGCCTCCCTCATCGGCTACGGCCAGTGGAGCGACGTAGTGTGCGTATCCGAGATCGGACAGTCCCTGTACAATTTCTACGGCTACGTCGTGGAAGGCGTCTACACCTCCCTCGAGGATATCGAGAACTCCCCCAAGGCCGCAAAATACCCCAGTGACGGAGTGTTCGACAAGAACAACACCGTATGGGTGGGCGACCTCAAGTTCAAGGACATCAACAATGACGGCGTGATCAACGAGCAGGACCGCACCAACATCGGCAGCCCGCTTCCGCTGTTCACCTTCGGTTGGAACAACACCCTGCGCTACAAGCAGTTCGACCTTGGAATTTTCATCAACGGTTCCTACGGCAACAAGGTGCTGAACTACAACGCCATCACGCTGACCCATATGAACAGCGCCTGGACCAACCAGCTCAACTCAGTCGCCGACCGCGCCCAGCTCGTTCCCAAGAACGGCGTCTATTCCGACTGGTGGTACACCGACATCAGCAACGTCGTGGTGGCCAACCCCGAGACCAAGACTCCCCGCGCGACCACCAATGACCCCAACGACAACGACCGCATCAGCGACCGCTATGTCGAAGACGGCTCCTATATCCGCATCAAGAACATCACTCTCGGATACACGCTGCCCAAGAAAGCTCTCCAGAAGGTGAAGATAGACAACCTCCGCTTCTACGTGAACATCCAGAACCTGTGGACCATCACCGGCTACTCCGGCTACGATCCCGAGGTGGGTGCCAGCACGCAGGACTCCACCGGCCTTACCTACGGCCTGGACAACGGACGTTATCCTTCCCCTACGATGTATTCATTTGGTGCCAGCATAACATTCTAAATGGAGGAATCGGATATGAAAAACATACTTAAAGCATTTGCGGCCGGAATCCTTGCACTGAGCCTTGCCTCCTGCACGGAATTCCTCAACAGGCCCACCGAAGACAACTACAACGTCGACAATTTCTACCAGACCGACGCGCAGTGCGAGCAGGGCGTGAACTACCTCTACAACTCCCCCTGGTACGACTTCCAGCGCGGCTTCATAAAGATCGGCGAGGTTATGTCGGGCAACATGTACTGGGGTTCTTCACCCTACCTCGAGTTCTCCACCAACGGCACGGACGAAGACCTCGTGAACATGTCCTACTCCCTGTGGGCCGTCAACGGCCACGCCAACACCGTCATCAACAACATCGTCGGCGCCAGCGGCCCTTCCAAGGAAGCCAAGAGGCAGTACATCGGCGAGGCCCTCGCCTGGAAGGCTTTCGCATACTTCTTCATGGTGCGCACCTTCGGAGCCGTCCCCATCATCCACGACAACACCGCCCTTCTGAATTCCGGCGAATACAACAACGTGGACAAGGTGGTGAAGGAAAATGTATATGACTACATCATCTACACCATCGAGACGGCCCTCGAACTTCTGCCCAAGCAGACCTCCGGATGGAACCGCCGCATCGACTACTATGCGGCCGAAGCCCTTCTGGCAAAGGTATATCTCACCCGCGCCGGCCTCAGCGGCACGTTGAGCGAAGACGACCTCAATAAAGCGAAGAGCCTTGCGAAAGACGTTATTGAAAATTCCGGACGCACCCTCACTCCCGACTACGAAGACGTATTCCGTCTGAGCCCCGACGTGTATAACAAGACGGGCGAAAGCCTCATCAGCTGGCAGTGGAAATGCGGCCGTGACCCCTGGACACAGCAGAACACCCTGCAGAGCGACCTTGCAATGGTCGGCTTTGACGAGAACGGCGACTGCTGGGGCGGCTGGGGCGGTCCCTCCGTGGACCTTGCCGAGGCGTTCGGCGTGAGTGTTCTCGACGACCCTATGGACCGTCTGAGCAGCGAGACCGACGTGCGCCGCCGCGCATCCATGATGATGCCCGGAGACGAGTACGACTACTTCTGGACCGACAAGGGCGGCTTCGACTACCTGCGCTTCATCTATGACACCGACTACGGCAAGGGAGGCCCCGGAGGATCGATGCAGTGCCCCACCGGCACCAACAACGTCAAGCACCTCTACGGAGACAACGCGGACCACGTCGCGGCCACCGGTGTCACCCCTCAGGTTATGGCCAACCAGCTGCCCACGCACCTGATCCGTCTCTCCGACGTGTACCTGATTTATGCCGAGGCCTGTCTGCTGACCAGCGATCCCGGCACGGCCACCACTTTTGTAAATAAAGTACGCGAGCGCGCGGGGGCGGAGCCCTACGAGACCGACGTGGACTTCGAGGACATATGGCTCGAGAGGCGTCTGGAACTCGCGGGAGAAGGCGACCGCTGGTATGACTACGTGCGCCGCAGCTACTACGAGATGGACGAGTGCATCGCCGAGCTCAAGGCACAGCGCAGATCCGCCTACAACGGCCTCGATGACCTCTACAAGGCTTACTTCGAGTCCGGAGACGACTACGCCTCCAGAGTGTGGGACAAGAACGGCAAATACTCCGCCGCAGTCACCTACAACAGCACCGACTATGACAACCCCAACGTCACAGCCTCCAGCTTCACTCTCCCCTTCCCCACGGAAGACGTGACATTCAACGGCAAGATGGCCTCCACCGCGACCCCTGTCACCGTGGAAGACATCCGCGCCACCTATCCTTATGACTTCTCCAATCTGCAGTAAACAATGAAATCATTCAGAAAATATCTCATTCTTGCTCTCGCAGTCGTGCTTGGAGGGTTCGCATCCTGCAACAAGGTGGACTATCCCGACCGTTTCGCTTCGACCGACGGAAAGCCCACGGTCGACTACATCAGGTATGCCGACAAGGACCTCTTCATCGAGCAAGGATATATGAACGAAGTCGTGTGCTTCGTGGGCAGCAACCTGCGCAGCGTGAAGGAAGTATGGTTCAACGACCAGCAGGCTTCCCTCAACACGAGCTACATCACGGACAAGACCCTGCTTGTCTCCATTCCCAAGAACCAGCCCGAGAAGCAGACCGACCTTGTGTACCTTATCGCATCGGCCGACACAGTCACGGTGCCTTTCAAGGTTCTTCCTCCTTCTCCCGCCGCCACGTCGATGAGCTGCGAATACGCCAAGCCAGGCACCGTGGCCACCATCTACGGCGAATACTTCATAGACCTCGAGTACGTGAGGTTCCAGGGCCTGGACGCCACAGTCTATGCCGATTCCGAGAATCTGATCACATATGACGCCAGCGCCATCACCCTGAGAATTCCTGCAGGAGCCGAAAGCGGACAGGTTATCGTGAAGACCAATTCCGGCGAATCCGCCGCGACGTTCCAGTACATGGACCAGAGAGGCCTGCTGTTCGACTTCGACGGCAAGACCGGCCTTGGCAACCACGGCTGGCACAATCAGACCATCACCAGCGGAGCCACCGACGGCATCAGCGGAGAATATCTCCAGCTGGGCGACGGCAGCTCTTCCCTGGACGGCGAAGGGCAGTGGGACGACTCCCACTTCAGCTTCGAGTACTGGCCCGGCAACTGGGAGGATCCCGAGACCTTCACGGCAGTAGACGGCATATGTCTTACGGAGCTTGCGGACTTCAGCAGCTGGAGCAGCATGGCCTACAAGTTCGAACTCTGCATCCCCGCGGAGAATCCCTGGTGCGGCAACGCCCTGCAGATAATCCCCGGCGGAGTGGACCAGGTGTCCTATGGCTCCGAGGGGGCTGTTTCCGCAATTGACGGCACCGTCCTTGCCGGATGCAACAACACCTACATCTCCGGAAACGAAGTGCCTCGCGCGCTGTACCGTCCCTGGACCGCCAGCGGCTCTTATGACACAGGCGGAGAGTGGATTACCGTCACCATCCCCATGAGCGACCTCAAATACGGATATGACGGAAGCGCAGCCACCGGAGAACTCAGCCCCAGCAGCTTCACCAGCCTCTGCCTGTTCGTATGCGGCGGCGGAGTTTCCGGCACCACCAGCGCACCTGTGCTCAAGATAGACAACATCCGCGCTGTTCCCATCAAATAACTTAAAGCAGGAAAGAAATGAAAAAGATTTTTAAATTTTCAGCATTCATAGCCCTTGCAGCGGCAATGCTCTCTCTTGCTTCCTGCCAGACCAAGGAGCTCGACACCGACCAGTATGCCGGCAGCGGCATCGTGTTCTCTGCCATGGCGCCCAATCCCGTGGTGCGCGGCGCCGAGCTTCGCATCAAAGGTGCCAATCTGGACCAGGTCAAGGAAGTCCGCTTCACAGGCGGCGCTGTCGTAACCGACATCAAGGTTGTCACCGCAGGAGCGAAAGGCGAGATTCTGGTTGTCGTACCTCAAAGCGGCACCGAAGTTGGCCGCGTCACCATCGTGGACGGCAGCGGCAACACTTCACAGAGCAAGTTCGACCTCGAGTTTGACGAGTCCGACCTTGTGTTCGAAGGATTCGAAGCTGCGCAGGAAGTGCTTCCCGGCGAGGTAATCACCATCAAAGGCGACTACATCAACACTGTCCAGGAAGTCATCTTCACCTCCAGCAACACCAATGACGTGGGTCTTGGTGCAGGCCTCACCTGTGCCCTTGCATCCGACGGCATGATCTTCGACCAGACGCGCACCAGCGCCAAGGTTGTCGTGCCCGCCGACGCCATCACAGGCATCATCAAGATCTGCTCCGCAGACCAGATAGCGGATCCTTCCGCCATCGTGTCCCCTTTCCCCAGCACCGACACCCTGCACGTGGGCAAGCCCACCGTTGACGTGGCCGCAACCCAGAAAGTCGGCATCGGTGACGAGCTGTTCTTCACCGGCAAGCATCTGGACATGATCGAGAGCGTCACCTTCGAAGGAGGCGCGACCACCGACATATTTGAAGTCAACGAGGCTGCGGACACCCTGCACACCCTCCTTATTTCCGAGGCCAAGAGCGGAGACGTTGTCCTCACCTCATACGCAGGTGACGATTTCGTAGCCGGAGACATCGAGGCGGAAGTGCCCGGAGGTCTGCAGGTCATCGCGGCAAATGAAGAAGGCCGCTTCAAGGCCGGTCTTGCGATGGCAGTTGTCGGCGAGCAGATGTGGCTCGTGGGCAAAATCAGCCTGAACGGTCTGGAAATCAGCGACTACACCTACACGGTAGACGCCGACAAGTCCCACACTGTCCGTCTCGACACACTTTACACCATTATTCCTGACACGGCCACCGACGGCATCGTCAGCGTGCTGATGGAAAACGGCGACGAGGTATCCATCGAGAACATCGAGTACGTGAAGGCCGTCACCGACCCTCTCGCGATGGAGAGCGTCGAGGCCCGCACCGAGTTCAGCGTAACCGGAGCAGACCTTGACCTTGTGACCGGTGTGACCCTTGGAGACATCGAGTGCGAATTCACTTTCCCTGTAATCGACACCGTCGAGGTGGAGGATCCCGAAACGGGAGACCCCATCGAAGTGGAAGTCTTCAGCACGGAGGAAATCATCGTGACGGCAGCTCCCACCGCAGTGAGCGGAGACCTGGTGCTGACGCAGGCGAACGGATACTCCTTCAGCGCAGGTAGCCTGGAGGTTACCTACAACGAACCCGTGACCATCAATTACGAGAGTTCTTCCATCCAGATGGGACAGAACCTCGTGGTCACCGGCGAGAACCTCTTCAGCATCGCGAAGATCTTCATCAAGGGCAAGCTAGTGACCTCGTTTGCCGAGCGCACGGACACCCGCATGTCCTTCGCAATGCCCGACGGAATGGGTCCCGGCGTCTACAGGCTGGAGCTTGTGCTTCTGGACGACACCGCTCTCACATGGGCCGTGCCCTTCGAGTACACCGCTCCCTACACGGAGAAATTCGCCTGGGAAGGCAGCCTCTATCTTGATAGCTGGAACACCCAGGAATATCTCGGTGCCGAAGGCGCTTTAGCGGAGTTCGGTGCTGTGGAAGGCGACATCGTGCGCATCTACTTCACTCCCGAGAAGGAAGGCTGGGGCTTCCAGCTCTATGACGGACACTGGAGCGGCCTCTATGTCGATGAACTCGGCGGCG
>R03__coassemble_561_pt1 | contig 20725 bp, 20 predicted proteins | sample R03__metabat2_high_PE_058 | metagenome-assembled genome bin R03 | reverse complement strand
GAGGCACCTGCAAGTAGCCGACATAAGGGGAGGCTCCGCCGCGATAGCGGTGGAGTGCAAATGCTTAGCATCCCGTCGTCTGGGCACAAGGGTACTCAGAGCCATTGGATGCCGACATAAGGGGAGGCTCCGCCGCGATAGCGGTGGAGTGCAAATGCTTAGCATCCCCGTCGTCTGGACACAAGGGTACTCAGAGCCAGTGGATGCCGCCTTAAGGGGGAGGCTCCGCCGCGATAGCGGTGGAGTGCAGATGCGTCGCACCGCAGGTGCGCATGCCCCCTTGGGGGCCACAGGGGGTAAAATGAGGGCAGCATGCCCTCCCCGTCGGCGTTGCAGGTGTCTTGGGCGGCCGGATTGTTGACCTTCCGCAAAAAAACCATTACATTTGCAAAACAATCAATCGGGAGAGCGAAACTACCTTAACCCTGATCAGAGGGGGTATATCTATGGAAATGGACAAGGAAAAACTCTGGAACGCGAATTATCTCAGGGTATGGACCAGTAATTTTCTGCTGCACTTCTCGTTCCAGCTTATAGTGCCGCTGCTGCCGCTGTACCTGAGCGAGACATTCGGGGCAGGCAAGGATGCTATCGGCGTGGCGCTGGCGGGATACGCAGTGATGGCGCTGCTGATAAGGCCGCTGAGCGGGTACATAATCGACAGCCTGCCGCGAAAAGCGGTGCTGCTGGCGGCAAACTTCCTTTTCGTTGCCTGTTTCGCCGGTTATCTTGCTGCCGGCTCACTCACTCTCTTTGCCATCTTCCGTTCGCTGCACGGACTGCCTTTCGGCGCCTGCACCGTTGCCATCAACACGGTAGCCGTGGACTCTCTTCCGCCCTCCAGACGAACGGAGGGGATGGGTTACTTCGGCCTGAGCAACAACATCGCCACGGCCATAGGCCCGATGCTGGCGATATGGCTGCTGACAGCGCTAAGAGGGCGTTTCGACCTTCTGTTCGCGATATCGATGGGAGTGTCCGTTCTGGGCCTTGTCCTGGACGCAGGCATAGAACTTCCGCACATTCAATCTACGGCCACCAGGCAGCATTTCACCCTAGGCAAACTGTTTCTTGTCAAAGGCATTCCGGAAGCGGTGCCGGCCGTTCTTTTCGCTGTATGCCATGCAGTAGTCACAACCTATGTGGTAATCTACGGGAAACAGGAACTCGGCATCAGCTCCACAGGGCTGTTCTTCACCCTCTTCGCGCTGGGCCTGATAATATCGCGTCTTGTGGGAGGAAAGGCACTGCGCGAAAACAGGGTCAGCCACAACGCCTCTCTGGGGATAGCGGTTTCCCTGGCGGGATACCTTCTTTTCGCCCTGGCGCACAATGAAGCCGGCTATTTCCTTTCAGCATTCATCATAGGCATCGGCAACGGCCACTGGTACCCCGCGTTCCTGATAATGTTCATCAACCTGGCCCCGGACGAAAGCCGCGGCACAGCTAATTCCAGCATTCTAACTGCCTGGGATGCCGGAAGCGGACTGGGCGTACTTGTCGGCGGCATCCTCAGCGAACATCTCGGCTACACTCCGGCATTCGTGGCGGCAGCCCTTGTCTTTGCCGCCGGAGCAGCATTCTACTATCTGTATGTGCGGCGCCACTTCGAGGCCGACAAATTAAGATGAATTTTCCCGGGCGCTGAAGTGTGGGCCGCGAAGCCCTGATGCTCCAAAATCATTCTTTGCTTTCGGGCCGCAAAGATAAGACTTATTTATCTGATTTTCAAACTGAATTCGCGGGTTGTCTCGTAGCTGTTCCAGTGCCGCAGGCGCAGGGTGAGGGCGCTCTGGTCGTAGACATTGCTCCACTGGGTGTCCTCCACCATCCCGTTGTCCCAGACAAGATCTCTCCAATGGACGTCGCACAGGCACTGCTGCGCTTCTTCCGCTGTCAGGATACCGCCACGCTCGTCAAGATATTTGGATGCCACGTCGTAGCGCCACCAGCTGCGGCTGTGGGGATTGCCCACTACCGGATCCGGCTCTGTGGTGTAGTATTTTGGCGCAAGGAGATGGTTTGTCATAAGCATGGAGTTCTTCTGGGAATCCTTCCGCAGAATCATCGTTTTCCAGCCGTCGAAGAGGTCGAATTCTATGGCGGCGCAGTTGCCGGAGGCATCCGCCACAAGGTAGTGATAGCCACCTCCGGCTTTCTGGTCGTGGCGCACGTCCACGGAGCGGACTAGTTCCAGAGCCTCGTCCACCGTTGCGCAGCGGTCCAGAATAAGGCGCATCAGGATGCTGGTGCCGACAACGGGTTTGCCCGTATCCTGCCAGGCCGCCTGCTTGGGAAGCGCCATTATGGAGATGCACAGGCCCTTTTCGTTCATTCCGTCCATAGGGGCATAGACGGCGGCAAGGCACAGCGCCTTTGACGTCAGGCTCGCGGGCAGCTTGTCCGGCTTGTAGCCGAGATGCGAGAGGTCGCAGGTGGACAGTGAGGCGTAGCCGTCCTTCGGAGTGGAGCGCAGCACGAGAGTGGGATTCTTGAAAAAATCGTAGTTGCGGCCGAAAAGGTAGCCTTCGCCGTCAGAGTTCTTTGCCTGGAATGACGTGCAGGCGAAGCCGTTGCCGGTTTGTTTGTCGCCCAGGTCCGGCTTGTACAGGCCGCGCGACAGCCTTCCTATGACAAACTCCACGAGCTTGGTGTTGGCGTCGATGTTCGCCTCCAGCACCTTGTCAAGGTCGTAGGGTGCCTTGTAGTCCGCGTAAAACAGATACGGGTCTTCCTCGCATATCTGCTCTATGCAGAAGATGGTGCGCAGCTCGCCCTGCCAGATGCATATGGCTGCCATAACAAGGGCCGCTACAGCCCCGGCAAATATTTTCCCAAACTTTTTCATATACTTGCAAAAGTAGGGAATTTGGAAAAGAAATACAATTATCTTTGCACCTATGAAAACGCTCGTCATACTTCTTTCCATTCTTCCCTGGCAGAATCTGCTGCAGGAGGGCAAGCAGCATTATATGAATTACGAGAACGACTCCTGCGCCGTCAAGGTGGCGGCGGTCCGTGATTACTGCCGCTCGCACCAGGACGTGAAGGGCGTTCACGAACTGAGCGCCGACGTGGAGAACGTGCTGGGTGCTCTCGCGCAGGTGGACGGGCAGAGGGACAGCGCGGCGCTTCACTACCAAAATGCCTACGGCTACGTTATGAAAACGGCCGACAGGGGCAAGGCGCCGATGTACTGCATTAACGTCGCGGACGTGCTCAGACAGGAAGGCGATGCGCCCAAGGCGGCCCAGTGGCTGCGGCGTGCCCTGTCGCTGTCGGATTCCCTGGAAGTGCACGATCTGGACTGCGCGATAAACACCCAGCTGGGCCAGGTGTATGCCGACCTCCGGAACATGTCCATGGCTCAGACGTACTTCGAGGCTGCCGAGCTCTCCTGCGAGAGTGGCTCCTTCGACGATTATTTTCTGGCAAATGCCCGAGGCAACGCCTGCTTCTTCGATGAGGATTACGAAAACGCGGTCTCTTGCTTCAGGCGGGCGCGTGCGGCAGCCCTTGCAACCGGCAACGAGTTCAACCTGAGGGTTACAGAGCTGAATCTGGGGGAGTGCTGTCTGTCGCTCCATCAGCTGGATTCCGCCTCGGTGTATATAGACAGGTCTTATGACTTCTGGTCTACTGCCCAGTACAGCGACGAATCCATTCTGGGCGCCATCTATGGAATGAAAGCGGGCCTTGCCTTGGAAAAAGGCGACGTGCGGCAGGCCGCCATATGGCTGTCGAAAGAAAGCGCTTGCCCTTCTGCAAGCCCGATTTACACGAATCTGTTCAATCGGCATATGATGGAGATTTCGGCCTTGAAAGGGGACTGGAAAGAGGCATATGCTTTCAGCCGCAAGATGCACTCTTATTCGGATTCCTTGTCTCGCGCGACACTTCTTTCCAATTTTGCAGAGGCAGAAATGCGCTATTCGCGCGATACCACCGTATTGCATCAGCAGACGAGAATCGCTCTTCAGCAGTCCCGCATTTTCCGGATGTGGGTGTGGATTGCGCTGTGTCTGCTGGCTTTGACGGCTTGCGCGGAAGTTATCGTTCAGATTCAGAAGGCCCGCAAGGCCGAGAGACGTCGCACGCAGGAAATAATCAACAGCCTCAAACTGGAGAATCTGAAGAATGCGCGCCCCGCCGGCAAGATTGCTGTGGAAGACCCCGTGGGCGACCGCTTTGTCTCTTCCGACGAGATTGTTCTTCTGACGTATCAGCCCGATTCGCGCAGGTGGAACGTCCTTCTCAGGGATAAGTCCGAGGCCGTGATGAAGCGCGGCACCCGCGCGGAGCAAATACTCGCCATCAGCCCTTCGCTGACCAAGCTCAATCAAGGCACCATCGTGAATGTGGACTACATCAAGAGCATCGGCGCCAAGGACAACTCCTGTACTCTGGTGGAGCCCTTCAGCCGCATACGTCTCCAGTTCTCCCGCCGCACAGCCAAGAGCGTAAAGGGGTAGAGGATTTCATCCGCGGAATCTTCAACATGATGAAAACTGAGGGAAAAACCTTATCTTTGGGCTTATGAAACTGATAAGTTGGAACGTAAACGGGCTGAGGGCCGTGTGCGGCAAAGGATTCGCCGACATTTTCAAGGACCTCGACGCCGATTTTTTCTGCCTGCAGGAAACAAAGCTGCAGGCGGGGCAGATTGACCTGGAATTCCCCGGATACAGGTCTTATTGGAACTATGCAGACAAGAAAGGTTACTCCGGAACCTGCATCTACACCAGACACGAGCCCTTGAGCGTGCAGTACGGCATCGGTGTGGACGAATTCGACCACGAAGGCCGCGTGATAACGCTTCAGATGCCTGACTTTTATCTGGTATGCGTATATACGCCCAACTCGCAGGACGGTCTGGGGCGTCTGCCCTGGCGCATGGCATGGGAGGACGCCTTCCGCGCCTATGTGTGCGGCCTCAAGGAACACAAAGGCGTCATTATCTGCGGCGACATGAACGTGGCGCACAACGAGATAGACCTTAAAAACCCCGGCACGAACCACCTGAACGCCGGCTTTTCGGACCAGGAGAGAGAAGCATTCGGCGTCCTGCTGTCCTCCGGCTTTCGCGACAGCTGGCGCGACGCCCATCCAAGCGAGGCCAAGTATTCCTGGTGGTCGTACCGTATGGCGGCGCGCGAAAGGAACGCGGGCTGGCGCATAGACTATTTCCTGTGCAGCGAAGACCTCGCCCCAAGAATCGTGTCCACTGACATCCATAACGAAATTTTCGGCTCCGACCACTGTCCTGTGGAGCTTGTCATATAGAAATCCCGGCCCCGGTCTCGCATAACTGGTCGTATTTCGTGCGCAGTCGGTAGAGAAATACCCGTACCTTTGCAATGAAGAAATTTCGAGTGCTTTAACCGAAACCTTTTTGCAATGATTAATGTGAACGTAGCCGGAAAGATTGCCGTGGAAGAACCCTTCGGCGTGCGCTTCGTGTCCCCTTCGGAAATGGTTCTTTTCACGTATCAGGCGGACACGCGCAAGTGGCGTGTACTGCTTGCGGACAAGTCTGAGGCGACAATGAAACGCAATTTCCGTGCCCAACAGATTCTCGCTCTCAGCCCGTCTTTCTCGAAGATGAATCAGGGCGCGATCGTGAATATGGAATACGTCAAGAGCATCGGCTCCAAGGACAACGCCTGCACGCTGGTGGACCCTTTCGGAGGCATCAAGCTCCGCTTTTCCCGCCGCAGCGCCAGGGCTATGAAGTAAAAGTCCGAAGTATAAGGAAGTGCCTTATATTTGGAGTGAAATTGTTAAAATGCGTAAATTTTAATAATTTTGTCTGAATATAAGCACATCAAGTGAAAAAATCAGAATACCTTGCAATCGTTTTAAGCCTCGCCGCCCTTTCTGGCTGCAGAGGCGCTTTGACCCCCGACCAGAAGAAGTATGACCTCTGCTGCCCCGCGAAGAGCGTGTATGTGGAGGCCTCGTCCATGGAATTCAGCCACAAGGCCGTTTTCGACAAGCGCGGAGACCTGGAAAAGGTTACGTATTACAACGAAGACGGCAGTTTCCGCTACGAAGACAGGTACGCCCACGACAAGGCGCATCATCTTCTGGAGACCATCCACGTGGGCGAGGACGGCACATTCGAGAGCCGCCACGAATACAAGTACGACGGCACTTTCGTGTCCGAGTGCATAGTTTACGGAATGAATACGGAGGAAGCGCATCGCTGGGTGCACCTGAACGACGGCAAGCACATAGTGCAGACCACCTATTTCAATGAAGGCGAGCCCAACTACCTTAGCCTCAAAACCTTCGACGGCGCGATGTGCGAGGAGCGCACCTATGTCCTGCCGGACAGCACCCTTGCCGGCGTCGCCACTATATGCTATCTTTCCGCGGACAGCGAGGACAGGGTGACCTCCATCCGCAGTCCGGAGGTGAATCTGGACATAGAATACGATCCCCAGACCTCTCTGCCTGTAAAAACGGGAGAGGTGGTACTGGACTCGGACCGCAATTTCCAGTGGGTGCCGGATCTGGACAGCAATCCCCAAAGATACTATAAATACGAATTCGACAGCCGCGGCAACTGGGTGCGCAGAACAGAGCATCGCCATCCCGACAGTCTGGAAGTGGCCGTCGTAAGCAGAGAGATAACATATTGACTATAGAATAAAATGAAAAAGATCAATTTGATTCTTGCGGCGCTGGCCGCTACCACGTCTGCCGCCCTTTCATCCTGCAGCCAGGGAGGAATCAGCGGAAAGGTAAGCTGCGACGGACAGCCCGTGGAGGGCGTGTGCGTGTCCGACGGCACATCGATCGTGCGCACCGATGCGCGCGGACGCTACAAATTGAAATCCGACGAGTCTGACAGCCTCGTCTTCATCACCACTCCCGGCGGTTATGTGGCAAAGGCCATAGACGAGATCCGGCCCGGTTTCTGGCAGTGGGTGGACGGAGATCCCGCCACGGCCGAGAAAATAGACTTCGAACTGGTCCGCGAAGACCAGGACGACTACCGCGTAGTCTTCATAACCGACTGTCATTTCACGCACCATCCCAAGAGGGAGGACTTCCGCCGTTTCGAGGAGAGCGCCCTTCCCGTAGTGCGCGAAAAGGCCGCCGAGGCCCGCGAGAGGGGAGCCGCAGTGTACAGCTTCAACCTTGGCGACTTCTCGCACGACCTGTACTGGTACGATTACGGCCTGAACGAGCTGGAAGCGGAGAAATATCTGTGCTCAGCCGGATATCCCGCAATGGTTTACTCCCTGTCCGGCAACCACGACAACGATGCCGCGATGGCCGGCTCCGACGAAAGCAACGACAAGCCTTCCGCCTGGTGCTACCGCCGCACCTGGGGCCCGGACCGCTATTCCGTGAACATTGGCAGCGACCACTGGATTTTCCTGGACAACATCATCTACATAAACAGCGGCAAGCCCCGCGCAGGCCACAAGAACATCCACGGCTCGCGCAACTACAGCTGCCGTTTCACCCCTTCGCAGTTTGCCTGGCTGGAAAAGGACCTGTCTTTCGTGGACCCTTCCTCGCGCGTGTTCCTGTGCTGCCACTGCCCCGTGTTCAACGACCGCAGCAAGAGCGAGCGCATAGACCCCTCGCAACTCGATACTCTGGACCGCATTTTCAGCGCCTTCCCCCACGTGGACATTTTCTCCGGCCACTCGCATAAGCTGCGCTACACAGCCTGCGAGGGCTATCCCCGTTTCAGTCAGTACATTATCAGCGCGACCTCCGGCAATATGTGGGAGGCTCCGCTGGACTGCCGCAATGTGGGCAGCGACGGCTCGGACCAGTGCATAATGGTGCTGGACAGCGGAGCGCAGGAGCCTCAGCTTGTGTGTGTGGACGGCGACGGAGTGCCGATGAGGCTGTATGATGCCAATGCAGTGGGCCGCTATTACCGTACGGATTCCGATATGCAGGAAATCAAGAAGATTGCTCCTGCAAGGACTTTCTACGGCGACGCGAAGTGGCGGAACTATGTCCTTGCAAACTGCTGGGGCATGCGTCCCGGCGACAGCGTGCAGATGCTGCAGGGCGGCCGCGTGATTCCTATGGAACGCCTCAAGGCGGACGACCCTCTGTTTGTCGCCACATATGTAAGGGGCAAGGTGAAGAAGAACAGCAAGGACCACACTAAGGCCGAACTGTACGCCGCCAAGGCGTCGGATGCCTCCTCCCCCGTTACTGTAAGAATCATCAGGGAAGACGGCAGCGTCCGCTTCGAGAAGAGCTTGCAGCGCCCCGGCTCCTTCGGAAAGGATTACCGTTGAGGCCGTTGAGCGGCCTGCAGCAGATCTGCCAGCCGCCGTGCCGCTTCCAGAGGTGATGGGGCTCCCATTATCGCACTGACAACAGCTATGCCGTCGACGCCCGTCTGAAGGACGCCGGCGGCGGTGTTTTCGTTCATTCCGCCTATGGCAACGGCAGGATGTATGCTCTTTTGTACGGCTTCCCGCAGTCCGTCCAGGCCGAAGGGGGCGGCCGTGTCTGTCTTTGTGGGCGTGGCATAGACCGGAGACACTCCGATATAGTCCACGTCCAGCGCGTTGGCCTCCATAACCTGCTGCATGTTCTCCACCGACAGGCCTATTATCTTGTCCGGCCCCAGCAGCCTGCGTGCTGCTTCGTAGGGCATATCGGATTGGCCTATGTGCACTCCACATGCATCGCACTCGAGCGCGACGTCCACCCTGTCGTTTATCACGAAGGGTACTCCGCTGCCTTCGAGGGCCTTTTTCAGCCTTTTTCCAAGGGCTATGAATTCTTCCGTGGAAATGTCTTTCTCGCGCAGCTGAACCATTGTGGCGCCGCCTTTTACGGCCTCCAGCACGATGTCGACGATATCCCTGCCTCCGGAGGCGGAGCGGTTCGTCACCAGATACAGCCCCAGGGCCTTTCTGTCGAAGCGCTCGCAGCCGATGCATCGAAGAGAGTCTATGAATGCCGGAACGAATGTTCCAGGAAGGGCAGATGTGGCAGCCTCTCCCGCCGCGGACATTACGGCCATTGCCGCGCAGGCGGCGTCCATTGCGCCTGTCCTGTCTTTGCAAAGCGCCGCGAAGGCACCCGTGAGGGCCGAAGCGCTGCATCCCATCGCCGTAACTTCCCTCATCACCGTGCGGCCGCCGCTAATCCTTGTGGTCTTTTTGCCGTCAGTAATCAAGTCCTTTTCGCCGCTCATCGACACCACCGCTCCGCTGAGCCTTGCAAGGCTTGAGGCCGCCTGTACGGCTTCTTCGCCGCTGGTGGCGGAGTCCACTCCTTTTCCAGCGTCCACTTCCTTTCCCTCGCCGAGGAGAGCTTGAAGGCACACCACTTCCGAAGCGTTCGCCCGAATAATCCAGGGATGGCATTCCCGAACCAGATTGAGACAGATTTCCTTGCGCTTGCGGCTGGCTCCCACGCCCACAGGGTCCAGCACCCAGGGAATGCCCAGCCTGCCTGCAATGCCGGCCGCTTTCAGCGCGCACTCTTCTATCCGCTCGTCCAGGCATCCTATGTTTATTACCACCGCGCCGCATTTGGGCACGATGTCTTCCATCTCGGCCGTGTAGAATGACATCAATGGCGATGCTCCTGCTGCAAGCAACACGTTTGCCGACAGGTTCATCGCCACGTAATTCGTTATATTCAACACCAGCGGGTGTTCCCGCCGCAGGAGCGCGGCAGCGCCGCGATATTGTTCCAAGCCAGACATGGTCCGAATGAAACTCTCTTATATGCTGAAATTATGATAGTGCGGGCCGAAGCGCTCGAAGGCGGCGCGGTCCAGCATTTCGCGGTCGTCGGGGTGGGCTATGCTTGTCAGAAGCTTTGCCCTTTCCTGCAGGCTGCGGCCGTACAGGTCCACGGCTCCGTATTCGGTGACTATCCAGTGCGCGTCGGCGCGCGGCGTCACCACTCCCGCGCCGGGATTCAGGATGGGGACGATCTTGTTCTTGCCCTTCAGGGTGCGGGAGGCGAAGGCGGTGATGCTCTTTCCCCCCTCGCTCATTGTGGCGCCCTTCACGAATTCCACCTGCCCGCCAGTGCCGCTGAAAATGCGCGTGCCGATGGAGTCGGCGCTGATCTGGCCGGTGAGGTCCACCTCCGTGGCGGAGTTGATGGCCTTCATATGGGGGTTGCGGGAAATCACCCAAGGGTCGTTCGTGTAGCCGATGTCCCTCATGCTGACGGCCTCGTTGTGGTCTATGAAGGAATACACTTCCCGGCTGCCCAGCAGGAAGGAAGCCACCACCTTGCCGTTGTCTATTTTCTTGCAGCGGCCGTTTATGACGCCCTTCTTGATGAGTTCCAGCAGGCCGTCCGCGAACATCTCCGTATGCAGGCCCAGGTTCTTGTGGCCGCCGAGCTGTGCGGCAAGGGCATTGGGCAGGGCGCCGATTCCCATCTGGATGCAGTCTCCGTCTTCCACGAGGGCGGCGCAGTTGCGCCCTATTGTCTGTTCCGTTTCCGTGGGCTGGGCGAAGGCCGCCGTCACCAGCGGGGTGTCGTCCTGCACCAGAAAAGTGAACTTGTCCAGAGGCACGAGGTCTCCGTACGCGTAGGGAACGTTGGGGTTCACCACACCGATGACCAGCTTCGCGGACTCTATCGCCGCCACGGAGCAGTCCACCGACGTGCCCAGGCTCACCATTCCGTTTTCGTCGGGAAGCGAGACGTTTACCAGTGCGGCCCCGAGGGGGATCACTCCGCTGCGGTACAGTTTCTGGCTTTCGCCCAGATGCACCGGCAGATAGTCCGCGTAGCCGGCGTTGACGTTCGCGCGTACGTTGGGCCCCACGAAGAAGCCCTGCTCGAAGAATATTCCTTCGTAGCGCGGATCGCTGTACGGAGCGGGGCCTTCCGTGTGGAAATGGTGGAAGTGCAGGTCACACACGTCCCCCGCATCGGCACGCCGGCACAGGGCCTGTATCAGGCAGTGCGGCACGCTGGCCACGCTGCTCAGATGGACGTGACAATGCGAGGGGATGTGACTGACCGCCTCGTCGGCCGAGACGAATTTTCTCATGCCTTGAATTCGTCGCTGGAAAGGATTTTCTCCACGTTCTTGGGATCCACGTTGCCGAACACCTTGCCGCCGATTGTCATCACGGGAGCAAGGCCGCAAGCACCCACGCAGCGCAGGCAGTCCAGGGAGAAGATGCCGTCGGGAGTGGTTTCACCCACCTCTATTCCCAGCACTTTCTTCACCTCGTCCAGCACCTTTTCGCTGCCGCGCACGTAGCAGGCCGTGCCCAGACATACGGAGATGGGGTATTTGCCCTTGGGTTTCTCCGTGAAGAAGGCGTAGAAGCTGACAACGCCGTTCACCCTGCTGGCGGGAATGCCCAGATTCCTGGCCACCAGTATCTGGACTTCGCGGGGCAGGTAGCCGAGGGCGTTCTGCGTCTCGTGGAGTATGTTGATCAGTTCTCCGGCGTCATTGCCGTGGTTGTCGCAGATTTCCTTAATCTTTGCGGCTGCGCTGCAGGATATTTTTATGTTCTCCATATTGCTGATTCTCTATTTTTTGAAATAATGGGTGTGCAGAAGCTTGTGGGATTTCTCCGACAGAGGCTTGCCGAGATACTCCTCGTACAGTTTCTGGATGTCGGGGTTCTCGTGCGACTTGCGAAGAGGCATATTGCAGTCCTCCTTGTAGATCGCGGCCTGACGGGCCTTGATGATTTCCACGTCGCCGTGGTGCAGAGGCTGTCCGCCGCCGCCGATGCATCCGCCGGGGCAGGCCATTATTTCTATAGCGTGGTATTTGCTCTTTCCGCTGCGGATGTCCTCCAGCAGACGGCGCGCGTTGCCCAGTCCGTTGGCGATGCCGATGTTGAGGGTGAATCCGTTCAGGTCCACGGAGGCTTCGCGTATGCCTTCCAGACCGCGTACCTGCTCGAAATCCACTTTCTCCAGACTCTTGCCGGTGTACAGCTCGTAGGCCGTGCGCAGGGCCGCTTCCATTACGCCGCCAGTGGCGCCGAAGATTGCGGCGGCACCGGTGGAGCTGCCCAGGGGAGCGTCGAACTGACTGTCCTCCAGATCTTCGAAGTTGATGTTGGCCTCTTTGATGAGGGCAGCCAGCTCGCGTGTGGACAGGGAGTAGTCCACGTCGGGGTTGCCGTCCACCTTGAATTCATCTCGTCCGCACTCGTATTTCTTTGCAAGGCAAGGCATTATGGACACAACTACGATTTTCTCGCGCGGAACGCCCATTTTTTCGGCCCAATAGGTCTTGGCGATGGAGCCGAACATCTGCTGGGGCGAACGGGCTGTGGAGGGAATGTCCAGCATATCGGGGAACTGGTGCTCGAAGAAGTTCACCCAGGCGGGGCAGCAGGAGGTCAGGATGGGCAGACGGACTGTCTTGTCGCCGCTGAGGAAGCGGGTCAGGCGGTCCAGCAGCTCGCTGCCTTCCTCCATGATGGTGAGGTCCGCCGCGAAGTCCGTGTCGAACACGTAGTCGAAGCCCAGCTGCTTGAGGGCGCTCACCATTTTGCCGGTGACGATGGTTCCGGCAGGGTAGCCGAATTCCTCGCCGATGGCAACGCGCACGGCGGGAGCCGTCTGCACCACCACAATCTTGTTGGGGTTGGCCAGGTCGTCGATCAGCTTGCCTGTGTTGTCGCGTTCCGTGAGGGCGCCTACGGGGCAAACGGCCACGCACTGGCCGCAGTATGTGCACTCGCTTTCGGACAGCTTCAGGCCGAAGGCGGGGGATATCGTGGTGTCGAATCCGCGGTTCATCGCTCCGATTGCACCCACTGTCTGCACGTCGTTGCACATTGTCTCGCAGCGGCGGCAAAGGATGCACTTGTTCATGTCGCGCACGATGGAAACGCTCTTTTCCACCTTATGCTGTGACTTCTCTCCTCCCTCGTAGGGGGCCTCGTGAATCTTCAGCTTGCGGGTGAGCATCTGCAGCTCGCAGCTGCCGCTTTTGGGGCAGATGAGGCAGTCGTGGGGGTGGTTGGACAGGATGAGTTCCAGAATGGTCTTGCGGGCCTTCAGCACGCGCAGCGAATTGGTGTGTACCTCCATTCCCTCCATGCAGGCGGTGGCGCAGGCGGGGGCCAGGTTCCTTCTGCCGGCAACCTCCACCACGCACAGGCGGCAGGAGGCGGGATGGTTGTTCACGCAGGTGCCTTCCAGATTGATGTGGCACAGGGTGGGGATTTCAATGCCGCACTCTTTGGCGGCGTCCAGTATGGTCGTCCCTTTGTCAACACTTACGGGACGGTTGTCGATGGTAAGATTTATCTTGTTCTGTTCCATGGTGCAGTGTTATTTGAGGGAGATTGCTTTCAGACGGCAGTTTGACATGCAGGTGCCGCATTTGATACATTTGCTCTGGTCGATGGTGTGAGGGCTCTTCACCACGCCTTCGATGGCCTCCACAGGGCATTTCTTGGCGCACAGGTGGCAGCCGATGCATTTGTCGGGGTCGATGGTGTAGCTGAGCATGGAGGTGCACTGCTTGGCGCGGCACTTTTTCTCCACCACATGTTCCATATACTCGTCGCGGAAGTTCGCCAGAGTGGACAGAACGGGGTTGGGCGACGTCTGGCCCAGTCCGCAGAGGGCGGTGTCCTTGATCACTCCGGCCAGCTCCTCCAGCCTCTGGAGGTCTTCCACGGTGCCGTTTCCGGCCACTATCTTGTCCAGGATTTCCAGCATCCTCTTGTTGCCGATGCGGCAGGGGGTGCATTTTCCGCAGGACTCCTCCACGATGAAGCCGAGGTAGAAGCGTGCCACCTGCACCATGCAGTTGTCCTCGTCCATCACGATCATTCCGCCGGAGCCCATCATGGAACCTGCGGCTCCGAGGCTTTCGTAGTCGATGGGGATGTCCAGGTGCTTCTGCGTCAGGCAGCCGCCGGAAGGTCCGCCGGTCTGGACGGCCTTGAACTGCTTGCCGTCCTTGATGCCGCCGCCGATTTCATAGATAACCTCGCGCAGCGTCGTGCCCATAGGTACCTCGATGAGGCCCACGTTGTTGATCTTGCCGGCCAGGGCGAACACCTTCGTGCCCTTGGACTTCTCCGTACCGATGGAAGAGAACCACTCCGGCCCCTTCTGGAATATGATGGGGATGTTGGCCCAGGTCTCCACGTTGTTCACGTTGGTGGGGTATTTCTTGTAGCCTTCCACAGCGGGGAACGGGGGTTTCAGGGTGGGCTCGCCCCTCTTTCCCTCCATGGAGTGGATGAGGGCCGTCTCCTCGCCGCACACGAACGCGCCGGCGCCGTAGCGGATGTTGATGTCGAAACAGAATCCCGTGCCCAGGATGTTCTCGCCCAGCAGACCCAGTTCGTGGGCCTGGGCGATGGCCACCTGCAGGCGGTGTATGGCCAGGGGATATTCAGCTCGCACGTACACGAGGCCGTATTTGGCGCCGATCGCATAGCCGCATATCGCCATCGCCTCGATGATGGAGTTCGGGTCGCCCTCCATTATGGAACGGTCCATGAACGCTCCGGGGTCTCCCTCGTCGGCGTTGCACACCACGTACTTGATGTCGGAGACGCTCCTGCTGGCGAATTCCCACTTGTTGCCGGTGGGGAAGCCGGCGCCGCCGCGGCCGCGCAGTCCGCTGCGTTTCACGACGTCTATAACCTCTGCGGGGGTCTTGTGCAACAGGCAGTCGGCAAGGGCGCTGTAGCCGTCACGGGCTATGTACTCGCGGATGTTCTCGGGGTCTATGAGCCCGCAGTTGCGAAGCGCGATCCTGACCTGCTTGCGGTAGAAGTTCATGTGCTTGGAGTCGCTGACGGTCTTCTGGGTCTCGGGGTCCACGTACAGCAGACGCTCCACCTTCCTTCCGCCGATGATGTGCTCCTTGATGATTTCGGGGGCATCTTCGGGTTTTACCTTGGTGTAGAAGGTGTTGTCGGGAAGCACTTTCACGATGGGGCCCTTCTCGCAGAATCCGAAGCAGCCGGTGGTGATGACGTCCACCTTGTCCTGGACTCCGAATTCCTTCAGGGTCTGGTTCATCTTCTGTGCGATTGCGGCGCTGTCGGACGCCTTGCAGCCCGTACCTCCGCAGGTCAGAATCTGAATGCGCTCCGTGCCCTTCTCCAGGCCGCAGGTGTCTCCGTCGCCGCAGGAGTATCCCTCCTCGCGAAGCTTCAGCGACGCTCCGGCTTCAATCCTGATCTTCTCAAGATCTTGCAGTGTTGAAATTTTCATTGTGTGTGGGTTATGTTTATATTTGTGTATTCTGTTTCGCGGCGCGAAGTTACGAAATTTATTGCGATAAGGGAAATTTAAATGCTATCTTTGCACCTGCATATGAAAAAGATACCCAGTTTCACCATAGATCACACCCGCCTTCTGCGGGGCGTGTACGTGTCCCGCCGCGACAGGGTGGGGGACGGCGTCGTCACGACCTTCGACATCCGGATGAAGGAGCCCAACCGCGAAAGCCCTCTGTCCGGCCCTGCAATCCACAGTATCGAGCACCTTGCGGCAACGTTTCTGCGGAATGACCCGCAGTGGTCCGACAGCATAATCTACTGGGGTCCGATGGGCTGCCTGACAGGCAATTATCTGCTGATGAAGGGCGAACTGGAGCCACGCGACATTCTGGACCTTCTGCGCCGCACATTCACCTTCATCGCTTCCTTCGATGGCGACATTCCCGGCTCCACCCCTGCCGACTGCGGCAACTGGACTTACAACGACCTTCCCGCCGCCCGCGCCGAGGCCCGCAAGTTTCTGGAGGAAGTGCTGCTGGACATAAAAGCTGAAAACATCAATTACCCCAGCATATAAAAACGAACTCTTATGAAAAAGAATGATCTTGTTGCGGTCGCGGCCGTTGTTGCAGTCTGCCTCTGCTTCGCCCTCATCCCCGGGGCCTGGGCCGCTTTCGGCAATGCAACCGCTGCGCATCCTTTCGCGATGAGCTTTGTCAAATTCGCCATCCTCTCCTCTTTCGGCGAGATGATAGGCCTTCGCATCCGCAAGGGTGTCTATTACGAAAAAGGCTTCGGCCTGCTGCCCAGAATGCTTGTATGGGGCTTTCTGGGAATGCTTATCTGCGGCGCCTTCATAGTCTTCAAGGCCGGCACGGTGGCTCTGTACGGCGTCCTTGGCTGTCCTCAGGCTGCTCTTTGGTTCGCCCCTGCGGCGCCCCTTTCCTGGGGCAAGCTGCTCGTGGCCTTCAGCGTCAGCGTGCTGTGCAACACCTTCTTCGCCCCGGTGTTCATGACCTTCCATAAGATTTCCGACATCCATATCAGGAATACGGGAGGCACGCTGAAGGGCTATTTCTCCAAGCCCATAGCGGTGCGCAGCATAATAACCACGATGGACTGGGACACCCAGTGGAACTTCGTCTTCAAGAAGACCATTCCGCTGTTCTGGTATCCTGCCCACACGCTCACCTTCCTGCTGCCCGCCGGATTGCAGATGCTCTTCGCGGCCCTTCTGGGCGTTGCGCTGGGCGTAATTCTCGCCTTCGCCAACAACAAGAAGAGCAAATAAACTTGTGCTGAATGAAACGCTTTTCCATCAAATATGCAGTTGCCGCCCTTGCGGCTTTGTGGGCCGTTTCCGCTACGGCCCAGACCCCTCAGAGCGATGAATACGAACAAAGTTGCATAAGCATAGTGGTGACTGCCGGCGCCAGCGCCGACGGCTCCGTGATGACGTCCCACACCTGTGACGGGCGCCTGCGCACCTGGATTGCGGTAGAGCCTGCGCGCGATTATCCCTCCGGGGCCCGGCGTGACGTGCGGGCGGGACTTGCCCGCAACGAATTTCCCTCCGACACCGCGGGTGTCCGCGTTGTGGGGTGGATCCCGCAGGCGCGCCACACATACAAGTTCATCAACGCAGCTTACCCCTGTATGAACGAGAAGTGCCTGGGCATAGGTGAAACCACTTTCGGAGGGCCCGACACCCTCCGCTCTTCGAACGGGATATTCTTGATCGAGGAACTTCAGGCGATTGCTTTACAGAGGTGCTCCTCTGCCCGCGAAGCGGTTCAGCTGATGGGCTCCCTGGCACAGGAGTACGGCTACATCGACGGAGGCGAGTGCCTCACGGTGGCCGACCCCCGCGAGGCGTGGTTCTTTGAAATCGTGGGCCCCGGAAAAGGGAAGAAGGGCGCTGCCTGGGTGGCGAAAAGGGTCCCTGACGGGGAAGTGGCCGTGTCCGCGAACATTCCCCGCATAGGCGCTCTGGAGCGTGAAAACCCGGACGGCTTCATCTGCTCCGACAATGTGGAGAAGGTTGCCGCTGAGTGCGGCCTGTGGGATGGAAAAAGTGAATTCATATTCTGGAAGGCTTTCAACTGCCCGTTCGCAAAGGGCAGGAATTTCCGCGAGAGGGAGTTTTATGTGCTGAACGAGGTGGCGCCTTCGCTGGGCCTGAAATACACCGACCCCGAGATGCCGTTCTCGGTTCGGCCGGAGAAGAAGGTGACCGTGAAAAAGATGGAGGCGATGCTGCGCGAGAATTTCGAGGGCACCGAGTTTGACATGACCCGTAACATAAAGATTTCCGCCGATCGGAAGAGTCCCGTGGCCAATCCCTGGATTACGCCCGACTGGCGCAATACGCTCAACTACATCGCTCCCGGCACTGTGGAGTTCAGCCGGACGGTGTCCGTGTCGTGGTGCGCCTATTCTACAATAATTCAGCTGAGGGCGGACCTTCCGCAGGAAATTGCGGGCGTGTGCTGGTTCTCCTTCGACAACCCCGGACAGAGCCCCCACATTCCCATCTTCAGCGGGTCCACCGCCCTTCCCGAGGGCTATGACATCTGCGGCCAGAAGCACTACAACCCCGGCTGCGGCCTATGGAAATACCGCCGTGCGAACCGCCTTGTCACACTCCACTGGCAGACTTTGAAGGAAGGGTTCTTCAAGGAGCTGCTTTCGCTGGAGGATGCCGCTGTGGACGAGGTGGCAAGGATTCAGTCCTGCGCCGGGGGAGTGGTACCTTCCGCCGAAGAGTTGAACAGTGTGACGGTGCGAATAGATTCAATTGCCTCCGCCAAGTGGTCCGAGCTTGAAGGCCGCTACTGGGTGGAAGCCTGGCGGGGGTTCTGATGCCTCAATGTGCGGCGCTTCCACTACCGGCGCCGTGAAGGTTAATTGTTTGAAATTGATATATCAAAAAGCGCCGTTTAAATAGGCGAGGGTCTGAATGTAACCTGGTTCGTAATATGCGCTTGAATTGTAATTGTCTATTGAATCACAAATCGACGACGCATAGACATCCATAATGGTTTGAACAAGGTCTGCTCCTTGTTTGGACACTGATTCGATAAGCCGCGCATAAACCTTACCCATCTGTGTTGCAGAGGGTACCTTATCAGTATATTCGGGATTGATAATGGTTACATCCACTTGCCCGTTTTGCAACTTGTACTCCTCTTTCCAATCTCTGACTACCTGATCGGGATTCAGACAATGATTTGTCCCTGCGATGGAAAGTTGCCGTGCAAGTCCTTCTTTGCCGATACGTTCCACTACGTATCTGTTGCGCTGCTTTATGCTGCGCGCCACGCGCTCAATCATATAGCACACGAAGTAGAGGTCGTTGAATGTGATTTCCTCGTCGGGAAAGTAGATGTTGCTCATCGCTGCACTTGTATTTCGTAATGATCAATGAATGTGAGTGCTCTCAATGCCTTGTCGTTGCAGAAGACAATCTGGTGCGTCGGGTGCTTGAATTTGGCCTGTGCCCAAAACACTTCCCGGGTGATGCGGCCGGAGATGAAGTCCTCTACATAATCCCAAACTTCGTCATCGGCCATAGGACCCTCCACAATATCGTAGTTATGTGTCTCGCCGTGCCGACATGCTGCCACGAAATCAAGCCATTCGTCACTCATTTCGGGGAAACGCTTGATGTTGAGTTGGCTATCCGGCTGATACTCGTAAGCGCAAACAATATGAGGATTGCGTTTTGCTATTGCCCATCTTTTAGCCTGACGCTCAAGGTAGGTGCAATAAAAACCATACCCGAAATCCTTCGTGTAGCCTACAACCCTGATTTCCGGATCAGTGACGATTGTGTCTGTCCCATGATATAGTTTCATGTTTGCAAATATACATAAAAAAATAAAACTGGATTTCAGACAAGCGGGGCGCTGATGGCCTCCCGGAATGCCGGAACGGTCTCCTCCAGCGCCATTCCGGGGCGATAGATGCCGGCCGTGCCACCGACGAAGATTGATGCCCCCGTCTGCGCCATCAGACTGGCCCTTTCTGCGCTGACGCTGCCGTCCACGCTGATTTCCACATCCTGCAATCCGTGCTCATCCAACCACCTTCGCGTCAGCGCCACCTTGTCCAAAATCCCGTCCACCAGTTTTGCTCCGGCGAACCCGGGATGCACCAGCATCAGCAGGACCACGTCGAAAAGGCCTTCATGACGCTCCAGGGAGCAGAGCGGAGTCTCGGGATTCAGGGCGAGGCCGAAACGGCATCCGGCCTTGTGCACCTGGGCTGCAAGGGCGTCGTAGCTACGGTCCAACTCCACGTGCGCGGTGAGGATGTCGCCCTCGCGCAGACTGAAATTCTGCAGGCACACCTCCGGCTCTTCCACCATCAGGTGTATGTCCAGCGGCATCCGCGTGCAGGCGTGCATGGCCTTTATGAAGCCGGACCCGAAGGTGAGGTTCGGGACAAAATGCGCATCCGTCACGTCCACGTGCAGCATATCCACGCCCAGCCTCTCAAGCTCCTTGATATCACTTCCCAGGGCCATAAGGTCCGAGCACATCACTGAAACGGAGATATATTTTTTCTTGTTCATAGTTTTGCGGGTTCTGCCGGTGACTGTACCTAGAATGTGATTGTTTCCTTGGGCTTGGTGAACGAGCAGATGTCGGCCGTGGCATCGGTGAAGAAGTAAACGGCGGTGTTGTCGTCGTTCTCGTCGTACATCCCCCGAAGGTCGGGGTATGCGTCCAGCATCGCTTTCTTGGCTTGGGTCCTCTCGTCTTCCACGAGGGTGCCGCACAGGCGTATCCATTCCTGCCCGTTGAATGCGCATAGCTCGACCTTGCCGTTTGCTGCAATCTGTTTGGCTACGTTCTTTATGTGCCCCGTCTGGATATAGAGCTTTCCTTCGAAGATATTGATGGTCCCGAATGGCCTTACGCGGGGCTGGTCTTCTTCGACGGTTGCTATGAAATAATGGCCGCAGGCCTTGATGAAGTCGTGGACTTTCTGCATTCCTTCTGCGTTCATGGTAGTGTAGTCTTGAGGGTTGATAGATGTCTCTTTGGGTGCGCAGCCGGCGAGCACCAGGGCCGCGGCAATAGTGATAAGGACGTGCTTCATATGGCTAGACTTCATAATCAAGACAATACCTTCCTGCCGTATAAGGGCGGACCTTGCCGTTTGCAACGGCCACGTGCTCCGGGTGAGCGGAATAGCCCTTGAGGGCTTCGAAGGATTCGAAGGTGGAGTCCAGCATCAAGTCCACGTTGCTGGAGGGAAGACCGGTGGTGTTTACCTTGATGTCAAGAAGGCCGGGGATTCGTCCATTGAGGGATTCGAGGCCCTGCTTGATGCCGGCTTTGATGCTTTCCTTTTCTTCTGATGAAAGCTCGTCCTTGAGCTTCCAGAGTATTACGTGCTTAACCATATTGTTGTGAGTTTTCTTGAAATCGAGGCAAATTTACATAATTTTCCGACAAGTGGAGAAAAATGGGACACCTGCAAATCCGTGGGTATAGATATTTGTGAAAACTTACGATCAAGGG
>R03__coassemble_551_pt1 | contig 20843 bp, 12 predicted proteins | sample R03__metabat2_high_PE_058 | metagenome-assembled genome bin R03 | reverse complement strand
GGTAGCGCTTCGCAAGGCCGCTGAGGGTGTCTCCGCTGCGGATTTTGTGGTACACCATAGCCCTGCGGGCGGCCTCCTCGTCGGCCTTCTTCTTGGCCTCCAGGGCCTTGCGGTCGTCCTCTTCGTTCAGATATTCGTCGTCGAAATTCTGATCGTAGCGGCTGGCGGCATTGAAATAGCGGCGTTTGAGCACCATCATCCTCTGGCGCAGGTTGCCGGTGGAGAAGTCTATTATGCGCTGCGGGTCGAAGGCAAGGCCCCGGTAGCGCGTCTCGAAATGCAGATGGGGGCCCGTGCTACGGCCGGTGTTGCCACTGAGGCCTATCACCTGGCCTGCGCGAACGATGTCGCCGGGCTTTACGTCACTGCGTGAAAGATGGCCGTAGAAGGTCTCCAGACCGTTCGCGTGACGGATGACCACAAGGTTGCCGTAGCCGCCCAGATATGAGCTGATGCGCACCTTGCCGTCGAATGTGGCATAAAGGGGCGTGCCTATGGGCAGGCTGAGGTCCATCCCCTGGTGACGGCGGCCGTGGCGGATGCCGAAAAGGCTGGTGACGCGGCCAGTCTGCGGGGCGTGGTATTCGCTCTTCTCGTCCAAGAGCCACACGCTCCAGGCTTCGTCCAGAGAATCCAGGGGGGTCTGGTAGGGATTCGTGGCGGTGGTGCTCCAGTATTCGTCAAAATCGACCTCGGAGGCTATGTAATCCGCGCTTTTGTCGTAGTGCCAGCTGTTGTCGCTGTACAACAGGATACGGATGCCGGGCACTCCCGTGGCGATGGTATCCAGAACATAAGCTGCCGGAGCGGTGTTGCTCCTGACGGAATGCACGGCGCTTCTGTGCACCGTCTGTCCCAATATGACAAGGCTGTCCGAAGAGGCGGATGCCGCAGTTGTATCGGGCTGCCGGGAAGGGACGGCGGCAGAATCCGGGATTTCCCGGCCATAAGAGCGCGGCAGGGATGAAAGCAGCCCCATGCACAGGAGGGCTGCTGAAAAGACAATCTTTCTCATACCCTCTGCGCGCCGAAACGTTTTTCGAGTATCTGCTGCGCGGCGGCCACCTTCTCCTCCAGGAGTTCCTGCGTGGAGGCCTCGCAAATGAAGCGGAGGTATGGCTCCGTGTTGGAGGGACGCACGTTGAACCACCACTGCTGGAATTCCAGACGGAAACCGTCGAAATCCATCACGGCATCGGGGGATTGCTGCGCGCTGAAATGCTCCTTCAGGGCAAGCATCGCCCCCTGCTTGTCGTCCACGCGGAAATTTATTTCGCCGCTGTTGCGGTACAGCGTAAGGGAGTCCATCTCATCGCCCAGGGTGGAGCCCTGCCTCTTGAGGGAAGCGACTATGCGAAGAACCAGCAGCGAGGACAGAAGCCCGCTGTCGGAATAGAAGAAATCCTTGAAATAATAGTGTCCGGCCAGCTCTCCGCCCCACAGGCCGTCTATCTCGCGGAGCTTAGGGGCGGCATACGCGCGTCCCACCCTCCAGGTGTGCACGTCGCACCCTCTGGGGGCAAGATGCTGCGCAACAGCCTTGGAAGAGCGTATCTCCTGCAGCACTTTCGGGTTTTTCTCTCCCCTCTCGTCCAGGAAATAGCGTCCCAGCAGCGCCACCACCAGGTCCGGACTCACGAAACGGCCCTTCTCGTCCAGGAACATCACCCTGTCCGCGTCGCCGTCATATATCACGCCCACGTCCGCGCCGGTGCGCAGCACCTCGGCGCGAAGGGCCTCGCGGTTGGAGGGCAGCAGAGGGTTGGGGTCGTGGCCGGGAAAGCTGCCGTCCATATTGTCGAAAAGATATACCGGGCCTTCGCCGAACACCTTGCGGGCGAACAGGCAGGACATTCCGTTGGAAAGGTCGAAGACGGCCTTTACGCCGGAAAGGTCTGCCTTGAAGGGCATCATGAATGCAAGGTAGTCGTCCAGGACGTTGCGGAAGGAGAGTTTTCCGCGCACGGGGGCCACTCTCTCCGGACGGCCTTCCTCAATCCAGTCGCGTATTGTGCCGAGACCGCCGTCCAAGCCCACCGGGAGGGCATTTTCGCGGCTCACCTTCATACCGTTGTACTGCACGGGGTTGTGCGAGGCCGTAATCTGCACGGAAGCCTTGAAGCCGTATGCGGCGGTGGCGAAATACACCATAGGGGTGGAGGTGAGGCCCAGGTCCACGACATCGGCGCCGGCGGCGAGGATGCCCTCTACAAGGCAGTCGTGAATCTCGGGCGAGGAAAGACGGCAGTCGCGGCCGACGGCCACGCAGTCCGTTCCCAGAAGTTCCGGCAGGAAAGCGCCCACCTTCCGGGCCGTGAGGGCGTCGAAGTCTTCGCCCCAGACGCCTCGGATGTCATATGCGTGAAATGCTCCCATCGCAATCAGTGTTTCACTTTGTAATGAGTGGATACCTTGCCCCTGGAAATATTCTGCAGCTTCTTGGCTATCATCTTCTTGCGGATAGGGGCCACGTCGTCCACGAACAGAGCGCCGTCCAGATGCTCCATCTCGTGCTGCACCATCCTGCATGCGAATTTGTCCAGGGTTTCCTCCACAAGCTGGAAACTTTCGTCATAGTAGCGGATCTTTATGGAAGAGGGGCGCGTCACGTCGGCATATATGCCCGGAACGCTGAGGCAACCTTCGTTGAAGGTGCACTGCGAGGCGCTCTCCTCCAGCACTTCGGGGTTTATCATCGTACGCCGGAACCCCTTGAGGTACGGATAAGCCTCCTCCATTCCCTCGCCGGTGACGATGAGCACTCTTTGGTTCACACCGATCTGTGGCGCTGCAAGCCCGCAGCCGTCGGCGTCCTTGAGGGTTTCCTTGAGGTCCGCCACGAGGGCGAGAATCTCTTCTTTCTTCTCCAGGTCGGCGTCCGCGGACTGCGTGCGCAGCACGCCGGATCCATACAGGTAAATAGGTTTTATCATTATTATCTATTATATTTGCAGGGCACAAAGTTAGAAAAAAATATGCCACTGACCAACAAAAATATGACGCGCTCCGAGATTGTGGTCGCAACCTGCGCCGCCGCTGTCGTAGTCTTCTGTCTGGCCTTCTTTGTGATTGCATACACCCCCCTGCGCAATTTCATCCCGGGCTACCCCACGCAGGAAGTGCGCACAAAGCAGATCCAGACCGCAATGCGGCTGGACTCGCTGGAGCGCAGCGTCCGCCTGTGGGAATTCTATTCGGAGAACCTGCGCAAGGTGATTTCCGGAGAAAAGCCCGTGCGGATAGACAGCCTTGTAAAAGCTTTCAACAGGGAAGAGGAACAGCTGGCACGAACCGGACTCGAGGAAGGCACGGCGCACAGCGATTCCCTTCTGCGCGCACTGGTGATGGAAAAGGAGCGTTTCAGCATTTCCCGCACGGACAAGAGCGCCTCCCTGCCCATCGAGGGCAGACTGATGTTCAAGCCCGTGTCCGGCACGGTGAGCGAGGGCTTCGAGGCCGCGCTGCATCCCTTTGTGGAAATATCAGCCCGGGGAGGCAGTACGGTGAAATCCATCCTGAAAGGCACCGTGGTGTATGCCGAATGGACGCAGGAGCATCTCTGGACTATCATCATACAGCACGACGCCGACATACTGTCAGTGTACCGCAACAACCAGAAACTGCTGCGCGAGACGGGGGAAAAGGTGGAGGCAGGATCGGCCATAGCCATTCTGGACAAGGGGGCCGACGGCGCCGCCCGTATGGAGCTGCAGATCTGGAACGCAGGCAAGGTGGAGGACCCCGAGCGCTATATCAATTTTTAAAGGAGGAAGGAAAGGAAAATGGACAATAACGCAAGACGACGCATAGCCATACTGGGCAGCACCGGCAGCATAGGCACACAGACTGTGGACGTGCTGTCGCGCTACAGCAATCTGTTCAAGGCCGAACTGCTGACAGCCAACAGCAACGTGGACCTGCTTTGCGAACAGGCCCTGCGCCTGCGTCCCGCAAACGTTGTGATCTGCGACAAGAGCAAATACGAGCCTGTGCGCTCGCGCCTGGAAGGCAGCGGCATCGGCGTGCACGCCGGGATGGATGCCGTGTGCGACCTTGTGGCCGCGGACAACATCGACACCGTGGTGACCTCAATGGTGGGATTCAGCGGACTGCGTTCCACCGTGGCGGCAATCCGCGCAAAAGGCAAGACGATTGCCCTGGCGAACAAGGAAACCCTTGTGGCAGCCGGCGGCATCGTGACGACTCTGGCAAGACAGACAGGCTCCCCCATCCTCCCCGTGGATTCGGAGCACAGCGCCATATTCCAGTGCCTGCAGGCAAGCCCCGGCGCGCACCTTGCAAAAATACACCTGACCGCCTCCGGAGGCCCTTTCAGGACCTGGAGCCGGGACAAGATAGCCGCGGCCGCTGCCGCCGACGCCCTCAAGCACCCCAACTGGTCCATGGGCAACAAAATAACAATCGACAGCGCCACGATGATGAACAAGGGTCTGGAGGTGATAGAGGCAAAATGGCTGTTCGACGCGGAACCCGAGATGATAAACGTCGTAGTGCATCCGGAGAGCATAATCCACTCCATGGTGGAATACGATGACGGAGCCGTGATAGCCCAACTGGGCTGCCCCGACATGCGCGAGCCCATCCAGTACGCCCTCACGTTCCCGGAGCGTCTGAAGCTGAACAACCGCAAACTGGACTTCGCGCAGATAGCCTCCCTGCATTTCGAGGCGCCCGACCTCGGACGCTTCCCCTGCCTGGGCCTGGCATTCGAGGCACTGCGGCGCAAAGGCACTGCCGCAGCGGCGATGAACGCCGCGAACGAGGTAGCCGTGGACGCATATCTGAAAGGACGCATATCCTTCTACGACATCGCCGAGACCATAGAAAAGACGATGAACGGTGTGAATTTTGCAGCGAACCCCTCCCTCGACGACATCTACGCCGCCAATGACGAGGCGGCGGCAAAAGCACGCGAAATAATAGGATAATGGTTGTTCTGATAAAGATTCTGCAGGTAATACTTGCGCTTTCAATACTCATAGTGGTCCACGAACTGGGCCACTTCACCTTCTCCAAAATCTTCGGCATCCGGGTGGACAAGTTCTACCTTTTCTTCGACGCCGGAGGATTCCGCCTTTTCAGCACCAAGCGCAACAAGCTGCTGCAAAGGCTGTTTCCCCGCCTGAAGGACGCCGAAACGGACTACGGCATAGGCTGGCTGCCCCTTGGCGGCTACTGCAAGATCAGCGGAATGGTGGACGAGTCGATGGACGTGGAGCAGCTGCGCAAGGAGCCGCAGCCGTACGAGTTCCGCACCCATCCCGCCTGGCAGCGGCTGCTGGTGCTGTCCGGCGGCGTGCTGTTCAACTTCATCTTCGCCATCGCGGTGTACGCGGGGCTGCTGTACTGCAACGGCACGGCATACGTGTCCAACAGCGACAACTGCATCTATGTCAACGAACTGGCCCGCGAGATGGGATTCCGCACCGGCGACAGGATTCTCAGCTACGACGACTACGTACCGGAGAACTTCTCCATGCTGCAGGCGGACCTTGCCAGGCGCTCCCCTTCGCGCGCCACGGTGCTTCGAGGCGGCGACACGCTGTCCATATACATAGACCACTCCCGCATAGGCGAGGTACTGAACTCGGCGGACATGTTCGCCCTGGCCGTGCCCTTCGTCATAGACACCCTGCCACCCACCTCGCGCAACCTGTCCTCCGGCCTTCGCCGCGGCGACAGGATTCTTGCCGTTCAGGGACGCAGCGTCGGATATGTGCAGGAGGCCCGCGCATTGCTGTCCGAATACGCGTGCAGCACCGTCGATGCGCTGGTTCTTCGCGGCACGGACTCGCTGCACATTCCCCTGCAGGTGGACAGCAGCGGCCTTCTGGGCGTTTACACGCAGATTCCGGGCATCCGTACGCGCACATACACGCTTCTTGAAGCCATTCCCGCCGGCGTAGGCATGACCTTCGACAACATCGGAGGATATGTCCGGGACCTCAAACTGGTGTTCACCCCCTCCACGGGAGCATACAAGAGCGTGGGCAGCTTCATTGCAATAGGACAGGTGATGCCTTCGGCGTGGGACTGGACAAGTTTCCTGAGCATTCTGGCCATTCTGTCCATAATACTGGGCGTGATGAACCTCATCCCCATCCCGGGGCTTGACGGCGGCCACATAGTGCTCACCCTCTACGAGATGATCACAGGACGCAAGCCTTCGGACCGTTTCCTGATGGTGGTGCAGGCCATAGGAATGGCACTGCTGCTGGGATTGATGTTCCTGGCCTTCGGCAACGACATAACAAGACTTATAAAATAAATTCATATGAGAAACTTCAGGATACTTTTCCTCGCCGCTCTGGCAGTCCTCGCGACCGGAGGATGCAAAGGCGGCAATTCCGAGGCCCTGCTGCCGAACGTCAGCGGAAAGGCCGGAGAAATACTGGTGGTGCTGGACAAAGGCAACTGGGAGGGCTCGCTGGGAGGCGCCCTTCGCGAGAGCCTTGCCGCCGACTGCCCGTACCTTCCGCAGAGGGAGCCGCTGTACTCCCTGGTGGACATTGTGCCATCCACCTTCACGCAGATGTTCCAGATACACAGGAACATAATCTTCTTCCACATAGATACCGACGTCACTTCGCCCGGGGTGCAATACCTGTACAACAAATGGGCAAAGCCGCAGCTTGTGGTGGTGGTGAACGCGGTGGACGCCGCCTCGGCGGAAATGCTCTTCCAGGAAGCCTCCGGAAAGATTCTGGCCAGTTTCGAACAGATCGAGCGCGACAGGGTGGTTGCCGGTGCGCGTGCATACTGCGAGCGGGAACTCACCCCTTACGCCGTGGCCCTCACCGAAGGAGGGTCGATGGTGTTCCCTTCCGGCTACAAGCTGATGAAGTCCACGGACGACTTCCTGTGGATTTCCTACGTCACCACTCCCCTGCAGCAGGGCATAATGATTTACAAGGTGCCAGTATCCGCAAAGGAAACGGAGCCCTTCAGCGAAGTCAATATCGTGAAAAGACGCAACACGGTTCTGCGCGACAACGTCCCCGGAATGTTCGAGGGCACGTATATGACAACCTCGGATGCCCTGCCGCTGTTCCTGGAATACAAGAAATACAAAGGCCGCTCCTTTGCAGAGCTTCGCGGCTGGTGGGACGTGGAAGGCGACTTCATGGGAGGTCCCTTCGTGTCGCATTCCTTCTACTCGCAGGACGGGGCGTACATAATCTGCGCAGAGGCGTACGTCTATGCCCCAAAGTTCGACAAGAGGCTGTACCTGAGGCAGGTGGAATCACTGCTGTACTCCTTCGAATGGCCGAAGGAAGAGGCGAAATAAAAAATCCGGCGGGAAGTTTCCTGCCGGATTTTTTTATCGTTTGTTTTGCTTAGGCGAGCTTGTTGATGTACATTGCCAGACCGCTCTTGAGGTTGGCTGCCTTGTTCTTGTGGATGACGCCGATCTTCGCGAGTTTGTCGATCATAGCGTAAACCTTGGGGGCGTCGGCCTCGGCCGTGGCCTTTGTGTCCGTGTTGCGAAGAGCGCGGATGGCGTTCCTCGTGGTCTTTGCATAATACTTGTTATGCAATCTGCGCCTTTCGCTCTGGCGATAGCGCTTTTCAGCTGATGCGTGATTTGCCATTATTTCAATTTTTTATATTTTTTGTAGTGGGTAGGAGAATCGAACTCCTATTGCAAGAATGAAAATCTTGAGTACTAGCCGTTATACGAACCCACCAAGTACCTCCCGCGGGTGTTTTATCACTTTTGGGACGGCAAAGTTAAGAATTATTTTTTAATCAGCAAAATTATTTTCCAAAAATCATTTTATTCCTCCGGGAGCTTCATCTATGCGAAGTCGCATCAGGTTGTAGCCATCCGGAGTGCGGCTATACGAAAACTCGCTGCACAGGGCCTTTACAAGCTGTATCCCCTTTCCTCCGATCCTGATTTCCTGAGGCTCTTCGGCCGGAGGAGGAGGGGCGGGCTCATAGGCGAGCGGATCGAACTGCGCCCCGTCGTCCGTCAAGATATAGATGCCATCCTTGAACTCGGCGCTCACGAAAGTGGCTCCACCGTACAGAAATGCGTTCACGGCAAGTTCCTCCAGTGCCAGGTCGGCGCGGTACGATGCGCCGTTTTCCTTGCGCATCTCGTGCAGGGCCGGAACGTCATCGATGCCGTGCATCTGCGCCACCTGCACGCAATAGGAGGCGCACAACAGCGTGATGTCGTCGGACTGGGCACGGCCGGCAGCGTGGGAGCGCACGGCGCGAAGTACTCTGTCGCATACCACCTGCGGGCTGCCGGAGGCAGTTTCGCGGCACACGTCCAACAGACGATCGTCTCCGAACAGGGAATTCGTCGGATCCTCTGCCTCGGTAATGCCGTCCGTGTAAAGCAACAACGATTTTCCCCGTGGGATGATCGTTTCGGCCGTCTTGAACTCCGCATCCCTGACAAGACCCAAAGGAGGGCCCTGGCACAGTTCCAGGAATGAAGCCTGGCCGTCTCCGGAAAGAACCGGAGGATTGTGACCTGCGGAGGAATATCTCAGAGCGCCGGAAGTCAAATCCAGAACGCCAACCCACATCGTCACGAACATCATCTCTTCGTTGCGGCGGCACAGCTGGGCGTTCATATATTTAAGGAAGGCTGCAGGAGCCTGCGCATCCGCCTCGAACCTGTAGGCGTGGAACAGGGTGCAGCACATTGTCATCAGCACCGACGCGGCCATGCCCTTTCCGCTGACGTCCGCGACGCACATCACGAGACTGTTCCCGATTCTGCGGTATTCGTACAGGTCGCCGCCAACTTCGCGCGCGGGAAAAACGTGCGCCATCATATCCACGCTGCCCGAGCCTTCGCAGGCGAAATGCACCCCTTTGTCGGGGGAGGTCAGCATCCTTCTCTGCAACATTGCTGCGCGGGACAGGTCACTTTCAATTCTCTGCAGGGTCATCTGCTCCTCGTCGGCCTTCCGTACGGACTCGGCGAGGTCCTCCTGAGCCTTGCGGAAAGCCAGGTGCACGAGCGAGGCGACTGCAGTCAGCGCCAGCATGCACACAACGAGCAGAATAAAGAACTGCGCCCAGGAGAAGGAGCGGATTTCGTCCTTTGGGACCACATTTATTATATCCAGGTCCAGATTGTTGTAATGGGCGGAAATGCGGATACAGTCCTTGTCGTCTATCTGCGAGTCGGGAAGCAGGACCAGATCAAAGTCCGAATCGCCGTCACTGAGGCCATTCAGAGTGAAGGTGGTCCCGTCACGGGCGGCAATATACATTCTGCTGTTGTCGTAGAACTGCTGGCCGTTGATGCTGCTGAGCAGTTTTTCCATTTCCACGTCCACGCTCAGCATCACTCCGGGAGAGGGAGCCTTGAAATAGCAGGTCACCAGATATCTGTTCGTGAAAAGGCTGTCGCAGTATGGCTGGGACCAGCACGCCTCACCGGTCTCGGCGGCCCTGGTGTAACAGGACAGTTCGTCGTAGTTGACAGCCCAGTTGTACACTTTCTTCACTCCGTGGACAAGGTTGCCCGAGGAACTGTCCCTGGCGGCATAGTATGTATTGGAATACGCCACCATATTCTCGTCCTGGTCCGGATCCCAGAAATCCACACAGGCATCCAATATGAAGTCGTTGGCATTTACGAAACGCTCCAGAAAAGAATACATTTCCGACGTGTCCACCTGTCTGAAGTCGCCGCTGTACGCCTCTGTCTTCATCACCGCCACCGTGGAGACTGCCTTTATCTCCAGATCCAGAATGAGGGACTTCATGCTGGAAGAAGTGTAATCCTCTATCGCGTCTTGCTCCCTCTGGTACGACTGATAGCCCTCCATCGCCATGATGACGGCGAACAGCGCTATGCCGAATATCAGAAGCGGCGAGAGCAGTTTCAAAAAGTGATTGCTGCCTTTCATACGTTCCTGTCTTTTCGCATTGCCCAGAAATGGTCCACCGGGCCGTGTCCGTGACCTATGGAATATTCAGCGCCGGAAGCTATGGCGCCGGCTATGTAATGAGCGGCCCGCGCAGCCGCGTCGGCAAGGCCGAAGCCTTGGGCGAGGAAGGATGCGAACGCGGAGGACAGGGTGCAGCCGGTGCCGTGAGTGTTGGGCGTGTCGATACGCCTGGAGGGAAGGTGTACGACGGTGTCCGCCTCGGCGTCGTACAGGCAGTCATCCACGATGTCGCCGTCCAGATGGCCCGCCTTCAGCAGCACGGACAGTTTGCGCGAAGGGCCTGAGAGTTTTGCAGACAGTCTGCGGGCGGCCTCGGGAAAATCGTCCTGCGAGGCAATCTCCTCCCCCAGCAGCAGCTGCGCTTCGGGAAGATTGGGGGTTATCACCCTGCACAGCGGGGCAAGGTCACAGGACAGCAGCTCAATGGCGTCGTCGCACAGAAGCTTATGTCCGCTTGTGGAGACCATCACAGGGTCCAGAACTATGTTGTCGATGCCATTTTCCCGCAGCGTGGCGGCAACCGTCCCGACAAGATGCGCGCTGGACTGCATTCCTATCTTCACGGCATCGGCGCCTATGTCGCCAGGACGGCTTCTATCTGCGCGCGGACGATGTCCGCCGGAACGTCGTGGATGGCCTGCACGCCCAAGGTGTTCTGCACCGTGACGGCTGTAATCGCCGTGGCGGCATAACTTCCCGTAGCGCTTATCGCCTTGATGTCGGCCTGTATGCCGGCTCCCCCGCCGGAATCGCTGCCGGCTATGGCAAGAACTCTAGGATAAGTTTTCATCTCTTTTTGCATTTTAAAAATGTCTGAATCCGCACAGGTCCCTGTCGGATCCATCCCATATCATTCCTTCTTCCTTCGGAAGTATTTCCCCTATCACGTGATGCGGAACGCCTATGTTCCGGATGGTGCGGGGCGCTGCCGTAAACAGCAGAGCATAGTCTTCTCCCCCCTCCAGAGCCAGCGAAACTGGGTCCCAGCCGCGCAAACTGCATATCCGGCGCAACTCTTCGGACAGCGGAAGATTCCTGCAGTCCACTCTGGCACCGACGCCGGAGGCCTTGAGGATATGCCTCAGGTCCGAAGCCACGCCGTCGGATACATCCATCATCGAATGCACGCCTTTCTCCCTCAGAAGAATGCCTTCGCGCACCATAGGCAAGGGGCGGTAGTGTCTGGCAACAAGCGTTTTCTCCAGCGGAGGAAACTCCGCCCCCGGACTGCCCAGGATGCAGCGGAGCCCCGCGGCGCTGTCGCCTATGGAGCCGCAAACGCACACTAGGTCGCCCTCGCGGGCGCCGCCGCGCTTGACGCTTTTTCCCTGCGGGCACTCTCCCAGCACAGTCACACTGATGCACAGCTTGTCCGTGGAAGAGGTCGTATCTCCTCCCAGCAGGGGGCAGTCGAACTTGTCGGAAAGGGCCTTGTAGCCCTCCAGAAAGCCGTTTATAAAGACATCGTCCAGATTCTTTGGGATGGCAACTCCCAGGAACGAGCCCACAGGAGAGCCTCCCATCGCGGCTATGTCGCTGATATTCACTGCGGCGCTCTTCCATCCAAGGCTGAAGGCGTCTATGTCCTCCATCAAAAAATGCACGCCTTCCACCAGCATGTCGGTGGAAACCAGCGTCTCCACTCCGGGCCTTTGGGGCAGCACGGCGCAATCGTCGCCTATTCCCAGAACGCCTTCCGGGGCCTTCCATTCATTGCGAATCTGTTCTATAAGTTCAAATTCTCCTGTTCTCATCTCTTACACGGGCAGCTTACATGAAGAATCCCAGCGACGACAGCGAGCGGATCGTCTTTTCCAGATAGGCGTCGTCCACAAACGGCCAGCTGAAGCCAAGGCGGTACAGCACGTTGGCTGTGAAACGGTTGTCAGTCTCCACTATGTGCACGTCGGGACGGTCGTTGGTAAGCAGGGCGGACACCTTCTCGCTGCGGGAAGGGTCGTCCATCATCCTGCGGAAATCCTCATAATATTCCTCGTCAGGAACAGGTCTTATGCTGATTCCGCAGCGGTTCACGGCCTCTATCAGCTTCATCTCGTCGAAAGAAGAGCGGCTGTCCGCGTTGAAGGCGGTGAAGCCGTCCGGCGTGCCGGCGAGCAGCACGATGGCCTTGGCGGTGCAGTCCACCGGCGAAAATCCCATAAGGTCCGTGGAGTGGCTGATGGGGCACTTGCCTATGGAAACAAAGCCCCTGAGGCCGTTCAGGAAGGCGTTCGTGCGCATGTTGATCTGGAACTGGCCGTCGCTGTTGCGGCCCATCAGGTTGCCCACGCGGACAATCTTGCCGCGAAGGCCGCCCCGGATCGCGCGCAGCATCAGCAGCTCCGACTTGTACTTGGACTGCGCATACTGGTTGCCCATATCGTCCACCACGAACAGTTTGTTCTCGGGCATCCGCAGGTGCACCTTGTAGCTGTCACCGGTATGCGCACCGGGAATCGACGTAGTGGATATCTGAATCAGGCGCGCGCCGCAGTCCGTGCAGGCCTTTATGAGGTTCTCCACGCCGTGGACGTTGACGAACTCGATGGAATTGTCGTTGGCGTAATGCTTGACGCAGGCGGCGCAGTTGATGACGGTGTCGAAATGAATGCCACGCAGCTTTTCCGGCAGGTCATCGTGGGTGACGTCGCCCTCTACGACGGTAATCCTGCTGCGGAATTCCTCGTCGAAACGGCTCTCGAAATAATAGAACATGATCTGCCTCAACCTGTCCTGCACGCTTTCATATTTTCCCTTTCGCAGCAGACACCAGATATGGCCTTCCTCACTGCTCAGGAGTTCACGCAGCACGTGACAGCCCAGAAAACCGGTGGCGCCTGTCAGCAGAACGTCGCCAAGCGGCTCGTGAACTGCCTTGGAAGCATTCTCCATACTGTTGAAGGACAGGACCTCGGCTATATCGGGCTCCATATGGTAGAGCTGCGCGCCTTCACCGGCACAGCTGCCGGCATCAGGGGCCTTATTGCCGACGCGCCTTTCTTCCAGGCAGGCGGCAAGGGACTCGGCGCTCTGGTTGTCGAAAATGTCCTGATATTCAATCTTCCAGCCTTCGGCCTTCAGTTTCATTACCGCTTTCGAGGCCGACAGGGAGGTGCCTCCTATCTCGAAGAAATTGTCGTCCACATAGCACTCTTCCAGGCCGAGCAGCGATGCGAAGAGCTCCGCTATGCGTGCCTCGAGAGACTTTTTGGGCGCCTTGCCGGCGCGCTCCCTCTTCTGGGGACGAATCTCGGGAAGAGCCCTCGCGTCCAGTTTTCCGCCCTTTGTCATCGGCATGCTGTCCAGCTGCATCAGGGCGGCGGGCACCATATAGTTTGTAAGGTATTCCTTCATGAAGGCGCGCAGCTTCTCCGTGTCCACGGCGCCCTCTGCCGTGAAATATCCGGCAAGGAAGGCCTCCTGCTGCCCGTTGTTGCGCACGACGACCTTGCACTGTTTCAAGGAAGGATAGCGCAGCATCACATTTTCCACCTCGTCGAGTTCTATGCGGAAACCCCTCAGTTTCACCTGATTGTCCTTGCGGCCTATGAACTGCGCCTCCAAGTCGCCGTTTATACGCACAAGGTCTCCGCTGCGATATGCGCGTGAACCGTCGCTCAAGGTCAGGAAGGCCGCCTTGTTCTTTTCCGGCAGGTTCACATAGCCTCTGCACACGCCCTCGCCGCCGATCACAAGTTCTCCCGCGGCATAAAGCGGCAGGATGCGTCCTTCGGCGTCCATTACGTGGAAAGTGGTGTTGGCGAACGGCTTGCCTATGGTCACCCGCGACGGGTCCGTCACAATCTGGGCGGAGCAAGCCTGCGTGCATTCGGTGGGCCCGTAGCCGTTCTGTACCAGAATGTCGGGATTTATGGCGCGGAACTTTTCGAAAAGCGCGGGATTGAAGGCCTCGGCGCCCAGAATCACAGCCTTCAGGGAGCGCAGGCTGCTCTCCGACTGGGGCAGGCTGAGAAGATTCCACGCGAACGAAGGAGTCATTATCATAAGGTCCACGCCGGCACTTTCCACCGCCTCCAGCAGCCTGTCGGGATTGTGTATCTCGTCTTCCGTGGCAATGCGGATGGTAAGGCCCTGGCACAGGGAGGAGAGTTGTTCCGTGATGGACATGTCGAAAGATATGGACGACATGCACATTATGACGCTGCACTTGCGCTGGGTCTGCGCCAAGGCGGAAGTCTGCACGCAATTGGACATATTGTGCTGTTCCACCATTACGCCCTTGGGAGTGCCTGTGGAGCCGGAGGTGTATATGCAGTAGGCAAGGTCGCTGCCGCTGAACGGAAGCTTGGGAGAGCGCGCATCGGGGAAGGAGGCCAGGGAGGCAACGTTCTCTTCCGTTATCACAAAGCGGCATCCGGCATCCTTCAGACAGTAATCCACTCTGTCTTTCGGATACGAAGGCAGAATAGGCAGGAAAGCGCAGCCTGCCTTCAGTACGCCGAGCTCGGCCACAGGCAGAAAATGCGTGCGCTCCAACATCACTCCTATTATCTCATTATTCCCCAGTCCTTTGTCGATCAAGGCATTGGCCAGACGATTGGCCTTCTCGTCCAACTGGGCATAGCTTAGGCTGCCGGAGGGGGAAATGACGGCCGTACGCTGCGGCTGCGCGGCAGCGTGGGCCTCGAACAAAGACTGGACGCTGACGCTCCGGACAGGGGCGGCCGTATCGTTCATCCGCGCAAGAAGGGCCTCCTGCCGGGATGACAGCAGGCAGACCTTGTCCAGCGAAGGGACACGCGTAAAGGAAACGGCGGCGCAGCATAGCGTGTCGGCGAGGGATCGGGCAAAATCTTCACAGAAAAAGGACGTGTCCCAGGCAAGATGGAAGCGGAAGCTGCCGTCCTGCAGGAAAGTCTCCACGGACAAGGGGCTCTTGGCCTCGTCGGAGCGGGCCAGTTCCATTTCCACCTTGTGTCCGGCGAGGCTGTCGAAGACGAAGTCGTCGCCCTGATAGTTGAAGAATATGTCCGGACGCACGCCGAATTTCCTGCTGATGTCGATAAAGGACATAGCGTCGGCGGCCATCGAGTCCATCAGCTGGTCCTGCATCTTGCGCACGAAGGAAAGGATATCCTGCGAGGGGTCGATGGCGCAGCGCACGGGAAGAGTCCTTACCAGCATCGCGAAGCTGCGCTCCAGGCGTGAATCGCCGCGTCCGTTGTACACGGTGCAGTAGGTCACGTCATCGCCGTGGATGAACTCTGACAGGACAAAGGCGAACACCGAATTGAAGAAAGCGTTGAGAGACAAGCCGTTGCATCTGCAGAAAGAGAGAATCCCCTCTCCTTCCACGGTGGCGTCCGCGCTGTCACACCCGGATGCCGGGGCATACTGCGGGCATTTCTGCGGCAGGCAGTCCGTGTTGCATCCGTCCAGCAGGGTGGCGAAATGTTCCTCCGAACGCTTCGGGGCATCAGTGCGGAGCAGCTGTTCTTCATCAAGGGAGGCGTCAAAGATGGTGTAGGACTCCTTGTCCGGAGTTTTGCCTTCATAGGCAGTCTCCACGTCACGAAGGAATATCGCCGTGGAAGTGCCGTCTGCTATTATATGGTGGAAGTCCAGCCAGAGGGAGGTGCCCCGGGGGGATTCGATGACGGCCGCCCTGTAAAGGGGCGAGTCCAGCAGTTCGAAAGGCCGGCACAGGGAAGTCGCGTCAGGCTCCTTTTCCAGGCGGAGCATCTCCACCAGCGGAACGTCGCCGTCGCGGCGCAGCGCACGCACGTCGCCCGACTCGTCGACGTGCAGGCGGGTCTTGATGAAAGGATGGGCGTCGATTGCGGCCTTCACGGCATCACAAAGCCGCCGCGCGTCCACCTGCCCCTGCAGATGCAGGAGCATCGGAATGTTGTACTGCAGGGTGCCGGGGTTGGACTGGCATTCCAGGAACACTCCGGTCTGGTTCTGCATAAGGGGACAGTCTCCGGATGCCGGCGACTTACTCCTGTCTGCATCCTCTCGTGCGGAAAAAAGAGCATCCAGAGCCCTTATGCTGGCATTCTGCCTGATGTCGGAAATTTTTGCGGCGGTGCCGAAAGCCTCGGACAGGCGGGCGTTCAGCTTCAGCATTCCTATGGAAGTGAGGCCGGCGCGGAAAAGGTCGGTGTCCATGCCCAGATCAGAGCGGCCCAATATTTCGGAGGCAATGTCCAGAATCTTCTTCTGGCCTTCGGTCTGCGGAGGAACAAGGTCCTGCGCATCCGCGGGCAACAGTTCCGGCTTGGGGAGAGCCCTGCGGTTGACCTTCAGGTTGTGCGTATATGGAATGGCATCCAGCTGCATTATCGCCGCCGGCACCATATATGACGGCTTGTCCTGGGATATGAATTCCTTCAGCTGTTCGACGTCTATTGCCGAATCGCCCACCACGTAGGCTGCGAGGAACTTTCCTCCGGCAGGATCGTCGAAAGCGGCCACCGTGGCATCCTTGACGGGCCCGAATCTGCGCAGCGCCTCCTCCACTTCGGTCAGTTCCACGCGGAATCCGCGCACCTTCACCTGGCCGTCCCGCCTGCCGACGTAGTCGATTTCGCCACACGGCAAGAGGCGCACGACGTCGCCCGTGCGGTACATTCTGGAATAAATTCCGTCCGCGTCGTTTTCGAACGGGTTGCACACGAACACCTCGGCAGTCTTTTCCGGAAGGCCGAGATAGCCCCTGCCCACCTGGGCGCCGGATATGCACAGCTCGCCGCAGGCTCCGACGGGAGAAAGAGCGCCGTTTTTGTCCACCACATACAGCTTTGTGTTGCCGCTTGGCTTGCCTATCGGCTGGACGGGGCTGTCGTCCGAAACGACGTGGCTGCAGACATACGCCATAGTTTCGCTGGGGCCGTATGCGTTGATGAACTTGAAGCCTGATTGGGGAAGGAAGGGGACCAGCTTTTCACCGCCCGCAAAAAACACCTTCAGGCTGGGGCAGTGCGTCTGCATCGCGAACATCCTGCCCAGCTGGGTGGTAAGGAATCCGTTCGTGATGCCGTTGGTGCAATAGAAGTCCTCCAGAGCCTGCAGGTCCAGGCGTATCTCGTCCGGGATAATGTACACCGCTCCGCCCGTCGTGGGAACGGCCACGATGTCCTGTATGCCCGCGTCAAAGCCGAAGCTTGCGTAGGATGCCACCCTGCTCTGCGTGGAGAGTTCGGCCCTTTCGACATAATTGTCGCGGAACGCGGCCAGATTGCGGTTTTCCAGCACGCAGCCCTTGGGTTTGCCGGTGGTGCCGGACGTGTACAGCAGGACTGCCGCGTCCTGCGGCTTGACTGCGGCATGCCACCCTGCGGGGGCCTCCGGCAGCGAAGGAATCTCGTCCGTGTACAGGACGTCGCCCTCGAAGCCCTGCACCAGGGGGAGCAGCGAACGCCGGGCAATCAGCAGACGCGCGCCGCTGTCCTGCAGCATATAGTCCAGCCTGTCCTTGGGGTAGGTAGGGTCCATGGGCTGGAGCGCCGCGCCGCTGCGTATCACGCCCCAGGCGCACTGGACCATTGTTTCATCCCTTGGCACAAGGACGGCCACGAAGTCTTCCGCACCGATGCCCCTGTCATTTATGAAGGCGGCAATACGGGCGCTGTCGCTCTGCAGATCCGCGTAGCTGAGACTGCGGTCCTTGTACACGACGGCCGTCCTTGCGGGATATTGTCTTACTGTTTTTTCAAAAAGATCGTTCACCGTGGCGGGCTTGAAATCAGGCCTGCGGGTGTCGTTGAAGCGGTCCACAAAGGAGCGGTCCTCGAGCGAGGATGCCGATATGTCACCAAGAGCGTCGCGGCAGGTCATCTGGGCGGCCACGCTGAGAAGGGCGGCAGCAAAACTTCGCATCATCCCTTCGCTGAAGCGGTCGCTGCGGTAATGCAGGCTGACGCTGTAGCGGCCGTGCGTTTTCAGCACCATGCACAGCAGGTCGCCCTGGCAGCCGTTCACGTCCAGCTCCACGGGGCGCACCAGCGAATCCCCCAGGCGTATTTCAGACAGCAGTTCGCTCTGATATACGAAGGAAACGGAAGCGTCCACGCCGAACTCGTGCGCCAGCCTTCCGAAAGGAATGCAGTCGCAACGCATGGTGTTCAGGAACGTTTCCTGCGAATTGTGCAGGAACTCCCGCACGGAAGATGCGCGCGGAATTTCGATGTGCAGGGGCAGGGTCTTCACGAACATTCCCACGGTGGCGGACAGATCGGGGTCGCCACGTCCGTTGGAGGCTGTGGTGAAACATACCTCGTCCGATGCAGCGAAAACGGAAAGGGTGTATGCGAAAGCGGACAGGAACAGGCTGTTCTCCGTGATGCCTTCACGTCTGGTGAAATCCTCCACGCAGTCCTTGTGCAGGGAATCCTGCGCCTGCACCACTATATGGCCGGCGGTGGAGCGCGAAGAGGGACCCTCCGGACCCGGGGCGACGTCCGCCACGAGGGGATTCCCCTGCGGGGCGCCTTCCAGGGCCGTTTTGAAAAATTCCGCGGCCCTGTTTATTTCAGACGTGTCCGCTCCTTTGGCGGCCTCATCGCGGGCATAGTCGAACAGGGTGACTTTTTCCGGGGCCGGGTCTTCGCCGGCATACGCCCCGCAGATTTCCGACATAAAAAGGCTGAAGGAAGTGCCGTCGAACACCAGATGGTGTACGTCCATCAGGAATTCCGTTCCCTGCGGCGTGCTGCACAGCTCGAAGCGGTACAGGGGTCCATTCTCCAGGTCGAAGGGACGCACGAAGGCAAGCCTTGCCTGGAGCATGTCCTCCGTCCTGCGACGCAGAACCTTGCAGCGGATTTCTTCCTTGTCCGGGGGAATCATCACAGGGACGCCGCCGCGCTGCGCAATCGTGGCGTGCAGAGCGGGATGCTGTCGGGCCACCATGCAGACCGCCTCCTCGAAGCGGTCCAGATCCGTTTCCGGCGGCAGCCTGAGGGCAAAGGGGATATTGTACATCGTGGACTGCGGGTCCTGGATGCATTCCATATACACGCCCTGCTGCGAGAAGGTGAGGGGCACCGGGGCCGCCTTGCCGGCAGGTGAGGCGGCAGGGAAGCCGGCAGGTGAGGCGGCAGGGGCCGATACGCCGGCGGCTGCCCCGGAAGAGGCATCCGACAGCAGCCGGGCTATATTTTCAGGAGTCCCGGCCCTTAAAAGCTCCGCCACACGAAGGTTCAGAAGAGTCTTGTCTTTCAGTATTCCGGAGAGCCTCTGTACCTTCAGGGAGTCCCCGCCCAGGCTTACGAAATTGTCGTCAAGACCTATGTCGCAGCAGCCGAGAACCTTTTCAAAGGCGCTGCAGACCATTTTCTGAAGATCGCTCTTCGGCGCGCGATAGCGGCTTCTGCACTCGCGCCCGGAAGGAGGAAGAAGGGCCATCCGGTCCAGCTTCCCGTTCTGGTTCAAAGGCAGGGAATCAAGGCGCACAAGGAAGCGCGGAATCATATACGGCGGCAGTTTTTCCTGCAGCGCGGCACGCACCTCGTCAGCACCGGCCGGGCCTGTGAAATAGCCGCACAGGTAGGTCTGACTGTCACTGTCCGCAAAGGCCTTCACCGCCGCGCCCTCCACTCCGGGACACTGCTTCATCACGATTTCCACCTCCAGCGTCTCCACCCTCTGGCCGTTCACCTTCACCATCCAGTCCTTGCGGCTGACGAAAACGTAGTTCCCGTCGGGCTCCTCCCTGACGATGTCTCCGCTATGATACAGGATTCTGCCGTCGGGCAGAGCCTCGAACGTCTTTTCATTCTGCTCGGGAAGGTCGAGATACCTTCCGGCAGTCTTCACCACAACTCCCAGCTCGCCGTCCGGCAGCTGGCGGAATTCGCACTCCGGGAAAGGCTTCCCGATAGGGGTGTTGTCGTACGGGCGGTCTATTCTGAAGGAGCTCACCAGGCCGCATTCGCTGCTGCCGTATGCGCATATCGTCTCGTAACGGTCGCAGTATATGCCGCCGGCCATCTCTCCTGCGCACACCACCCTGCGCAGCGATGTGCTGCCGCAATGGAAGTTTTTCAGCAGGCCCGGAGACATGAACGCCATAGTCACCTTGTGGCAGGCAAAGTATTCCGACATCGCGAAGACATCCTTGCGTATGCGGTCGGAAAGTATGTGCAGGACGCCTCCCCTGTGCAGCGGGCAAAGGGTGTCGAATATGGCTGCTGCAAATGAAAAAGTGGTGACAGAGGCGTAAACGGAGCCCTCCCCCACGTCCCATAGGGAAGCGGTGTCTCCGCAGGCGAATTTATAGATGCTTTCCACAGTATGCAGCACTCCCTTGGGCTTGCCTGTGGAGCCCGAGGTGTACACTATGTGCTGCGGCGTGTCGGCGTTCACAGGGCGCAGAAGCGCGTCCTGCGGCTCAAGCTGTGCCGCTTCCTGATTCGTCTTCGCGGCAGAGACGGCGTCGATATCGCGGAAAAAGGCCTCGGTTATCGCCAGGGATGCTCCGCAGTTCGCGCGGATAAGTTCCACCCTCTCGCCGGGATACTCCATCGTAAGGGGCACTGCCGCACACCCCGCCATATGTATGCCGAGGTATGCAGCCAGATACTCCGCGCAGCGGTCCATGACTATCAGCACAGGAGCACCGACCTGTATCCCCCCGTCCATTATTTTCGATGCAACGGCGCGGCTCATGGAATAAAGCTGCGCATAAGAAACGCTCCGGGCACCTTCCCGGTCCACTATCGCCGTCGCGGAAGGATTCCGCATCACGGCCTGTGCAAAATGCGATATATGATTGTCCATATCGGAAATTCTGTCTCCAACCAACAAATATACAAAATTCTGCCGATTTCCATCCGCTTGCAAGAAAATCCCGTCATGCCGCGCTTTGACGCGGCATCTCAAAAAAACTCCCCGGCGCATCACTTGAAGGATGGCCGGGGAGATGAAGAGTGGACA
>R03__coassemble_487_pt1 | contig 22520 bp, 14 predicted proteins | sample R03__metabat2_high_PE_058 | metagenome-assembled genome bin R03 | reverse complement strand
CGTTGTCCCGCAAGGCTTGCCCCACCGCCGGCATGGGCCTGGACCCCGGCAAGGTGGAGAAAGGCCGCATGGCAACCGCCGACGGCAAAGGGGCCAAGACGGCAAGGGGGCCAAGGGAGCAAGAACCAAGACAGCATAGAAGCCTTGCCCCGCCGTCGGCAAGGGGGCCAAGACGGGTAGGGACCAAGGGAACCAAGACAGCAAGAACCAGAGGAAAACGTCAGAATGGATAGCCGACGCCGAAATTGAGGCGGACGCCGTCCCAGAACCTGGGAATATTATAATAGGTGTACATTCCGGTGTCGTACGGGGCGTGAAGGGCGATGCCGGCATCCAGACGGATCACAATGGACTGGTACACGAAGCGAAGGCCAAGGCCGCTGCCCAGGGCAATCGTGTCCAGGAAAGTGCTGGCCATCAGGCCGTCGTTGCATATCGGCCATCCGGCCTGCTCGAAGAGGGCACGCTCTTCGTCGCTCAGGCCCGTGGCGGTGTTGTGCATGCTCCAAACGTTGCCTGCATCCAGGAAAACGGCTCCTTCCAGCATCCACACCAGAGGGAAACGGTATTCCAGATTGAACTCGGCCTTGATTTCTCCGGCGTGGTCCATATAGGAGTCGTACAACTCGCTGTAATATGCACCGGGACCGATGGAACGGGCCTTGAAGGCGCGGATGCTGTTCGGGCCGCCCACATAGAATGACTCGGACATGGGGCAGACGTCACTGTTGCCGAAACCAAGGGACGCCCCCAGCAGCACACGCGTAGCGAGAGCGGACTTCTCGCCCAGGGCAATGCGGTGGCGGATGTCGGTCTTCAGCGTTACAAACTGGTCGTATGCCCTGCCGAAAATGGTCTTGCCCTGCTCGTTGAAATTCCATCCGAAAAGACTGCCGATGCCGGAAATCAGGTTCGCGGACTCCTTGACGGAAGCCTCGAGGCGGGTGGTCACCTTGCGCTGTGGCTCGTGGGAATTGTTGAACAGGAAACGGTACTCCATGGACGGGACGAACTCCATCGCCAGAATTTCCTTGTACATGAATTCCCAGGTCGTGCTTTCCCAGAATCCGTCTCCCATTTCCGAATTGACTATCGACAGCTGCAAGGGGTTGAAGATATGCGTAACGCTTTTGGAAGGCTGGAAGGTGTAGCCCACCGAGGCGGAGAATTTGTCGCGGTGCAATGTGCCGGGATAATTGCTGAACATATAGCCCAGAGAAAACGCCGTGGAAGATGACAGCAAGTTCGAAGCCTTCCTGCCTGCCCCGGGGAAAATTATTTCGGGGAAACTGAGCGAAGTTTCCACGCCCAGCTGGAAAGTGTCCGTGTTGACGCTCTGATGCGGGGTCCTTTCACCCAGCCCCCAATAATAGGCTCCCGTAAAGTCTGTCGAAAGACTCTCGCCTCGATGCAGGAGATTTGTCTTGGACAAGGTGGCCGAAAGGTCCGGGCCCAGCTGGTTGTTGCTGCGATACGACACGTTGCCCTGCAGATCGAGACGCAGCGGGTCCTTCTGCCCCCACTCGAACTCGGTCTGCACGCCCAGACCGTCCTTGGTCAGCTCACCCTCCATAATGTTCTGGTAGTCCCACTTGTGGAACAGAATCAGGTTTGTGGGAGAGCCTTTTTTGATCTGCCACTGGGCGGAAATGTTGTCCAGGCCTATCTGGCCGCTCTTGGCGGAGCCCTCGCCGGAAGAAGTGGAGGAATATCGCCCGCCCACGGTAAGCTTCAGCCTGTCGTCGAACAGCGTCTTGGACAGGGCCATCTTGTAGTCCGACACGGTGCCGCCCTCGTCGTTGCTGCTGCGGTCCATTCCCACGTCCACCTCGACAAACTTGCCCAACTTATTGTTGGCCAGCGCATTGAGGCTGTGCTGCATGATGCTGGACAGGGCATAACCGGACTCGGAGAGGGCCGTATTGGTCTCGCTGACGTACATTCCCGTGGCCAGCAGCGCGGCAGCCACCCTGTCACGCTCCTCCTTGCTGAAGGAATTTATCTCTTTCTGCACTTCAGTATTGTCCGGCGCGCTGAGGGTGAAATCCAGTCCCAGATTGTCCAGGTTGTTCTTCACCTGCACCCCCACAAGAAAATCGACCTGCTTTTTGACATCCCCCATTCCTCCCACGGTGGCCTTGGTTTTCTGCTGCGCAGTTATGTTCAGGTCCATTGCGCTCAGGGGGCCGTTGAAAGTGATGCAGCTGCCTTCCTTGATGTCGAAGGGCTGCAGCGGGTATATGGAAGGCGAATAGAGAATCTTGCCGGAAGGCACGTCCAGCCGCCCGTTCAGAAGCAGGTCTCCGTCCAGGGCATAGTCGAAGTCCAGCTTGCCCTCCGCCTTCACCTTCACATAGTTTTTCTTGTCTATATTGTATTGCACGTCGGTCTCGTCCAGCACGGTGAGGCTGCCGTCTGCCTTCAAGCTGTCCGTCACGCCCCACAGATGCGCGTGCATGGCCACCGCCAGATTGCCCGTGGCGGACAGGGAGTCCATCTGCTGCAGGCGCGAAGGCTTGAAGCGGTCGCTATCCAGACTGAGGTCCACGTACATATTGTCCAAAGCGACATTGCCGTCAAGGGAAGCGACAGTGCCCTCCGCGGCGAAAATATGCAGGGAATCTATGAGCACCTTTCCGTCGGCAAGCCTTATGGGGGCATCCTCCAGGGACAAGTGCACGTCGTAGGGGGCGTAGTCCACCGTAACGGACTGCGTGGTCAGTTCCCCACCCAGCGCCAGAGAGTCCAAAGTGCCCGCAAGGGTGGCGCGCACGGACGCCGAGCCGCCGAGAGACAGATTGTCCACCGGAACAAAGAAGCTTGCCAGCGACAAAGGAATGCTGTCCGTGGACACTTTGGCGTCGCACGCTCCATTCGTGTCGCCGTCGAAGAGCAGGGCGAGGGTTTTGGCCCCGAAATCGTGTCCGTCATATCGCAGGCTGTCCAGCTCCACCTTTCCGTCGGCGTGCAGACGGTCGCCTTCCATAGTGGCGGAAACGTCGACATCCACGTCCGCAGCCACTCCTTCCAGACCGAAATTACCGTCGCGGACAGCGGTACCGGCACGAAGACGCGCCCTGGCAAGACTCCCTTCCAGACTGCCTTCCAAGGCAGCCTCAACGCCCGGCAGCTGATGCTGCCCCGGGAAGGAAAGGCTGGCGGTGCAGTCCATCCTGTCGGGGGAAAGCTGTTTTATCGAAAGGCCGGCAGAGCGCAGGCTCAGTGTGTCCATGCACAGGTCACGGCCATTAAGTGTTAGGTCGGCGCCTTTTTGAGGCGACAAGTCGGCCGAAAGGCTGACCGAAGAGAAAGAATATCCCAATCCGCGCACGTAATCCATCAGCGGATTGCTGTCCGTCAGAGTGATGTCCGCCTTCAGAGGAGGAAGACTCCTGCGCAACCGCGCGGCATCCAGGCCAAGCGAATCCTGCAGCCGGGTCAGCTCTTTGGTGATGCGCTCCAGCGAAGGAAGTATATCCGTAGCGTAGAGCGGGACCGAAACGCTCGCGTCCACGCCGTCGGTCTTCAAGACAACGGCACTGCTGTCCCGGCCGGTGAGGGAGTGCAAATGCACGTCCGACGAATGCAGGGACAGGGAATCCGAATCGAAATCCAGGCGAGTCAGCAACGCGTCGAGGGTTCCTGACGGACGGGAAGAAGCCAGGGCCGAGGCACGGAACTGAATCTTTCCCGCGGCAGCGGCATTCATTCCGTCCGCATCATAGGCCGCATCGACATCCAGACAGCCCCGCAAAAGCCCTTCGGAAAGGCTTGCCTGCAAACAAGTCTTTCCAAGCTTGGCAGCATCGTAGCTGCAGCTGTCCAGCCGCGCGTCCAGCGACAGGGCCGCGCCCTCCGACAGAGGATTGAATCCCCTGCCCGACGCATCCAAGCGTCCCTTGGCGAACAGTTTGACAGGAAGGTTGAAGGAGTCCAGATCCAGCGGGCCGTCCAGATCCAGCTGCGCATCATAGGAAGAATCCTCCAGACAGCAGTTTCCCTTCAGACGGAGGGAGAATTCCTTCAGCGCCGCCGCAAGGTCCGCATTAATCAGCATTGTATGAAGATCCATCCCGGCAGAGCCGCACAGGGAAAGCGGAGGAGAGGATGAACGGGCCGTCAGGTCCCGCACACTTATCAGAGTGGAATCCATGTCCGCCACTATGCCGAGGGTGTCCAGCACAATGGAAAAGTCGCCGGAGCGGACACCAAGGCCGCGCACGGCAAGAGGGCGGGCGGAGTATCCCGCACCGGACAGGTCCGCCCGGGCGGAAAGCGAGCAGTCCTGCAGTTTCACGTCAAGGTCCATCGTCTGCAGGCCTACGGATATGTCGCGCAGGCTGCCTTTGTGAAGGTCTATCGTCCACCGGAGCGAAGAGGAGGTCGTGTCTTCTTCCTCGCTTACGGCAGCGCTGTCGGAGGGCATCCTGATTCCGAGATCCAGGCCACCCACCGACAGGGATTCGACGGTGGAGCCTAGGCAGAGGCCTTCGGCTGCGGGCAGAAGATCTGTTACCGCCCCCTTCAGTATGAGGCTGTCCAGCCTGCCCTTCAGGGCCATTGCAGGCGGGAGGAAGAGCTGCTTGCTGTCTATGACAACACCCCGGAGTTGCAGACTGCGTATGTCCAGGGTGGAGTCACGAAGGGCCGGAACGTTCACCCTCAGGCTCAAGTCCTGCACGCAGAGCAGCGTGTCGCGGTTCACATCCAGCGCCGCCACATCCCGAAATGCAAGAGAGCAGTCGGACCAGCGGAACGAAAAACCGCCCACGGAAGCCTTTATGCCCGTTTTTTCATACAGGGTTTCCTGGGCCTTGTCGAGGGCAAAGGAGCGCACAGATGGAATCGAAAGCAGGCCGACGGCAACTAGCGGCAGAAGAAGCGCGAAAAGGACGAGGCCAAGGATTGTGAATCCCACAACGCGCACTATTTTCCGGCCCTTTTTGCTCATAGTTCGCAAATTTACACAAAAATTTCCTTAAATTTGCATATATGAGCGATATGAAAACATCCACACATAAAACCATCATCGCGGCGGCATTGCTTTTTGCCGCCGGAGCAGTATCGGCCGCCGGGGCATCCGGCGAAAAATGCAACATCAAAGGCACGGTAACACTGGACGGGGTTCCCGCCGTGGGAGTCACGGTGTGCGACGGCAGGATTTTCGCCGTCACGGACAAGGACGGACACTACAGCATGCAGTCCGACAAGCTGGACAGCACGGTGTTCGTAATCACTCCTTCCGGCACTGTGGCCCTATCCGAAGACGGTCTGCAGCCGGGATTCTGGAAGCCGCTGTGCGGAGACGTCGGCAAGGTGGAGAGGGCCGATTTTGCCCTGAAGAGCGAAAAACAGGAGCGCTACGGCGTGGTGTTCATCCCGGACCTGCACCTGGGACGCGTACCCGGCAGGGACGAGGAGCGCAAATACCGCGAAATCGCCCTTCCCAAAATCGGCGAATGGGTATCTGAAATGAGTGCCGAAGGTCCCGTGTACGCAATGGCCCTTGGAGACATGACGCAGGACAAGTTCTGGTACAGCTGCTCTTTCAACGGCATCGACGGCTACAATCTGATGAAGGACGCCGGCTTCCCGGCCCCCATATACGCGATATCCGGCAACCACGACAACGACGGCGCCGTATATACCGGAGCGGAGAACACGGACAGAGATGCAGCGTGGATGTACCGTCGCACCTGGGGCCCGGACAAATACTCCGTGAACATAGGAGGCGACCACTGGATCTTCATGGACGACACCTATTACATCAACGACATAGGCGGCGACCTTAAGGCTCAGGTGGCCCACAATTACGAATGCCGCTTCACTCTTCGCCAGCTGCAGTGGCTGGAGGAGGACCTCGGCCGCGTGGACAAGGACACGCAGATTTTCCTGTGCACGCACATCCCCTTCTACAACTCCATCCTGAAGAAACTGAAGATAAGCAGGGAGCAGATGGACCACATTTACGCCCTGCTGCAGCCTTTCAGCAAGGATGCGGTGTGCTTCGCAGCCCATATCCACAGGACCGACTTCCTGGTACGCGACGAATACCCCAGACTGAAGGTGTACAATCTGCCCGCGGCATCCGGCGGAATGTGGGTGTCCTTCCCCGGGCAGCCCTTCTTTGCCGAAGACGGAGCTGATGCCGGAGCCTATTGCGCATCGTTCGGCGGAGGAGTCCCCTGGAGCGGATGGTACAACTCGTACACGCGCGGACGCAAATGCTGCAGGGTGTATGACGCCAACACTATGGCCGCCTACTGCGCCGCCGACCCTCATATCCCCTCCCTCAAATACGCCTACACCAATTTCGACGCCTACGAGGACCCCGCCCTCAAGGACTGCGTGATAGTGAACTACTGGACCTGGCAGAGGGGGCACAAGGTGGAAATTCTGGAGGACGGAGTGAGCCTGAAGGTGGAAAAGCGTGACCTGCACGACCCTCTTATGATGCTGACCTACGAAGGCAGCCGCGTGGATCCCAACGGGAAGAAGATGAAAAAGCGCGAAAAGGGTTATATGGGCGCTCTGGGCAAAGGCTTCCATATGTTCATCGCCAAGGCAAGCGGTCCCGACACCCCCGTCACCGTTCGGATAAGCGACGAGAACGGCAATCTCATACACGAAGAGACTGTAATCCGCCCGAAGTCCTTCAGCCTGGAAATGGACTAGAAAGACAGCCTATGAAGAAAAAAGGACTGCTGCTTGCCGCCATCCTGATGGCAGTTCTCTGCATTCCTGCGCAAGGGGCAGAGGACGATGATTTCGGCATCTGGACCGCCGTCACCATAAACAAGGGCTGGGACAAATTCTACGCCACTGGGCGCGTCGAATACAGAAGCAAGGAGAACGCCTCACAGTTGGACCAGTTCATCCTTCGCGCAGTGGCCGGCTACAAGATTTCCCCCTGGCTGAAGGCTGACGCCGGATACGACCACATAAAGGGTCCCTCTTCGGAAAAGAACAGGCTGCTTCTCAGCGCCACTGCAACGCTGAAATCCGGCAACCTGAAGGCATCCGTGCGTGAAAGATACATTCGGGCCTGGACGGTGGGCGGCAACGCGAGCAACGTTCTGCGAAGCAAGCTGAAAGTGCAGTATTCGATCCAGCAGAGCATCGTCAGTCCGTATCTTGCCGTGGAAATGTTCACCTGGGACAAATGGAATAAGACAAGGCATTACGCCGGAGCGGAAATAGGATTCGGCAAGTTCAGCAAGGTGGACGTCTTCTATATGTACTACACCTTCGACGGCAAGAGTGCCGAACACGTCGCCGGACTGACATACAGCTTCAGCTTCTGATGTCCCCGGTAAAAGGCAGATTCGCACCCTCGCCCACCGGGAGAATGCATCTTGGCAACCTGGCCTGCGCCCTTGTGAGCTACCTCAGCGCAAAGAGCAAGGGAGGGACCTGGCTGCTGCGCATAGAAGACCTGGACCCCGGACGCAGCCGCTACGAATACGCCCGCATTCTGGAGGAGGACCTGCACACGCTGGGGCTGGACTGGGATGAAGGCGGCCTGGACGCGGCGGATGCCGACGGAGAGTCGTATTGCCAGAGCAAAAGAAGCCATCTGTATGCGCAGGCGCTGGAAAAACTCTCCCCTCTCACCTACCCCTGCTACTGTTCACGCGCGGACATCCTGGCATCGCAGGCTCCGCACGAAAGCGACGGGGGCATAGTGTATGGAGGCACATGTCGCCCGAAAGAAGGCCTCTTGCGGCAGACCCCGCCCGGGGACAGGCCGCACTCCACCCGCATCATTGTGCCCGACAGGGAAATCTGTTTCGAAGACGGAATCTTCGGAGCGCAGAGAATAAATCTCACCCGCGAATGCGGAGACTTCATAGTAAGGCGCAGCGACGGTGTTTTTGCCTACCAGCTTGCGGTTGTCGTGGATGACGCCCTGATGGGAGTGAGCGAAGTTGTGCGCGGGCGCGACCTTCTGCGCTCCACAGCCCTGCAACTGTATCTGTATGAATGTCTTGGACTGCGGGCCCCGCAATTTTTCCACCTACCCCTTCTTTGCGCTCCCGACGGCCGCAGATTGTGCAAAAGGGACGAGGCGATGGACATCGGCAGGATGCTGCAGAGCCACAGCCCACAGGAGATAACAGGCAGTCTTGCAGCCCTCCTTGGCATAATACAAAAAGCGGAACCCTGCCGTCCGTGCGACCTGATTCCGCTTTTCGACTGCAGCGTCCTTCCGAGGGAGGACGTCGCGGCGTTCTAGAAAGTGAACTTTATCATTGCCTGAATACGGTTGTCGAACACCCAGTGCAGGTCCTCGAGACAGAGGGCGCGGGAGTTCATCTTCGAGGAGTCGCCGTACTGGGCTCCGGTCAGCATATACTCCAGTCCCAGCGTGAACTTGCCGAGGTTATACGTGACCTCGGGCTGCAAGCGAAACATCTGGCTAAGGTTCTTGTTCGGAACGTTGGCGTTGAAGTACACGTTTGAAGCGCCGCCCACGATATCCTGCGAAGTTCCCAGATTCTTGGAGTAGCCCAACAGCAGCGCGCCCACGAATTTCTTGCCGTAGGCGAGGGTCATCCATGAAGACGTGGTGGTGATGGGGGTGTACTTGTAGTTGTTGGGGTCGGAGTTGTCGCACAGGGCATAGCCGCTCATCTGGTTGACGTGATCGGCGGCCGACGCAAGGATGGATTTGGCTTTCAGCTTGAACTTGCCCTTGTTGTACTGCAGGTACACAAAGGGGCTGACGGTGGTGATGCGGTCCAATACCTGGGCGCCGTCATTGTAGCCGAAACGGGGCTTGAGGGAAAGGATGTCCACCGCCACGCGTGCCAGGAAACCGCCTTTCTTATAGGTCACACCTATGTACTGCTCCGGAATGCAGCTGTATTTCATATAGTCAGCCGTGGCTCCGCTGGGGCCGGTGGACTGGTACTGCTGCTGCCAGATGAGGTCGTAGTCGATTGCCCAGTTCTCGCCGAAGGAGAAGCAGGAGGCAATCTGCGGGGTGCGGGAGAAGGGGTTGAAGGGGCAGCCGCTCTCCAGAGAGAAGATGTCGGGGAGGTCCGCTGCGAGGGGATGCCAGGCCTGGCCCATCTTGAGGGACCAGCCAAAGCCGCTCTCGTAGCTCTTCTTCACTGTGACGAATGCCTGACGCAGACGCAGCATCGCCACTTTCTTGTTGGAGTCCAGACAGTAGAAGTCTGCCTCTATCTTGGCTCCGAAATCAATGCCGGCAATGCGGTAGCCTGACACATCGACTCCGGCGCGCGAGGTTATCGCCAGGAAACGGAACTGGTTCTTGAAATTGGTGTCGACGCCTGTGGCATCCAGGGAACGGTCCACTGGGAGATAGTGGAACAGGTCGCCCGTGCCGCTCTTGGACTCGTAAGTGTCGAACGCGAAATAGTTGCGGATGAAGCCGTAGAACTTGAAATGGTTGTCAAGGGCATCCGCAAGAGCTGTCTTTTCGGCAGCGACAGCCGAAGCACTCAGTGCAACGGCTGCCACAAATACAAAGAATTTCTTCATTTTAAGAATTGCTTAATTCATTGCGAAGGGGAAGAACTTGGTAATCCAGAAGAAACCAAGCACAAGACCCACGATGCCTACGATAAGGCCCACCTTTGCCATATCCTTCGTCTTCACGAGGCCTGTCGAAGAGGCAAGCGCGTTCGGAGGAGTGGAAATGGGAAGAAGCATCGCGAGGGACGCGCACACTGCAACGAAGATAGCCAGGGCGTGGATACCGCCGAAACCGCTGAAGGCGGCTGCGTTGGAAGACTCCATAAGACCCTTGCCCATAGCCACCATGATGGGAACGAGCAGGGCGGCGGTGGCGCTGTTGGAGATGAAGTTGGACAGAATCCAGCAGATAAGGCCTGCAACGACGAACACAACCACGATGCTCATGGAGCCGAAGTCGATGGAGTTGATGAGGGCCTTCGCCAGACCTGTGTCATTCATCGCATAGCCGAGGGCGAAACCGCCGGCAACGAGCCAGAGGACGCTCCAGTTGATTTCCTTGATATCCTCCGTGGTGAACACGCCGGTGGCGGTGTAAACGGCAAGAGGGATGAGGGCCACGATGTTGGAGCTGATGCCGTGGATCTGCTCGGTCATCCACAATACGATGGTGATGCCGAAGGTGATCCAGGCCACATAGTCGCGCCAGGTGGTCTTGGTCTGCTTCTGGGGAATCTCAATCTTTATCTCCTTGGTCTTGAAGGGGAAAAGGAGCATCAGCACTACCCAGGCGAAAACAATCATTATGATGACGAAAGGAATCATGCGCATGGCCCAGTCGGCGAAGCCCACTGCCATTCCGTTGTTCTCCAGGATACCCACAGCGGTAGCGTTGGGAGGGGTGCCGATGGGGGTGCCGATACCGCCGACGTTGGCGGCAACGGGAATCGACAGCGCAAGGCCTACCTTGCCTTTTTCTCCGTCAGGCAGAGTGGCCAGCACGGGGGCGAGGAAGGTGAGGAACATCGCGGCGGTGGCGGTGTTGGACATGAACATGGAGAACACTGCGATGATGGCGAGGAAGCCCAGAAGCACGAACCTGGGGTTGGAGCCGAAGGGCTTCAGCAGGATCTTGGCGAGCTTGACGTCCATTCCGTACTTGGAAGCCACGATGGCCAGCACGAAGCCGCCCATGAACAGCATCACCACAGGATCGGCGAAGGAACGCATCAGTTCCTTGCTGGACATGAAGACACTGGCATCCCCCGTGTCCATCAGGAATTTGATGGACTTGTTGGAAATAGTGAGCAGGGAGCCCACGATGACAAACAGAGAAGTCACCCAGTTGGGCACGATCTCGAAAATCCACATCATCGCCGCAAAAGCGAAAATGGCGATGGTACGCTGCATTGTGGCGGTAAGGCCCACGATGCCGAAGGTGTCGGCGGGGGCGCACCACAGGAAAATTGTGACTGCCAGCACGATGGGGAGCAGTACGCAATACTTTACGTTGATTTTTTTGGACATGGTTTGGTTATTTTGTAATAAAAAATTTGCGTCGTTTTCAAAAAACGGCGCAAATTTAAGAAATATTTATTGATAAATCAATAAGCACCTACACCAAACCCTGCTCCAGCATCGCCTGGGCCACCTTCATGAAGCCGGCGATATTGGCGCCCTTCACGTAATCCACGCTGCCGTCGGAACGGGTGCCGAACTTAACGCACTGCTCGTGGATGCTCTGCATGATGTAGTGCAGCTTGTCGTCGACCTCCTTGGCGCTCCAGGAAATATGGGTGGCGTTCTGGGTCATCTCCAGTCCGGATGTGGCCACGCCGCCTGCGTTCACGGCCTTGCCGGGGGCGAACAGGATACCATTGCTCTGGAAGTAATGGATAGCTTCGGGACGGCAGCCCATATTGGAAATTTCGCAGCAGCACCAGCAGCCGTTGGCCACCAGCTCCTTGGCGTCATCTTCCGTAAGCTCGTTCTGGAAGGCGCTGGGGAGGGCGATATCCACGGGAATGCTCCAGGATTTCTTGCCGGGGATGAAGGAAGCCTTGCCGGGGAACTTGTCGGCCATGTCCTGCACCTTGTTGCGGTTGGAGGCGCGCATTACGGGCATATAGTCGATCATCTCCTTGGTGATGCCCTCGGGAATGGAGCATACGCCGTCGGGACCGGAAACGGCCACAACCTTCGCGCCCAGCTCGACAGCCTTCAGGCAGGCGCCCCAGGCAACGTTGCCGAAGCCGGAAACGGCCACTTTCTTGCCCACGATGCTCTTGCCGGCCTTCTCCAGCAAGTGCTGGGTGAAGTACAGGGCACCGAAGCCCGTGGCCTCGGGACGCAGGATGCTGCCGCCCCAGGTGGAACCCTTGCCTGTCAGAACGCCGGTGTTGTACTCGCGCGCAAGCTTCTTGTACATTCCGTACATATAGCCGATCTCGCGTCCGCCGCAGCCCACGTCCCCCGCAGGAACGTCCTGGTCGGGACCTATGCACTGCCACAGCTCCAGCATGAAGGCCTGGCAGAAGCGCATGATTTCGGCGTCGCTCTTGCCTACGGGATCGAAGTCCGAGCCGCCCTTGGCGCCGCCCATAGGAAGGGTGGTGAGGGCGTTCTTGAAGGTCTGTTCGAAGCCCAGGAACTTCAGCATGGAAGGGGTTACCGCCTTGTGGAAACGTATGCCGCCCTTGTAAGGGCCGATGGCGCTGTTGAACTGGATGCGGTAGCCGATGTTGTGCTGAACCTCGCCCTTGTCGTCTACCCAGGTGACGCGGAAGGAGAAGATGCGGTCGGGCTCGACCATTCTCTCCACGATTTTGTTCTTTTCGAATTCGGGATGCCGGTTGTAGGTTTCCTCTACGGACTCCAGCACTTCGCGGACGGCCTGATGGTACTCGGCCTCTCCGGGATACTTGGCCTCGAGATAGGCCATGATTTCGTTCGTTTTCATTTTTTTGTTTTAAATATTTGGGGTTAATTTTCTTCTTTTGCAGGACGGATGAACCAGGTCAGGACTGCGCTGACGATGTACAGGGCGGCCAGAACCCAGGCTATGGCGGTGTAGTTGTAGGCAACGGCCCCGCCTTCCGTGGAAATCTTGAAGAAGCCCACGATCATCGGGCCCACGAAGGACGCCAGTCCGGCGCCGAGGTTGAGAACGGAGACAGCGGCTCCCTTGTCTTTCTTCACTATGGAAGGAACCAGCGCGGAAAGGGGAACATAGCCGGCCAGCATCACGCACCACAGCGCGCCGCAGCCCAGGATGAACCAGTAGTTGTTGCAGATCTGGGGGGCGTAGAAGAACAGCAGCACCGTCAGGGCGCAGCCCACTCCGCCGAACCAGCCCACGGTCCTGGCCCAGCCGAACTTGTCGCCGACAACACCGAAAATCAGGTTGAAGGCTATGTTGAATATGAATATGGCGGCCCATATTGTGGCCCACTGGGCGTCCGTGACGCCGTAGCTTGCCATATACAGGGGCATGAACACCACGAAGGCGAACTGCGAGGTGGTGTTTATCACACGCACTATGCCGCCGATCGTGACCTTGGGCTCGCGCACCATTATGGCAAGACCGTTGAAGAAGGTCCTGAGCTTGTTCTTGCCGGCGCTCTCTCCTTCGGCGAAGATGTTGCTGTCGTCGCACTTGTTCACCCACAGGGCGAAAACGGCGCCGAGAGTGGCGAACACCAGGGCGCTCCACAGAGCGGGCAGCACGCCGAAGTGCTCCTTGGCGTAAATTCCGTAATAGGCTCCCAGCACGTTCAGACCGCCCGTGAACACGAACCAGAACCACCCTTGCGCGGAGCTGAGGGTCTGCTTCTCCACCCTGTAGGTGATCCACACCATGAAGGTGTACGCGAACAGAGGATAGCCGAGACCCTTCACTGCGTACGTTGCCAGCAGCACCGGATAATTCATCCCGCTCATTCCGATTCCGGCGAATCCGGCCACTCCCGCGACATACAGGATGAAGCCGGCGAGCATCGTCTTCTTCACGCCGAAAGTCTCGGCAATCACTCCGGAGAGCCAGGACGAGATGGCCACCGTGATGCCGTACACGGAGAAAAGGGTGGCCGAGTTAAGGCCTTGATCTGCAATGTATTTGCTGAGCCAGGTCTGCTCCAGACCGTCGCCCATCATAAAAATCAGTACACCCAGAAAAGCCCAGGAAAGCTTCTTGGGGAATCCGGTCTTTTCGATGAAGTTTGCCATATTACACTAGTATTTTGCGATTTTTCGGATAATGTTCGCGACGTCGGTCTGGTCGTGGCTGAGAGCCACCTTGTCCGCTCCGCAGCCTATGGCATACAGGGGCACCTGGTTGCCGGTGTGGGTGATGACGGAGAAGTCCACCATCGCCTTGGCCTGCAGAAGGTCGATGGCGGCGCGGGCGAGCTTCTCGTTGGAGGCGTACCAGCTCTCGTCGGAGGCGTCTTCCTTGCCACGGACTGTGCGGTCGAAGACGTCTTTGAGCGCGGCCTCATCTTCTTCTGTCATAGGCACATTAGTCCATAGCCCAAGACCGTCGGCGATAATCTGCCTGGCCTCGGCCCAAGTGGGGTTGCCCTCCTCGCGCATGCGGCGGAACTCCCGCGTAAGATAGCCTTTGGTTACCTTCTGGTGCGTCAGGACGTCGAAATGGGCTTCATACGCGCCGTTGCCTATGTTCATTCCGCCCGTTTCGTGATCGGCCGTCACCACCACCAGCGTCCTGCGGGGATGCTTGCGGTAGAACTCCATTATCACGTCCACGGCACGGTCCATCTCATTGATGTCGTTGAAGGTGCACACAGCGTCGTTCTCGTGGGCGGCGTGGTCTATGTTTCCGCCTTCCACCATCAGGAAGAAGCCGCCGGGATGGCTCTTTTCCAGACTCTTTATGGCGGCGTCGGTCATCTCGGGAAGGCCCACTCCGTCATTTTCCATCGCATAGGGAAGGAAATTCTTCTTGGAGTCCTCGCGGCCTATGTACAGCACCTTGGAGCTGACGGCTGCCGTCTGGAGGCCTTTGGCCCCGCGGCACACCGTCCAGCCCTTGTCCGAAAAGAACTTCTCCCAGTCCGCGGATTTCATCTTGTACCTCTTCTTGGTTATGAATTCTCCGCCGGCGGCAAAGTCCAGCGGGCTGTCCGCGAGCTGGTACAGGATGGACTTGTAGTCGTTGCGGTCCGGGTTGTTGGAGTAGAATGCGGCAGGAGTGGCGTGATTCACGCCAACCACCGTCACGACTCCGGAGCCATAACCTGCGCGGGAAGCGCCCACGGCAAGACTGAGGAGGCTGTCTCCCCCGGGGGTCATCGCCATCGCTCCGCTTTCTATCTTGGAGCCGGTGGCAAGCGCCGACCCTGCGGCGGAGGAGTCCGTCACGAGCGAGTTCAGCGAATAGCTGGACAGGAAACTGCGGTAAGGGAAGGAGGTGAATGTCAGGGGCGCGGGAGCAGTCTCGCCTCTTAGCGCGGCGTTATACAGCTCCGTACCATAGACGGCATTGATTCCCATACCGTCGCCGATCACCATAAATACATACTTGGGGCCGCAGGACTGCATCGTGCACATCAGGACGGGGAGGACGCACAGGATTGCGGCAAGTTTGAGGGCTGTTTTCGTTTTCATAGGCCGCAAAGTTAATAAAATCATTGTTAAATCGCACGCGAATCACTAAATTTGTTAGAATTAATTCTTCACTTGACAATGCAACATAAAGTAACAGACACATCCGACGTCGTAATCAGGTTCGCGGGCGATTCCGGAGACGGAATGCAGCTGACGGGCACCCTGTTCGCCGACACTTCGGCAATCTACGGCAATTCCCTTTCCACATTCCCGGACTATCCTGCGGAAATCCGCGCCCCGAAAGGCACGGTGAGCGGCGTTTCCGGATTCCAGGTACACATCGGCAGCAAGAGTGTCAACACCCCCGGCGACTACTGTGACCTTCTGGTGGCTATGAACCCCGCTGCCCTGAGGGCAAACGCAAAATGGCTCAAGCGCACCGGCATGGTAATCGTGGACCAGGACAGTTTCGACGACAAGAATCTGGAACTGGCCGGCTTCAAGACCGGCGAAGACCCCTTCGAGGTCCTGCACATCGAGGACCGCACGATTGTGGTTTCCCCCATCACCACCCTCACCCACGAGAGCCTGAAGGACAGCACCCTGGATGCCAAGAGCATCTCCAAGTGCAAGAACATGTTCACACTTGGAATGGCCTGCTTCATCTACGGCCGCCCGCTGGACTACATCTCCCAATATCTGGAGCGCAAATTCTCCAAGAAGCATCCCGAAATGATCGCCCCCAACAAGAAAGTGCTGGAGGACGGATTCAACTACGCCTCCAACGTCCACGCGATAGCCAACACCTACGAAGTGGCCCCGATGCATCCGGAGAAAGGCCTGTACCGCAACATTTCCGGCAACCAGGCCACCGCCTGGGGTCTTATGGCCGCCAGCGAGAAGTCCGGCCTGGAGCTGTTCTGCGGCTCGTACCCCATCACCCCGGCAACGGCCATACTGGAAGAGCTCGCCATCCACAAATATCTGGGTGTAAAGACAATGCAGGCGGAGGACGAAATAGCCGGCATATGCACGGCAATCGGCGCCTCCTTTGCCGGAGACCTTGCCTGCACCACCACCTCCGGCCCGGGCCTGAGCCTGAAATCGGAAGCCCTGGGCCTGGCCGTGATGACGGAGCTCCCCCTGGTGGTCGTGGACGTGCAGAGGGCCGGCCCCAGCACGGGCATCCCCACCAAGACGGAACAGACGGACCTGTTCCAGGCCCTGTACGGACGCAACGGCGAATGTCCCATCCCCATAATAGCCCCGCGCTCCCCCGCAGGCTGCTTCGACGCGGCTTTCTACGCCTCCAAGGTGGCCCTGGAACATATGACTCCCGTCATAATGCTGTCGGAGGGGTTCCTCGGCAACGGCAGCGAACCCTGGAAGATTCCGTCGATGGCCGATTACCCAGCCATCAACCCTCCCCTTGTGAAGGGGCCCTGCGAGGGCAAGTTCAAGCCCTTCGAGAGGGATCCCGAGACGATGGTTCCCAAATGGGCGCCTGCCGGCACCCGCGGCTACGAGCACCGTGTGGGAGGCCTGGAAAAGAATCACGACGGAGCCATCAGCAGCGACCCCGAGAACCACGCCCTGATGGTGGCGGAGCGTCAGAAGAAAGTGGACTGGATAGCCAACGTCATTCCTCCGCTCCAGGTGCACGGGCAGAAGAGCGGAAAACTGCTTCTGGTGGGCTGGGGAGGCACTTTCGGTCATCTGTTGAGCGCTTTCGACGCCCTTGAAGGCAAAGGCGTGTCGCTGGTGCACTTCGACTGGGTGAACCCCCTTCCCAAGAACACGGAAGAGGTGTTCGCAGGATTCGAGAAAATACTTGTATGCGAGCTCAACAGCGGTCAGTTCGTCCATCTTCTGCGCGCCAGGATGCCGCAGTTCAAATTCAATCAATATAATAAGGTGCAGGGCCAGCCTTTCCTGGTGCACGAAATAGTGGACGCCGCCCTGGAACTCATAAAATAAAGAAACGCTATGGAACAACATTATACAGCAAAAGATTTCAAGAGCGACCAGCAGGTGCGCTGGTGCCCCGGTTGCGGCGACTACGCCGTGCTTGCCTCCCTGCAGAGAGCTCTCCCGGAGGTTGCCGGAATGCTGGACTACCAGAAGGAGCGTTACGTGATAGTGTCCGGCATCGGATGCTCCTCGCGCCTTCCATATTATATGGACATATACGGATTCCACGGAATCCACGGCCGCGCCACGGCGATTTCCACAGGCATCAAGGTGGCGAATCCCTGGCTGACGGTATGGCAGGCCTGCGGTGACGGCGACGCACTGGCAATCGGCGGCAACCACTTCATCCACGCCGTGCGCCGCAACATAGACATCAACCTCATACTGTTCAACAACCGCATCTACGGCCTCACCAAGGGTCAGTACTCCCCCACTTCGCGTTTCGGAGCCGTCACCAAGACGTCCCCCTACGGCACCGTGGAGCACCCGTTCAACCCCGGCTCGCTGGTGCTGGGCGCCAAGGGCACTTTCTTCGCCCGCAGCATAGACGTGATGCTGAAGCTGAACGAGGAGATAATGGAAGCCGCGGCAGCCCACGACGGCACTTCCGTGATGGAAATGCTCACCAACTGCGTGATTTTCAACGACGGTGCCCACAAGGACATCTCCGACCCCGCAGTGCGCGAGGACAAGACCATCGTGCTGCACCACGGCGAGAAGATGATTTTCGGAAAGAACCGCGACAAGGGCATCGTGCTGCACGGAATGGGCCTTCGCGTGGTGACAATAGGCAAGGACGGCTTCACCCTGGACGACGTACTCACCCACGACGCCCACTGCCGCAACATGGGCATCCATATGATGCTGGCGGACATGAGGGGGCCGGACTTCCCCGTGGCCCTGGGCGTGATACGCGACTTCCGCGGCCTCACCTACGACGACGGCGTGCGCGACCAGATTGCCGAAGTGAAGAAGGACGCGAAGATCAAATGTATGGACGACCTTCTGCGCAGCGGCAGCACCTGGGAAGTGAAATAAAGGGTCCTCTTGCAGATGTCCCATATTTTCCTTATCTTTGCGCGATTTTTTAAGAGGTAAAATATGAACATCATCAAGAAAGAGATCACCCTGGCAGACGGCCGCGTGATCGAGATCGAGACCGGCAAACTCGCAAAACAGGCCGACGGCAGCGCCGTAATCAAGATGGGAGGCACGATGCTTCTCGCCACAGTGTGCGCAGCCAAAGAAGTTAAGGAAGGCACGGACTTCATGCCCCTTACAGTTGACTACAAAGAGAAATACTACTCTGCAGGCCGCTTCCCCGGCGGTTTCATGAAGAGGGAGGGAAAGAGCAGCGACTACGAAATCCTGATTTCCCGTCTCATCGACCGCCCTATCCGCCCTCTGTGGCCGGATGACTTCCATCTGGAAGTGTTCGTGAACGTAACCCTCATTTCCGCAGAGAAAGACATACAGCCCGACGCCCTGGCAGGCCTCGCCGCCTCCTGCGCTCTGGCAACCAGCGACCTGCCCTTCGGCGGTCCAATCTCCGAGGTGCGCGTGTGCCGCATCGACGGACAGTTCGTCATCAACCCCACCTTCTCTGAAATGGAGAAGGCCGACCTCGAACTGATGGTCGCCGCAACGGAAGAGAACATTATGATGGTCGAAGGCGAAATGAAGGAAGTGCCCGAAAGCGTAATGCTCGAGGCCATCAAGTTCGCCCACGAGGAAATCAAGCGCCACTGCCGCCTCCAGAAGGAACTGATGAAGGAACTCGGCACCGACTCCCCCAAGCGCGACTACCCCCACGACATCGAGGACGAAGAGCTGAAGAAGGCCGTGCAGGACTTCTGCTACGACAAGTGCTATGCCCTTGCAAAGAGCGCCAAGCCCAAACACGAGCGTGAGGACGGCTTCGCCGCCATCAAGGACGAGTTCCTCGCCACACTTCCCCAGCCCACAAATCTGGAGGAGAAGATGGAGTTCGCCGCCACGGAGGCCCTCGTAGGCCGCTACTACCACGCCGTGGAGAAAGAGGCTATGCGCAACATGATTCTGGACGAGAAGATCCGTCTGGACGGCCGCGCCTGCGACCAGGTGCGCCCCATCTGGTGCGAAGTGGACTACCTCCCCTGCGCCCACGGCAGCGCGATCTTCACCCGCGGCGAGACCCAGAGCCTTGCCACTGTGACACTCGGCACGAAGATGGACATGAAGGAGATGGACGAAGTTCTCATCCAGGACGACCAGCAGGTGGTTCTGCACTACAATTTCCCTCCTTTCGCTACCGGCGAGGCCAAGCCCCAGAGGGGTGTGGGCCGTCGTGAGATAGGCCACGGCAACCTGGCCCTGCGCGCCCTCAAGCCCGTCATTCCCGTAGCCCCCGAAAACCCCTATGCAGTGCGCATAGTTTCCGATATTCTCGAGTCCAACGGTTCATCTTCAATGGCCTCCGTCTGCGGCGGCTGCCTGGCCCTTATGGATGCCGGCGTGAAAATCACCAAGCCCGTTGCGGGCGTTGCGATGGGTCTTATCACGGATGCGGAGCGTCCCAACGACCGCTACGCCATCCTCACCGACATCCTCGGCGACGAAGATCACCTCGGCGACATGGACTTCAAGGTCACCGGCACCGCCGACGGCATCACCGCCACCCAGATGGACATCAAGGTGGACGGCCTGAGCTACGACGTTCTGGCAAAGGCCCTGGAGCAGGCCCGTCAAGGCCGCCTGCACATCATGGGCGAAATGATGAAGACAATCTCCGAGCCCCGCGAGGACTACAAGCCCTTCGTGCCCCGCGTCACCGAAATCCGCATCGCCAGCGAATTCATCGGCGCCGTCATCGGCAAGGGCGGAGAGACCATCCAGAAAATCCAGAAGGAGACCGGCACCACCATCACCATCGACGAGAAGCCCAAGGAGGGCGGCGCTCCCGGCGAGACCGAGGGCATCGTGGACATCTTCAGCAACGACAAGGAAGCGATGGAGAAGGCCCTGGAATGGATCAAGGGCATCTGCGCAGTTCCCGAGGCCGGCACAGTTTACCACGGCAAGGTGGTTTCCATCCTGGAATTCGGCGCCTTTGTGGAGATTCTCCCCGGCAAGGAAGGCCTGCTGCACATCAGCGAAATGGCCTGGAACAAGACCGAAAAGGTGGAGGACCTGGTGAACATCGGCGACGAAATCGACGTCAAACTGCTGGAGATCGATGCCAAGACAGGCAAGATGCGCCTTTCCATGCGCGCCCTCACCCCCAAGCCCGAAGGCTACGTGGAGCCCGAGCGTCGTCCCCGTCAGGGAGGTGACCGCGGCCCTCGCAGAGAAGGCGACAGAGGCCCCAGGCGTGACGGCGACCGCGCTCCCCGCAGGGAAGGCGGACGCGGCCCCAGGCACGACAAATAAAGATGGCAGCCTGCAACAATATACTGGAAGCCATAGGCAACACGCCTCTTGTCAAGATAAACAGGCTCTGCCCCAATCCTGACGTCAACATTTACGCGAAGCTGGAGGGCTTCAACCCCACCGGCAGCATAAAGGACAGGATTGCCATCGCGATGGTGCAGCAGGCAGAGGACGAGGGCCTTCTATACCCCGGCAAAACGATAATCGAGCCCACTTCCGGCAACACCGGAATCGGGCTCGCTATTGCCGGAATCGTGAAGGGCTACCCCGTGGAAATCGTGATGAGTTCGGCCGTTTCCATCGAGCGGCGCAAGATCATCCGCTCCTACGGCGGCAAGGTGATTCTCACTCCCGCGAACGAGGGCACCGACGGTGCAATCCGTCTGGCACATAAAATGGTGAACGAGAATCCGCAGAAATACTATATGCCGGACCAGTTCTCCAACGCCGGAAACTATATGGCCCACTACAAGAGCACGGCCATAGAAATATGGCAGCAGGCGGAAGGCAAAATCGACTACCTTGTGGGCGCCATAGGCACCTCGGGCACGCTGATGGGACTGGCGAAGTTCCTGCGCCTGATGAATCCCGACATCAAGGTGGTGTGCGCCCAGCCCGTGCGCGGCCACTACATCCAGGGCCTTAAGAATATGGAAGAGGCCATAGTTCCGGAAATCTACAACCCCTCGCTTATCGACTACCAGGAGATGGTGGAGAGCGAAGAGGCCATAGAGATGGCCCGCCAGGTGATTCTGAAAGAGGGCATCTTCGCCGGAATGAGCAGCGGAGCCGCAATGCTGGCGGCAGCCAAAACGGCATCCAAGATAAAGAAAGGCAATATGGTGGTGGTCTTCCCGGACCGCGCGGAGAAATATCTCAGCACCACGATGTTCGCCCCCTACGACGACTAAGAGCCCGAACCTCTCGGCAAGACACAAAAAAAAGGCGGCCGTCGGGCCACCTTTTTTTTTGCCTATCGTCTTTTTTGCTTATCGGCGGAGACCAAGCTCCTTGACGATGTTTCTGTATCTCTCAATGTCTTTCTCCTTGAGGTAGTCAAGGACACGACGACGTTTACCTACGAGCTTCAGAAGGGCGCGGCGTGTTCCGAAATCCTTCTTGTTGGTTTTGAGGTGCTCGGTCAGGTGAGCGATACGGTAGGTGAATAAAGCAACTTGACTCTCTGCAGAGCCGGTGTCTGTATTGGACTTTCCGTACTTCGCAAAAATCTCTTGCTTCTTTTCGGGCATCAGATATTCTGCCATGGTGCAAAAGGTTTTTAATGGGTTAAACTTACACAGCCCGATGGGGTCCTCCCCAAAGGGACTGCAAAGATAATTCAATTTTACACAAATACCAAAACTAACTGCATTTTGTCCGATAATGAGGGGCATGGATGAATTTCACCCCCGGAGTGTCGCGAATTGGAACGCTCCGGGGGTGAAAAGCTCGGCAGGGGATTAGCCTGCGAGGGGATGTGCGTAGATTCTACTCTGCCAGCACAGCCCGGACACTGCCACCGTCCTGACGGTTGAACATGACCACAGACTGGCTGGACTTGAAGCTCAGGGCGTAGGAGTTGGTGTTGTTAACAGGAGTGGACGACCAGTAGAGCCCGAAGGTGCCCGCGTCCTCGACATCCTCTTCGTCGTAATAGAAGTAACCAGCGGCAGGCAGGAAAATGCTGTTGGAGGCGTAGTCACCCTTGCCGGTTATTGTGTGTCCGCCGTTGAAAGAGCTCCAAGTGCAATCATCCTTAAGTTTAGTAAGTTCATTCTGGGTCGGCATACGCCAATTGTCGCCCCAAATCTTCTTGGCGGTGTCATTCGTAGAACTATAGCTGCTGCCGGTATCGTGGTCATCACTGGCAGAGGTATTGCTTCTCATATCGTTGGGAGGAGTGGTAGTTCCGCACCAACGGTACAAGCCGCCGTAAAGGTCAGTTCCTGTGGCGGAGGTGGAAGTCACGCCCACGTTGATGGTGGCCCACTTCGGACCATTCTCCCAGAGCTGAACCCAGGTCACGTCAACCTCGTTGGTGCCGTCAAGTTTCGCTTTGGCCGTGCCGGTGGTGGCGGGGGCGGCGGGATCCTCTATGGTCCAACCGGCAGGGACATGCGATGCCCAATTTG
>R03__coassemble_467_pt1 | contig 23342 bp, 20 predicted proteins | sample R03__metabat2_high_PE_058 | metagenome-assembled genome bin R03 | reverse complement strand
CTATATTATATATAATGAGCGGATGACAATATTTGCGAGCGGGAGGAAGGAGTTTACAATTATCAGTACGATTCTTGCAGATAAAGCGATTTTTTACATAAATTTGCATACTACATATAAGACTATGGACAAAAAGCTGGTCATAATCCCCACCTACAACGAAAAGGAGAACGCCGAAAAGATAATCCGCGCCGTAACGGCCCTGGAAGAAGGCTACGATGTGCTGATAATAGACGACGGCTCGCCGGACGGCACAGCCGCCATCGTGAAGGGCCTGCAACAGGAGGCAGCCCTCGAAGGCAGACTGCACCTTCTGGAGCGCCCAGGCAAGCTGGGCCTGGGCACGGCCTATATCACCGGTTTCAAATGGGCTCTGGAGAGGGGCTACGACTATGTTTTCGAGATGGACGCCGACTTCAGCCACGACCCTGCAGACCTGGGAAGGCTGCTGGAGGCGTGCACAAAAGACGGCGGAGACATGTCCGTGGGCAGCCGCTACTGCCACGGCGTGAACGTGGTGAACTGGCCGATGAAGAGAGTGCTGATGAGCTGGGGTGCGTCGCGATACGTGCGCTTTGTGCTGAACGTTCCCATTAACGACACCACCGCCGGATTCGTGTGCTACAGCCGCAAGGTGCTACAGAGCATAGACCTGGACAAGGTGCAGATGAAGGGATACGGATTCCAGATAGAAATGAAGTACACGGCCTGGAAGCTGGGCTTCAAGGTGAAGGAAGTGTCCGTCATCTTCCGCGACCGCACGGAAGGCAATTCCAAGATGAGCAGCGGAATATTCGGAGAGGCGTTCTGGGGAGTGATAAAGCTGCGCTTCCGCTCCTTCAGCAAAGCCTGAGGGAGATTCTGCCCCGCTCCAGATCCACGCCCGTCACAGTCACTTTCACGCACTGATGCAGCCTCAGTGTTTTCCCGCCCATCTGTGATACGTGCACAAGGCCGTTTTCGTGCACTCCGACATCCACGAAGGCGCCGAAGGCCGTTATGTTGGTGACTTTTCCCGGCAATTCCATACCGACGTGCAGGTCCGATATGTCGTGGACATCGTCCGCAAAGGAGAATTCCGACGCCTCGCAGCGGGGGTCGAGCGAGGGCTTTGCAAGTTCACGTACAATTTCGTTCAGCGTGACAAGCCCCACTCCCTCCCGTACATAACGGGAAACGTCTATGGAAGAGCACAGGGCCTCATTGCCGACAAGGGCGGCGGGTTCCACGCCGAGATCGCGCGCCATAGCGGACACTATGCCGTAACTTTCCGGATGCACGGCGGAGTTGTCCAGAGGATTGTCCCCGTCCTTTATCCGCAGGAAGCCGGCGCATTGCTGGAAAGCCTTGTCGCCCAGACGCTTGACCTCGCGCAGCTGGGCCCGGTTGCGATACGCTCCGTTTTCGTTGCGCCATCCCACAATGTTTGCGGCAAGGGCAGGTCCCACGCCGGAGACATAGGACAAGAGATATTCAGAAGCGGTGTTGAGGTTCACCCCGACGCTGTTCACGCAGCTCTCCACGGTGTTGTCCAGCTGCTCGCGGAGCAGGCCCTGATCCACGTCGTGCTGATACTGGCCCACCCCGAGAGATTTGGGGTCTATCTTCACGAGTTCCGACAGCGGGTCCATCAGGCGCCTGCCTATGGACACGGCACCGCGCACCGTGATGTCCTGGTCCGGAAACTCCTTGCGCGCCACATCCGAGGCGGAATAGATGGACGCCCCGTCCTCACTGACGGAAAATATCTTTATGGAAGAGGGCATCGGCACCTTTTTCAGAAAATCCATCGTCTCGCGTCCGGCCGTGCCACTACCGACTGCTATCACCTGCGGGCGGAAACGCTCTATCATAGATGTTATGCTCTGGATTGCCTTCACCTTCTGCGAAACGGGCGGATGGGGGAAAATGGCCTCGCTGTGCAGCAGGCCGCCCTGCTCGTCCAGGCACACCACCTTGCAGCCGGTGCGGAAGCCGGGGTCGATCGCCATAGTGCGGACGCTGCCAACCGGCGCGGACAGCAGCAGGGAGCGCAGATTTTCTCCGAATATCCGGATGGACTCCACGTCGGCCTTCTGCTTGCATATTTTCAGGACCTCGGAGCTTATGGAAGGTTCCAGAAGGCGCTTGAAGGAATCGTCGATGGCCATATTAAGCTCTCGGCGGACTTCCTGGGACGGATACGGCCGGCCCTTGGAAAACTCGTAATATATCTTGCCCGCACATTCCTGCGCGTCGGCGTCTATCCGTACGCTTAAGAATCCTTCGTCCACGGCACGCAGCACGGCCAGCAGCTGGTGCGGGGCTATCTTGGGAAGAGGCATGCAGAAATCGAAATAACTGCGATACCTTGCGGCCTGCGCGGGCTGCTCGTCAGCCTTTTTAGTGGTTCTGCACACAAGGCGCCTCGTCCCGAAGAAGGAACGCAGTCTTTCACGCACTGCGGGAGTTTCACTGACTGCCTCGGCCACGATGTCACGGGCACCGGCAAGGGCGCTCCCGGCATCCGGCACCACGGGGGCGGACACGTAGCGGGCTGCTTCGCGGGCAGGGTCTTTGACGGTGGCGTTCATAAGGGCATCGGCAAGGGGGCCGAGGCCGGCCTCGCGCGCAGCCGTGGCACGGGTGCGGCGCTTGGGCCGGAACGGGAGGTAGATATCCTCCAGGCGGTTCTCATCCACACAATCCTCTATTTCCCGGCGCAGCTGCGGCGAAAGGGCATCCTGGGCGGATATGGTCTGGAGAATGGTGGCCTTGCGCTTCTCCATCTCCGCATACAGGGTGTCGTAGTGGCGGATCTGCGCCACCTGCACCTCGTCCAGACCGCCGGTGCGCTCCTTGCGGTAGCGGCTGACGAAGGGAATCGTGGCGCCGTCGTCGAAGAGTTCGACGCAGTTTATCACCTGCCAGGGCTTGATGCAGAGCCGGGAGGCAATGTCGGATACGTATATGTCTTTCATATGGAAGAAAAATCAGTCGTGGCTAACTTCGCGCAGCTGCGAGCGGTAGGCGGAAAATATCTTGGACTTGGACACGAATCCAAGGTACTTGCGCTCGCGCGTGACGACAGGCAGGTTCCAGGCCTCAGTACGCTCGAACTTGCGCATCACCTCCTTCATGTCGTCATCTTCGTAAACATAGTCCGGAGCGGACTGCATGAAGTTGTACACGTATTGGGTGTCGTACAGTTCCTGCCTGAACATCTGAGTGCGCACGTCCTCCAGTGACACGTAGCCCTGGAAACGGTGCTGGCCGTCGAGAACGGGGAATATGTTGCGCTGTGATTCGGCTACGGCCTTGACAAACGTGCCCAGGCTGTCATCTATGTGCACCGGTCTGAAGTCGGATTCCACCAAGTCGGAAACCTTCAGCAGGGTGAGCACGGCCTGGTCCGAATCGTGCGTCAGCAACTCTCCCCTGCCGGCGATGCGCTTCGTGTAGATAGAATACGGATCCACGGCGTGGGATATGCCGTAGGATATCGCGGAAGTTATGATAAGCGGGATGAGAAGGTCGTAGCCTCCGGAAATTTCGGCGATGAGGAATATGGCCGTCATCGGGGCCTGCATCACTCCGGCCATAAGGCCAGCCATCCCCACAAGCACGAAGTTGGCCTCGGGAACGGCGAAGGGGGAATTTATGAAAATCAGATTTATGGTGCGTGCCACCACAAAGCCCGCGATTCCGCCTATGAACAAAGTGGGACCGAAGGTTCCTCCCACTCCGCCGCCGGCATTCGTCGCTGTCATGCTGAAGACCTTCACCAGCAGTACCAGAAAAAAGAACACGGGAACCAGCGCGGGGGTCTTCATAAAGAATGACAGCACCGTATGACCTTCCATATCGGGAACGGCGCCCTGCAGGAAGGCCTGGAGCGTGCCGTAGCCTTCGCCGTAAAGAGGAGGAAAAAGCAGTATGAGCGCGCCCAGCACCACCGAGCAGAGGGCCCACTTTACGTAAGGATTGGAAATTTTCTTCAGCTGGTCCTCCAGGAACAGGGTCATCTTGTTGAAATACAGCGAGCAGACGGCGCAGAAAAGCCCCAGCACAAGATAGGCCGGAATATTCCTCATCGCGAAGGGAGTGAGTTCGCATATGAACTGCGGGGTGACGCCGGTGAAGGCATAGGACACCACAGTGGCAGACACCGTACTGAGAAGCAGGGGAAGCATGCTGCTCATCGATATGTTGAAGAGCAGTATTTCCAAAGTGAACAGTATGCCGGCAAGCGGGGCTTTGAATATACCCGCTATGGCACCCGCCGCGCCGCATCCAAGCAGAATGGTGACGCTCTTGTGGCTCATCCCCATCCAGCGGGCGACGTTGGAGCCGATGGCGGCGCCGGTATATACAATCGGAGCCTCGGCGCCGACGGAGCCGCCCATACCGATGGTTATCGAACTGGTGAGAACGGAGCTCCACATATTGTGGGAGCGTATCCTGCTCTCGTTTTTGGAAACCGCCAGAAGGACTTTCGTGACGCCGTGGCCGATGTCGTCACGGATGACCAGGCGCACCAGCAGCAGGGAAATCAGCATGCCGATTCCCGGCACCAGGAAGAAAGCGAAAGTGGAACCGCCTCCGGTGATGGAAGTGGCTCCGCTTTTTATTATGGAAATGAGGTAATCCAGCAAAACTGCCGCAAGGCCGCAAGCGGCACCCACAACCAGTGACAATACACAGAGAAGGTCCCTCTCGGAAAACTTGCGCGCAGCGAAGCGAAGTTTACTCCTGCTCTGAAGAATCGTCTTCGGCATTGGAATACTGGGAGATGTTGTCATCCGGGAGTTCTCCGTCCGACTCGTCCGAAGAGTTGGAAGAAGAGTCCGGATCGCCTTCGCTGTCCAGCCAACGCTGCAGATCCTCCACGTCGTCGGTCTGCACCTGAATCTTGACTAGGGCTATGCAGTCGTCCGTCTCCACCGTGACGGCATAGAAGGGAGTGCCGTCGGGCTTTTCGTATTTTGTGAGGTCCGGCAGGAAGTCACTGAAACCTTTGGGATATTTCTCTGCAAAAGCGGCGGCCAGAGCCGGGTCCATGTTTTCGTAGCTGAGTACTCTCCTTCTCTTGTTGTCCATGTCCTGAAGAAAATATGTTGTTCGTTTATTTGTTTGCAATAATAGGTCAAAAAAGAATAGTGACCAAATTTATTTTGAAATTCGGTCACTTTCTTTGTCACATTTGCTCCGGGAGCTCCATTCCCAGTATCGAGGATGCCTTACGCAACACCTTTGCGACATTGTCCACAAGGGCGAGCCTCCATTTCTGGACATCGGCGTTCTCCTCTTTCAGGATGGGAGTGTCGTGGTAGTACTGGTTCAGTTCCTTGGCCAGCTCGTACGCATAGTTCGCGACGAGCGCCGGAGAATGGGCCTGGGCGGCCTCCGCGATCTTGGCGGGGAATGAAGACAGAATCTTCACTATCCTTATTTCCTTGGCGGAAAGGGGTATCCCGGAAGGAATGGCACCGCAGTGGATTCCGCGCTCCGCAGCCTTACGCCGGATGGAGCAGATACGTGCGTGGGTGTACTGGATGAACGGGCCCGTGTTGCCGTTGAAGTCGATGGACTCCTTGGGGTCGAAGAGCATCGTCTTTTTGGGATCCACCTTGATTATGAAGTACTTGAGTGCGCCCATGCCGACCATCTTGAACAGCCGGTCCTGCTCCTCGGGACTCATCCCGTCCAGCTTGCCCCCTTCCAGGGCGGTCTCGCGGGCCGTGCGGTACATGTCGGCGATAAGGTCGTCGGCGTCCACCACGGTGCCCTCGCGGCTCTTCATCTTACCCTCCGGCAGTTCCACCATGCCGTAGGACATATGATATATGGAGTCGCTCCAGTCGAAGCCGAGTTTCTTGAGAATAAGCTTGAGCACCTGGAAATGGTAATTCTGTTCATTGCCCACGACATAGATTTCCTCGTCCAGGCTGTATTCCTCGAAACGCTGGCGGGCTGTGCCGAGGTCCTGGGTCATATACACGGAAGTTCCGTCCTTGCGCAGCAGAAGCTTGCGGTCCAGGCCGTCGGCGGTAAGGTCGCACCATACGCTGCCGTCTTCCATCCTTTCGAACACGCCTTCGTCCAAACCCTTCTGCACCAAGGCCTTGCCGTCGAGGTAAGTCTCGGATTCGTAATAGGTGCGGTCGAAACTTATGCCAAGATCCGAATAAGTCTTGCCGAAGCCTTCATACACCCAGGAATTCATAGTCTGCCACAGCTTGCGAACCTCAGGGTCGCCCTGCTCCCATTTGAGCAGCATGTCCTGGGCCTGCAGCAGGGAGGGGGCGTTCTTCTGCGCCTTCTCATCAGCATCCTCCTGGGTCATTCCTGCGGCGATGTACTCCTCTTTCAGCGCGGAGACTTCCTTTTTGTATATGTCGTTGAACGCCACATAGCAGTCTCCCACCAGATGGTCGCCCTTGATCCCGGAGGACTCGGGAGTGGCCCCGCCTGCTGTACGCAGCCAGGCCAGCATGCTTTTGCAGATGTGTATTCCCCTGTCGTTCACAAGGTTCACCTTGATTACGTTGTTGCCTGCGGCGGCTAGAAGGGCGGACACGGAAGAGCCCAGAAGGTTGTTGCGCACGTGTCCGAGGTGCAGGGGCTTGTTGGTGTTGGGGGAAGAGAATTCCACCATTATGGTCTTGCCGGTGGAGGGCAGCTGGCCGTAGTCCTGCGAAGAGTCTATCTCCTGCAGCACGCCCTCCCAATACTGAGGCGAAAGGGAAATGTTCAGGAACCCCTTGACGGTGTTGAAAGAGGCTATCTGCGGAAAATTCTCCACCATATATGCACCTATCGCCTGCGCAGTGGCCTCCGGAGCGGCGTGACTTATCTTCAGAAGGGGGAACACCACCAGGGTGTAGTCGCCCTCGAACTCCTTGCGGGTGGCGCTCACCTGCATCGCTGCGGGATCGGGACTCTGGGCGTAGAGTGCCTGCACAGCCTGTGAAGAAAGCTGTGAAATAAGTGATTCTGTAGCCGTCATCCCAGGTATCCTTTCAAAAGTTTGCTGCGCGAATTGTTCTTGAGCTTGCGGATGGCCTTTTCCTTTATCTGGCGCACACGCTCGCGCGTGAGGTCGAATTTCTCGCCGATTTCCTCAAGGGTCATTTCCTGGCAGCCTATGCCGAAGAAAGACTTCACGATTTCCCTCTCGCGGGGGGCGAGGGTCTGCAGGGCCCTTTCGATTTCCTTGTTCAGGCTCTCGTTCACAAGGCCCTTGTCCGCGTTGGGCGAGTCGTCGTTCACCAGAACGTCCAGAAGGCTGTTGTCTTCGCCTTCCACAAAGGGGGCGTCCACGCTGACGTGGCGGCCGCTGACGCGCAGGGTGTCCTTGATCTTTTCGTTGGGAACGTCTATCATCTCCGCCAGCTCTTCCGGCGAAGGGAGACGCTCGTTCTCCTGCTCGAACTTGCTCAGTGCCTTGTTTATCTTGTTCAGGGCGCCCACCTGGTTCAGAGGAAGGCGCACGATGCGGCTCTGCTCCGCGAGGGCCTGGAGAATGGACTGGCGGATCCACCACACGGCGTAGCTGATGAACTTGAAGCCTCGGGTCTCGTCGAATTTCTCGGCGGCCTTAATAAGGCCCAGGTTGCCTTCGTTGATAAGGTCCGGCAGGCTCAAGCCCTGGTTCTGATACTGTTTGGCCACACTGACCACAAAACGCAGGTTGGCCCTGGTCAGTTTGTCCAGGGCCTCCTGATCACCTTTGCGGATACGCTGCGCGAGTTCCACCTCCTCTTCCACGGATATCAGCTCCTCACGGCCGATCTCCTGCAGATATTTGTCCAGTGACGCGCTTTCGCGGTTGGTGATTGATTTGGTAATTTTTAGCTGTCTCATGTTTCGGTTTATAGTCCGAAGCCGAAATAAGACGGTTTTCCGGTGGCGGTGACGCCCTCGATGTAAACGGCCCTCTTTGACTTCTTCACAATGTTAATCACGTCCTGAGGGTCTGAAACGGCGTTGTTGTTCACGTACGTTATGATGAAGCCGGCCTGGGCTCCCGCCTCCTGCATCTTGCCGGGCCCCACGTCCACAATCTTGACTCCGCTCTTCAGTCCCAGCGCCGAAAGTTCGTCCTTTGTGGCCTTTCCTATCGTGGACCCGAAGAATGATATGCCGTTCTCCAGCTTTGCGCCGGTGGTGGCATTGTTGTCAAGGAATGTGACGGGCAGGGTCAGCTGCGAAGCGTCGCGAAGAAGTGTCACACTGGCCGTGTCGCCGGGACGGAACTGGCTCAGACACTCCTGGAGCTGGGCAAAACTGTTTATCGAAGTGGAATCGATTCTTGTCAGCACGTCACCCGCCTTCATGCCGGCCTTTTCGGCCGCGCCGCCTTTCAAAACCTCATTAACATATACGCCCATCGGGGTGGAAAGTTTCAGTTCGGCGGCTTTTTTTGCATCGATTTCACCTACTGTGATGCCCAGAATGACACGCTTCACAGAGCCGAAGTCGATCAAATCGTCGGCAATCTTGTGCACTATGTTGGAAGGGATGGCGAAGGAATAGCCGGCATAGGAACCGGTCTGGCTGATTATGGCCGTATTCACGCCCACCAGTTTGCCTTCCTTGTTCACGAGGGCTCCGCCGGAATTGCCGGGATTGACGGCCGCATCGGTCTGGATGAAGGACTCTATTTTCACCTCGTTGGTGTAGTTGGGCATGCTGCGGCCCTTGGCGCTCACTATGCCGGCGGTGATGGTGGAGCGCAGGTCGTAGGGGCTGCCTATCGCAAGCACCCACTCGCCCAGACGGAGCTTGTCCGAATCCGCGAACGGGATTGTGGGAAGGCCGTCGGCTTCAATCTTGATTATGGCCACGTCCGTGGCGGGGTCGGTGCCCACGAGGGTGGCGGGATAGGTCTGGTTGTTGTTCAGGGTGACCTCTATCTTGGTGGCGTCACCCACGACGTGGTTGTTCGTGACGATATAGCCGTCCGGACGGATTATCACGCCGCTGCCGCTGCCCACCTGCTCGCGCGTGGAAGGCTGGCCGCCCTGCTGGGGATAGCCGAAGAAAAAGTCGAAAATGCTGCTGGGCATCTGGCTCTGCGCCACGGAGACTGTCACTTTGACATACACCACGGCATCGACGGCGGATTCCGCGGCATAGGTGAAGTCCGGATAATCGCTGAGGTTGAGATTGACCGTGCGGTATGCGGAGCCGCTTTCATTGGCGACCACCGTGGTGACATTGCTGCTCGGAGCGGCATTTTTCGCCACTGCCCAGGCCGTCAGACCGCCGACTGCGGCTGACAGGATGATTGTAAGTATTCCTTTTTTCATATGCGTTACAATTGTTTTTTCAACAAGAGGAGGAAAAAGTCAAATTATGTGCCAAAAATAATTGAAATTTCGTATATTTGCTAGTCGAAGAAACTTTAAAAAAACTCTACACGATATGAAGTTCATAATCTCAAGTTCAGAACTGCTCAAGGGCCTGATGGCCGTGTCGAAGGCCATCCCTGCAAAAAGCTCGCTCCCCATTTTGGAATATTTCCTGTTCGACGTCAGCGGCGACACCCTGGAAGTGACAGCCTCCGATTCCGAAATTTCAATGCGCACGCGCATACAGGCTGAATCCGTGGATGAAGAGGGCCGCATGGCCGTTCCCGCGCGCCATATGCTGGAACTGCTGAAGGAGCTCCCGGACCAGCCCCTCACCATCCAGACCGTCAAGGACAACTTTTTCCAGTGCAACTGGATGGGCGGCGATTCCACCCTCCCCTGCTTCAACGCGGACGAATACCCCCAGATTGCGACCACCGACGAGACTGCCGCGCAGGTCACCTTCCCCGCCCAGGTTCTGGTGGACGGCATAAACGGCACAATCTACGCCACCGACGACGACGAGATGCGTCCCATAATGAACGGCATCCTCTTCGACATGACTCCCGCCGGCACCACCCTGGTGGCTTCCGACTCGCGCAAGCTGATTTGCTTCACCACCACCCAGGTAAAGACGGAGCAGCAGTCCTGCTTCATCCTGCACAAGAAACCCGCAGGAATCATCCGCTCCATAATGGGCAAGGACATAGAAGAAGTGAACATCAGCTATGACGGCAAGAACGCCGTGTTCGCCTTTGGGAACACCATCATAGTGTGCCGCCTGATTGTCGGCAAATACCCCAAATACCGCGAGGTCATCCCCCACAACAACTCCAATGTGCTGAAGATAGACCGTCAGATGCTGCTCAACTGCGTCAAACGCGTGTCAGTGTGCACATCCAAGGCGTCCAACCTGATAAAGTTCGACCTGCAGAGCAACTCCCTGGAGGTGTCCGCGCAGGATCTGGGCTTCAACATCGCCGCCCACGAGAAGGTGGAGTGCCAGTACGACGGAGAAGACATCCAGATCGGCTTCAAATCCACTTTCCTGGTGGAAATCCTGAGCAACATGTCCTGCAGCGAAGTGTTCATGAAACTGTCCGACCCTCGCCGCGCCGCGCTCATCCTGCCCGGCGACGATGACGACGACACGCAGAAACTGTTCGGCATCCTGATGCCCAACCTCATATAAAGTCCGCATGGAACTCTCTCTGAAAAGGCCGCTGCTGTTCTTCGACATAGAAAGCACCGGCCTGAACATTGCCACCGACTCCATAGTGGAGCTGAGTTTCGTCAAGGTGCTGCCTTCATCCGACGGGGGCAACGAAACCCTTGTAAAGACCTGGAGGATATGCCCCTGGGACTATGTGAACAAATGCCAGAAGAAAATGGACCCTGGCGCCCAGAAAGTGCACGGCATTTCGGACGACGACGTGAAGGACTGTCCCAAGTTCATGGACATCGTGGCCGAAGTGGGCAGTCTGATGGCCGACGCGGACCTTGCCGGCTTCAACTCCGCAAAATTCGACCTTCCGCTGCTGGCGGAGGAGTTCGAGAGGGTGCGCACATACTGCCACAAGAATTTCAAGATGGACCTGCACGACAAGAAAATGGTGGACGTGCAGAACATCTATCATATGAGGGAGCCACGCAACCTCAAGGCCGCCCATATGTTCTACTGCGGATGCGACTTCGACGGAGCACACGGGGCCGAGGCCGACACCGTTGCCACTCTCGACGTGCTGAAAGGCCAGCTGGACCGCTACAATTACGACAAGGAAAGCAATCCTGAAGGGCTGCAGAACGACGTGGACTGGCTGGCGCAGTACAGCACCGGGATGCGCAAAACCGTGGACTATGCCGGAAGGATAATCCTGGACGCGGACGGAGTGCCCACCGTGAATTTCGGCAAACACAAGGGCAAGAGCATGCGCGAAGTCTTCGAGTCGGACCCATCTTACTACAGATGGGTTGCGGAGGGAGATTTCACCCTTGACACGAAGAGGCAGTTCGCCCTGCTGAAGGAAGAGTTCGAAAAAGAAAAGGACGCGGCGGCCTCCAAGCCCGCATCGCAGGAGGCTCTGCAGGGCCTTATGGGAAAATTCGGCGGCAACATCAATTCCAGGAAATGAACATTCTGGTGCACACTTGCCAGGGACGCTGCATCGCAAGGCCGGATTCCACGCTGAACAAGAACGGGGACGATTTCTATGTTCCCGACGCTGTCCGGGACCTTCTGTACACTCCTGTCGTGTTCGCCCGCACCGGAAGGTCCGCCAAGGCGGTCGAGGAAAAGTTCGCACAAAGGTATCTGGACGCAGTGGGCTTCGGGCTGCTGCTGTACCCCGTAGGGGAAAGCGGCCCCAGCCTTGCGGAAGACTCCGTATGGGACCACAGCTCACTGCTCCCGCTGCCGCTGTACAACAAAATGACATTTGAGGGGGAAGACAACGTTTTCCGCATACTTCGCGACGAAAAGGAAATCTTCTCCTGTCCGATGAAGGGCATCGAGGAGAAAATAATCTCCGCACTGGTCTCCTGCACGGCGAAGACCTACGCCCGCACCGGAGACTACGTGGTGGCAGAACTCGCCCCGGCCGCAGCGATTTGCGCCCCGAAAACGGCGATTTGCCACATAATTGCACAATTTTGTGGCAATGAAGTTATGAATTTTGAAATAAAATATTAACTTTGCAGTCCGTTTCGAAAAGCCAGAGTAGCTCAGCAGGTTAGAGCGTCGCATTCGTAACGCGAAGGTCGCGGGTTCGATTCCCACCTCTGGCTCAGATATTATCGAAGATGAAAGGCAGGATGTCGTCCACCTTCCCAAACCGCAGTATCCGCTTTTTTCCGTACAGAATAATGCTCATCGGCTTAGCGCCGATTTTTTGATATTCGGCCATCACCTGGCGGCAGGCTCCGCAGGGGGATGCCGGGCTGTCGACCAGTTGTCCCTCGAATTCGGCCGCGATGGCGATGCCAACCTGCGGGACGCCGGGATACGAGGCGGCGGCGCTGAACATTGCCGTACGCTCCGCACAGAGGCCGGAGGGGAAAGCGGCGTTTTCCTGGTTGGAGCCGCACACGATCCGGCCGTTTTCCAGACGCACTGCGGCACCCACGTGGAAACGTGAATACGGTGCATAGGAGTTCTTCGTGGCGGCTACCGCTGCCGCAACAAGTTCCTGATCGGCGGCGGAAAGCTGGCCGGCGTCCGAAAATTCCTGATATTTTATGGTCAGAGTCCGTTGCATATCTTGTCAGTTTTGGGCAAATATAGTAAATTTGCCCGTCAATAGAAAAAACAGATGAAGGTTTGTATAGGACTGTCCGGAGGCGTCGATTCATCCGTAGCCGCGCTGCTGCTGAAAAGGCAGGGCTACGACGTGTTCGCCCTTTTCATGCAGAACTGGCACGATACAGAAGGCACCCTGCACGGCGACTGCGAATGGGAGGAAGACCGCTACGTGGCGGAGATGGTGGCCAAAAAGATAGGCATCCCCTTCCATTTCGTGGACCTGAGCGGCCCGTACAGGCAGAGGGTGGTGGACTATATGTTCAGCGAATACGAAAAGGGGCGCACTCCCAACCCCGACGTGCTGTGCAACCGCGAGATAAAGTTCGACGCCTTCCTGCAGGAAGCCCTCTCCCTTGGCGCCGAGGCGGTGGCAACAGGCCACTACTGCCGCAAGGAAGAATTCACGGACGAAAACGGCAACAAGATGTATCGCATCCTTGCCGGCAGCGACCCCAACAAGGACCAGAGTTATTTTCTGTGCCAGCTGAGCCAGGAGCAGCTGTCCCGGGCGATGTTCCCAATCGGAGACATCATAAAGCCGGAGGTAAGGCGCATCGCCAAGGAGGCGGAGCTGCCTTCAGCCCAAAAGAAGGACAGCCAGGGCATATGCTTCGTTGGAAAGGTGGACCTGCCTGTGTTCCTGCAGCAGAAAATAAAGAGCGTGGAAGGAGACATCGTGGAGGTTTACCCCGCCTTCTACGAAGACAACGGGCAGTATCAAAGATACCTTCAGCTGTGCAGGAAAGCCGACGCTCAAGGGCTTGAAACGCTGGACGATGACGAGTTGGACGCCCTGTGCAGGGAAGCCGACTACAGCCTTGTCCGTTTCGAGACCGAAACCTACCGCAGCGGAAAAAAACACGTCAAGAAAACCCGGTTCAAGGACAATCCCTGGGGCAAAGTCGTAGGAAGACACGAGGGCGCGCAGTTCTACACCATAGGACAGAGAAGGGGCCTTGCGGTGGGCGGCCACGCGGACTCCGTATTCGTAATCGGCAGCGACATCGAGCGCAACATTCTATACGTCGGCGAAGGCCACGCCCATCCGGGCCTGCTGCACCGCTGCCTCAAGATAAATCCCGATGAAATCCACTGGATCCGTCCCGATCTGGAGATGGAGACCGGAAGACAGTGGCGCCTGTGCGTTCGCATACGCTACCGCCAAAGGCTGGAAGAGGCCACCCTTGTGCGGCGGCAGAGCGGCCTGTACATTTATTTCGACCGTCCCCAGAGGGGCATCACCCCCGGCCAGTTCGCAGTGTGGTACGACGGCGACGAAATGCTGGGAAGCGGAGTGATCTGCAGCGTAAAATGATAGAAAGCGACATCATAATAATAGGTGGCGGAGCCGCCGGGCTGATGGCCGCGCGCGCAGCTGCCGCCGCAGGGGCAAGCACCCTTGTGCTGGAGAAAATGCCCCGTCCTGCCCGCAAGATCATGATAACAGGGAAGGGACGCTGCAATTTCACGAACGTGAAGGGATGGCCGGATTTCTCGCTTCACGTCCACCCGAAGGCAAACGCCCTTCGCCCCGCGTTCTACAACCTCACGCCTCAGGCTCTGATGGAGCTCCTGCGTTCGGGCGGGCTGGAATGCGTGGTGGAGCGCGGCGACCGCGCCTTCCCCGCATCGCACAAGGCCGCCGACGTGGTGGACACCCTCGTCTCCCTGGCAAAGAAAAGCGGCGCACGCATAAGCTGCGAGAGCGAAGTGAGCGCTATGGAAAAAGATGCTGACGGCTTCCGCATAAGCACGGTAAGAGGCCTCCAATACCACTGTAAAAAGCTGATTGTCACCACAGGAGGGCTCTCCTACCCCACCACCGGCAGCAGCGGGGACGGCTACCGTTTCGCCTCCTCTATGGGCCACAAGGTGACGCGCCTGTACCCTTCCCTTACCGCCCTCACTCCGGTGGGCGGATGGCAGAAATACCAGGGACGCAGCATGAAGAACGTCACGGTGTCCCTCCTGGTGGACAGGCAGAAGGTGCAGGAAGAGTTCGGCGACGTGGATTTCACCGACGGAGGAATAGAAGGCCCGATGGGATTCAAGCTGTCCCGCAGGGGGGTCGTAGCCCTGGAAAACGGGGGAAAGGTGGCTGTGGAAATAAAGTTCAAGGACGAGGAGAAGCCCCTGCACTTTGACATCGAGAACTTTGTGGGATGGCGCCGGAGCGTCGTCACCAACGGAGGCATCCCTACGGACGAAATAATTCCCAAAACAATGGAATCCCGCCTTGTCAGCGGGCTGTACTTTGCCGGCGAAGTCCTGGACCTGGACGCAGACACGGGCGGCTACAACCTGCACATAGCCTTCTGCACCGGCGCCCTGGCCGGAGAATGCGCGGCCAAATCGCTGTAACGCATATTCAGAAAAGGCACGAAAAAAGGGTAAGCTACTTACATCGCACCGCTACAACCTTGTACCCTTGCTGCCTTCCGGCCCTGGGGGAATTCCAAGGGAGCTGGTCGTGTAAGACTTACCCTTTGCAAAGTTACGCCAAATTTCCGAATTGGCAAAAAATTGTTCAGAACTTGAAGCTGTCCTTGAGAGCTGTGGTCTTGTTGAATACGGGCAGATTGGGAGTGCTGTCGGGGTCCTTCTTGAAATAGCCCACCCTCTCGAACTGCACGGCGATGCCGCTCTCATCTTCCAGAAGAGCAGGTTCGGCATATCCGCTCACAACCTGAAGGCTGAGGGGGTTCAGATAGTCCTTGTAGTCCTTGTCCTCGGGGATGTCTCCCATCTGGGGCTCCGTGAAGAGTTTGTCGTACAGACGAAGCTCCACCTCTTTCGCATAATCGGCGCTCACCCAGTGGATGGTGCCCTTTACGCTGCGCCACACTCCGCCGCCGGGCTTTGTGGAAGGGTCGATGGTACAGCGAAGCTCCACCACCTTGCCGTCGGCATCCTTGATCACTTCCTCGCATTTTGCGATATACGTGTATTTGAGGCGCACTTCTCCGCCGGGCTTGAGGCGGAAGAACTTGGCGGGGGCGTCCTCCATGAAGTCTGCCCTGTCTATGAGCAGATTCCCCGTGAAGGGAACCTTGCGGAAAGGTCCTTCGGGCGAGGCGGGGTTCAGCGGAGCGTCGAACCACTCCACCTTGCCTTCCTCCCAGTTGGTGATCGTGAGCTTGATGGGATTGTCGTACACCACCATATAGCGGTTGCTCCTCTCGTTGAGATCCTGCCTTACATACCACTCCAGCAGCTGCAGGTCGATAAGCTGCTCACGCTTGCTGACGCCGATTCCGTAGCAGAAGTTCTTGAGGGCCTCGGGCGTGTAGCCGCGGCGGCGCACTCCGCAAAGGGTGGGCATCCTGGGGTCGTCCCAGCCGGACACCAGGCCCTTCTGCACCAGTTCCAGCAGCTTGCGCTTGCTCATCACCGTGTAGGTGAGGTTCAGACGGGCGAACTCGTACTGATGCGAGGGGAATATGCCAAGGGTCTGGATATACCAGTCGTACAGGGGACGGTGCACGTCAAATTCCAGGGTGCAGATTGAATGGGTGATGTTTTCTATGCTGTCGCTCTGGCCGTGGGTGTAGTCGTACATGGGATAGATGCACCACTTGTCGCCGGTGCGGTGGTGACTGGCGTGCTTGATGCGGTACATTATGGGGTCGCGGAACTCCATCTTGGGATGGGCCATATCGATCTTGGCGCGGAGCACCTTTTCGCCGTCGGCGTACTTGCCGTCGCGCATTTCACGGAAAAGGCGCAGATTCTCCTCCGGAGTGCGGTCCCTCCAGGGGCTGTTCACGCCGGGAGTCTCCACCGTGCCGCGGTTTTGGCGCATTTCCTCCTGCGTCTGGTCGTCCACGTACGCAAGGCCGCGCATAATCATCTGTTCAGCCCACTCGTACAGCTGGTCGAAATAGTCGGAGGCGTAGCATTCCTTCTCCCACTGGAAGCCCAGCCATTTGATGTCCTCCTTTATGGCGTCCACGTATTCGGTGTCCTCCTTCGTGGGGTTCGTGTCGTCGTAGCGGAGGTTGGTCTTGCCGCCGTATTTCTGCGCCAGACCGAAATTGATGCACAGGCTCTTGGCATGGCCAAGGTGCAGATATCCGTTGGGCTCCGGGGGGAATCTGGTGAGTATGGATTCGCACTTCCCCTCCTTGAGGTCGTTCTCGATTATTTCTTCCAGAAAGTTTTTCATACTGCAGTCTTTGAATCAAGTGGCGAAGATACGATAAAAATTGCTATTTTTGTGCAGCAAAATCAAAAAAAAGAAATGACAAGGTCAATGACAGGCTACGGCAAGGCCGAAGCGGTGCTGGAAAACGGCAGAATGACGGTGGAAGTACGATCCTTGAACGGCAAGAACGCGGACATTGGCATACGCTCCAGCCTGCTCCCCAAAAACAGGGAAATGGAGGTGCGCGGCATTGTTGCAGAAAAGCTGGTGCGCGGCACCATAGACCTGTTTCTGAACTGGGAGCCCAATGCGGCCGAGAGCGAGCGCAGCATAAACATCCCCCTCGCGCAGGAATACTGCAATCAGATAGAGTTGCTGTGTTCCAAGACCGGCCTGGACAGCTCCGGTGCCCTGGAGTGCGTCCTGCGGATGCCGGACGTGCTGGGGGGAGAGAAGAAGGACGTCATAACGGAAGAAAACTGGCCCGTGGTGCAGGAGGCCATAGTGAAGGCTCTTGACGCCTTGAACGATTTCCGCACAAGGGAAGGGGCCATCCTGCGCGCCGACGTGGAGGCAAAGGTAAACAGCATACTGGACCTGTCACGGCAAGCGGAAGCCTTCGAAAAGGAGCGCACGCAGGCAATCCGCGAAAAGATTCTCGCCCGCTTCGAAGAGCTGTCGCTGCAGCCGGACAAGGACCGTCTGGAGGCGGAGATGATATTCTATCTCGAGAAACTGGACATCAACGAGGAAAGGGTACGCCTGAGGCAGCACTGCGCCTACTTCCTTGACACCCTGGACAAAGAGGAATTCCCCGGCCGCAAATTAGGCTTCATCGCCCAGGAGATGGGACGCGAAATCAACACCACCGGCAGCAAGGCCAGCCACACTCAAATACAACAGCTCGTCGTTCGGATGAAGGACGAGCTGGAAAAAATCAAGGAACAGAGCCTCAATATATTGTAGCCCTTATTTGTACAGGGGCGAAGGATACACCTTGCGATCCGCAAACTCCTTGAACTTGGCAACGACGCCGGGACGGTCTTCCTTGAACGTGACACCGAACCAGTGCGAAGGGGTGGCGAGCACCTCGCAGCTGCCGCTGCCCTTCTTTATCATGCAGTCCACCGCAAAGGGAATGTAGAATTCTTTCTTGAGCTCCGCAATGTTCTCATCCAGGAAGGACTCGAAGATTTCGGCGCTGGCAGCGAAATAGTCCGGGGTGAAGCCCCACATATTCATAGACACGGGAGCATCTGCGCGATACTGCTCGTGCACGGCAAGCGTGACGGAGTTGTCGCCGTAAATGTTTCCGTCGGCTTCCTTCTGTATGTTATGGCATTCCTCCACCTTGGTCAGAAGGCCACGAGAGTCGCTCTCGCATATTCCGCGGGACACTCCGCCGCTCTCGCTGAGGGTGTGGTCCAGCTGGAAGCCCACAAGGCAGTACTGCCCCTGCGTGTTTTCGTGGGCGCGCAGCCAGTCGCCCAGCACGCGGAAGGATTCCTTGCCGTAGTAGTCGTCGCCGTTGATGACGGCAAAAGGCTCCTTGATGACGGAAGAGGCCATCAGCACGGCGTGGGCTGTGCCCCAGGGCTTCTGCCTTTCGGGGTTCAGGCTGAAACGGGCGGGAATCTTGGACAGCTCCTGCGTGACGAACTCGAACTGCAGAGGAGTGCCGTCCAGACACTTGACGTTGCCGTATTTTTCGCGGCAGTGCTGCTGCATCTGGTCCTTGAAATATTCGCGCACCACATACACCACCTTGCCGAATCCGGCCTGCACGGCATCGTATATGGAATAGTCTATGATTGTTTCTCCGTCGGGGCCGACGCCGTCCATCTGCTTGAGGCCGCCGTAACGGCTGCCCATTCCGGCAGCCAGAACAAGAAGTGTAGGTTTCATAAAATCAAAGTTTCGTATATTTTGGCAAAGATACTGAAATTTTGCTAATTTTGCACCATCAAGAATATGGCAGGCAAAAAGCACAAATCATTCAAACAGGTTTTCGGAAGAAGTCCGATAGGATTCATCGCAATCTTCGCCGTCTTCCTGGCCTTTCTGCTGCTGAACCCCAACGGGAATCTGTTGCAGTGGATTGCCGCGAAGCGTGAAATCGCCGTCCAGACCCGTCAGGCACGCCGCTACCAGATGGAGATAATGCAGATGGAAGAGCGCATCGACGCCCTTACGCAAGACAGGGACAGCCTGGAAAAATTCGCGCGGGAGCGCTTCCACTTCACAGCTCCGGGCGAGACTGTGTATCTGGGCACTGACGAATGATGTCCGCCTTCATCTGCTCGAAGACCTTCTGCGTGTGGGCGAAATACTTCCTGTAGCCCTCGCACAGGGCGCTAAGCCCCTTCTGCCCCTTCTCCGTGGTGTTGAATCGGTGCTTCGGGCACTCCCCCCAGCATACGCGCAGCCATTCGCACTTCTGGCATTTCTGCGGCAGAGCGTTACGCTTTGCTATACCGAAGCCAATCTGCCTGGACGAGGCCATCATGTCGCGAAGGTCCGTCTCCAGGATGTTGCCCAGCTTGTATTTCGGATAGACGAAGTGGTCGCAGCAGTACACGTCGCCGTTGTGCTCCACCACGCTGTTGCCTCCGCAGGTGGGGGCGTAGGAACAGGTGCCGGGCTGCACTCCGCACATCAGCGCGAGGGTGGCGTCGAACTGGCCCACGAACCATTTGCCCACGTCGCCGCAGCGCAGCCATTCGTCGAAAATGTCGCACAGGAAGGTGCCGAAGGCAAGTGAATCTATGCTCCACGGTGCCAGGACCGCACCTTCCGTGTCCGGATCCACTATATGCGGACGGGAGCTCTTTATCGGCCTTCCCTTCGCGTCGAGTGGATACACCACATGTTCCACAACCGGCATGAACTGCATATAGTGGCTGCCAATGCTCTTGAAAAAACTGTAAATTTCCCGTCCTCTGCCTTCGCAGGCCTTGTTCACCGTGGACATCGTGTTGAACTGCACGCCGTGGCGGGAGAGAATCTGTACGCCGCGCATAACCTTGTCGAAGGTGGGGCCGCCGGCGCGGTCACGGCGGTAGCGGTTGTGCACGTCCTCGGGGCCGTCCAGGGAAATTCCCACCAGAAAATTGTTCTCGCGCAGGAAATCGGCCCACTCGGGGGTCAGGAGGGTGCCGTTGGTCTGCAGAGTGTTGTGCACGGTCTTGCCGCCGGCGAATTCCTTCTGGAACTCGACAGCCTTGCGATAGAAGTCCAGTCCCAGCACCAGAGGCTCGCCGCCGTGCCAGTTGAAGCTGACCTCGGGCACGTCGTTGGCCTCGATGTACAGCCGCGTGAGAGAGCGCAGCATCTCCAGGCTCATCCTGGGCTCCTTGCCGCCGTAGATTTCAGCCTTGTCCAGATAGTAGCAGTACTTGCAGTCCAGATTGCACAGGCTGCCGGCGGGCTTTATCATAAGGTTGAACGCCTTGGGCCCCGCGATGCGCCGCGCGTCGTCGAATGTTATGGTGCTCTTGAAATCCACGTCAGGAAATGATTTTCTGCAAAGTTAACAAAAAAAAGACATCGCTGCGATGCGGCGATGTCTTTGGTGGGAGCAGAGGGAGTCGAACCCCCGACCCTCTGCTTGTAGGGCAGACGCTCTAAACCAACTGAGCTATGCTCCCGAGTAAGATCTTTTGCTGTTTGCGGATGCAAATATACGGCAATATTTTGGATTACCAAATTTTTTTTGAATATTTGCAGAGAATTTTGAATTCACCCGGGGATGTTTTGGTTTTGACAGCATCGATGTCGGGTGGTAAGCACGCCGGGCGTGGGAAGTTTGCCCGTAAATCTCAGCTTTCACACAAATTAGTTGGCAACAACTCTTACGCATACGCTTGCTAGTCTCCATTGAGACTGACATCAATCCGCGGGGCCAAGGCTGCCTTGCAGACGTATGTCCCTCCGCGCTTTAGGCCGGTTCAGAGCGGACACAGGGGCATCATCAAAACCGGATGCACGGGACGCTTCCTCCAAAGTCCCGCCAAGAAATTCGAGGATAAGGTGGCGGTAGCCCGTCTTCCGGCAGCCCCCACCCGACAAGCAAAGGAAGAATAAGCGTGTAGAAAGCCTCCTGGTGCGTTGTTTGGACGGCGGTTCGAGTCCGCCCATCTCCACAAGTCACTCTTCTTCTGCAAAAAATGGCAGACAATTATCTTGAGAAACGCTACGAAGAAGTGTTCGGCCGGGGGCAGCAGTCCAGGCCGTCATTTTCTTCCAGGGAACACCAGGGGCTGGATGCTCTCCTGCTGAAGAACCGCAGCTGCCGCGGATACGACAAGTCATACGTCGTGCACCCCCGCCAGATGGACGCCCTTATCGCAGTGAACTGCAAGCTGGCCTCCAGCGTCAACCTGCAGCGCCTGCGCTTCAGGAGCGTTGTCAAAGGGCCCCAGGCCGACATCGTGAACAGCCACATCCGGATGGGCCGCTCGCTGCCGCAGCTGAATCTCCCCTTCCCCGGCACGGAGCCGGAAGCCTTCATAATAGTCTGCGCTACCTGCGAAGAGAATCCCGGCATAGACATAGACCTCGGCATCTCCCTGCAGAGCATGCTGCTGAAGGCGGTGGAGATGGGGCTGCGGGGCCTTATCATACGGAATTTCGACGCAGACGAGCTGCAGAAGGAATTGTCTCTACCCTTGCGCCCACTTGCAGTCCTTGCGATAGGAAAGGGCGCGGAAGAAATAAAGATTGTACCCGCCAAAGAGGGCGACGACCTCAAATACTACCGCAAGGGGGGCGTGCATTACGTGCCCAAGCTCTCGGCCGAGGACCTGACGATATAAAATATCGGCGAGGCTTCTTCCGAAGTCCCGCCGATATTTTTCAGAATGGATTCCTGTCGTTGGACAGCTGCTTTGCGATTCGTTTGGAGCCTATCTTCTGGAGCTTCACGAAGCCCACGAGGAACAGGGCCGTGAGCACTGCGGAGACCGCCTGATACTCTACGGCATCGGATAGCATCAGTATCCAGTCGAATGCCGTGTGGGCGGCAATGGGGGCCGCAAGGGTCAGGAACTTATAGAGTTTTCTGTGTCTGATGCTCCCGAAGCAGGCGTAGGAGTAATAGAAGCCCATCAGCACGGCAAAGGCATAGTGGCCGGGAACGCTGATAAGGCCACGGGTAACTCCGGCGTGAACCCAATACTGCCCTGCCTTCATCAGGTAGCCGATGTTCTCCACGAACGCGAATCCCATTCCGACACAGACGGCATACACTATCCCGTCGAAGTTCTCGTCATAATGAGGGTTCTTGCGCAGGACCAGCCACAACATGAACAGCTTTGCGATTTCCTCCGGGACTCCCGCCCCGAAGAACGCCACGCAAAAGTGATCCCACACGCTTACCGGCTCGGCTGAGAATGCCCCGATCATCTGAAGGGGCTGCGAGATGAGCAAGGAGGCATCCGTCGAAAGCATACCGAAGACGAATGCTTTCAGAAGCCATCCCGCGGGTTCCGGGCTGCTCCTGTCCTTGAAACAGACATAGCCAATCAAAACGAGAGAGGGCAGCAAAGCTGCGATAATAAGACTTATCATATTGTCTTCAATTTGCGACTGCAAAGGTAGCGCTTTTACTTCGAATTTTGAATCCAAGGCGTTTTTTTTCGCTAACGGTGGTCAAAATGGGTACCGTTAGCGCAATTTTCGAAGCGATTTTGCAGAAAGCCCCGGCTCATCGCGGGAGGATGGGCCGGGGATTGAAAAGGCGGCAGGGGTTAGCCTGCGAGGGGGTGTGTGCTGATTCTAATTCTCGTTCAACACAGCGCGGACACTATGACCGCAGACAGCATCACAGTTTGATTTATTTGCCTTGCCTCTTTTGCCTTGGCGTGCCCTGCGAAAGGACACACCTTTGGTTAATCTGAGACAGGGCGCACAGAGAAGCCGTAGCAACGGCTGCTGTTGCTCGTGTTGTGGCCGACGCTGAGGATGCCGAGGCGGTACGCGCAGTCCGGGTCGCTCGTGTCGAGCGAGCTGGACCAGTAGCAGCCGCTCGAGCCGGCAACGCTGAGGCTCGTACCATCGCGGTAGCCAGCAGTAGGCAGGAAGATGGACTTGTCGGTATAGCCGGTCTCTTTGCCGGTAACAGAATAGCCACTCATTCCTCCCTGAGTGGTCCAGTTCCAATTGCACTTGCTTAAGAGATTACTGAAGTCAGCTTGTGTCGGCATGCGCCAGCCGTCGCCCCAGTTGGCAGTGGCGGCATCGTCGGCCGCCTCAAGGGTGGTCTTGTTGTCCACTGTGCCATAGCTGCTGTTGTTGCAGTACTTGGTCATGGTAGTGCTTGAGCCATTGCACCACTTGTAGTTAGACCAGTTGTAGGCCTTACTAGACGTGCTGTATGGCTCTGTCTCGCCCCAGGCGAAGTAGTCGCCGTACTCCTCAGGAGATGTTGCGCCCACGTTGCACGTCGCCCACTTCGGGCCGCCAGCCCAGAGCTGCACCCAGTCGTGACCGTCGGTGGTGCCGGTGGTGGCGGGAGCGGCGGCGGCGAAGCTGGTGTAGGCTATCTTGATGCCGATGCATTTGGTTT
>R03__coassemble_460_pt1 | contig 23753 bp, 17 predicted proteins | sample R03__metabat2_high_PE_058 | metagenome-assembled genome bin R03 | reverse complement strand
GCATCCCTTGGGGCTGAAGGGGCCGTCGAAATCGACTCGACCGACTGCGTCGCCAAATCCTACCCCGGTTTTCCTATGGAATTCTCAAGAGCCTTCGGGTTTTGATTTTTTTTTGTGTATATTTGCAGCCGGTTTGGTTCCGTAGCTCAGTTGGATAGAGCAACAGCCTTCTAAGCTGTGGGTCTTGGGTTCGAATCCCAACGGGATCACAAAAAATCCGGCGGATGGTCATCCGCCGGGTTTTTTGTATTTTACACGTCATATCACGACGTCGAAGTACTCCATTATGTTCCAGTCGTTGACGGTGATGCTCACCGAGGTGGACACGTAATCCACCATCACCACTATGTCGTCCAGCTGCGGGGCGCTCCAGTCGTAACCGCTCTCTATTATATAGTTCCCCAGCGCGAAAGAGCGGGTGGACCCGTCGGCGGAAGTTATCTGCAGGCGCAGGGAAGAATCGCTCTGGCGCGGGAGGCGGAAAAAGCTGGCGGACTCTTCGTCGAAGGCAGGGTCGTAGCGGAACTCGCCCTCTGCAGGATTGCCGTCCAGCTCATATCCGCACACGTTCCCGACAATCGTGGTGGCAAATTTGTCCGCAACGTTGGAGACGAATTTCAACGACACTCCGCAGTAATTCTTGCTAAGGCGCACCGTGTCCGTCGATTCCTCCGCCCAGGTGGGGCAGAAATCGCTGTACATATACGTTTCCGGGCATTCCGTCCCCGGAGGAATCCGCAGTCCGGACGCGTCGGGGTCCGAGTAATATTCCATCGCCTCTTTCTGCAGCACGTTCACCCGGACTCCTTCGCGTGTGGGAATCTTCACCAAAAGCTCCTTCCCGTAATCCTCTCTTCCCACAAGGGCATTCATAAGAAAGCCGTCTTCACTTCGGACGGACACCATAAGGGTGTCGTATATCGAATTGCTGCTGTCGGACAGGTCGAGCCTCAGTATGCAGGGACAGCCCGAACGGTCCTCCAATATGGTGCAGCTGCAGAAAAACAGCAGCAGCGCCACAGCAGCAGGCACACTCTTCTTCCTAGAAAACATATGACACAGCTATTATAAGTTCATTGGGCATCACGAATGCCTTGATGCCGTCATCCTTGCGCACGCCGCAGGTGGGACAGGCGTACACGACATAATCCTTCATTCCCGCCCATAGGCCGAAGCCGAACTCCAGGTTGAAGTGTTCACCAAGCATATGGGTGTAACCGGCCGTTATGCCTGCGCCGTAGCGGTTCCCCTCCTCGGTCTGCTCGCTCACAATTCCGCCCATATTGTATTCCTGCCACTGCAGCATTCCGGACAGATACCATCCGCTGTATATATGCCAGGGCCAGTAGCGCGCCGATGCCGCAAAACTTCTCTGACGCATCTGGAAGCCCGATCCGGCGGCTCCGCCCTCGAAACTGAAGGGGTTGTACTTTCCCGCCGCGCCCACGCTCCAGTGCTGTGACACCCCGTAATCGATCTCGGCGTTGAGAGTGCCCAGACAGGCCAGCAGGGCCGCGTTGGTGCTGACTTGCAGCTTCTGTGCTGAAGCTGCAAGAGGCACACAAAACAATAACAAACAGACTATAAAAACGCATCTATTCATATCTGAGGAAAATTTGTTCGATTACGGTTTGCTTGGACGGGTACAGGGAGATGAGTTTCTTCTTCAGAAGTTCTGCGTCTGTCACGTCGGAGTCCATCGCGGCAAGGATCTGCGCAGGGCTCAGGCCCCTGTCCTCCAGCGAAGTGAGCATCTGCGGATGGAACCAGTACTGCGAGCCGTAGGCGGGATTCTCCACACCGTAGCGCTCCTGGTACAGTTTGCTTTCCATATAATAGGCCCACATCTCGCCCACGCGGCAATAGCCGGAATTCTCCTGGGACGCGTCGCCGTACAGACTTCCAGTGGAAAGGTATGATTTCACTATGTACAGCATATACTGGTTCCAGTAATCGACTCCCACCTTGCCGAAATGCGTGGCATGGGCAAGTTCGTGGACCGTCTGCGAATAAAGCTTGGCGTAAGTGTCCGAGGCACCGGTTCCCAGTGTGATGTCGGGGCCGAAGAGTTTCACGATGAAGGCGGCTATCTGGAAGAACTTGCTGCCGTCGGAGGAGGACAAGACGGTGCCGTGATGCAGCATCAACGCGCTGGAACATTCCATGTTCTCCAGACACCAGATGCGGATGTCGGCAGGGGTGGCTCCGATGTTAAGGTCGTCCTCGCCGCACCTTTCGAAGTACTCCCAGGCGGCGTTGTTCACTACGCAGCGGCGGAACAGAGCCCGGTCCGAATTCTTGTCCACATACACGTCCGTGCCCTCCGGCGAAGCCTTTCCGAGCGTGGACACGGAAGCTGGCAGAATAATCAGGTTGAAGCCTATCGCAAAGCCCTTGCTGTTGGAAAACACCAGCCTGTAGCGCACGTCCGAAGAGAATGCCTTCGGAATGGAATAATAGCCGTCACGGTCCGTGTAGGTGCTGCTGAACTTCACAAACACGTTGCACATCACCTTCACGCCGGCAACGCCCACGGGTTGGCCTCCGTTGCACTCCTCGTCCACTATGGTGACGCGTCCGGAGGGATTCGCCCTGCCTCCCTTGGTGAGGGGATGCAACATCGAGGCGTTGCCCGTCAGACGGTAGGATTCCCTTTCCACGGCATCCCAGTCCACGTCGGTCATTGCCTTCGTACTCGGGCTGTTCTCCGACAGATAGCACTCGTCCAGCACCTCGTAGCGTATGGACTTCGGGAAAGTGAAGTCCACCGGCACCACCGCATACTGCCAGGTGATGCTCTCCTCGTCCAGCGAGGGATCGTGGTAATAGTCGCCATCCCTTATTATGGTATAGTCCACAGGGTGGTCCACAAGGGTGAGGCCGAGGCTTTTCAAAGTTTCCAGCTGGGTGTCGTCAGATGGCAGGAAACGCACGTACAGGTCCGTGGTGCTGATTGCGTCACGGGCCTTTGTGGGATAAAGCGATGCGTAAGCCGCCTGGTAGTTGGCTACGGTGTAGGGGTTGTCCAACTTGTCGCCAAGGACTATGCAGCCGTGGCTGAGAGTGGAGTCGTCTGCAACGTTAGGGTCCGATCCGATTGAATCCTTGCTGCAGGATGCGGCCGCGATTGCGGCGGCACTGATGATGAGAATTGTACATGTTCGCTTCATGGCTTTCATTTTCTAATGCAGTTGCAAAGCTATGGAGCGTTATCCGTTTAGTGAAAAAATAAACGTTTAATTGCCAAAATCGGCCTCCTGGATATCCCGGAGGCCGATTTTTTTTCGAAAAAAGTCTGAAAAAATGGAGAAAATTTTTAAAGCGTCGCCCTAACGGATTACAGGACAGTAACTTAAAAAATTATCCGTTTACTTTCGCCTAGTAATATTTCACTGTCTGGCCCTGCAGGGCGGACAGGAGGTTGTTCGCCATACGACTTACGCCGAAACGCATCAGCTGCGGACACAGCCATTCGGGACCGAGGACCGTCTTCACCGTATGGTAGTAGATGGCGGCATCCTCGGGGGTGGTCATTCCTCCAGCGGGCTTGAAGCCCACCTTGCGGCCTGTGACATCGAAGTACAGTTTTATGCAGTTGCAGATGACGTACGCGGCAAGAGGAGTGGCATTCACGGCAATCTTGCCCGTGGAGGTCTTCACGAAGTCTGCGCCGGCTTCCATCGCAAGGAAGGAGGCCACTGCAATCTGTTCCGGAGTTTCCATAAGGCCGGTCTCCAGGATGACCTTCAGAATAATCTTGCGCCCCGCTCCGGCTTCGTCCGCGGCAGCGCGCAGCGCCTCTATCTCCGCCCTGCAGAGCTCATAGTCACCAGCCTTGAACATATTGTGCGGCAGCACGATGTCCACTTCGTCGGCACCTGCCTCGACAGCCAACTTGACTTCCAGCTCCTTCACCTCCAGGAAACTCTGGGACGAAGGAAAACAGGCCGCGACAACGGTCGTGTGCACGGGGCATTTCATATTGGAGGACACCACGCCTGCGAAGTTGGGATAAACGCACAGGGAGGCGGGAAGGGGGTACTGGGGATAAAGGGTGCCGAAGGCGTTTATCTTGTCCACGAAGGCCTTGATGGAAGCGGGAGTGTCGTCGGGTTTGAGCGAAGTCAGGTCCAGAAGTCCCAGGCACTCGCACAGCATCTTTTCGTTTTTGGCCTCTTTCGCTCCTTCGGCAATCTGCTCCAGAGCCTTGTCAATCTCGTCTCGGCTTATTTTGTAACCGTACTTTTGTAGTAAGTTCATCTTTTATGTCAGTTTTAAGTTTTTCCATTTTATGGAGCGTGTCGGGAACTGTCACCGTGAAGGCGGGACCTGCATACACCGTATCCATTCCCTTCTGGGGATCGAAAGTCCACACGGACTCCAGAGAATCCACAAAGTAGCGCACACTGTCCAGCAGCGAGGCTGAAGGATTGGCCAGTCCGGACATATAACGTATGAAGTCCGGGGCGAAACGCTTCACTCCCCTCTCGGCTTCCGCCAGGGCGTCGCGGCGCTGCTTCTCCGCCTTCAGGGCCTTGTTCTCGGCCTCCAGGATATGCACGGTCTTTTTCAGTATTCTGGAATAGCGCTCCGGGTCCTTCAGATATTTCTCCTGGCTGGCAAGGTATTCCTCGCGCGTGTAGCCGTACTTTTCCAGAACGGCCTCGTACACGCGGCAGGTGTCCGCAACGCGCATATAATCGCGCGAGGTGGCGATTTTCTCGTCCAGCAGGAACATTTCCGCATAAATCTGCGCCAGGTCGCCTCTGGGAATGGGCGAGGCGCCCCTGCGGCACGACGCGGCGCAAAGCAGTAGCAGTAGCAGCAGCAACGCTGCAGAATATGAAAGGAAACGCCTCAAAAGCTTTATCTTATGACGGCGCCGTAGCGCGAGGTCAGGGCCGACAGTATGTCGGACATTATCTTCTCCGAGTCGGCGTCCGTGAGGGTCTTTTCCGGATTCTGCAGCACGAAACTCATCGCGTACTGCTTCTTGCCCTCCGGGATGCCCTTGCCGCGATACACGTCGAACAGGTCCACCTCGCGCACCATCCTGCGGCCAGCCTTGATGGCGGCAAGACGCATGTCGGCGTAGGAGGTGCCTTCGTCCACCAGAAGAGCCAGGTCCCTGCGCACTTCGGGGAACTTGGGAAGTTCGCAGTATTTCACCTTGTTCCTCTTTACAAGCTTGAACAGGGCGGGCCAGCTGATTGTGGCGGCGAACACGGGCTGCTTGATGCCGAAACTGCGGCACATCGAAGGAAGGATGGTGCCTATAGTGGCAAGGGGCTCCTCGCTGCCGGGTATCGCATAGCTTACACCCTCCGCGTAAATGTCTTCGGGCGCTGCCTGGGCGTGCATCTGGTAAATGTCCGCGCCCACCCTGCGAAGAACGGCCTCCAGATAGCCCTTAAGGGCGAAGAAACTGCCCTTGGAGGGTTCAGCCCTCCAGGATTTCTCCGGGGAGCCCGTAAGGAACATCGCATATTCGGTGTGCTCCTCTATCTTGTCCAGGGCATCGGGTTGTGTTCCCTCCTCCTTCAGACTGTACACGCTGCCGTATTCGAACAGCTTCATGCAGCTTCTCTGGCGGTTGATGTTGTAGGCAATCACCTCCAGTCCTCCGGGCACGAGGCTCTGGCGCATCACGTTGAGATCCGAGCTGAGAGGGTTCATTATCTGCACGCAGGCCTCCCTCGGGTATGTCTTGAGGCCGGCGTAGTAGTCGCCCTTCGTAAGGGAGTTGTTCATTATCTCGTTGAAGCCGCAGGCGGACAAGTAGTTGCCCAGAGTGTTGCGCACCGCCTCCGGTTCGGGATGCTGCGAGGGATTCACGCTGCTGTGTATGCTGGAGGGAAGCTCCACGTTGTTGTAGCCGTAGATGCGCAGGATTTCCTCCACCACGTCGCATTCGCGATAAACGTCTATCATATAGGAAGGGACCCTCACGAGAGCTCCGACTTCATCCCTGGAGACAAACTCGTACTGGAGGTATTCCAGGATTTTTTCTATGGTTTCGCGGCCTATTTTCTTGCCCACGAAAGCCTCTATCCGGGCGTAGTCCAACTGCACTTCCTTCTTGCGGATATCGGCGGAATCCACCTTCTGCAAGTTGCCGCACAGCGTGGCTCCGCACTCCTTACAGATCAGGTCGGCGGCACGCGCGGCGGCCCATTCCAGAACCAGAGGATCGGCTCCCCTTTCGTAACGGAAGGAGGCGTCGGTCTTCAGGGTGTGGCGCTTGCTGGTCTTGCGAATGAAGGCGGGGCTGAAATAGGCGCTCTCCAGGAAGACAGAAACCGTATTGATAGTGGTGCCGCTGTCTTCTCCTCCGAACACGCCGGCGATGCACATCGCCTTTCCGGCGGCATTGGCTATGACGAGGTCCCTGGAACTGAGGGTCCTTTCCACTCCGTCCAGGGTCTTGATTTTCTCTCCTTCCGCCGCCCAGCGCACCACCACGCGGCCACCTTCTATTTTTGCGGCGTCGAAGGCGTGCAGGGGCTGGCCGATTTCCATCAGAACGAAGTTGGTGATGTCCACCACGTTGTTGATGGGACGAAGACCGATGGAGGTGAGCCTGTCGGCTATCCACTTGGGCGAAGGGCCCACCTTCACGTTTTTCAGAGTGAGGCCGCAGTAGCGGGGAGCACCTTCGGGAGCCTCCACGCTGACGGGAATCGCCTCGCCGGGAAATTCTGCGCCCTGAAGGTCCGTCACTTCGGGAAGGGTGAGCTTGCAGGGAATGCCGTTCAGCATAAGGTATGCATACAGGTCGCGAGCCACGCCTATGTGCGATGCGGCGTCCACCCTGTTTGCCGTGAGGCCTATCTCTATTATATATTCCTCTTTGAGCTGCAGGAAATCCTTGGCAGGAGTGCCCACAACCGCATCGTCCGGCAGCACCATTATGCCGTCGTGCGAAGTTCCGATGCCAAGCTCGTCCTCCGCGCACAGCATTCCGAAACTCTCCACGCCGCGGATCTTGCTCTTTTTGATCTTGAAGTCCTCTCCGAGGCTGGTGCCGATTGTGGCGAGGAGCACTTTCTGGCCGGCCGCCACGTTGGGAGCTCCGCACACCACCTGCAGCAGTTCGCCTCCCTCCTCCAGCTCCTGCCCTGCATCCACTTTGGTCACATGCAGGTGATCCGAATCGGGATGGGGAACACATTCCACAACTTTTGCCACCACGACACCTTTCAATCCGCCGGGAATCTGTTCGGTCTTCTGCAGGGAATCCACCTCCAGACCGATGGAAGTGAGGGCCTCGCACACCTGCTGTGCGCTGAGGTCGCACTGGAGATAATCTTTTAACCAGGAATAGCTTATTGTCATATCTGTTATTGTTTTATATCGCTGTCATTGAACAGGGACGCCACAAAGGCGGCCTTGTCGAAAATCTTCAGATCGTCCACGCCTTCACCCACTCCCACGAACTTTACCGGGATGTTCATCTGGTCCACTATACCTATCACCACGCCGCCCTTGGCGGAGCCGTCCAGCTTGGTAAGGGCCAGGGAGGAAACTTTCGTGGCAGCTGAGAACTGGCGGGCCTGCTGGTACGCGTTCTGGCCTGTGCTGGCATCCAGTACAAGCAGTACTTCGTGCGGAGCATCGGGCACCACTTTGCTGATCACGTTGCGGATTTTGGCGAGCTCGTTCATGAGGTCCGCGCGGTTGTGCAGACGGCCGGCAGTGTCTATTATCACCACGTCCGCGCCCTTGGCCCTTGCACTGCTGACGGCGTCGTAGGCAACTGAAGCCGGATCCGAGCCCTGCTGCTGCTTCACTATGTCCGCTCCGGCGCGCTCCGCCCATATCACCAGCTGGTCCACAGCCGCAGCGCGGAAAGTGTCCGCGGCGCCCACGACCACCTTCTTGCCCGCCTTCTGCAGCATGGAGGCCAGTTTACCGATGGTTGTGGTCTTGCCCACGCCGTTCACGCCCACCACCAGAATCACATAAGGCTTTTTGGAAAAGTCCATCACCTGCTCCAGCGAGGGCGCTGAGGCAAAGCCGTCCACGTCCATAAGGGAGGCAATCTCCTCGCGGAGCATTCCCATCAGCTCTTCGAAATTCATGTACTTTTCCTCCTCCACACGGTCCTGCAGGGCGTCCACTATCTTCAGAGTGGTGTCCACGCCAAGATCCGACGCGATGAGGGCATCCTCTATATTGTCCAGGATGTCGTCGCCCACCGAGCTCTTTCCACCCACAGCGCGGGCTATTCTCTCGAAGAACCCGCGCTTGGTTTTCTTTATGCCTTCTTCGATGTCACTCATAAGGGCACAAAGTTAATAAAAATATTTGTATTTGCTTACATCATTCCGCCCATTCCGGGATTCATCGCGGGAGCGGGCTCCGGTTCGGGGATGTCGACGACGGCGCATTCGGTGGTCAGGAACATGCCTGCAACCGACGCTGCGTTCTCCAGTGCGACGCGGGCAACCTTGGTGGGGTCGATGACGCCGGCCTCGAACATCTGCACGTACTCTTCCGTGCGGGCGTTGTAGCCGAAGTCGCCGCTGCCTTCGCGCACCTTGTTGATGATGACGCTGCCTTCCACGCCTGCGTTCGCCGCAATCTGGCGCATAGGCTCCTCGATGGCGCGGGCGATGATGCGGATACCCGTGTTCTGGTCCTCATTCTCGCCTTTCAGGGCCTCAAGAGCGGCCGTGGCACGGATATAAGCCACTCCGCCTCCGGGCACGATACCTTCCTCCACAGCAGCGCGGGTGGCGCTGAGGGCATCCTCCACGCGGTCTTTCTTCTCTTTCATCTCCACCTCGGTGGCCGCGCCCACGTACAGGACTGCAACGCCGCCGGCGAGCTTGCCCAGACGCTCCTGCAGTTTCTCGCGGTCGTAGTCGGAAGTGGTGGCACTGATCTGCTTGCGGATGAGGGCAACCCTCTCCTCGATGGCGGCCTTGTCGCCTTCGCCGTTTACGATTGTGGTGTTCTCCTTGTCAACCACAACCTTCTCCGCCTTGCCCAGCATCTGGACTGAAGCGTTCTCCAGGGTGAAGCCGCGCTCCTCGCTGATCACCGTAGCGCCTGTCAGGACTGCGATGTCCTGCAGCATCTCCTTGCGGCGGTCGCCGAAGCCGGGAGCCTTCACGGCGGCAATCTTAAGGGTGCCGCGCAGCTTGTTCACTACGAGAGTGGTAAGGGCCTCGCCGTCCACGTCCTCCGCAATGACAAGAAGGCCCTTGCCTTCACGTGCGATGGGCTCCAGAACGGGCAGCAGGTCCTTCATGGTGCTGATCTTCTTGTCGGTGACCAGGATGTAGGGGGCGTCCAGAACGGCCTCCATCTTGTCGCCGTTGGTCATGAAGTAGGGGCTGATATAGCCGCGGTCGAACTGCATTCCTTCCACAACCTTCACCTCCGTTTCGGTGCCCTTGGCCTCCTCCACGGTGATGACGCCGTCCTTCTTCACCTTGCCCATGGCATCGGCGATGAGCTTGCCGATGTAGGCGTCATTGTTGGCGGAGATGGCGCCCACCTGCTCTATCTTGGCAAGGTCGTCACCCACCTCGCGGCTCTGCTCGCGCAAGTTCTTCACCACAGCCTCAACGGCCTTGTCGATGCCGCGTTTGAGGTCCATCGGATTGGCTCCGGCGGTCACGTTCTTCAGACCTTCGTTGATGATGGCCTGGGCGAGAACCGTGGCGGTGGTGGTACCGTCACCGGCCTGGTCGTTGGTCTTGGAAGCCACTTCCTTCACCATCTGGGCACCCATGTTGGCGAAGCGGTTTTCCAGTTCGATTTCCTTTGCCACAGTCACGCCGTCCTTGGTCACCTGGGGAGCACCGAACTTCTTGTCCAGCACCACGTTGCGGCCCTTGGGGCCGAGAGTCACCTTCACTGCGTTAGCAAGAGCGTCGGCGCCTTCTTTCATAAGGCTGCGGGCGTCGCTGTTGAATTTGATATCTTTTGCCATGATTTCTTTCGTTTTGATTCGTTAAACTTTTCAGAATGCCTGTCTAGAGCACTGCCAGAATGTCGGACTGCTTCATGATAAGGTAGTCTTTGCCGTCCACGGAAACCTCCGTGCCGGCATATTTGCCGTACAGCACGCTGTCGCCGACTTTCACCTCCATGGGTTCGTCCTTTTTGCCGGGACCTGCGGCAACAACTTTGCCCTGCTGGGGTTTTTCTTTCGCTGTGTCAGGGATATACAGGCCTGACGCTGTCTTGGTTTCGGCCTCTTTGGGCTCTACAACCACTCTGTCTGCCAAAGGTTTAATCATAATTTTATCAGTTTTTAAGAGTTTTCGTTTGCCCGGCAAAGGGGCAAATGCTGTGCCAGCGACCTCTTGTATGTCATTTTGGCAGTTTCACTCTTCAAAAATGCCGGGAAGTTTTCTAGGCATTCTTTAATTTTATGTTGTATATTTGCACTGATATGGATTCAGCAACAGTGGTAAATTGGATAAATGGAATAATCTGGAGCCCGGCGTTGGTTGTCCTGCTGGTGGCAGCGGGATTGTATTTTACGATAAGAAGCCGCTTTGTCCAGGTGCGCAAGCTGGGAACAATGTTCAAACTGCTGGTTCCCAAAAGAGACCAGAGCGGCAAAGGTGTGTCGTCGTTCGAGGCTTTCTGCATAGCCCTTTCCGGAAGGGTCGGCACAGGAAACATCGTCGGCGTAGCCACTGCAATCGCTCTGGGAGGGCCGGGAGCCGTGTTCTGGATGTGGGTAATCGCCTTTCTGGGCGCCTCCACAGCATTCGTCGAATCCACTCTCGCCAAACTCTTCTGCTACGAGCACCGCGGTAAATTGCGCGGAGGCCCGTTCGCATATATAAAGGAAGGACTGAAAAGCCCCGTGGTAGCCGCAGTCTTCGCCATTGTGACAATCATAGCCTGCGGAATGTTCCTTACAACCGTCCAGGCGAACGGTATGGCGATGGCGCTGGACAACGCCTTCGGCCTGCCGAAAATATGGGGCGGAGTCATTCTGGCGACAATAATCGCGCTGGTGATAATCGGAGGAATGAGCCGGATCTCCAAAGTCGCGTCGGTAATCACCCCTCTGATGGCGGTAGCCTATATCCTGACAGCCATTGTCGTCCTTGTTGCAAACCGTTCGCAGATACCGTCGATGTTCTCGCTCATATTCTCCAGTGCTTTCGGAGCAGGTCCCTTCTGCGGCGGAATGCTGGGCTCGGCCATAATGCTGGGAGCGAAACGGGGACTGTTCTCCAACGAAGCCGGCCAGGGCACGGGAGCGATCCCTTCCGCCTCGGCGGTGGTGGACCATCCTGCAGAGCAGGGACTCGCGCAGGCCTTTTCGGTCTATGTGGACACTCTTCTTGTATGTACGGCTACAGCCCTTATGATACTGTCCGCCGGAACATTCAACGTCTTCGACCCCGCGACAGGAGAAATGATTTACGCGGGCGCTCCCGAACTGGGAGGAAATTACGCCGCCTTCACGCAGAAGGCCGTGGACAGCGTGCTTCCCGGATTCGGCAGTGTATTCGTGGGCATCTCGCTGTGTTTCTTCGTGTTCACGACCGTGATGGCCTATTACTTCTACTCCGAGTCCAGCGTCACATACCTTTTCCGCCTCAAAAGTGAAAAATCGGAAAAGATTGCACTGTACACCCTGCGGGGCGCAATGATTGTGGCCATAATCTTCGGCGCCGTCAAGGAAGCGAACCTGGTCTGGACTCTCGGCGACATCGGCATCGGCCTGATGGCCTGGATCAACGTCATTGCCATCCTGATTCTCTCCCCCAAAGCCTTCCGCAGTCTGAAAGACTACGAAAAGTAAAAAAATCCATTTTTTTGTTACTTTGCATTCCGAAGATTCCGGTCATGAAAACGGCAAATGACAAAACAGTGCTCAAAGAGTTCTCGCGAGGCAGCGAATCGGCCTTCCGCGAACTCTTCAGCATGTATTATTCCAAAGTCTTGACATTTGTCGGGGCCATAGTCAAGGATGACGACGTGGCCCGGAACATAACTCAGGAAGCATTTATCAAAGTCTGGGAGCGCAGAGAAGCCTTTTCGCCCGAAGACGGCAGCATCACCTCTTTTTCCGGCTATCTTTATGTGATAGCCCGCAATGCGGCCCTCAACCATCTGCGCCGCGGCCGCGAAACCCTCCGTCTGGAGGATATATACGCGGACAGCGTGTCGCAGGAGCAGGAATATCTGGCACGCGAGCAGGAACTGATAATCCGTCTCGTGGTGTGCCGTATGCCCGAAAAACGGCGCCGCGTCTTCGAAATGAGCCGCTTCGAGAGCATAGACAACGAGACTATAGCGGCAACTTTGGGAATTTCAAAGAAAACGGTGGAGAATCACATCAGCAGCGCCCTCAAGGAAATTCGCGAAATTCTTTTGGGTGTATAGGCCGCTTTCTGTGTCATATATATAGATATCTGTATATATGAGCAAACAGAAGAAAATAATTGACACATATCTCAGCGGAAAGTATGATTCCGCCGTGAATGAAGATTTTGTGCACTGGCTGGATTCGCCCTTTGACGCAGACCTCAAGCAGGAGGCATTCAAAAGCGCGTGGGAAGAGATTTGCAGCGCACAGAACGAAGTCCCTTCACAAGAGACCGACAACGCCTTCGAACAACTGCGCAGTACCTTGGCCTCCCGCGCCACCGGATACTCCAGCCGAAGCGCCGCCTCCAAGGCATATCGCCGCAAGAAATTCATTCACGCCTTCAGGAGCGCCGCCCTTGTGGCGCTTCCTCTGGTGGCATCGGCCATCACCTATGTCCTTCTGAACATTTCCAAGGCGCCGGAAGAGAGGGTTGCAGTCAATTGGGAAGAAGTTTACTGCCCGTACGGCCGGACAATGACAATAGATCTTGCGGACGGGTCGCGCATAAAACTCAATGCCGGCAGCCGTCTGGTGTATCCCGACACCTTCACCGGGATGCAGCAGGAGCGCAAGGTGTTCCTCAGCGGAGAAGCCTACGCCGAGATAGCCAAAGACCCGGAGCGCAAGTTCATCGTGTCCGCAAACGACCTGGACATAGTGGTGCACGGCACCTCTTTCAACGTGCGTTCATACCCCGAGGACAGCGAGGTGGAGGTGATGCTGGTGGAAGGGGCCATAGACCTCAAGACGAAGTCCCTCAAGAACAACCGCAATATCTCCCTGTCACCGGGCGACCTTGTGCGCGTGGACCACAAGACCGGCAACATCAGGGTGGAAAATGTGCCCACAGATGCTTTCAGAGCCGATTCCAGGCTTACTTTCGTGAATCGCAGGCTGGGGGACATCACCTCCCAGCTGGAACGCGTTTTCGATGTTCATATAATAATTGAAAGCCACAATCTGGAGGACCAGCGTTACCTTGCATCCTTTGTCAACGGCGAGTCCCTGGATGAAATACTCCGTCTGCTGCGCCGCACCGGACATCTGAAATACGAATATGGCAATGACAAAAACACCATATACCTCAAATAACAACCAAAACACACAAACCAAATGAAAAGAAAAGCTATTTTTTCCATTTTGTGTGCGCTGCTCGCCTTCTGCGGCATTGCGAATGCCCAGAAAGTGTCGCTGAACCTGCTTAACGGCACTGTACAGCAGGCCATCATGGCCCTGCAACAGCAAGGTTACACGGTTTCAGTGAAAACGGCAGACGTGGATATGAACAAAGGAGTATCCATAAACGCACAGAATCAGGATCTGGCCGCCATCGCCGCTCTGATCTTCGCGGATCAGGGAGTGGAATGCGCGGTCAGCGGCAAGACTCTTGTGGTGACGAAAGCCGCCTCGAAGGGCACTGCCGCCAACAAACAGCTCACCGTGTCGGGCACAGTCACCGATGCCTCCGGCGAGCCTCTGATCGGCGCAGGAGTGCAGATCAAGGGTTCCACCGTCGGCACCGTAACGGATGCAGCCGGACACTATTCCCTGATTGCGGCGTCGGACCAGACGCTGGTGTTCTCATATATCGGCTATCTTGCGCAGGAAGTCGCCATTTCCGGCAGAGGAGTGCTGAACTGCTCCCTGGAGGAGGACGGCAAGCTGCTGGACGAGGTTGTGGTCGTGGGTTACGGCACACAGAGCCGCAAGACCCTTACGACCGCTATCGCGAAGGTTGACGGCGACAAGCTTCTCGACGCTCCCGTCAGCACAGTGGGCGACGCCCTCAAAGGAAAGGTGACGGGCGTGCACATCGTCTCCAACAACAACCTTCCCGGCGAGTCCCCCACCTTCCTCATCCGCGGAGGTTCATCCATCAACCGGAGCAACGCCCCTCTGTGCCTTGTGGACGGAGTGGAGAGAAGCTTCGACGACCTCAACCCCAATGATATCGAGAGCATAGAGGTCCTCAAGGACGCCGCCTCCGCCGCCATCTACGGCAGCCGCGCGTCCAACGGCGTAATTCTGGTGACGACCCGCAAGGGCAACGCCTTCAAGGCTCCCCAGATCGTGTTCGACAGCCAGGTGGGCTTCTCTTCCCCCGCCAGGAGCTGGAATCTTGCGAACGCATACGAGTATCTTTCCATCGTACGTCCCGCCGCTGCCCAGGGCCCCAACCCCCTGCTGGTGCTGGACGGAGCGAACGGCGCCGGCACAGGCAACACCACTGCCACCGCCACCTACTCTACGCGCTATCTGCTTGATGGCGAGACGATTCCCGAAGGCTACAGCACTATGCCCGATCCTATCGACCAGTCCAAGACCCTGTTGTACACAGACCACAACTGGCAGAATGACTGGTATCATCCCGCCTTCTACCACAAGCAGTACATCGGCGTCAACGGCGGCAACGACGTGATGAAATACGCCGCCTCCATCGGTTATCTGCAGGACAACGGAATGGTGGCGATGAGCGGATACAAGAATTTCACGATGCACGGCAACACTTCCTTCAAGATTACAAAGAAGCTCACGGCCAGCACGACGTTCGACTTCTCCCGCAACCTCAAGAACCCCCTTACCAGCGACTACTTCGCCGCTCTGGGCCGAGGTATAATGATGTCCCCCACGCATATCGGCAAATATGCGGACGGCACCTTCGCCACCGGCGGCACTAACAAGAACCAGCAGAGCGCCGAGTTCTACAGCACCTTCTACGACCGCGAGAACAGCACCCAGCGCATAATGGGCAACATCAACCTGAAGTGGGAGATCGCTCCCTGGCTGAACGCCAATGCGCAGTACGCCGTTTTCGACAACAACTACCGCGGCAGCTACTACGCCTACGGTGAGCGCAACAACACCACCAACTACGTGTCCACGACCCGCAGCACCTCCGAAACCCGCACGGAGACTTTCCGCCAGAATTTCCAGGCCTACCTCAGTGCAAACAAGTCTTTCGGCAAGCACAACATATCCGGCACTCTGGGCTATGACTACTCATATTGGACTTATTATTATCTGAATGCCAGCAACAGCGGCGCCCTGGACGACAAGGTTCCTTATCTGGAGTCCGGCCTGGACAACACCTCCGGCACGATGGGAATGAGCAACGAGGAGTATTCCACCTCGCTTATCTCCTATTTCGGCCGCATCGCGTACAACTACGACGACCGCTATATCCTGTCCGGAACCTTCCGCGCAGACGGCTCGTCCCTGTTCCTGGGCCAGAACAAATGGGGATTCTTCCCCTCCGTCTCCGGTGCCTGGGTGGTAAGCGAAGAGTCATTCTTCTCTCCGATGAAGAGCACGATGAACACTTTGAAGCTGCGCGCATCCTACGGACAGACAGGTAACAACAACATCTCCCGCACGGCGCCTCTCGGAGCATATTCCACAGACTCCTATGCGGGCTACAACACCCTGCTGCCCTCCACCATGCAGAATTCCGCCCTGAAGTGGGAAACCACCACACAGTTCGACCTCGGTCTGGACCTGGGCTTCTTCAGGGATCGCATACGCCTGATTTTCGACTACTACAACAAAGTGACTTCGGACCTGATTTACAACATAACCCTTCCCGACACGGGTCAGTTCAGCAGCGTCACATCCAACGTCGGCAGCGTGCGCTTCTACGGTCTCGAGGCCGAGCTGCACACCGTCAACATCCAGAGTAAGAACTTCAGCTGGGAGACGGACTTCACCTATTCATACAACAGGAACGTCGTGCTCAGCCTTCCTGACGACTACAAGTACGAAATCCTGGACCAGGACGGCAACCCCACCGGAGAATACGGCTACCGTATCGGCGGCTACAAGACAGCCAACGGCTACCGTTTCGGCGGAACGGCCGTGGGTGAGCCTCTGGGCCGCATCTACGGCTACAAGGTGGCCGGTGTGCTGCAGACCGACGAGGAGGCCGCCGCAGCGTATTACGACACCCAGAGCCACGGCTACCGCCGCAGCGACGGACTTTCCATCACCGGCCGCAAGGATGCGGGCGATTTCGAATGGGTGAACCGCTACGGAACTGCAAAGACTGCCGACGGACAGGAGCAGATCGATGCCACGGACGTATTCCTTCTGGGCAACGTCGTGCCTCACTCCATAGGCGGTATCAACAACACCATCCACTGGGGCAGCTTCACGTTCAACATCTACTTCGATTACGCCCTCGGCCACTCCATATACAATTATATGAAGACCCGTATGCTGCAGAACACTCTCGGATACAGCAACTCCAACGTGGACAAGACGCTGTTCTCCTCGTGCTGGCGCCGCCCCGGCGACAATTCCAGCGTGGCCCGCTTCTTCCCCAACGACGCCGACTACGGCAACCGCAATTTCTCGCGTGCCTCCGACTTCAACGTGGAGGATGCCAGCTACCTGTGCCTGCGTGACGCCTCCATCTACTACGACCTGCCCGAAAGCTGGGCCAAGAAGGTGTGGATGAAGAAGATAACGGTGGGCATTACAGGCAACACCCTGTTCTACTTCACCAAGGTTTCCGGTGCAATCAGCCCCGAGACGGGCATTGCCACGGACGCCGGAGGAACAGGAATGTACTCGTCCGTACAGATGGGCGCGTCCAATTCCAACATAATGCCTGCCGCGCGCAAGCTGATGTTCAATCTCAAACTCACATTCTAAGGAGGACAGGCTATGAAAAACACAATTAAATTCATTATTGTTGCAGCGGCGGCCACCCTTTGCGCCACCTCCTGCCACAAAGACCTCGACATAGTTTACGACAACGCCTTGTCGGCCAGCAACATGTGGAAAGACCCCTCCGACCTGGAACAGTCCGTTCCCGGCATTTACAAACGCATGCGCGGCTTCTTCAGCGGCAACGAGTGCAACGTGTTCTACTTCGGAGAACTCAGGGTGGGCGACTATATGTGGGGCACCTCGCTGGAAAGCAAGGTGAACGACAATTTCAAGATTGCCGTGCGCCACAGCACGATGACAGGCTCCAACACCAACGGATGGAGCGGGCTGTACTCCACAATCGACCAGGCCAACGCCGTTCTGTCGCACGCGGACGAGTGCGCTGCTACCAAGGCCCGCACCGATTGGGCCAAGGCCCAGGCATATTTCGCGCGCGCTTTCAGTTATTTCTACGCGGCGCGCATCTGGGGTGACGTTCCTCTAAACCTCAAGCCTGTGGAGTCGACTGCCCAGGAAGAGTGCTATCCGGAGCGTGCAACTGTATCTTCCGTCCTGAAACAGGTGGGTGACGACATCGCCGCCTGCGAGGCTCTGGGCGACGTGCTGGGAAGTGAGAAATATTTCGGCACGGCTGCGGCCCTGAATATGCTGAAGGCGGAATACTCCCTTTGGATGTACACGCAGTGCGGAGGCGACAAAACGTATCTTGACAACGCCCAGACGGCGCTCCAGTCCCTGAATCTGTCGCAGAGCAGCCTGCTGGACGATTATTCCAAGGTTTTCGACCGCACCAACAAGGTGAATTCCGAGATTGTTTTCGCGATGAACAACACCGCAAGCTCCACGGCCGGATACCAGGTGTATTTCTGCCACCCGTCCAACCTGATAGCGTCGCAGTACCGCAACAACCCCGTTCCCATCTCTTCCACCCAGTGGCTGAGCTATCCGCAGAGCTTTGTGGACAAGCTGAAAGCCCAGGAGCAGGCAGGCGACAAGAGGGTTGCCACAAACCTCGGATACGGCCCCTATTCCGCGGCCACCGACAAGCACGAAATCACCTGGTGCAACAAACTGCTGGGAGATATGACCAAGTCGCCTGTCGTGCTGGACAACGACCTTCTGTACTACCGCTACGGCTATGCCGTGATGATGCTTGCGGAACTGAAGTACTACCAGGGAAAATACTCGGAGTCGCTGGATGCCATCAACATCATAGCGAAGCGCGCGTACGGCAACAATTATTATTCGGACACTTCCAAGGATGCCGTCTTCAAGGCCCTCATCGACGAATATTTCTACGAGTTCCCGGCCGAGGGAGTCATTTACTGGGCTCTGATACGTACCGGCAAGATCTGGGAGATGGCCCCCAACAGCGAAATTCCGTCACAGACCTTCAAGACCCTCAAGGAAAAGAATCCCAACATTCTGCTGTGGCCGATCGCCAACAGCTCCATCACGAAGAACTCCAAGCTCAGCCAGACCGAAGGCTGGTCGTAACGCATAAAACGAAACAGATATGAAAAAGATATTGAAATTCATTGCAGCGGCTCTTCTGATTGCAGGCGCATTCTCCTGCACCAAGGACACGCTTCCCGCCGGAGCCGACACCTCTTCGCTGCGCATTTCCCTTACCCCTGCCCCGGGCACAATAGATGCCGCGGGAAAGACTTTCAAGTCGATGGTGGTAGTGCATCAGGGCCCTTCGCTGGACGTGAAATGGACCGCGTCCGTGGATCTGGACCCCGATTGGATATCCGTGCAGGAGGTGACTGTGGACGGCTCGTTTACAGGAACATACGCCGGAGACGACACCACTTATTCCCATCCCGGAATCAGTGTGGTGGTGAAGGCCAACACAACGGGTGCCAAACGTAGTGCCAACCTTCGCTTCAGTGTCGCTGACGGAGGCTCCATCATATATACTATCACCCAGTCCAAGTGATGAGCAGCAGAAGAACAATCATAAGCGCGGCACTCGCCACAGTCCTGACGGTTCTGGCCGCCTGCGGGAAAACGGAAATCCCGCAGCCCAAACCCACGCCGACCCCCGAACCGCAGGAAGACACCTCCACAGTTGTGGAGCCCGCAGCCTGCACCAACAGGATTGTGGCGCACCGCGGAGGAGCGGCGGAATGCGGCTATCCCGACAACTCCAGGGCATCGCTTCAGTATGCCATGAAACTGAAGTTGTACGGCTCCGAGTGCGACATCTACTGGACCAAGGACAACAACGTGATAATAGGCCACGCGTCATCCGACTACAAGCTGAACGGGCTGACCCCCTGGACCAGCACCGTGGACGAAATCCGCAAGGCGGGCAAGTTGAAAAACGGCGAAGAAATGCCCACCCTGGATGATTTTCTGGACATAGTGCTGACAAAGGACAACTGCACCCGCCTTATTCTGGACATCAAGAACCTGGGCAGTTCACTTACGGACTACCCCTGCAAGGCTGTCCAGCGTGCCTGCGAAATAATAAAGGAGAAGGGCGCCGAAAAATTCTGCGAATTCATCTGCACCTCCAACACCACTGTAGCCCGCACTGCGGCAGCCTGCATGCAGACCTACAACATTCCCGTTGGATGGATGTCCCAGTCCGCTCCGGCCACCCACAAGTCCTATGGTTTCTCGTGGGCCAACCTGCCGGCCGCCAGCATGTGTACGGCGGCCGGAGGCAGCGGCTCGTTCACCGTGGACCAGTTCGCCAGCGCCGGAATGCAGATCAGCGTCTTCAACCTGGACAGCAAGAGCGGAGACTCGAACGCCGTGTACAGCGCCCAGGCTCTCTCCTACTACAAATCCAACTATTCCAAAATGAAGTTCATCTGCACCAATTACCCCAATTGGCTGTTGAACCAACTCAAATAAAGACTTACTACAATGAAAATCAAAAGTTTGATATTTACTGTGCTTGCCCTTGCCGCAGCTGCGACCTCCTGTACCAAACAGGAGGAGGAAATGCTGCCACAGTCCAAGCCGTTCATCACCCTTGGCGACGAGACCTTGTCCATAGCGAAAGCCGGAGAGACAAAGACTGTCGCCATATCTTCCAACTGCGACTGGGCTGCGGAATCGGACCAGAGCTGGGTGAAAATAGCTCCCGCCGCAGGCAATCAGTCCACCACCGCCCTCACCATCCAGGTTCTCGAGAACAGCGGGGCGGAAGTCCGCAATGCCACCGTCACTGTCAAGGGCAGCGCCGCGAGCGCCACTCTTGCGATAAGCCAGACCAACATAGCCAAGAAGGCAGGAGACATAGAGACCGCCGACGAATTCGAGGAGTTCCTCAAGAATGCCTCCGGCGCGGTGGAGACGGATACCTACACCCTTCTTGCCGACATCGACATGGAAGGCCGCACGCTGGCTCCCGCAGTGTCATTCGCGGGCATTTTCGACGGCAAGGGACACAAGGTGTACAACTACAAGATTGTCTCCCAGCAGCCTTCTTCCGCCATCATCCTCAGCATGAGCGGAAACATGCAGGACGTAATCTTCGGCTCCAAGGACGGGAAGGAATGGGACGGCGTTTCGCAGGTGGGCTTCGACAAGTCGGTCGAGGCTACATACCACACCGGCGGCGTAGTGGCAAATCTTTCCGGCAACATGTCCGGCGTGAAGAACTTCGCCACTCTCACCAGTCCTACGGGCACTTCCTCCCTTACGGGCATCGGCGGTCTTGTCGGCATGACCGAGACGGCCTCGCGCATCTATTCTTGCGAAAATCACAGCACTATCAGCGTTTCAGGCATAACCGGAGCCGAGACGTACATCGCCGGTATCATCGCATACGTCAACAACGCCGATGCTCTTATCAGCGAGTGCGTGAACGAAGCCGACCTGAACGTAACGATACACATCTACAAGGCTTCGATGTTCGGCGGCATCGCCGGACGCTGCAACCTGGGCGCCACCATTGACAAATGTGTCAACAACGGCACCATTTCATACACCCAGCAGGATACCGAAAACAACGGCAACTACATCATGATTTCCGGCATCGCCGGCGCCCTGTACACAGGTTCTGCCTGCACGAATTGCACCAACAACGGCCTCGTGTCCTCCAACAACCAGCAGGTAAGCCGTATAGGCGGTATCGTGGGTACGCTGAACAGCGGCGGCCTTGTGATGGGCAACGTCAACAACGGCGAGGTAATGATCAAGCAGGCTGCACCCAACACCAACTGGCAGTCGGCCGGCGGTATCGTAGGATTCCAGGAGAAGGGCAGCGACAACATCGTCAAGGACAACGTCAACAACGGCGCAGTCAGCGTGGACGTGGAAATCAACACCACCCACGCCAACAACATTGCGGCCGGCGGCATCATCGGCCACGCCGTTCTTGGAATGAATTCATCCGGCAATGTGAACAAGGCGGCCGTTTCCTGCAGCAACAAGGGCACTTCCATCACCCAGACAGGCGGTATAGCAGGATGGCTCAGAGGCGCCAACTGCACTTCCACCGAAGACCAGAACCTTGCAGAAGTCTCCGCAACGTCTCTGGAGTACACGGGTTCGCTTGTGGGCCGCAATGACGCTGCAGTAAGTGACGGTACGGCGGGAGGCAAGGTGAACGGAGTGGAAGTTACCTCTTCCAATATTGCAGCCCTCGCCTGCGGCAGCGCTTCCACCGGTACGGCTTCCGGACTGAAGACCGCCTCCGGCGAAACAGTCTCTGAGCTCAAGGTGGACAAGACCGCGATCGATGTGAATGCCGAGGACGTGAGCGCTACTTTCAACGTGACCTCCAATACTTCCTGGACCGTGTCCACGGATGCCTCCTGGATCTCCGACTACACGAAGTCCGGATCCAATGACGCCGTCGTGACAATCTCATTCCCTGCAAACACCAGCACGACCGACGCTCGCACCGCCACCTTTACAGTGAGCGCCGACAAGGTGGATCCCGTCACCGTCACCCTCACCCAGGGCAAGGTGCTGGACTCCAATCCCTACAACATTCCGAACGCGGAGGAGCTGTCGCTGTTTGCCGCCGCCTCAAAGGCCGAGACACCGGACCTGACACGCTGGACCAAGGACGGCGTTGTGGCCCTTGCCGCCGACATAGACGCCTCCACTCTGTCCGAGCCCATCGCCCTCATCCCCGAAAATGTGGTGTTTGACGGCGCCGGCCACAAGATTTACAACATCACCCTGGCCTCCAACGGTAACTCCGGTCTTATCCTTGTGAACAAGGGAAGCGTGAAGAATCTTGCCGCAGGCTCCAAGGACGGCGTGGCTTATGACGGCAAATCCATAATCAGCGCCACCGGCACGGCAGCCCATATGGGTCTTGTGGCCGTAAACGAGGGCACGATAGACAATGTGAAGAACTTTGCTTCCATAAGCTACAGCGCAGCCAACTCCGCCAACAGCGGCATCGGCGGCATCGCCGGATATATGGACGCAACAGGAGCCTCAATCAAAAATTGCGTAAACTACGGCGCGGTGACCATCGCCGATGCGGTTGTCGTCGGCGCCGAGACCTATATCGGAGGCATTGCGGGCTATCTGAATGCCGAAGAGGTCGTTTTGAACGCCTGCGACAACAGGGCCGACATCATCCTCGGTGCCAAGGTGAACAAGGTCTATATGGTGGGCGGAATTCTGGGACGCAGCAACCTTACTGCCACAATCGAGGGCTGCACCAACTACAATGCCGTGAAATATGTCCAGACCGTCGCTCCCGGCACCTGGATGACTATAGGCGGTGTCAGCGGAGCTGTTTACACCGGCGGCACAATGAAAAACTGCGTCAACAAGGGCGAAGTTTCTTCCGATCTCCAGCAGGTTATCCGCATCGGCGGTATCAGCGGCGTGATGAACACCCAGGCCACACTTGAAAAGTGCACCAATTACGGCAAGGTATCCCACGTCCAGAAAGAGGCCAACGCCAACTGGCAGGCCGTGGGCGGCATTGTAGGATTCGAGGAGAAGGGCACCGCAGACAAGCCCATAGTGGTGAAGGACTGCACCAACAACGCCGAGGTGTATGTGAAGACCAACAACTCCACCACTCACGCCAATCTCATTGGCGCAGGCGGCATCTTCGGCACATCCTGCTCTTATATCACGATTTCCGGCAACACCAACAACGGAGCCGTGAACGTGGTCAACGAAGGCACCAAGGCCGCTTACGCAGGCGGTATCCTGGGCTGGTACCTCAAGGGCAAAGCCCTTTCGATGTCCGGCAATGTCAACAGCGGAGCCGTGACTCTGTCCTCTGCCGTCGGCGCTGCCGGCGGAATCGTGGGCTATTCATCAATTAAGGATGATGCCTGCACGATTACCGGAGACACCAGCAATGCCTCCGTCAGCTACTCCGATGCCACGGCCACCGGCGCCGTCGCCGGCTTGAACGCCTCCAAGATCATCGACTGCACTGTGGGCGGCACAGTGGGCGGCGAGACCCTGACGGAAGCCAATATCGCCACCCTCGTACAAGGCTCTGCCTCTACCGGTACGGCAAGCGGCACCAAACTGGCGAAGTAGGACACGCTTAAAAGGCAAGCGTCCCGCTTCTCCATTCCTCATAACAGAAGAGGTTGACTAAAAACTCCGTTTTTGTCAACCTCTTTTTGTTGAAAATTGGCCGCTTCCGCGGCGGAGCCGGGTTCAGAAATCCGACTCCCGCCGTCCCAGGCACCTGCAACGCCGACGGGGATGCTGGCATCCCCTCCACCGCTTTCGCGGCGGAGCCTCCCCCTTAAGTCGCTGGACACAAGGGTACTCGCCG
>R03__coassemble_448_pt1 | contig 24051 bp, 15 predicted proteins | sample R03__metabat2_high_PE_058 | metagenome-assembled genome bin R03 | reverse complement strand
GCAGCGCATACTCCGAGGACCAGATGACATATACGGGCCTGTACCCCAACAAGTCCGGCAGCGCGGCTCCCGATCTGGACGTGGCTCAGATCTGCCTCTATAACAATCAGATTTATCTGGTTCAAGGCAGTTATGCGGTAGGCATAGACAATATAAGCAGAATAGAGAGCGACACCCAATTTGCGGTGAAGTTCATAAACAGGGGCCCGGCAGCATCTCCTTATCTCAATGCAGGCCTGCGCATTCAGAATCACGACGGCAGTCTGATTGCATCGACTTATTGGACCACCAGTCCCTTCCAATTGAATGCAAATTATTCGACAAATTACTATGTCTTCAGCTTGGGCGATTTCGGCTACGACGCCACCGACATAAAATTCGGTGCATACGTAGTACCGGCTCTGAAGAACTATACCACCGGCTCAAGTTATGACGTGACCGGTGTCGATGAGGCCAAGATTCCAGCAATCAACGCCGCCTACATAGACTGCGCGGAAAGCTATTCTGCCGGGCAGACTTTCGACAAAAAAGTTTCGTACGGCTGGACCAAACCCCAGAGCGTGACGTGGACCTATGACGGAGCCCTCAGCGATGGCGACATAGTGCTTACCTCCGGCCACCACACAATCACCGCCACGCTGCAGTATGCCCTGCCGATGTACAGCGAAGTGCTGGAAATAGAGATAGACGTTAATTGACGGTCATGAAAACTGCAGTCAAAATTGCGGTGCTCTGCCTCGTTCTCTCCTCCTGCACCCCTTCGTCCGATACACCCTCCAACAAGCAGAAGGCCGAGGACAAGACTGACACGGCCTCATCCTCGGCTATGCTGTCCGACAATATGGCCTCCAAGTATTTTTCCAAGGAAATGATGCAGTCCGTCAGCCCCGGTGCCCTGGCCCTTATGAGCTGCTGCGCCTACTATGAGTACAAGCTCCAGCAGGGAATATCAGCCGGCCAGAAGTGGGTGTACACCAACAGCAGCACCTATTCTCCGCAAAAAACTTCCTTCGACAATATGGTATCCTCCCTCAAGTGGGGCGCCAACTGCGCGATGCCCTCCAACTGGGCGTATATCGATATGGGCATAATGGAGGAAGGGATGCGCTTCTGGGGTGCCTCCGGAGGAGGATTCCAGCATTATTCGGACGTGGCCCCCTATATCCAGCAAGCCTGCACAGTCACGCAGATGAACCCCGTGCGGACAATGAAGGAAATCGTTGCCGCAGGCGAGGCCAAGCCCGGCGACGTGATGCTGTGTTCCGGACACACTTTTATATTCCTGGGCGACGACCCCAAGGACGGAGTGGACAAGAACATCTATTTCTGCGCCGGCAGGGGCGATGCCAAGACGCACGTCGACGCCACGGCCGACAGCGAGTATTCCCCATCCACCTCGGTCTTCGACAGCTTCATCAACTACGACAAGAACCAGGGCAGCAAAGTGTACTGGAAAATCAGTTTCAAGGAGTCCTATATCCCCAAACAATACCGCAATTCCAAGGGCGAGATTGTAAAACTGTAGCCTCCCCGCAGTACCTACCTGACGCTCAATTGCCCCCGCGAAGGATTTCTGACACCGCTTTTTCTGACGTCTCGTAGGGGAAGCCGCGGGAGAGGGCGAATTTCAGAAGTTTTATTTTAACTGCAGGGTCTTCCTTCAAGGCCTTGTGTTTGATGATTAAGGCTTTGCGCAGCTTTTCTTCGCCTGCAGGGCCGGCAGCCTCCTCCCGCGAGAGGGCAGTCTTTATCGTTTCGCGCGGTATGCCTTTGGCGGCGAGGGCGGCGCTGATTTTAATCGGCCCCCACCCTCCCAGGGAGGATTTGTCACGCACGAAGGCGGCGGCATAGCGCTCCTCGTCCACAAAGCCCTCCTGCACCAGTTTTTCTACGGCTTTCTCCGCCAGGGATTCGTCCTCCAGGCGTCTCAGAGCCTTCTTGTACACGTCGCTGCGGCAGTATTCCCGCTGCGCGCACTGCCGCATCAAGTATGCGAGCGTCTTCTGGAGTTCACCTTCCATCTTTCTCCTTGTGTTTTCCGGCCAGCATTCCGCACGCGGCCAGTATGTCTTCTCCGCGTGAGGAGCGGAGCGTTGCAGTAATCCCGCGGTCGCACAGCCTCTGGCGGAAGGCTTCTATTGCCTCAGGACCGCTGGTGGTGTAGGGGAAGTCGGGTATCTTGTGGAAACGGATCAGGTTCACGCGGCACTCAAGGGGCCGCAGCAGGCGTACAAGGGCGTCGGCGTGCCTCCTGCTGTCGTTAAGGCCGGCGAACATCGTGTATTCGAAACTCACCCTCCTCTGGCCGGAGAAGTCGTATTGCTTCAGAAGGGCCACCACCTCGCGTATGTCCCAGGCGGCCTGGGCCTTCATCAGGGACAGCCTTTCGTCGGGGAAGGGGTCGTGCAGGGAGATGGCTATGTGGCATTTGTGCTCGTCCAGCAAGCGTTTGAGCTTCGGAAGCACGCCTATGGAACTCACCGTGATGCGCTTCGGGCTCCAGGCGAAACCCCAGGGGGCGGTGAGGATTTCCAGAACGGTGCTGAGGGTGTCGTAGTTGTCCAGCGGCTCGCCCATACCCATAAACACGACGTTGGTAAGGGCGTCGCTCTGGGGGATGGCCACTATCTGCGACAGGATTTGGGCAGCGTCCAGGTTGCCGTGGAAGCCCTGTCGGCCCGTCATGCAGAACTTGCAGCCCATCTTGCAGCCGGCCTGCGAACTTATGCACAGCGTGGCTCTGTCCGCGTCGGGAATCACCACGGCCTCCACGGCGGACTCCTCCGTGCGGGGCTCCTCTCCCTGCACGGCGCTCCCAACCGGGCATTCCACCGGGAAGAGATATTTAACCGTGCCGTCGCTTGACGTGGCCTTGCCTGCCGGCAGGCTCCATCCCACCTCGTATTTTTCCTCCAGACGCGCGCGGGCTGCAAGCGACAGGTTTGTCATCTTGTCGATATCATCCACCTTGCTTACGTACAGCCAGCGGGCGATCTGGGCGGCCGTGAACTTCGGCAGGCCCTCTTCCTGCACCATCCTCTCCAGAGCGGAGAGCGTCATTCCCAAAAGTTTTTCTTTCATAACTGCAAAAATAAGTGATTTTGAAAAATTTTTAAATTATATTTGCTTTTGATTCGTTCGGACGATTTATTAACAATTTTATCTTATCAGATTTATGGCTAAAGAAGCAGCAGTAAACGAAGGTACCGATCTGCAGAGTGCAAAACTGAGGGCCCTGCAGGCCACTCTCGACAAGATTGAGAAAGACTACGGCAAAGGTACGGTAATGAAGTTGGGAGACCAGCCAAAATGGGATGTGGAAGTGATTCCATCCGGCTCGATAGCCCTGGACCACGCTCTGGGAATCGGCGGCTACCCCCGCGGCAGGGTGGTGGAAATCTACGGTCCCGAGTCTTCGGGCAAGACAACCCTTGCAATCCACGCGATTGCGCAGGCACAGAAGGCCGGCGGCATAGCCGCCATAATAGATGCGGAGCACGCGTTCGACCGCACATACGCAAAGAATCTCGGCGTGAATCTGGAGACCCTCCTCATTTCCCAGCCCGACAACGGCGAGCAGGCCCTGGAGATTGCGGACAACCTTATCCGCAGCGGCGCCATCGACATCATAGTCATCGACTCCGTGGCCGCCCTTACGCCCAAGGCCGAAATCGAAGGCGAGATGGGCGACAGCAAGATGGGCCTGCAGGCCCGCCTTATGAGCCAGGCGATGCGCAAGCTTACGGCAAATATTTCCAAGACAAACACTTGCTGCATTTTCATCAACCAGTTGCGCGAGAAGCTGGGCGTCCTGTTCGGCAACCCCGAGACTACAACCGGCGGCAACGCCCTGAAGTTCTACGCCTCGGTGCGCGTGGACGTGCGCCGCACCACCCAGATCAAGGACGGCGACGAAGCCCTCGGCAACCGCGTGAAGGTGAAAATCGTGAAGAACAAGATGGCTCCTCCCTTCAAGAAGGCGGAGTTTGACATCGTCTTCGGCGAGGGCATCTCCCACGCCGGCGAAGTGCTGGACCTTGCCACGGAGATGGACATCATCAAGAAGAGCGGCTCGTGGTTCAGCTACGCAGACAGCAAACTCGCGCAGGGTCGCGAGGCCTGCAAGCAGCTGCTGCAGGACAATGTGGAGCTGTGTGACGAGGTGGAGGCGAAGGTGCGCGAAGTGCTCGCCTCGCAAAAAGACTGACGTCTTTTTGTGAAGACGTCGTTTTGCGAGCCTAATCCTCGCTGCTGAAATCTATTGCATCCCAAAGGGCCTCCATTGTACGGCGGTCCTTTTTTGTGGGCCTTCCAGCTCCGCGGTCTCGCTGCAGGAAGAAGGTCTCCACGGGCGCGCGCATCTTGTCCAGTTCGCTCTGGGGCGTGAGGTTCTGTGCATATTGCGGCACCAGGGCGGCTCCGACGCGTTTTTCCAGAGGCTCAATGACTTTGTAGGTGAACTGGACTGCTCCCTTGCGGACACAGATGATGTCCCCCGGCTTAACTGCCCTGGCAGGCTTCACGGGGGCTTCGTTCAGTTTCACTTTCCCGCCAGTGCAGGCATCGCTGGCCTCCGAGCGCGTCTTGTAGGCGCGTATTGCCCAAAGGTATTTGTCTATGCGCACTTCTGCCATAGGGCTACAATCCTTTTGCCTTGGCCTCGTCCCAGATCTCGTCCATCTCGGCAAGGGTCATATCGTGCAGGTCGCGGCCCTGCCGGATTGTCTTTTCCTCCAGATAGGTGAAGCGGCGGCGGAACTTGTCGCAGCTGCGCTCCAGGGCGGTGTCCGGGTTGATTTTATAGAGGCGGGCGGCATTGATGACGCTGAACAGGAAGTCTCCGCACTCCAGCTCCGCACGCTCCTGCGCGGCCTTTTTCTCTTCGTCGGTGGAGGCCGCCGCGGCAGCCTCCATCTCGGCGCGGTACTCGCCCAGCTCTTCGGCCACCTTGTCCCACACCTGCTCCTTCTCTTCCCAGTCGAAGCCCACCCCGCGGGCCTTGTCCTGCATGCGGTATGCCTTCAGCAGGGTAGGGAGGCCTCTGGTGCCCTCCAGGACGGTCTTGTTGCCGCCTTTCTCCTTGGTCTTCAGCATCTCCCAGTTGCGCGTCACGTCATCGGCGCTGTCCACCTTCACCTGTCCGAAGATATGGGGATGGCGGTAAACCAGCTTGTCGCTGATGCCGTTGCATACGTCCGCAACGTCGAAGGCGCCTTCTTCGCTGCCGAGGCGCGAGTAGAACACGATGTGCAGCAGCACGTCGCCAAGTTCCTTCCTGATTTCCTCCCGCTCTCCGCCGAGGATTGCCTCCGACAACTCGTAGCATTCCTCTATTGTCTGCGGACGCAGGCTCTGGAATGTCTGTTTGCGGTCCCAGGGGCATTCTTCGCGCACCCTGTCCATTATGTCCAGCAGCCTTGAAAACGCCGCCAGACTTTCTTCTCTTGTGTGCATTGTCAAATTATTTTTTCGTATTCTTCAATCAGGTCGAGTTTTATTTCTGTCCAGTCCGTATCTTCGTATGAAATCGGATCCGGCTCGTTGTCCACATCCGTGAAACTGACGAATTTATCCAGCAGTTCCGCTCTGTCGTGATTATATGGATATCTCTTTTTGTGGATGTCAAGCATTTGCGGCAACGAGAAACTGTTCAGCAGGTAATGCAGGTCCCAAAAATCCTTTTTCCGGGGCCCTGAATTCACTGCTTCCATCTTCATTGCCACAATGTCCTTGTCGCTGGCCATCCTTATGTTCCCATATATTTCCGGCTCGTCCAGAAACTTTTCCGTGTACATCAAATCGATTTTTACTGCCTCGTCTTTGGAATTGCCGGCAAAGAACGAGCGTCCGAACGATACCGGTCCCGTTTCCGGAAATTCGAAGTAGGGGAATGCCGAAGATATGGTGTCGCGGATTTTATTGAAATCCACGCAGCCGTATTCCGAATCAGTGAACCTGTCAATGTTCACCGAATACCTGTGGTCGTGCTTCAGCGCAAGGTTTGTCCCGCCTACCAGCCTGAATTCCTTCAGCAGTTCTTCATCCATCAGCTGTTTCAGGATTCTTACCAATGCCGGATTTTGCCTTGATGTGTGCAGCAGTTCAATGTTGTAGACCATAATATTCGTGAATTTCGTCAATCTCCTCGCGGGTGCCGTACTTCTCTATTCTGTCGAGAACGTATTTGCGGCATCCCCCCCAGTCAATCTTGTCAAAGTCAGTGTCCCAGAATAAGATGCGCCTCACTTTGGGTGGATTTTCCAGGCGTTCTGATTTCCTCTTTATCTCATTGATGGCATTCATCAGCTGCAACCTGGAGAGGAATCCTTCCGTCAGGGACAACTCCTTGTCTATCTTGAGTGACAGCTCCAGCGGAATTCCACGTCGTCCCTTGATTATTGCGTTCAACTCCTGCGGGGAAACGTTCAGTTTGGAGGCCAGATCCGTTTGTGAGCGGCCTTCTGCCTTTATTTTGCGCTCTATTATTCTTCCGGGCACTTTCGCTCGCATACGCGTAGCGTTATTTTACGTCAAAGGCGAAGACGTGGGCTTTTTCGGCGCCCCAGGTGCTGTCCACCACAAGGCGCACGGCTTTCGTGCTGACGGGGTCGAAGGAAGCCTTCACCAGGCGGCGGAAGTTGTCCTTGCACTCGTAAACCGTAATCCATTCCTTCTTCTGCAGCACTTCGATATGGAAGTCGCGCACCATCTTGGAGGGCATCTCCACGTATTCGGGTGTCTCCTCCAGTTTGCGCATACGCTTGCCGCGAACCTTGAGGTCCGAGTCGCAGACAAGGCGGATTGCGCTGATTTGAACGCTTTTGCGCCAGCTGTATTCGACTGTGGTCTCCCCGGGGGCGATGTATGCGCCGTTGTCGGAGCCGTCCCAGCCGCGGTCTATGCCGCTACGAAGAACCTCGTTTTCGGGGGCGGTTATGGCGCTGAGGGTGAGGTTGTAAGGGGTTCTCCAGCGGTAGGGCAGCATACAGTCGTCATCCTCCAGACGGTTCTGCAGTTCGGCTATGTGGTCTTTGCGGACGCCTGCGGGGGTGGTGTCCTTTTCAATCGCCAGGCTGGCTGCCGTGCCCACGGCCTGGCCTATAAGGGCGCAGGTAGCCATCACGCGGGTGCCGCTGAAGGCCATATGGCTGCAGGAAATGTCGCGGCCGGCGAACATAAGGTTGGGTACGTTTACGGAGTAGCAGCAGTCGTAGGGGATGCCGTAGCCCTGCTTGATGGTATATTCTATGGAGGCGAGGCCCTTGTTCATGAAACCGTTGGGGTTGTGGTCGTCCAGGGTCCAGCCGCCGTAGGCAATCACGTCCTCGAAGTGGCCGCCGCTAATGACATCCTCCTGCGTGAGGGTGCGGGGGCCCACATAGCGGGTGGATTCACGCTTGCCGGGGATGGCGCCTATCCACACCAGGTCCTTGTCCTTGCAGTCCGGTGTGTTCTCCTTCATATATTCCCATATGCCGTAGGCGATTCGCTTGAGTTCGAACTGGATTTCGTTGGCGTCGAAAATAGTGTCGAAGGCGGCTCCGGAACATTCCACCCACCAAAAGTTGTTGTCGGTGACCCGGTTGAGAATCTTGTAGTTGAATTTCTGGCCGGGAATCGTGCTCTTGGGGGTGGCGTAGTCGAAGTCGTCCTTCGTGAAGTGGTAGGCCCAGTCGGGGGCCTTGAAGGGACGGCATACATCACTCTTTCGCATCTGCATCAGGATGGAGTTTCCCATAGTGTTGGCGTTGTCCTCCTCGTTGGAGGAGAAGGATTCGCCGTAGGTGTCCTTTCCTTCCGTGCCGCGGCGGTACTTCGCGCCGCTAAGGCGCAGGATGCCGTCGCCGGTGCAGTCCAGAAAAAGCCTGCCGCTGATGGTATATCGGGTATAGTTATTTGTGTTCCAGCATTTTACAGCCTTGATGCAGTCTCCATCCATAACCACGTCTTCCACGGACGTGTTCAGCAGGAACTTTATGTTGGGCTCCTCCACCACGGTGGAATAAATGACGTCGTCCCACAGAGGATAGCGCTGCAGGGGGTTGTAGCGGAAGTTGCGGCACTGCATCTCTTCCAGGATGCCGGCCTCCTGGTACTGGCTCTCTTTCACGCCCACGATGCCCATACGCATCTCGCTGGAGGTGTTGCCGCCGAACATCGGACGGTCCTGAATGAGGATTACCTGCGTGCCATGGCGAGCCGCTGCAACTGCAGCGCAAACTCCGCTGAGGCCTCCGCCGCACACCACTATCGGCGCTTCCATCTCCACTTCGCGGACTGGTTTTTCATTGTCCTGCGTGCGCAGCTGCGCCCCTGCAGGGATTGCGGTCAGAAGTGTTGCGGCCAGCAATGCGGCCATTTTAAGGATATTCTTCATAAGCAATGACATAATTTTCGCGAAGATACAAAAAAAAGTTGCGCAATTGGCGAGCCACTCGCCAATTGCGCAAACTTTTTTCATTAATGCCTTGTTTTATTCGGCCACGGCAATTTCGCTTTCGCCTACAAGGTCTGCCATGCGAAGCCATATTTCGATGGTGGCAACAGCGCAGTTCAGCCAGAAAGTGCGGCCTTTGTCACGCTGGGGGTTGCGGTAGTCGATGGTGGTAGGGCACTGGCCGTTGGTGGGGAACTGGCATACGGTCAGTTCGTCAATCAGGGCCTTGGCCTTGGCGAACGCAAGCTTGTCGCCGGTGACCTCATAGAGGTCCAGAAGGGCGTTGGCAACGTTGCAGGAAGAGTTGTCCACGGGAGTCTGGTAGTGCAGCTGCTCGAACACGCAGGGGCCCGGCAGGCGGCGGATGCCGTTCTTTTCAGGCAGGCTGTTCCAGTGTACGAACTGGTCCTCGCCCATGCGGATGAGGTCACGCGCATCGGCGATGTCCTTTGCGGTAGGGTTGCCCTTCAGCAGATAGGAGGCGAAGGGGCAGCCTGTGCACTGGGTGAGGTTGGCGTAGGGCTTCAGGCCTTCTACGTTCACGTCCTCGAACTGACCTGTCATATTGAAGGTCTCAAGGGCCACTTCCTTCATCCATTTTTCTGCTTTGAGGCGCATGGGCTCATACTGGGTGAGGCCGTACTGGGTCTGCAGGCGGCGCGCGAAGTTAAGAACAGGGTGCAGCATAGCGCCCACCTCGTTCACCGGTTCGCCACTCTCGTAGAAGCACTTGATAGGCATCGAGCCGTCCTCACGCTGCAGTTTCACGAAGGTATCCGCAATGTGCAGGGCCTGGTCGAAATAAACCTGCTCGCCGCAGGCGTCGTACAGGTCCAGGAAGCCGTTCGCGGCGTAGCAGGCGTCCATCGGGATCATCTTGCCCTTATTCCAGTCCTTCTTGGAGGCAATCAGGCCGCCATAGTACGTGGGAGGGAAATAGGCGAGGACCTCACCCTCCGGGCGGCCCTGGTCCATAAGGAACTGGGCTGCACCCTTGGCTATTGCAAGAGCCTCTTCGCGATAGATGGGATAGTACTGGGCCAGTTTGGCCTCGATTTCCACGGTGCGGCCGATGATCTTGTTGGCATAGGTGTTATGCTTGTAGGTCATGTCGGGCTCGTTGCTCTCCATCCAGTGGCGGATCTGTGGCATCGTGTGGATGTACATCATACCCATGAGGGCAGCCTCGCGGTACGGGCGTACGTTGGAGGCATAGGGGCCCTCGAAGGGGAAGTCGCGCATGAAGGTGCGCTCGGTGACTATGCCCTTCTTGCCCTGTGAAACCTCGCAAAGGCCCAGCGTTGCGCCTGCCTTGTCGAAGGCTTCCACGCTCAGGATTACCTTGCCCACGGGAATGTCGTTCCAGATGGGGGCGAGGCTCTCCGAGGGGGTCTTCGCGCTGAAGCTCCAGCTTTCCTCTCCTTTCTTGGTGGCCTCGGCCTTCCTCGCGGCTGCCTGCTCTTCGGAGTCGTCGTCGCCGCGCACCTCGGCCTCATTCACGGCAATGTCGCGGACTACGGTGTACACGTATTTGACGGCGCCTTCCTTGGCCTGGAAGTCAAAGACGGGGGCGTAGATGAAACGGTTGCAGAACTCGTTCCAGCAGGGGTTGCGTCCGTCGGTGAAGGGACGTATGGGCTCCAGATACTCTTTCTGCGCCTGGGCGTTGAGTTTTTCGGTTTCGCTCCCGCAGCAGCAGCTCTGCGCAAGGGCTGCGCAGAGCACTGATGCAAGAACGACAAATGTGAATCTTGTCTTCATTCTGAGTTTAAAATTACTGGTTTACAACTTCGTAGACAACGTTCGCCAGGTCGGTGGCGGTGCTTCCGCCGCTGACGCTGGTTGCAGAGCCGTTGCCGGTAAGGAAACCCTTGAAATTTTCTGTGGTAAGAACGGTCTCGCTGCCATTTTCGGCATCAAGAACGGTGAGCTTGCCGGACACCTTTACGGGATTCTCGGCCGTACCGTAGTAAATCTGGTTCTTCGCTCCACCCGAGCGGCCGAACACGAAGCCTACGGACTTGGCTGTCGTCATCTCCATTCCCTCGACCGTCTTGAGCGTGTAGTAGGACGCCGTGATGTTGCAGTTCACTACGCACCCTTCGGCAACGATGACATCCTTGTTAGTGCTGTACTTCGCCACGTTTCCGAACAGACCGCCCATATGGCCGTTGTCTCCGCCGGTGGAGCTGGTGTAGAGGTCACCGAAGTTCTTGCAGTTCACGACGCTCGTTGCGCAGTCGCCTCTTTGGCCGGAGATACCGCCGATGTAGTGGTGTCTTGCAGACGTGGCCGCTACGGGGTGGTAGGTAAGGGCGCCGCTGTTGACGCAGCCCTCAATCTGTCCGGTGTATCCGCCGGTGATACCGCCGATGTAAACAACGGAAGTCGCCGTACCGGCCTGTGGAGCAAACGTTATTGCTGCCGAATTGGAACAGTTCTTAACGAGGCCTTCACCCGTGGCACACATACTTGCCATTCTGGTTTCTGCCGCAATATCGGCCGCATTGTACGTAATCGTACCGGTGTTCGTACATCCCTCTATCGTTCCGCTGTTCGCTCCGCAGATTGCGCAGGCGTAAACCTTAGCCGCGGGAGTGACTCCGGAGATGGAGATGGGCGCATTGTTCACGACGTTCTTGATCGTACCCGTGTTAGTGTTTGCGACGGCAGCAAGCGTGTACGTAGCTGTTATCGCAGGAAGAGTCAGCGAACATGTCGCATCGAACGTAAGATTCTGCACCGTGCCGCTGAGGTTGCCGAACATAGGAGCGGTGGCAGCCCAGTTCTTGATGGTCTTGCCGTTACCCTCGAATGTTCCGGCGTAGGAGGCGGGAGCATCAAAGGTCTTGCCGCTCAAGTCGATGTCGGCCTTCAGGGTGGTCACCTTGCCTTCGGGATACATGTCGGTGTCCATGGCGTTCTCGATGAATTCGATGAACTCATCCACGTTGTTGATCTCTGTGTAGGTGGGAACTACGAACTTCTCCTGGCTGAGGGCGATGGTCTTCACCTGGTCCTTGTTCGTGATGGTGAGGGTCGCGGTGCGGGGAGCGCCGGACTTGTTCTTCGCGCCGGTGATGCTTACCTTCTTGGCGGTGTAGTCGCCTGCAACGGTCTCGGGGGTAATGGTCACCCAATCGGCATCGGCGGTGATGGCGGTCTCGTAGTTGGCCGTAACGTTGAAAGTGCCGGCGACGAGTCCTGCGGGATCGAGAGCGAGCTCTGTGGCGTCAACTGCCAGCTCGGCGGGAAGAGTCATATTGCCGGCCTGGGTGATTGTCACGAGCTCTGTGGAGCCCATAGGCATCGAAATGCTCACGCGGCCTTCGCGGCTGAGAGTCTTGTCGTTGGAAGCGCCGCGAACCGTGATGTCGTAGAACGAATTGTCGCCGCTTATCGTAATTTCGGAGTTGAATACGAGGTTGCCTTCGGTATCAACGCTGCCGTCGGAAACCTGCAGCCAGTCGGACTCGGCCTTCACTGTCATGTCGTAGTTGCCGCGAGCGTTGAAAATGGCGTCGCCGCCATCGTAAGGCACGCTGAGCTTTACGCCGTCCATCTTCACGATGAGGTCTTCAGGGTCGCCTGTCTGACCTTCTCCCACAACTTCATAGGTCGCGTTGATGTCCGTGTTGGGAACGTTGCCGTAAAGGCTGTTGCCGCTCTTCGCGCCATTGACCACATTGGCGAGGTTCTTGGCGGTGGCGGAAATCTTGTTGCTTCCGCAGGTGAGTGTACCTGAGATTTTGATGGGAGCATCAGTCGATCCCAAGCTGTTTTTTGCGCTGGGGCTGGCAAGTCCGCCGCCATAGATGAGACCGCAGCTTTCAAGAATGTTCTCGTTCAAGCCGGAAGAAGCGGCATAAACACCTTCGATATTGGAGTTTACGATACTTCCCGCGAAGAAAGTCACGGCAGAGCTCAAGGCATTTATATATCCGGCAAGACCTCCGATATAGGCGGAGTTCTTCTTGAGGTTGCAGTAGAGGTCGGCGTAGTTCTCGCACTCGGAAATCTCGATAGTGTTCTTCACTTCTCCGATGATACCGCCATTGCGGACATTGGAAACGGAAGACGTGACATTATGCAGGAATGAAATCTTGGCGCTCTTGGAGTTGACGCATCCTTTGATTACAACGCCGCTGGCTTCTGTAAGTCCGGTGATGCCCCCAAGCCTCTTGTACTTCTGGGTGGCACCTGCCGCTACAGTATAGGTGATGGGTCCCGTGTTGCGGCAGTTCAGAATCTGAGAGTTGGCGAAAGTGGAACCTGCAATACCGGCAAGGTACATGGCCTGCTCGTCCTTTTCAGCCTCGAAACTGATTGCTCCGTTGTTGGTACAGCCTTCGATGATGCCGTAGTTTTTGGCTGCAAAGGCGGCGATACGTGTGGAGTTCGAAACGATTTCGGTTATGTTGATGTCAGCGTTGTTCACGCATCCGATTATCGAACCCTTGTTCTCGTTAGCGATATATGCGATGTTCAGATCTCCGCTGATTTTGCAGCTGCTGTCGATAACCAGATTCTTTATGGTGCCGGTAAGGTAGGTGACGAGAGGAGCGTCCGTTGTCCAGTTGACGAGCCTATAGCCGTCTCCGTCAAGTATGCCCTCGAAGGTTTCGATTGTCTTGAGTTCGACTCCGTCAAGGTCGATGTCGGCGCCAAGTTTCATCACCTCGCCGTCGTCCAGATAACCATAGCCGTTCTCTATGAAGAATACGAAATCTTCCGTGGTCTTGATCGGGTTGGGCATGTCGGGACGGTTGTACAGAGGCTGCAGGATCTTGACGGTCTTCTGCGTGCCGTTTGTGGTAGTGAACACGAGGTCGCCGCTACGGTCTGCAGCGCCGTCACCGTTGTTGATGGCGGCCGAAACCGTGAGGGTGTATTCCTGCTTGTCGCCGGGAACCTCGTAAACGGCGGGGGTGATCCACTCGCCGGAGGTTGTGATGGTAAGGTCGTAGCTGGCGCTGACGGCAAGGCTCAGGGAGCCGCCGCGGCTCTGGAATTCCAGAGTGTCAGAGCCCAAATTGATGTACTCCTCGCCTATGTTGCGGGGATATACGGGCTTCTGTACTATGTTCTCCTTCGCGCAGGAAGCTGCAAGAAGGGAGAGCACCGCTGAGAAAAGTATAGCTAATTTAGTATGTTTCATAGTCGTATACGTCTATATGTTATTCCCAACCGGGGTTCTGGGTGAGAGCACCGCCGGTGAGGGTGATCTGAGCAATAGGTATAGGATAGAGGTAATCCCTGTCTTCATTCCATTTGGCGAATGAAGGGTCGCCCTTGTAGCCTGTCATATAGCCCTTGGCGGGGCTTGCATTCGTGGGATCGTCGGGATCCACAAGGTTCAGGGTGCTGAGTTTCACTGCGTTGGTGGCGGAAATTTCGGGACCGGAGGTCTTGGAAGTCTCGTAAATCTCGAAATCGTTCACGCCGTCCCCGTCCATGTCATACAGGCCGACGCCGGGAACATACACGCCATAATATCCTGTCTGGCCTTCGCCGCACAGAGGATAATGGTTGTTGTTCATCTGGGCGCCTTCCTTCCAGCGGAGGACGTCATAGCGGTGCAGACCTTCGAACATGAATTCCACGATTCTCTCGCGACGCACCTCCAGGATAAGGGCTTTCTGGTTGCTTGTGCTGAGGATATAGTTGGGATAGCAGGAAGCCATATAAGGATCCAGCGTGACAGCCGTCGTCAGGGCGGGCAGACCGCCGCGCTTGCGCAGCAGGTTGATGGACTTGTCGAGGTCGGCATCGGTGAGGGTGCCCAGCTCGGCCTTGGCCTCGGCAAAGTTCAGAAGAGCTTCGGCGTAGCGGTAAATCGAGAGGTCGCATACACCTTTTCCGCTCTCGGCCTCTTCCTTGTTGTTGGACCATTTGGCGGCCTTGTAGCCAGTGTAGGTCTTGTAGAAGTTGTTGATGGTGCAGGTGGTCTCGTCGCTGTACTTGAAGCCCTGACAGATGAAGGTCTGGGCCATACGGGCGTCGCCGTCCTTGACCTCGACAGTCAACCACCTCTTCTCCTGGCAGCCCATGTCGGTGCAACGGCTGCCGACGCTGCACAGATACATGTTCATTATCCTGCGGGGAACGCTGATGCTGTAGTTGGTGAAGCTGTAGGGCAGGCTGTGGCCGAAGTTCTTCAGCTCGCTTGTGGCGCGGGTGTGGTACTTCACGAGGATAATCTCGTCCGTATTGCCGGTCTCGTTGCCGAACAGATCGCGGTAGGGCTGCTCGCCGGAAGAGGCGATGCTGTACATTCCGCTGTCGATGATTTCTTCGGCTGCCTCGGCGGCAAGCTTGAGGAAGTATTCGGCGCTCAGCGTTACGCTCTTGCCGTCAAACTCGGTGGGGTCGTTCTGGGGGGCGAACACGTCGGAGGCATGGTAAACCCTCCAGGTACCCTCGAACAGGGCGGCGTTGCTCTTGAGCAGAAGAGCAGTCCATTTGTTCACGCGGGTGTAGTCCTTGCCGTCGCTAAGGTGCTCGGCCGCGAAGTCCAGGTCCTTCATAATCTGGAGCATCACGTAGCCGCGGGGATCGCGGGGACGCCTCTGGTCCGTGGTGTCGGAAGAGGATACCACGTGGTCGTACCAGGGAACGTCGCCGAAGTGACGCACTTTCTGGAAGTAGTTGAGGGCGCGGAAGAAGCGGGCCTCGCCTTCGTATTTGAGGCGGACGGCCTCGTCCTGGCAGTTGGAGGAATTCTCCAGGAACTGGTGGATGCGGCGCATTGTGCTCCAGCCCCACATCGTTTCGCCGGTGTTGGCGCTGGTGTTGAGGCGCGTGTCGTTCATATACGAGCTGACATCATTGGAAATCAGTTCGTCGGAGCACCACTGGCAGGTGCTGGTGGGACTGACAAGAAGGTTGGCATAGCACCTGTTCAGCCACAGCTGGCATTCGGCCTCCGTGGAGAAATAGGTCTCGGGGCTCAGTGCGTCGGGGTCCGTGCGGGTAAGGCTCTTGTTGATCTTCTCGCAGGAGCTCAGGAGGGCAAGGGCTGTCGCAGCCAAAGTTACAATGTAAAATATCTTTTTCATATCGGAAATCGTTTTAGAAGGTTATCGTGGCTCCGACTGTGATTGTACGAGGGTAGAGGTAACCTACGCCGGTGTTGCTGGTGGCAACGCCGCTGGCGGAGGCAAGCTCGGGGTCGATGGTGAGGTTGTGGGCCTTCAGAGGGGAAGCGTAGAAGAGGTTCTCGCCGCTGACATAGAAGCGCAGCTTCTGGATGGCGACCTTCTGCGTCCACTTCTGGGGCAAGGTGTAGCCGAGAGTAACGTTCTTCAGACGCAGGTAACCGATGTTCTGCAGGAAGTAGTCGTTCGTGATGCCCAGACCGGTGTAGTACTGGTTGGAAGAGTACGACGAGTATCCGCGGGGACGGGGGAAGTAGGCATTGGGATTGTCCTCGCTCCAGCAGTTGTCCATGAATTTCTTGTGGATGAACGTTACGCTGGTCGCGGAATAGGGACCCCAGAATGCGTATCCGCCGTAGGCTCCGTTGGGGAACCAGTCCTTGTGGCCGACGCCCTGGAAGAACAGGCTCAGGTCGAATCCGTTCCAGTCCATGTCGATGCGGAAGGAGTAGTTGTAACGGGCGGTGGTGTTGCCTATGATTTCAAGGTCGCCGTGGTCGTCCAGGGTGCTCTTGCCCTTGTCCAGCTTACCGTCGGGAATGGGATTGCCGTTCTCGTCGAATTCGCCTGCGATGTCAAGGAGCTTGAAGTCACCGGCCTTTGCACCTTCGCCGTCCACGCAGACCCCGCCGCCGGCGTAGTAGTAACCGGGCTGGTACTGGCTGCAGTCAACGCTGTGGGTGTATTCATATGCCTCTTCGTCCGTTGCGAACAGTCCGCCGCTGCGGAAGCCCCAGATTGTGCCCAGCTCCTTGCCTACATAGTAGTCGGAAATGCTGCCTGTGGGGTTGTCGTACTTGGTGATGAAGGTCCTGCGGTCGCCCAGGAAGCCTGTGATGCCGTAGCTGAAGGGCTTGCCGCCAAGGTTGAAGTGGTCCTTCCAGCTGAGGGATACCTCCCAGCCGTAGGTGCGAAGGTCCGCGCAGTTCTCCTTGGGCTCCGTGGCGCCGAACACCTCGGGAAGGGAGGCGGAGGCGGTGAGCATGTCCTTGGTGTCGCGGATGTAGTAGTCGCCCACAAAGCTCAGCCTGTTGTCCAGGAACTTGAGGTCCAGACCCAAGTCATACGTGTTCACGGTTTCCCAGGTAAGGCTGCTGGAAACGGGAGAGGAGATGGAGGCGTAACGGCTCTTGCTGCTCTTGTCGAAAGACCAGTCCTGCGTGTTGTCGATGGTGATCTTCTCTATATAGTAGTAGTTGCTCACCTGCTGGTTGCCAAGGCTACCTGCGGAAGCGCGGAGCTTGCCGCTGCTGAACCAGTTCTGGAGGGGCTTGAACCATTTTTCGTCGCTGAATTTCCAGCCCATGGATACGGAGGGGAAGAAACCCCAGCGGTGGTTCTCGCCGAAGCGGGAAGTACCGTCGTAGCGGGCGCTGGCCTCGAAGATGTAGCGGCCCTTGTAGTCGTAGTTCAGACGGCCGAAGAAACCGAGAGTGCAGTATGACGTGGCGTCGCCGTTCACGACGTAGGAGGCCTTGGGTGTGCCGTCCTCGTTGGAACTCTGGTCGATGAGGGCGAAGGTGTCGTAGCCGTCCACCAGCATCGGAACGCCCTTGACGTCCAGATCGGAGGTGTAGGAGTCTTCGTACTGGGTACCAACTATACCCTTGAAATAGTGGCCGCCCCAGTTGTTCTCGTACTGGGCGGTGATGGTGCCGATGTGCACGTTGCGGTAGTTGCGTGCCTCCTTGTAGGAATCCGTGGTGCCCACCATTTCGGTCTCTACGCCAACGTATGTGGAGTATGAGTACTTGCCTGTGCGGTATTTGTCCAGCTCGTCGATGCGGCGGTAGTCATACTGGCCGCTGATGGTGACGCCCTTGACGGGGGTGATGTCCAGTTTGTTGGTCATCGTGAATGTGGTCTTCTCCTTGCTGTTGTGATTGGTGCCGGAGAGGGCCTGGCAGGTGTAGTTGCCCATCATCTGCTGTACGGAGGATTTCTCCAGCTCCACGGGGAAGTTCACCAGCGTGCCGTCGGGGTTGTAGGGGCTGAACGCGGGGGAACCGTAGCGGAACAGGCCCTGGAACATACCTGTCTGGGAAGAGTTGCCCTTCCAGGCATAGGCCTTCTTGGAATAGGAGATGTTGTTGGAGTACCTGATGTAGTTGTTCAGGCGGGCGTCGATCTTGCTGCGGATGGAGTAGCTGTTGAAATCATCGGCGAACTCGGATTTCATAAGGCCGGCCTCGTTGTAGTAGCGGGCGCCGATGTAGTACTTCACGTCCTTAGTGCCGCCGGAAACGGAGATGTTGTGCTCGTTGGTGGGGCGGTTGGTGTTGTAGAAGTAGTTGAACCAGTCGAAGTTGCCGTAGTAATGCCAGCGGCCGTCGCTTCCGGCCTCCACCCAGGGGCGGGAAGGATCCTCGACAACGTCGTTGCGTCTCTCATAGAGCTTCAGCAGCTCGCCGTTGGCCTCGGTGTAGTCGTACTCGTAGGCGCGGCTGGAGTGGAAGGAGTGCTGCTGGAAGTAGTTGATGAGGCTGATGTGCTCGTAGCCGCAGGTGATGTAGTCCGTGCTTGTCGTGGGCTGGATCCAGCCGTGACGGTAGCTGTAGGTGATGGAGGCCTTCTGGGAGAGGTTTCCCTGTTTGGTGGTCACCAGAACTACGCCGGCGGAGGCCTTCGCGCCATAGACGGCGCAGGTGCTGGCGTCTTTCAGGATGGACACGCTCTCGATGTCGTTGGGGTTGAGCATCGAAAGTTCACCCTCTACGCCGTCGATCAGCACCAGGGGGCTGCCGCCGTTGATGGACAGCGTACCGCGGATGTTGATGGAAACGGAACTGTTGGCCGAACCGTTGGAAGTGGTGATGTACACGGAAGGGTCGGCTCCCTGCAGGGCGTTGGCCGCGGAAACCACGGGACGCAGGTTCAGGGTCTTGCCGTCCACGATGCCGACGGAGCCGGACAGGGTGGTTTTCTTCTGGGTACCGAAACCCACGACAACAACTTCGTCCAGAAGGTTCTGGGAATCGCCCAGCTGGATGTCGTAGGGCAGTTTCTCGCTGCCGTTAAGCTGCAGTTTGGTGTCAGCGTATCCGACGAAAGAAACCGTAATCTCGGCAGGGAACTTGACTGCCGGGAGCTTGTAGTTACCGTCCAGGTCGGTGAGGGTCACCAGACCGTCCTGGCTGTCCACCTTCAGCGTGGCGCCGATGAGGGGCTCTCCGCTGGAGTCGGTAACCTTGCCACTCAACGCGTGAGTGTTCTGTGCGTGCAACGAGGCGGTGATGCCCATTGCAAGCAAGATGGAAAGGATGGCTTTTTTCATAAAAAATATGAATTTGTTAATAATGTGGGAATATGTATATTCGTTTGTCACTGCGGACTTTTCGTAATTAATCTTTTGCAAGTTACCAATTAAATCGCGCACGCGTAAAGCCTTTTTCTATTTTTCAAGATTATAAATATGTTGAAAAATTAATTAAATATCAGAATATTAGTATTATATAGATTTTATTGCGCTTTTAATTTTCAAGATTGAAATTTCGATATTTTTGCCATATATTTGCAGTTATGATGATAGAATCAAGAAAAATTTCCTTTTTTTGCGTCCGGCTTCCGCTTCTTTTCCTCTGCTGCTTCTTCTTTTCCTCCTCCTGCCGTAGTGAGCAGGATGCAGCCTTGCATGATTTGGACAAGGCAATACAGAACAAGTCCGTCTATGATGCCCGGACGGACGCCCTTGCGGATCAGCTGCGCTCTTCGCTGCGCTCATGCGCCGACACATCTTCGATGTGGGCTCTTTCTTCCGCACTGATGAATGTTTACAGGCAGCGTCAGGCCGACTCGGCAATGGCTTACCTTGAGCTGATGTCCCGTTATTCGCAGGGTATCCCCGGTCGGGAGTTCGAAGAAAAATTCTACCGTTCCATGATTTATTCCTTCCAGCGGGAATACGCCTCCGCACTGGAAGTGATTCATTCCGTGGACAGGGATTCTCTGTCCGAGAGCAATCTCGCACGATGGTACAAGGCGGTGCTTTATGTCTATGGCGTGATGTGTGCCGACGAGGCCATTCCCACAGAGCGCAAGAAAACTTATGTTCAGCTCCGTGATTCTCTCCGGGTAAAGTATCTCGCCTGTAGCGGCATAGAACCCATGGAAAAAATCAGGCGAGGTGCCATGCAGATGTATTTCGGTTATCAGGCAGAAGAGTCTGTCCCTATTCTGGAGGACTTGCTGTCGAACACCACCGACCCCGAGGACCGCGTGGACGTGATGTTTACGCTCTCCGAGGCCTGCCAGTGGAAATGCGACAGACAGATGCAGAAGTACTGGATGGCGCGTAGCTCTGCGGAGGCTATCCGCAATTCCCTGAATGTCCAGTCCAGCCTGTATGACCTTTCGAACCTTCTCTTCGAAGAAAAGGACCTCGAAAGGGCTTCGCGATATTGCAAGGTGGCGATGGAGGATGCCCTTCGCAGCGGCTACGGCGGTCGCATACTGAATGCGTCGTCCTCCCAGCTTACGATTGCCCGCGCCGTGGAGGAGATGGAGAAGCGCGACTACCGCATTTCCATATATATTATTATAGCCCTCGCGCTTCTGTCCCTCGCGCTGACCGCTCTTCTGGCTCTGCTTTCCAGACAGAGGAACACCATCAACGACATCAACGCCCGTCTGGAAGATGCCAACAAAATCAAGGAGGGATACTTATACAAGTATATGAATATGTCCATAAAGTATCTGGACAGTGTGGAAGACCTGCGCCGCAGCGTCCGAAAGGCGATGAGGGATAAGGACTCCGATGCCATATACAGACTTTTGCGTGACCCCCGCTACAACCGTCCGGAGTACGACCGTTTCTACGAAGTGTTCGACGAGACTTTTCTGGGTATCTATCCAGACTTTGTGGACAAGGTGAACGCCCTCCTGAGGGAAGAAGAGCATTTCTGTCTTCGCGAGGGCGGCCGGAGAATGCCCACAGGCCTTCGCATTCTGGCGGCCATCAAACTTGGCTTCACGGACAGCGGCTCCATAGCCGAATTCCTCTCCTGCGCCCCTTCTTCGGTGTACACGCACCGCAGCAAAATCAAAAAAGCCGCCCTTTGCGGAAGCGGCGATTTTGAGAAAATCATACGGGAGCTTTAGAAGGTGAAGCCGGTGTTGAAGTAGAACGAGGCCTTGCTGCCTGCATCCTGCAGCTTGTTGCCGTTCTGAGCTTCCCATCTGCTGTCCGTGCAGTGCAGGGCCTTGCCCCATTCCACTGCTATTATGAAGTTGCGGTTGAATATCACCCTAAGGCCGCCGCCTGCGCTAAGGTGCAGCTTGTCGGGGGAAGAGGTGTCGATGTACTGCGCGTACAGGGCCTGCTCTGCGGGGCTTGCCGTGGCGGTGCAGTGCGAGCCGTAGCCTATGTCATAGGGCTTCACCACGGCGCCGCCCTCGAAGAATCCGCTCACGCACAGCGAAATGTTCTGCTTCCACAGGCGGAAATCCCAGAAGCGCCAGCGGGGCTCCAGGTTGAAGAAGAACGTCTGCTGGCCCTGGATGCGGCACAGCGATATGCCGCGAAGTGTCCTGAAACCGCCCACGCCGTCGCGGTCGAATCCCGTGCCGGCAACTGTGTAGTAGGGCATTATGTACCAGGGCGCGTCGGAGTTGAAAAGTCCTTGATACACAAGCCTGTACGCAAATGTCAGGCGGTCTTTGTAGATGGGGATGTAGTGTCTCCAGTTGAGGCAGAATTTGTAGTACGGAGCGCTGGTGCCAAGCAGCTTGGGGGCGGCGATAAGGTGGCCTTCCGCCCATATTCCCTTCGTGGGGCTGGCCTCGGAGTCGCGCGTGTCGTACACCACTCCGCCTCGAAGTTCGGAGTTCCATCCGCCGTACAGCTCTGTGTCCGGGATTATTCCCCATTTGTTGTACATCTTGTACAGGAACATTCCGTCGTACATTCCTTCGGCGGGCTTTTTCTCCGTACCAGGGTCGCCGTAGCGGGTCCACACGAGGTGGTAGCCTGCCTCCCAGCTGAAGTTTTTCGCTATTTTTCCAACGAAGTCCACTTTCGCGTTCACGAAGGTATGGCGTGTGCCGTAGAAATTGCCAGTGGCTTTGTAGGCTTCCGCGGAGGCGTTGGAAGCGAGGTTGCTCTGGTAGCCGTTCAGACCGTAGAAATTGTAGAAGTGGTCGTCGCAGAACTGTATGGCTCCGCATACGCGGGCCCCGGGAATCAGCGTGCGGTTCTCGTGCGAGAGGATGACGTTGATGATGCCCTTCTGGTACCATCCGGCCTCTATGTACGTGGTGTTGAACGGGTTGGGGTAAAGGGAGCCGTCCTTGTAGTTGTTGATTGCGAGCTGCAGCCCCAGATTGAAGCCGTTGTCTGCATCGTAGCCCACCTTCGGGAGGGGGCCGATGCCGATGCCTGTCTTTACGTTGTCTTTCTTGTCAGTGGCGGCGTTTTCTGTGGCGGAAGAGGCCGCGCAAAACGCGCATAGAAGCAAAATTGAGAGTGTCATTCGTTTCATGGCTGCAAATTTACGAAAAAAATGCTAAATTTGAAGGTTTAATCACAGGTGGAATGAAAAAGAATCTCCTTGCTCTGTTTTTTGTTGTAATCATCTGCTTCTGCGCGCCTGTCCCGTCATCCGCGGACAACACGCCGCAGCGCCGTCCCAAGATAGGCCTTGCCCTTGGCGGCGGAGGCGCGAAGGGAATGGCGCACGTGGGTGTGCTGAAGGTTATGGAAGAGGAGGGGATACCGGTGGACCTCATCGCCGGCACTTCCATAGGCTCCATAATCGGCGCCCTTGTGTCCGTCGGTTACACTCCACAGCAGCTGGACACGATTGTCCGGCACATCGACTGGAACGTGTACATAGGCGAGAGCATCAGCCAGAAAAGCCTGTCCTGGCAGGACAAGGAGCGCAAGAGCAAGTATCTGGTGACGATTCCATTCAATGCGGGAAAAGCCCTGGACGAGGAACTGGCCAGGAGCCGTGAACTCAACGGCGGAAGAGAACAGGGCCGCCGCAGCCTGCTCGGCAGCCTTCCCGCGGGAGTCAAGAGCGGCAACAACATCATAAACCTTTTCAACAACCTCTGCATAGGCTATCAGGATTCGCTGGATTTCCGCACCCAGCTGCCGATTCCCTTCAGCTGCGTGGCCACGAACATCCTGGACGGCACGCCGGTGCTTCTGGAAAGCGGCCGCCTGCCCTACGCAATCCGTGCCTCCATGGCCATTCCGGGTGTTTTTTCTCCCGTCAAGCTGGACGGCAAGGTGCTCATCGACGGCGGAATGATGGACAATTTCCCGGCCGACGTGTGCAGGGACATGGGCGCGGATATTATAATAGGAGTGAACCTGGCGGACTACAAGGCCTCCCGCGAAGACGAGATAAACTCCCTGCCGCAGCTGCTGGGCCAGATTCTGAACGTGTTCACCTCCACCACCACCGACGCGAACGCCGCCATATGCAATGTGCACATCCATCCCAACGTGGACGGCTACAACTCCCTGAGCTTCGACCCCGCCAGCGTGGACACCCTCATCCGCCGCGGATATGAGGCAGCTTCCGCCTACCGACAGGAGCTGCGCGAAATCCGCCGCCTTCTGGACAGGTATGGCCCCGAAGCCCCGAATGATGCATCTTTCCCTGCCGCGAGGCGTCTTACCGACAAAGAGATATACATCGATGCCATAGGATTTTCCGGCTTGTCAGCCCAGGAGCAGAAATGGCTGTTCAAGAAGCTGGACATAAGGCCCGGAATGAAGTGCCCCGGCACGCAGCTGGATAAAATCGTGGACTATTTCAAGGGAATGGGAATTTACGACTCCGTGACGTACATCGCTTCACCCTCGTCCGCGGGGGACGACCACTATTCCGTGAACTTCACCCTCACCAGGGCGAAGCCCCATGCGCTTGCCTTCGGCCTGCGCTTCGACACGCAGGAGTCCGTCGCCGCCCTGATGGATTTCAAGTGGAACGCCAACCGAATGAACGGATTCCTGTTCGGGCTGAACGCCAAGCTCAGTTATAACCCTGAGATAACATCCCTTGTGGCATACAACTTCCACAATGCCTCGCGTCTGAATCTGGACTACAGCTACCGCAAGAGTCAGTTCAGCATCTGGGGGATGGGTGAGGAGGCTGCAAGCTCCCTGTACAAGCGCCACCGTTTCAGGCTGTTCCTGTCCGAGGGCAGGACTTCGAGCGTAGGATTCAAGGCAGGAGCCCAGATAGGAATGTATGATTCCATGCACTACGACAACCTGAACTCTTCCATTCCGATTTCCGTGGCGCCGTCTGTGGACTTTATCCACGCCGGCAGTTTCGGAGAATTCAATCTGGACACCCGCGACGACCCCTATTTCCCCACGAGGGGCGTCAAGCTGAACGTCGGCGCGGACTGGTATTTCGCCGATTTCGGCGCCTACTCCGAATATGAAGGCACCGCCTTCACCGGCTTCGGCAGCGCCAGTCTGCGCTTCGCCTGGAACATTCC
>R03__coassemble_440_pt1 | contig 24325 bp, 17 predicted proteins | sample R03__metabat2_high_PE_058 | metagenome-assembled genome bin R03 | reverse complement strand
TGCCGATGTAGCTCAGTTGGCCAGAGCACGTGATTTGTAATCTCGGGGTCGGGGGTTCAAATCCCTTCATCGGCTCATAAATTATTTGGGCAAGTACCAGAGCGGTCAAATGGGACAGACTGTAAATCTGTTGGCGATGCCTACGGTGGTTCGAATCCATCCTTGCCCACAAATATTTCGCGGAAGTAGCTCAGTTGGTAGAGCATCAGCCTTCCAAGCTGAGGGTCGCGGGTTCGAACCTCGTCTTCCGCTCCAAACAACGCCAGTGTAGCTCAGGGGTAGAGCGCTTCCTTGGTAAGGAAGAGGTCGAGAGTTCAATTCTCTCCACCGGCTCAAATTTTTGTAAGTAAACACATTAAATACTAGTATTATGGCAAAAGAAACCTTTAAAAGAGACAAGCCGCACGTAAACATAGGCACTATCGGCCATGTTGACCACGGCAAAACAACCCTCACCGCCGCAATCACCACCGTTCTTGCGAAGAAGGGTCTGTCAGAACTTCGTTCTTTCGACTCCATCGACAACGCTCCCGAGGAGAAAGAGCGCGGTATCACTATCAACACCGCTCACGTAGAGTATCAGACCGCAACGCGTCACTATGCTCACGTTGACTGCCCCGGCCACGCCGACTATGTAAAGAACATGGTTACCGGTGCCGCCCAGATGGATGGCGCCATCCTCGTGGTTGCCGCCACTGACGGTCCTATGCCCCAGACCCGTGAGCACATCCTGCTCGCCCGTCAGGTGAACGTGCCCAGAATCGTCGTTTTCCTCAACAAGTGCGACCTTGTTGACGATCCCGAGATGCTCGACCTCGTAGAGATGGAGGTTCGCGACCTTCTGTCCTTCTACAACTTCGACGGCGACAACGCTCCCATCATCCGTGGTTCCGCCCTTGGCGCCCTCAACGGTGACCCCACCTACGAGGACAAGGTTATGGAGCTGATGGACTGCGTTGACGAGTACATCCCCATTCCTCCCCGTGAGAATGAGAAGCCTTTCCTGATGCCTATCGAGGACATCTTCTCCATCACCGGCCGCGGCACCGTTGCCACAGGTCGTATCGAGACTGGTGTCATCCACTCCGGTGACGCTGTCGAGATCGTAGGTCTCGGCGAGGAGCCCAAGGGTTCCACCGTTACAGGTGTCGAGATGTTCCGCAAGATCCTCGACCAGGGCGAGGCCGGCGACAACGTAGGTCTGCTGCTCCGCGGTATCGACAAGAAGGAGATCAAACGTGGACAGGTTATCGCCCGTCCCAACACCATCAAGCCTCACGAGAAATTCAAAGCTGAGATCTATGTTTTGAAGAAAGATGAGGGTGGCCGTCACACTCCTTTCCACAACCACTATCGTCCCCAGTTCTTCATCCGTACACTGGACATCACCGGCGAGATCACTCTCCCCGAGGGCGTAGAAATGGTTATGCCTGGCGATAACGTCACAATCACCGTTGATCTGATCTACCCTGTAGCCCTGAACCAGGGTCTGCGCTTCGCCATCCGTGAGGGCGGCCGCACAGTGGGTGCCGGTCAGGTAACCGAGATTCTCGACTAATACACTTCAATTTTCCGGAAGGGGCACGCTCGCAGTGCGGCACTCCCTTCCGGAAATTTTAGGGGAATAGAACAAGGGTAGTTCAGCGGTCTCCAAAACCGTCGATGTGGGTTCGAATCCTGCTTCCCCTGCAAATATCAAGGGTTACGACTTGATAATGTTTAACGCTCCAGCGGACACCGCTTCCAATCGTCCGACGGAACATTAAAAGTAAAGATGAGTAAGTTAGTCAACTATGTCAAGGAATCCTGGGTGGAACTCACCAAGAAGGTCAGCTGGCCGTCTTGGAGCAGCCTCCAGAATTCAGCCATCGTCGTAATGGTCGCTTCGGTCGTTCTGGCCGTGGTGATCTGGGCTATGGACTTCCTTTTCGAAAACCTGATGAAGTTCATCTACACTCTGTAGAACTATGAGCGAGAGCAGTAAAAAATGGTATGTACTGCGCACAGCAGGTGGGAAGGAGAAGAAAGCCAAGGAGTATCTCGATAAAGAGATTCAAAGATGTGGCCTGCAGGATCTTGTAGACCAGGTCCTTGTCCCCACCGAGATTGTGTACAAAATCAAGAATGGAAAGCGCGTTCCTTCCGAGCGCCTGCTCTATTCCGGTTATGTATTCATCGAGGCGGAGCTTTCTCCTGAACTTCAGTACATCATCCGCAACGAAGTTCCCAATATGTCCGGTTTCCTTACGGAAAAGAAGGGCGTTGGCAACTCGCAGGAGAGAGTGGCGGTCCCCCTCAGGGACAGCGAAGTCCGCGCTCTGCTGAAGATGCAGGACGATGCCGCCGAAGAGGATGCCCAGACCGTTGTCGATTTCGTTCCCGGCGAGAGCGTCAAGATCAATGACGGCCCGTTCAGCGGATTCGACGGCACTGTGGAGGAAATCGTGGAAGACCGCAGCAAGCTGAAGGTCTCCGTTTCGATTTTCGGCAGAAAGACTATGCTGGAACTCAGCTTTACACAAGTAACAAAAGAATAATCACATTTAACAATGGCAAAAGAAGTATCAGGGTTTATCAAACTCCAGATTAAGGCTGGCGCTGCAAATCCTTCACCTCCCGTAGGTCCCGCACTGGGCTCCAAGGGTCTGAACATAATGGATTTCTGCAAACAGTTCAATGCCCGTACCCAGGATCAGGCCGGAAAAATCCTCCCTGTAGTCATCACTGTTTACAGTGACAAGTCTTTCTCCTTCGAGGTAAAGCAGCCCCCGGTTGCTATACAGATCAAGGAAGCCGCGAAGATTTCCGCCGGCTCAGGCGAGCCCAACCGCAAGAAGGTTGCCACCATCACCTGGGACCAGGTGAAGACCATCGCCGAGACCAAAATGCCCGATCTGAACTGCTTCACCCTGAAGTCCGCAATGACTATGGTTGCCGGCACAGCCCGCAGCCTCGGCGTGAAGGTAGAAGGCCAATTTCCCGAAAACATCTAAACCGCAGGCATTATGAGCAAACTTACAAAAAATCAGAAGGCAGTGATGGCCAAATACGACCCTGCAACTGCTTACAAGATCTCTGAGGCGTGCGGCATCGTGAAGGAAGTTTCCTACACCAAGTTCGACGCTTCCGTGGAAATCGCCGTCAAGCTGGGAGTCGATCCCCGCAAGGCCAACCAGATGGTCCGTGGCGTGGTTACACTGCCTCACGGCACCGGCAAGGAAGTGCGCGTTCTCGTGCTCTGCACGGAAGACAAGCAGGCAGACGCAAAGGCAGCCGGCGCAGACTACGTAGGTCTGGACGACTATATCGAGAAGATCAAAGGCGGCTGGACAGATGTTGACGTCATCATCTGTACTCCCAACGTGATGGCCAAGATCGGCCCCATCGGCCGTATCCTCGGTCCCCGCGGCCTGATGCCTAACCCCAAGACCGGTACGGTGACAATGGACGTTGCCGCCGCCGTCAAGGAGGTTAAGGCCGGCAAGATCGACTTCAAGGTTGACAAGACCGGTATCGTGCACACCGCAATAGGCAAGGTTTCGTTCTCTGCCGCAGACCTCTGCGACAACGCCAACGAAGTCCTTAACACTATCATCAAACTCAAGCCTCAGGCACTCAAGGGCACCTATATGCAGTCCGTATATCTGTGCTCCACAATGAGCCCCAGTGTGAAAGTGGATATTAAAACAATCGGCAGCGCTGAATAAAATTTGGTAATTATGAGAAAAGAAGACAAAGGTCAGATTATTGAATGGTTCTGCGCCCAGCTTGCCGCCACTCCCAATTTCTATATTGTGGACATCGCAGGCCTCAATGCCGAGCAGACATCCCAGCTCCGCCGCGACTGCTTCGAGCAGGAAATCAAACTGTGCGTGGTTAAGAACACCCTCGTGCAGAAAGCCCTCGAGAAGAACGAAACAGAGGAACTGAAGGCTATCTATCCCATACTTGCAGGCCCTACTGCAATTATGTTCGCAGTCGCTCCCAACGCTCCCGCCAAGCTCATCAAGAAATACAATGAAGCCGGCAACGAGAAGCCCGTTCTGAAAGGTGCTTACGTTCAGGAGTGCGCATTCGTAGGTGCAGACAAGCTCGCCGAGCTGTGCGCCATCAAGTCCCGCGAAGAACTTATCGCCGATATCGTCGCTCTGCTGCAGGCTCCTGCACGCAACGTCATCTCCGCTCTGCAGAACGGTGGCGCCCAGACTATCGCCGGTCTCGTGAAGACACTTTCAGAAAAAAAGTAAAACAATCAATAACAATTTAAAAAATAAAATCAATTATGGCAGACATTAAGAAACTTGCTGAAGAGTTGGTTAACTTGACAGTAAAAGACGTTCAGGAACTTGCAAACGTTCTGAAAGAAGAGTATGGTATCGAGCCCGCTGCTGCAGCTGTAGCAGTTGCCGCTCCCGCCGCCGGTGGCGAGGCCGCTGCCGCCGCCGAGCAGAGCGAATTCACCGTTATCCTCAAATCAGCCGGCCAGGCCAAGCTTGCCGTTGTAAAGGCTGTCAAGGAAATCACCGCTCTGGGTCTGAAAGAGGCCAAGGACCTGACCGACAAGGCCCCCGATGCCATCATCAAGGAGAAAGTATCCAAAGCTGAGGCCGAGCAGGTCAAGGCTGCTCTTGAAGAGGCCGGTGCCGAGGTTGAGATTAAATAACTTCGCACCCCTCGTCGGGACAAACATTCAGGTTTAGGGCTGCCAATAAGCCCTAAACCTTTTTGTCGTAAATTAAGTTTTTCTCGTTTTACACAGCAGCCCGATGGCAAAAAACACTAAAAATCAGCGAATTAACTTCGCTTCATCCAAAAATATTCTCGAGTGCCCGGACCTTCTGGAGGTTCAAATCCAGTCCTTCAAGGACTTTTTCCAGATGGGCTCGACACCCGAAGACAGGCGCAACGAAGGCCTGTTCAAGGTGTTTCAGGAAATTTTCCCTATCGAGGACACCAGGAACAACTACAAACTGGAGTTCATCGACTACTTTGTCGGCCCTCCGGTCTACACGATCCAGGAGTGCTTCGACATGGGACAGACCTACAAGGTTCCCCTGAAAGCCAAACTTCGTTTGAGCTGTAGCGATCCCGAGCATGAGGATTTCACTTCCAACGTAACGGATGTGTTCCTGGGTGACGTTCCATATATGACTCCCGCCGGTACGTTCATCTTCAACGGGTCTGAAAGGATCGTCGTCTCCCAATTGCACCGCAGCCCCGGCGTGTTCTTCGGACAGAGTTTCCACGCTAACGGAACAAAGCTGTATTCCGCAAGAATAATCCCCTTCAAGGGCTCGTGGATTGAATTCGCGACGGACATCAACAATGTCATGTACGCGTACATCGACCGCAAGAAAAAACTCCCCGTAACCACTCTGCTGCGCGCAATCGGTTACGATTCCGACAAAGATATCATCGACATCTTCGACCTCGCTGACAAAATCAAGGTCACCGAGGAGAGTCTTCGCGAAAATCTCGGCCGCAAACTGGCAGCCAAGGTGCTCAAGACCTGGACGGAGGACTTCGTTGACGAGGACACCGGCGAGGTGATTCCCGTGGAAAGGGTCCAGTCCATCGTCGAGCGTGGCGAAGAACTTACCGAAGAGACAATCGAGAAACTTCTGGAAAACCACAAAGAGGAAATCCTTCTGCAGAAGGACGAGGACACCGTCAAAGAGTACGGCATCATCTATAACACCCTGCAGAAAGACCCCACCAACACGGAAATCGAGGCTGTCAACTATATATACAAACAGCTTCGCAACAGTGAACCGCCGGATGATACCACCGCCCGTGACGTCATCGACAAGCTTTTCTTCAGCGAGAAAAGGTACGACCTTGGCGATGTGGGACGTTACCGCATCAACAGGAAGCTGCATCTGGAAGATAAGATCGAAGACACGGTCCGTGTCCTGACCAATACCGACATCATCGAAATCATCAAGTACATAGTCCTGATGATCAACGGCAAGGCCATCGTTGATGATATCGACCATCTGTCCAACCGCCGCATCCGTACCGTGGGCGAGCAGCTTGCCGCCCAGTTCAGCGTCGGTCTCAGCCGTATGGCCCGCACCATCAAGGAGAGGATGAACGTCCGTGACAGCGAGCAGTTCTCGGCCAACGAGCTCATTAACTCGAAGACCCTGTCATCGGTAATCAACTCCTTCTTCGGCACCAGCCAGCTCAGCCAGTTCATGGACCAGACCAACCCTCTGGCGGAAATGACCCACAAGAGGCGCCTCAGCGCCCTCGGCCCCGGCGGTCTAAGTCGTGAAAGGGCAGGTTTCGAGGTGCGAGACGTGCACTACACCCATTACGGACGTCTGTGCCCTATCGAGACCCCCGAGGGCCCGAACATCGGCCTTATTTCTTCGCTTTGCGTATATGCGAGAATCAACAACCTCGGCTTCATCGAGACTCCCTACCGCAAGGTTCAGGACGGCAAGGTGGACCTGAAAGACGTTGTCTATATGACTGCGGAGCAGGAGGAAAACCAGGCGGTTTCCCTCGCGAACATCCGCATTGCCGACGACGGCACTATCCTGGAGGACCGCATCCAGTGCCGCCTGAACGAGGACTTCCCCGTTGTCACCAAGGAGGAGGTTAACTATATCGACGTAGCTCCCAACCAGATAGCTTCCGTCGCGGCGTCCCTGATTCCTTTCCTGGAGCATGACGACGCCCACCGTGCCCTTATGGGCGCCAACATGATGCGTCAGGCAGTTCCCCTTCTCTGCCCCGAGGCCCCCATCGTGGGCACAGGCCTGGAGGAGAGGGTGTGCCTGGATTCCCGCACGCAGGTTGTCGCCACCGGAAAGGGCGAGGTAACGTATGTGGACGCAAACGAAATACGCATCAAGTACGAGCGCACCGACGACGAGAAGTTCGTCAGCTTCAAGCCCGACGAGACCGTCTACACCCTTCCCATCTACCGTCGCACCAACCAGAGCACGACCATCACCCTCAAACCCATCGTCCGTAAGGGCGATAAGGTGGTAGCCGGCCAGGTTCTGACCGAAGGTTATGCCACCCAGAACGGCGAACTCGCCCTGGGACGCAATCTCAAGGTAGCCTTCATGCCCTGGAAAGGATACAACTACGAGGACGCCATCGTGCTCAGCGAGAGGATGATCCGCGGTGATGTCCTGACCAGCGTGCACGTGGACGAGTTCGTCACGGAGGTGCGTGAGACCAAGCGCGGCGAGGAGGAACTCACCGCCGATATCCCCAACGTCAGCGAGGACGCCACAAAGGACCTTGACGAAAACGGCATCATCCGCATCGGCGCGCACATCGAGCCCGGCGACATCATGGTGGGCAAGACAACGCCCAAGGGCGAGAGCGATCCTTCTCCCGAGGAGAAACTGCTCCGCGCCATCTTCGGCGACAAGGCCGGCGACGTGAAGGACGCTTCCCTGAAGGCCAATCCTTCGCTCAGCGGCACCATCATCAACACGGCTCTCTACCAGAAGGCCGCCCGCGACACTTCCCGCAGGGGAGCCAAGTCCGAGCAGAAGCTCAAGATAGAAAAGCTGGAAGATGACTTCGCGAAGAAGGAAGCCAAGGACCGCGAGAAATTCCTCAAAAAACTGGATGTTCTGGCTACCGGTGCCAAGAGCAACGGCATATTCAGCATCACCGGAGAGGAGATCATCGGCAAGAACAAGACCATTACCCTTGAAGAGCTGAAGAACATAAATTACGAGCTGGTAATCCCTTCCAAGTGGACAAAGGACAAAGGCGATTTGAACGACAAGATTTGCGCTCTTATCTGCAACTACCTCCAGTATGCAAGGGAGGCACAGGCGGCCAACAAGAGAATCATCGACAAGATCAAAGTGGGTGATGAATTGAATACCGGAGTGATGAAACTCGCCAAGGTGTATGTGGCCCGCAAGCGTAAGATTCGTGTGGGCGACAAGCTCGCCGGCCGTCACGGCAACAAGGGCATCGTGGCCAAGGTTGTACGCGACGAGGATATGCCTTTCCTCTCCGACGGAACCCCCGTGGACATCGTTCTGAACCCTCTGGGCGTGCCTTCCCGAATGAACCTCGGCCAGATTTACGAGACAGTTCTGGGATGGGCCGGCAGTGAGCTGGGTCTGAAGTTCTCAACTCCTATCTTCGACGGTGCTTCCCTCGAAGACATCTGCGCCTACACGGACCAGGCCGGTCTTCCCCGTTTCGGCAAGACCCGTCTGCGCGACGGCGGCACCGGCGACTGGTTCGACCAGCCTGCCACCGTGGGTGTCATCTATATGATCAAGCTCGGTCATATGGTGGACGACAAGATGCACGCGCGTTCCATCGGCCCTTACTCTCTGATTACGCAGCAGCCTCTGGGCGGCAAGGCCCAGTTCGGCGGACAGAGGTTCGGAGAGATGGAGGTGTGGGCCCTCGAGGCTTTCGGTGCATCCAATGTCCTGCAGGAAGTGCTTACGGTGAAGTCCGACGACGTCACCGGCCGCAGCAAGACATACGAGGCAATCGTCAAGGGCGATCCGATGCCTGCCGCAGGCATTCCCGAATCCCTGAACGTGCTGCTGCACGAATTGCGCGGCCTCGGCCTGAAAGTAACTTTGGATTAACCTGATCAATTGAAGAAACAGATATGCCTACATTGAATAAAGAAAACAAGGCGAAGCTCAATTTCGAGAAAATAAGCATTTCCCTTGCTTCACCCGAGGATATCAAGGAACGTTCGTCAGGCGAGGTGCTCAAGCCCGAAACCGTGAACTACCGCACATACAAGCCCGAAAGGGACGGTCTCTTCTGCGAGAAGATATTCGGTCCCACGAAGGACTACGAGTGCCACTGCGGAAAATACAAGAGAATCCGCTACCGCGGCATCACCTGCGACCGCTGCGGTGTGGAGGTTACCGAAAAGAAGGTGCGTCGCGAGAGGATGGGCCACATCGAGCTCACTGTACCCGTTGCACATATATGGTATTTCCGTTCCACTCCCAACAAGATTGCGTCCGTGCTCGGCATCCCTTCCAAGAAGCTGGAGGCCGTAATATATTACGAGCGTTATCTGGTCACCGAGCCCGGCATCTTCGCTGATTTCCCCAATTCGGAATTCAAGAAGATAATGGGACAGGAAAGGGAACCGATCGAGAAATTCGAACTTCTCACCGAAGAGGAGTACCTGTGCCTGCAGGACTACATCCATGACAACGCCGACGCCGTTCGCAATTCCGGAGCCCCCGAGTTCAAGGCCGGTATGGGTGCCGAGGTGATTTATGACCTTCTGACCCAAGTGGATATCGACGCACTGGCCAAGGAACTCAAAAACCGCGTGGACACCGATCCTTCACAGCAGCGCAGGGCCGAGGCCCTCAAGAGGCTGACGGTGGTGAAGTGGTTCCAGGAGAGCAAGGGTATCAACCGTCCGGAATGGATGATTCTGAAGGTGATTCCCGTCATCCCGCCCGATCTGCGTCCTCTGGTTCCCCTGGACGGCGGCCGCTTCGCGACTTCCGACCTGAACGACCTGTACCGCAGGGTGATCATCCGCAACAACCGTCTCAAGAAACTCATCGAGATAAAGGCCCCCGAGGTTATTCTGCGCAACGAGAAACGTATGCTGCAGGAGGCCGTCGACAGCCTGTTCGACAATTCCAAGAAGTCCAATGCCGTCAAGAGCGAGGCCAACAGGGCCCTCAAATCCCTGTCCGACTCCCTCAAAGGCAAGCAGGGCCGCTTCCGCCAGAACCTGCTGGGAAAACGTGTGGACTACTCCGCCCGTTCCGTAATCGTCGTCGGCCCCGAGCTGAAGATGCACGAGTGCGGTCTTCCCAAGTATATGGCGGCGGAGCTGTACAAGCCTTTCATCATCCGCAAGCTCATCGAGCGTGGCATTGTGAAGACCGTCAAGTCCGCCAAGAAGATTGTGGACCGCAAGGATCCTGTCATCTGGGACATCCTGGAGAACGTGATGAAGGGACACCCCGTTCTGCTGAACCGCGCCCCTACACTGCACCGTCTGGGTATCCAGGCCTTCCAGCCCAAGATGATCGAGGGCAAGGCCATCCAGTTGCATCCTCTGGCCTGTACGGCCTTCAACGCCGACTTTGACGGCGACCAGATGGCCGTGCACCTGCCCCTCGGCAATGCCGCAATTCTGGAGGCCCAGATGCTGATGCTGGGTTCGCACAACATCCTGAATCCCGCTAACGGCACGCCTATCACCGTTCCTTCCCAGGATATGGTGCTCGGTCTATACTACATCACCAAGCCTCGTGAAGGCGCCAAGGGACAGGGAATGAAGTTCTACGGTCCCCAGGAAGTTGTCATCGCCATCAACGAGCAGGTAGTTGACCTGCACGCCAAGGTGTCCGTACGACTGCCCAAGGACAAAATGGACCCTTCCAGGGGTTACGAAATGGTGGAGACCACGCCTGGCCGCATCATCGTGAACCAGATGGTTCCCCAGCAGGTGCCCTACGTAAACGAGATCCTCGGCAAGAAGGCTCTTCGCAAGGTAATCTCCCTGGTCTTCAAGAACACGGGAGTCGCCCGCACCGCCCAGTTCCTGGACGATATCAAGAACCTCGGCTACAATATGGCCTTCAGGGGAGGCCTGTCCTTCAATCTGGGAGATGTCATCATCCCTTCGGAGAAGGATACCCTCATCGAAAACGCCTACGAGGAGATACGCTCCATCAACGACAACTTCGCGATGGGCTTCATCACCGACAACGAGCGATACAACAACGTCATCGATATCTGGACCAAGGTGGACAACCGTCTGATGCAGATTGTCACGCAGCAGATTTCCTCCGACCAGCAGGGCTTCAACCCCGTGTTCATGATGCTGGATTCCGGCGCCCGCGGTTCGACGGCCCAGATCAAGCAGCTGTGCGGCATGCGTGGACTGATGGCAAAGGCCCAGAGGGCCGGCAGCCAGTCCGCGGATATGATCGAGAATCCTATCATCTCCAACCTCAAGGAGGGAATGTCCGTGCTGGAGTACTTCATCTCCACCCACGGCGCCCGCAAGGGTCTTACCGATACCGCCCTCAAGACGGCCGATGCCGGTTACCTGACAAGACGTCTGGTGGACGTTTCGCACGATGTCATCGTGAACGAGGAGGACTGTGGCACTCTGCGCGGCCTCATCGCTACGGCCATCAAGAGCAAGGACGAAGTGGTGGAGAGCCTCTCCGAGAGAATCCTCGGCCGCACCTCCGTGCACGACATCTTCAACCCCCTGAACGGCGAACTCATTCTGCCTGCAGGCGAAGAGATTACGGAGGACATCGCAGCCCAGATTGAAAAACTGCCCATCGAGCAGGTGGAAATCCGTTCCGTGCTCACTTGCGAGAGCCGCAAGGGCGTCTGCGCTAAATGCTACGGCCGCAACCTCGCTTCCAGCCGTATGGTGGAGAAGGGAGAAGTTGTGGGCGTAATCGCGGCCCAGTCCATCGGCGAGCCCGGTACACAGCTTACTCTTCGTACTTTCCACGGTGGCGGTACGGCTTCCAGCACGGCAGCCGAGAGCTCCATCGACAGCAAGTACGAAGGCGTGCTGAAGTATGACGAGCTGCGCACCATAGAGAGGGCGACGGAAGACGGCAAGGAAATCGTAGTGGTTTCCCGCACCACGGAGCTCCGCATAATGGACGAGCGCACGGGCATCACCTTCTCGCAGTATGACATCCCTTACGGAGCCGTACTCCACAAGCTGGACGGTGAAAAGGTCGTCAAGGGCGACTGCATCTGCGAATGGGATCCCTACAACGCCATCACCATCCTCGAGACTGCCGGTAAGGTACATTTCGAGAACATGTTAGCCGGCGTGACATTCCACGAAGAAATCGCCAACGAGTATCAGAGTGTCAGCGACAAGGTTATAATCGAGAGCCGTGACAAGACCAAGAGCCCTGTACTGAACATTCTGGACGAGAGCGGAGTGGCCGTCAAGCAGATCAACCTCCCCGTCGGAGCCCACCTTACCCTTACGGAAGGCCAGGCCGTGTCCGTCGGAGAAATCCTCATCAAGATTCCTCGCGCCGTCAGCAAGTCCAGTGATATCACCGGCGGTCTGCCGCGTGTCACCGAGCTGTTCGAGGCCCGCAATCCTTCCAACCCCGCCGTCCTGAGTGAAATCAGCGGCGAAGTGACGATGGATCCCAAACCCAAGCGCGGCAACCGTGTCATCACCGTCACCAACAAGGCTTCGGGCGTGTCCAAGACCTATCTGGTGCCTCTGTCCAAGCAGATTCTGGTGCAGGAGAACGACTACGTCAAGGCCGGTATGAGGCTTTCCGACGGCGCCGTCGCTCCCACAGACCTTCTGGCCATTCTCGGCCCCATCAAGGTGCAGGAGTATATCGTGAACGAGGTGCAGGAAGTTTACCGTCTGCAGGGCGTGAAGATCAACGACAAACACTTCGAGATTATCGTCCGCCAGATGATGCGCAAGGTTCAGATCATCAACCCCGGCGACACCGCTTTCCTGCAGGAGGAGCTTGTGGACAAGTCAGCGTTCACCGACGCCAACGATGCCATCTTCGGCAAGCTGGTGGTTCTGGACGCAGGCGACAGCGAGCAGTTCTGCGAAGGTGACATAATCACCCCTCGCGACAAGCGCGGCGAGAACAACTCCCTGGAGCGTCAGGGCAAGCGTCTTGTTGTCACCCGCGACGCCCAGGCCGCCACGGCTTCCCAGGTTCTGCAGGGTATCACCCGCGCAGCCCTCAAGACCAACAGCTTCATTTCAGCCGCCTCCTTCCAGGAGACCACCAAGGTGCTCAGCGAAGCCGCTATCCGCGGCCGCGTGGATTACCTCGAAGGCCTGAAGGAGAACGTCATCTGCGGTCATGCAATTCCTGCCGGCACCGGCCAGAAGTCCTTCCAGGACCTCAAGGTCGGCCCTATGGAGGACTACAAGGCCCAGCTGATAAATTTGTAGGCTATACCTTTTGCTGAATGTTTGAGGTTGACTAAAACAGAGTTTTTAGTCAACCTCTTACGCTTTCAGCAACCCCCTGCACCCCCTTTCAGGGGGACTGAAGGGCACGCCCCTCAGACTCCCCGGGTCGCAGTCGCTCCGAAAGTTCCTTTTTGGTCAGCCCCAAACTTCTTCTGTGCTGAAAGAGTACCACGAATTCTCCGAGAGGATTATGTGGTCCATCAGCGTCAGCTCGAAGGTTTCCAGCGCGGCCTGCAGCTTTTTTGTCAGTTTGACGTCGGCGGCCGAAGGTCTTGGATCGCCGGAAGGGTGGTTGTGGCTCACCAGCACTGCGCTGGCGCCCGTGTCCAGGGCCTTGCGCACAATCTGCTTTATGTCCAGATCCGTGATGGTTTCGCCTCCCTGGCTGATTCTATGCACCCCCAGAACACGTCTGGAGCGCTTCAGCAGCAGGCACCAGCATTCTTCCTTGCGGTCTTCGCGCATTACGCCACGCAGAATCCGCACGGCGTCCTGCGGAGAGTGTATGACACTTCGTAGCGACGCCGCGGCGCTCTGTGAAGCCTCGCTGCAGCGCCTGCCCAGTTCAATTGCAGCGCACAGCGTTGCCGCCTTGTCGGGCCCTATGCCCTTTATTCTGCACATTGCTTCCGGTCTCATCCCTCCGAGTGAAGGCAGCGCGCCTTCCTTCTGCGTGGGGTAGAGCTGTGCCGCGGCACGCAGTAGCTCCCGCGCGGTGTCCACGGCGTTAAGCTGGGCCGTTCCCGTGCGGAGCAGTATGGCTATTAGTTCTGAATCTGAAAGGGAGGCAGCGCCACCTCGCAGGAGTTTCTCTCTGGGGCGTTCGTCAAGGCCCAAATCAAGCATTTTCATTTGTCCACGTCCCTACAACCTGTCCCTTCACTACATTTTCGCCCTGAGAGGCTTTTATGGCGACAATCCTGCCGTCCTGCGGAGCAATTATTTCTTCCATTCCGTAGAATGTCTGCACCCAGCCCACTGTCTGGCCTTTTCTTATTGCCGTTCCCGGCACGGGGGCGCAAGAGTTGTCCAGCACGTCTATCTGCCACAGCATCTGCCCCTTGGCAGGGGCGACGAGGGCAAGACCGCCCGCTTTTGCCTTGCGCTCCAGAAGATCTTTTTCGAAGCGTTCCCGGGCGATGCCGCTGCGGTAGTCGCGGTACTGCCTTTCGTGCATCGCCAGCTCGAACAGCTCTTCTTCGTCGGGACCCTCGTCCCAGCCTTCCTCCCGCATCATCTGGCGGAAGCGGGGAAGCTCGTCCGGGTAGTTGTCCTGGGGGTTTGCGTCGGTGAATTCCAGACCCTTGGCTGCGGCAATCTCCTTTATTTCCGGAGCCACTTCGCCGGGAAGACGGCCCATCCTGCCGAGAATCATGTTCCAGCTGTCCTTGTCGATCGTTGCCCAGCGTTTTCCGCCCTTCAGGATGCTCATCAGGTTCATCAGGGCTATGTTCTTCGTGTACTGGCTGAAAGGCGTCACGAGAGGAGGATAGCCCAGACGTGGCCATACGTATTCCACTTCCTTGAACAGCATCACCATAAGGGCGTCCAGAGAGAGCTCTTTCTGCCCGCGGGCGCGAAGCGACGCGTTTATGGCTCCGTGCACGCCCTGCAAGTCCGCCATCATCGAGCCCATCATTCCGCCCGGCAGGCCGCAGCCCACCAGCAGGGAGGTCATATGGGAGTTGTTGGGATCTATCCAGTAGCCCAGGAAATCGTCTATGAACTTCTGCGTCAGGCGCCTTACCTCCATATACGCGTCCATATTGACGTCCTTCACACTGAATCCGTCCGAGCGGAGCATCTGCTGGATTGTAATTACGTCCGGATGCACCTTACCCCAGCTGAGGGGCTCCACAGCAACGTCCAGACAGTCCGCCCCTGCGCGCGCAACCTCCAGCATCGAGGCTACGCTCAGCCCCGGGCCGGTGTGGCCGTGGTACTGCACGAATATGTGCGGATATTTCTTCTTTATGCCGGCGACAATGCGGCCCAGATCCGCCGGACGGCCGATTCCGGCCATGTCCTTGAGGCATATTTCCTGGGCGCCGTATTCCACCAGTGCGTCCACCTTGCCGAGGTAGTATTCCACCGTGTGAACGGGAGAAGTGGTGATGCTGAGGGCGGCCTGGCTGATCATTCCCGCCTTCCGCGCCCCTTCTATGCTCACCTGCAGGTTCCTCTCGTCGTTAAGGCCGCAGAAAGAACGCGATATGTCCGTTCCCTGCGCCTTCTTCACGCGGAACATCATCTCGCGCACGTCCCGGGGCACAGGATTCATTCTGAGGGCGTTCAGTCCTCGCTCCAGCATATGCGTCTGTATGCCTGCGCGCCGCAGTGGAGCAGTCCATTCGCGCACAGCCTTGTTGGGGTTCTCGCCAAACAGCAGATTAACCTGCTCGAAGGCTCCGCCGTTGGTCTCCACCCTGTCGAAGCAGCCCATGTCGATTATGGCCGGAGCCACTTCCACCAACTGGTCCACCCGCGGCACGTAACGGCCCGAGCTCTGCCACATGTCCCTGTACACCAGGGAGAATTTCACTTCTCTTCCCATATCGCTCTATTTCATCTTTCTTTCGAATGCCTCTATCGTGTTTTCCATCAGGCAGGCGATTGTCATCGGGCCTACGCCTCCGGGAACGGGGGTGATGGCGCGCGCCACTGCCTCCGCCTGCTCCGTATCCACGTCACCGCACAGCTTGCCTGTTTCGCTGTTGCGGTTCACACCCACGTCAATCACCGTGGCGCCGGGCTTTATCATATCCGCGGTCACGGTGTGCGGATGTCCTGTGGCCACCACAAGGATGTCCGCCTGCCGGGTCACTTCCGCAAGATTCGGAGTGCGGCTGTGGGCTATTGTGACAGTCGCGTTGGCATCCAGCAGGAGCTTTGCCACGGGCAGTCCCACAATGTTGCTGCGCCCGACCACGACGGCCTTCTTGCCTTCCACAAAAGTGCCGCTCTCCTGCAGCAGTTTCATTATCCCTTTGGGGGTGCAGGCGACAGTGCCGGGGCGTTTCTGCCACAGAGCCGCTACGTTCAGGGGATGGAAACCGTCCACGTCCTTGTCGAAGCGTATTGTCTCGATCACCTTGTTTTCGCTGATATGTTCGGGAAGTGGCAGCTGCACGAGGATTCCGTCCACGCCGTCGTCTTCATTCAACTGTTTGATGATGCCCAGAAGTTCGTCCTCCGTTATGCTTACGCTTCTGCGGATGGTGGTGTTGCGTATTCCGCACACTTCGCAGGCCTTTGCCTTTCCTGTCACGTAGCTCACGCTGCCGGGATCTTCGCCCACCAGAATCACCGCCAGATGCGGCTCTCTGCCGTATTTTTCCTTAAGCTGCGCCACTGTGGCGCCCATTTCGGCCTTGAGTCGTGCCGAGAGATCTTTTCCACTGATGTACATATCTTTCTTCTTTTACAGATCTTCGGTAAAGATACATATTTTGTTTGGTTTTTTGCAAGAATGTTGTATCTTTGCAGTCCAAAACCAACATGGTGCCCGTAGTTCAGTTGGTTAGAGCGTCAGATTGTGGTTCTGAATGTCGTGGGTTCGAGTCCCACCGGGCACCCCAAAAAAGAGGCCGGCAGTCTGCCGGCCTCTTTTTTTGTTGCATTCAAAATCTTACTCCCACTTGTCCAGCCATTTGTTCTTAAGGCCCTTGCTCTTCAGGAAGTCCAGGCCCCATACGCCGCCGAATGCCAGTACGGCCCCGAAGAATGTCCATACAATCAGGGTTTTGCTCCTGCTGTTGGATTTCTTCATAGGAACGGTGACGGGCTCCACTGCGCTTAGCACGGGGGTGTCTTCCTTCACCTTCATCTCCGACTGGAGAAGCTGCTTGGAAAGTTCCGTGTATATCGTGTAGGCCAGATTGTATTCTCCCATCAGCTGTTCGCGGCGGATTGTGGCCGTGGCCGTCATCGCGCCGTGGTTGGAGTCCGTGAAGCGTGCGAGGGCCAGCTGTTTCTCTTCGTATTCGGCCTTGGCCTCGTCGTAGCGTTTCTGCACATAGTCGCGCGAGGAAGCGGCATACTGAATCTTGAAGTTGCTGATGTACTTCTGCAGCAGGTCGTACGTGGCCTGGCACAGCTCCGCACAGGGGATGGCCTCTCCCATCTTGCAGCTGAGGGTGAGGTATCCTTCCTTCTTTTCCACGCTCATCGTAATGATCTTGTCCAGATTCCTTGCTACCTTGTACTCGTCCTTGGTGTAGATGCTGATGGCGTTCCTGGCATCGCCGTCTTCACCGGGAATGGAAATCTCGCTCTGCTCGCCACGGACCAGGCCCATAATCACTCCGGGAAGGCCGATTGTGTATTTCTTTATGGTGCCTATAAGGCTGAATTTCCTGTACTTGGGGTCTGTGGCAAGGTCCAGCAGCGACACCGGTTCGTCCCATTTCTTGAAATGCAGAGGCACGCGGATGAGCTCTTTGCACAGCTCCGTGTTCTGCAGCAGTTTGGGGTAGATGAGCGGTGAGAGCTTGGCGCTGGAGCTCATGCTGCTAAGGTCCAGGCCTGCCATCGCCGCAAGGGAGGACAGCGAAGAAGAGCTGCTTTTGCTGGATTCCTGGGGCACCAATATGCAGGATGAAGTATAGACCGGCTTCTGGAATATTGCGGCCAGAAAGCCCAGGACCACGAAGGCTCCGCATACATACAATATGAACTTGCGCTTTTCCCAGAAGCGCTTGCACAGCTTGATGATGTCTTCCAGGCTGATGCCTTCGCTTTCCACCATGTTGTTGTTCTCGTCCATATGCCTTGCTACTTTGTCATGTTTATAAGTGATACGACGGCCGTAATCATCGTGGCCAGCGAGCCGGCGCCCGTTGCAAGGGCGGCTATCTCGCTGACGGAAATAGGCTTGACGTCCTGTTCCTGTCTCTGCGGCACTACGATTTCACAGCCGGGCTCGATCTTCCTGCCCATGCCCATGGATGACACCTTGCCGTTCAGATATACGACATAGGTCTTGCTCCTTCTGGCAAGGCGGGTGAAGTTTCCGGACATCTTCACGTATTGCCTCCAGCTCATTCCGGGAACATAGGTGAGGGTGTTGGGGTAGTACACGCCGCCGCTGACGCGCACCGTGGTGTTCATAACCGGGACGGTGACAATGTCGCCGGCGCGAAGTACTATATCGTCGGTGGAGCCCGGTTTGGCCAGGGCTTTCTCCAGATCGATTCCCACGTTGAAGCGGTCCGCCAGCATCGTCACGTTGATGGTGTCCTTGCCGGCGAGGTTCTGGTTGGCGATCTGAACGGCCAGAAGCTGGCGTTCCATCTCTTCCTTGGTGAGAACCCTGGTGAGGCGCGCGCCGTGCACATATGCCTCCTCGGTGAATCCGCCCACCTTGCCGAAGACGTCGGAGAGACGTACCTCGGCCTTGTCCACCACGTAGGTGCCGGGGGCCAGCACTTCGCCCTCCACCGTGACGGTGGTCTGTGGCTTGAAGTACGGCAGTTTCTTTACGGACACAACGTCGTAGGGTTTGAGGCTCGTCGAGCGGAGTTCGGGATTGGTCTCGAGGTTGAACATCGTTACGGTTCCCCTCTGTCTGCCGCCGCGGCTTGCAATCTGCACGTTGGTAAGGTCCGCTCCGTTGGTGAAACCGCGGGCCTCCAGCAGCAGGTCCTCCAGTGTGATGCCCTCCCTGTAGGGATGAGTTCCGGGAGCCTGGACTTCGCCGTTTATTTCAACGGTGGCGTCCTGCAGGAGTTCGCGCTTGCTGTAGATGCGGATCTGGTCGCCGCGCTCCAGAAGGACGTTGTTGCTGCCGTCCAGCGCGCCGTTCACCTCGAAGGAGAGTATTCTGGGAATGCCCTGATGGTCCGTGCGGCTGATCTGGCCGCGCTCGGTGTGCGCGTCGTCACGCACGCCGCGGGCAAGCAGGATAGCGTCCGCTACCGTCATTCCCTCGCGGAAGGTGAACGTGCCGGGCTGCATCACGTGGCCGCTCACACGGATCCTGTATTCTTGTATGAATTCGTCCTGACGGAACAGAATCACCTGGTCCTCGCGCACGAGGTCTATCTTCTGTGCGCCGCTCAGGACTTTCTCCAGGTCGAAGGTGATGAACACGGGCAGGCGGTTCTCGTCCAGACGGTTGATCTGGCCGCGGCCGGTGTAGGCTCCTTCCTGAAGTCCTCCGGCAGCCTCCACGAGGGAGCGCACGTCGGTGATGCCTCCACCGATGGCATAATCGCCTTCATACATCACGGGGCCGCTGATGCTCACCCTGTTTGCGTACAAGTCCGGATTCTTGCGGACGCTGACCTTGTCGCCGTCCTCCAGGCTGAAGACAGCGAACAGGGCCTTTTTCACGTCGTAGGCTTCGCCGAGTGCGCTGTTCTTACGCTCTACGTGCACCTCGTCCTTCTGGGCGTCGGTGGCGAAGCCGCCGGCATAGCGGACGGCTTTGTCGATGTGCTCGCTGTCTTTCAGCTCGTAGCGCATGGGGCGTAACACTCCGCCGCTGATTTCGACGGTGACTCCGCGCTCGCCGACGGAGATTATGTCATTGTCCTGCAGACGCAGGTTCTGGTCGTATTTGCCTTCGAATATGAAATCGTACAAGTCGAACGAGCCCGCCTTCTTGCCGCCGCGATACAGGACGATGTTGCGCACCGTGCCGTTTTCTTTCACGCCGCCGGCCCTATAGATGGCGGAGGTTATCGAGGAAAGGGAAGGGATCGTGTATGCACCGGGGGTTCTGACTTCTCCCAGAAGGCTGATCACCACGCCCTTGATCTTGCCGACGGACATCTTGAGGAAGGTGTCGGCGCCCTCGTCGTTCTCCTTCAGTCCGGAGTAGATGCGGCTAAGCTGGGTCTTAAGCATTTTTTCTGCACTACCCACGTTCATTCCGGCAAGGTATACCGGGCCGAGTTCGAACACGGAGATGCTGCCGTCCTTGCCTATCGTTGCCGCGACGTGCGCGGTGGTGGCACCCCAGATGTCGATTATCACTTCATCGCCGGGGCCCAGCACGTAGCTCGCGGGCGCCGGGGCGTTGTAGCTGGGAATCACCGACAGGCCTTTCGAGGTGAAGAAATCGTGTCCGTAGATCTCGGCCGGAGCCTTTTTGGCCGGAACTTTCTCGTCCGGAGCTTCTTTCTCCTCCTGAGGCTTTTCGGCCCGGATTGCCACGTCGGCGGATTCGGCGGCAACTTTGTATACCGTAGTGGTGTCGCTCTCGTACGGGGCCGGCGCGGCCGTTGACGCGGCGGCTGCAGCCGCAGAGCCTCCTGCACCGACCTTGTGTTTCAGTACGGCGTCTATTTCAGATTCGCTGTAGCCGTAGGAGCGCGCCATCGACTTCGCTGCGGAGATTTCCCCGGCGCTCTGGGCAAACGCGGCGAGCGAAGATATCAGAATGGCTGCGGCTGTAGATATCAGGTGTCTGCGTGTCATATAGATGCAGTTCGTTTTACTGTTGGGCTAGAAAGGAAGGTCGTCGTCACCCTCTCCTGTGAAGGCGTCAGCTGCGGGTGATGCAGCGGGAGCGCTCTGGACGGCGGGAGCGGCGTTCTGAGGTGCGGCAGGAGCGGGTGCCTGGTAGGGGGCGCTGTATGCGCCTGCGGAAGCGCCGTAGCTGGCGTGGGCCTGGCTGGGTGCGCCGTAAGGGGAGCCTCCCTGCGCTGCAGCGGGAGCGGAGCCTTCGCTGCGGCGGCCCAGAAGCTGGATGTTGTCGGCCACCACCTCCGTGGTGTAGCGTTTCGCGCCGGAGTTGTCCGTCCACTCGCGGGTGCGGAGACGACCCTCCACGTAAATCTGCGTGCCCTTCTTCACATAGGACTCGATGGTGTCCGCAAGGCGCCTCCAGGCCACGATATTGTGCCATTCGGTGTTCTCGCGGTTTTCTCCGCTGCGGTCGGTGTAGCGTTCTGTGGTGGCCATACGAAGCGAGGCCACTTTCGCGTTGGAACTTTCAAGGTAACGTACTTCAGGGTCTGCGCCAACGTTGCCGATAAGCATTACTTTGTTCAATGATGCCATGATTGTCGTGTTTTTATTGTGTTTATATTCTTATCGCTTTTCTCATCGCCTCTTCGTCCGGCTCCTCGCCGGTGAAGACCTCGTATGAAATTATTGCCTGGTTCAGCAGCCAGTTGTAGCCGCTTATATAGTTGAATCTGTCGCCGAGGGCCTCCAGCGCCGGAGCACTGTAGCACGCCTCCAGCACGAATTTGTCCTTGTCCGCGGGGAGGGCGGCGAGGTCTTTCACGGCGTCGATGCCGACAGGTATGGCGTACACCACGAGGTCCGCCTTGGCGAATTCGCGCGCGAAGTCTTCCATCGGTGCCGTGCGGATTTCCTCGGGGTTGAGGTCGTCGAAATAGCCCGCCAAGTGCTTCTGCAGGGCGGCCGCCTTTTCGGCTGTGCGGTCCATAAGGACGGTGCAGCCGAAGCCGAGGCTGACGACGGCAGCGGCGGCGGCCCTTCCGGCGCCTCCGCATCCTGCCACGAGGGCTGTCTTGCCGCCAAGGTAGTCGGCGAAGGCGTCTTCGTCCTCCACGTCCACGTCCTTCATCGCATAGGCGCTCATAAGGCTGAGGGCCACGCCTTCCAGATCAGAGTTGTCCGCCTCTATGCGGGAGTCCGGCAGCTTGCGCAGCATGTTCGCGGCTCCGCACAGATCGGCTGCCTCGGTGCGCACGTCGGCCGCCGCGAGGGCGTCCCTCTTGAAGGGAGCCGTCACGTTCACCGCCTCGTAATTCTTCTTGAATTCCTTCATCAGCGGGGCGAAGGAATCCCCCTGAAGCAGTTCGAAGGCATATTTTCCTCCGTATGCCGCCTTGAAGAGGGCGGGGGACTGCGACGATGCGATGTCTTTTCCTATGAGCGCGAATTTTTTCATTTTATATTGTCTTGGGCCTCATCTGGGGGAAGAACAGCACGTCCTGGATTGTGGTCTGGCCGGTCATGAACATCGTCAGGCGGTCTATTCCCATTCCCAGTCCGGACGTGGGAGGCATTCCGAATTCCAGGGCGCGGACAAAGTCCATGTCGATGTACATCGCCTCGTCGTCACCCTTGCTCTTGAGGGCGGCCTGCTCCTCGAAACGCTCCAGCTGGTCGATGGGGTCGTTCAGCTCCGAATATGCGTTGGCAAGCTCCTTGCCGCAGACGAACAGTTCGAAACGCTCCGTCAGCGTGGGGTCTTCGCGGTGGCGCTTCGTAAGGGGGGACATCTCCACAGGATAGTCCGTGATGAAGGTGGGCTGGATGAGCTGCGGCTCGCAGAATTCGCCGAAGATGGCGTCTATCAGCTTGCCCTTGCCCATCGAGGGTTCGATTTCCACGTTGAGCTTTTTGCAGACATCGCGCAGCTGCTCCTCGTCCATACCCTTCACGTCCACTCCGGCGTATTCATTTATGGCGTCCAGAATCGGCAGGCGGCGGTAAACGCCTCCGAAGTCCACTTCGTGCTCGCCTATTGTGACCTTTGTGGTGCCGTTCACCTCCAGGGAAATCTTCGACAGCATCTTCTCCACGAAGTCCATCATCCAGATGTAGTCCTTGTATGCCACATATATCTCCATACAGGTGAATTCCGGGTTGTGGGTCTTGTCCATTCCCTCGTTGCGGAAGTCTTTTGCGAATTCGTAGACGCCGTTGTATCCGCCAACTATCAGCCTCTTCAGGTACAGTTCGTTGGCTATTCGCATGTAGAGGTCTATGTCCAGGGCGTTGTGGTGCGTGATGAAGGGGCGGGCGGTGGCGCCGCCGGGGATGCTCTGCAGTATGGGAGTCTCCACCTCCAGGCAGCCGGCCGCGTTGAAGTACTCTCTCATGGTGGCGATGATTCTGCTGCGTTTTACGAACACATCGCGCACGGAAGGGTTCACTATGAGGTCCACGTACCTCTGGCGGTATTTCAGTTCGGGGTCTGCGAAGGCATCGAACACCTTGCCGTCGGCCTCCTTCACGATGGGAAGGACACGCAGGGATTTGCTCAGGACAGAGAGCGTCTTGGCGTGCACGGACAGCTGGCCCGTCTTGGTGATGAAGGCGAAGCCCTTGATACCCACGATGTCTCCGATGTCCAGAAGTTTCTTGAATACGGTGTTGTACATCGTCTTGTCCTCGCCGGGGCATATTTCGTCGCGGTTGATGTACACCTGCATCCTGCCGGTGGAATCCTGCAGCTCGAAGAAGGAAGCCGCTCCCATTATGCGGCGGCTCATTATGCGGCCCGCTATGCAGACATCGTCCAGATTCTGTTTTTCGGGATCATATTCGGCCTTGATGCTTGCTGCGGTGGCGTTCACCGGGTACATCGCGGCAGGGTACGGATCTATTCCCAACTCTCTGAGGGCGGAAAGCGACTGCCTTCTGCCGATCTCCTGTTCGTTCAAATCTTGAATGCTCATCTTTGTCAAATCATAGTATATCTGGCAAATTTAATGAATAATTTTCATTTTGGAAAGAAAAATGACTACCTTTGTGGGGATATGGGCAAAGATATAATATGGCAGCTTAAGGACTGTGCAGACCCGCAGACGGTGGACACCCTGGCCACGGAACTCGGAGTGGACCGGGTGCTGGCGGAATTGCTGGTGCAGAGGGGCGTGACCACCTTTGCCGAGGCCCGCTCCTTCTTCCGTCCGGACCTTGCCGACCTGCACGACCCTTTCCTGATGAAGGACATGGACAAGGCGGTGGACAGGGTGACGAGGGCTGTCGACAGCGGCGAGAACATCCTTGTGTATGGCGACTATGACGTGGACGGCACGACAGCCGTGGCTCTGGTGTACTCCTTCCTGCGCAAATACACTTCCCATGTCGCCTATTATATTCCGGACCGTTACGACGAGGGCTACGGCGTGTCCTTCCAGGGCATAGACTGGGCCTTCCAGAAGGGCTACACGCTGATAATCACCCTGGACTGCGGCATCAAGGCCATAGAAAAAACGCGCTATGCCGCCACGAAGGGAATTGACATGATAATCTGCGACCATCATCTGCCGGAGGACGGACTTCCGCAGGCGGTGGCCGTGCTGGATCCCAAGCGTGAGGACGACAGCTATCCCTTCGACGACCTGAGCGGTTGCGGCGTGGGATTCAAGCTGGTGCAGGGATACGCACAGCGTCGCGGCATCCCCTTCGAGGAACTCGTCCCGCTGCTGGACCTTCTGGCCGTCAGCATAGCGGCGGATCTCGTGACGGTGGTGGGCGAGAACAGAATCCTTGCCTACTATGGCCTGAAGCAGCTGAACACCAACCCCCACAGGGGAATGCTCAGCATGATAAACCTCGCCGGGCTGGACCCCACGCACATAACTTTCGACGACATAGTGTTCAAGATAGGTCCGCGTCTGAATGCGGCAGGCCGTATGGAAAGCGGCAGCATCAGCGTGGAGCTGCTCACTG
>R03__coassemble_434_pt1 | contig 24613 bp, 18 predicted proteins | sample R03__metabat2_high_PE_058 | metagenome-assembled genome bin R03 | reverse complement strand
GATGGTGAAGAGCATGCTCATCGTGGGCTCGTCCACCTCTATGGGCGGCAGGGCCTCCGGATTCTCGAAGTCCGCCACGGTGTCGCCTATTTCGAAGCCGTCCAGGCCCACAACGGCGCAGATGTCGCCGCACTCGGCCTGCTCCACCTTGGTCTTTCCAAGGCCGTCGAAGGTCATCAGTTCCTTTACCTTCTGCTTCTGCACCACGTCGTAGCGCTTGCACAGGGATATCATCTGGCCGGCTTTCAAGGAGCCGCGGGTGATTTTGCCTATGGCGATACGGCCGACATAGGGGCTGTATTCCAGCGAGGAAATAAGCATCTGGGGCGTGCCCTCCTTCACTTCCGGGGCGGGAATCACCTCCAGGATGGTGTCCAGAAGGGCAGTGATGTCGGTAGTGGGCTTGCGCCAGTCGGTGCTCATCCAGCCCTGCTTGGCGCTGCCGAACACAGTGCGGAAATCCAGCTGGTCCTCCGTGGCGCCAAGGCTGAACATAAGGTCGAACACCTCTTCCTGTACCGCGTCGGGGCGGCAGTTCAGCTTGTCCACCTTGTTGATGACGACGATGGGTTTCTTGCCGAGGTCTATGGCCTTCTGCAGCACGAAACGTGTCTGGGGCATGCAGCCCTCGAAGGCATCCACCAGCAGCAGCACGCCGTCGCACATATTGAGAACCCTTTCCACCTCGCCGCCGAAATCACTGTGGCCAGGGGTGTCTATGATGTTGATTTTCACACCTTTGTACGGCACGGACACGTTCTTTGCCAGAATCGTGATGCCCCTTTCCCGCTCAAGGTCGTTGTTGTCCAGCACCAGAGTGCCCAGTTTCTCCTGGTTGCGAACCAGGGAAGCCTGGTAAATCATCTTGTCCACCAGAGTCGTCTTGCCGTGGTCCACGTGGGCGATTATGGCGATATTTCTTACTTCCTGCATAGAGTCCAAATTTTTTAGGGCGCAAATTTAGTAAAAATTAGCCTAAAAATGTTAATTTTGTGCGATTAATTGAATATTTACGACATGAAAGGCATTTATATATTCCTTGCAGAAGGGTACGAGCCGCTGGAGGCCCTCGCCCCGATGGACATTCTGCGCCGCGCAAAGCTGGACGTCAAATTCGTCTCGCTCTCCTCTTCCAAACTGGTTCCCTCCACGCAGGGCTACGCCATAGAGGCGGATCTATGCTGGCAGGAGTTTCTGAGCAGCGTGCAGACAGAAGGCACGGGCGCCTCGGACTGCATGATTTTCCCGGGCGGTCTGCCCGGAGCGCAGACTCTTGGAGAGAACGCTGTCCTTATGGATCTTCTTCGCGCCCACTGGGCCGACGGAGGCCTTGTGGGAGCCATCTGCGCCGCGCCGGCAAAAGTGGTCGCAGCCAACCTGAAAGGCTGCCTGGACGGCAAAAGAATGACGGTGTACGAAGGCTGGGAAAAAGATTTGGAAGCAGCCGGCGCCTCACCCACGGGCACAGGCGTCTGCCTGGACGGGCAACTGGTCACTGCCAAGGGTCCCGGACTTGCCGTCGATTTCGGCCTTGCCCTGCTGGCCCGCATCGTGGATCCGCGCATCTACGACGTGGTCAAGCACGCTATGATGCTGTAATTTTCATCAAAAATTTTGGTAATTACAAAAAAGTTCTTACCTTTGCAATCCTTTCTCCTGCGCGGGTGGCGAAATGGTAGACGCGCTAGTTTCAGGAGCTAGTGGGGTAAAACCTGTGTGAGTTCGAGTCTCATCTCGCGCACGACAATGTCCGGACGGATTTTTCCGTTCGGACATTTTTTGATGACCCTCCACTCGAACTCACACACCCCCGAGGGGTCGGCGGCCGGAGGCCGGACTCTATTTCGATTCTGCTTCCTCTATGCCGTTGAAGGAGTAGGGGGCGTATTTCCAACCCCTCGCCTCATACTGGGGCAGCAGGACAGTCTGCACCCTCTGCACGAAATTCTGATACTGAGTGCGTCCGTCAGCGTTCCAGGCCACCTCGGCGAGGGCTGCGATACGGGGCAGTTCACGGAAGATGACCCCGTCCCATTCCCGGATGAACTCGCACCACATATTGGCCTGAATGCCCTTTATGTGGGCCTTGGCGCCATCATCAAGATCTTCGTAAGGGTCGAAGGAGTAGGCCTTTTCCAGGGGCACGTAGCCACCGATGCTGTAGGGTTCGCCGTTGGTCTCGCGGCCCTTTGTCTGGTAGTAGTCGAAGTAGTAGAACTTGTTGGGGGTCATCACCACGTCGTTGCCCTGCAGGGCGGCCTTCTTGCCGCCGGCGGCGCCCCTCCAGCTCATTATTGTGGCGGTAGGGGTCACTCCTCCTTCCAGAATCTCGTCCCAGCCGATGATCTTGCGGCCCTTGTCGTTCAGATATTTCTCAATCCTTCGCACAAGGTAGCTCTGCAGCTCGGCCTCGTTTTTAAGGCCTTCAGCCTTGATGCGAGCCTGACAGGCGGGGCATTTCTGCCACCTTGTGCGGGGAGCCTCGTCGCCTCCGATATGGATATATTCCGAAGGGAAAATCTCGCACACCTCGTCCAGAATGTCCTGCAGGAAGACAAATGTCTCCTCCTTGCCGGCGCAGAAGATGTCCGGGAACACGCCCCAGTCACATTCCACTTCGTACGGGCCGCCGGTGCATCCCAGGGAAGGATAGGCGGCGAGGGCTGCCGTAGCGTGGCCGGGCATCTCGATTTCGGGAATCACGGTGATGAAGCGCTCGGCCGCATAGGCGACAATCTCCTTCATCTGCTCCTGCGTGTAGTAGCCTCCGTGGCGGATGCCGTCGTAGCCCTTGTTTGTTTTTTTGCGGTCCAGGGCAGTTTGCTTCCTGTAGGCTGCAACTTCCTGCAGCAGAGGATATTTCTTGCTCTCGAACCTCCAGCCCTGGTCTTCGGTGAGATGCCAGTGGAAGGTGTTCAGCTTGTGGAGGGCCATCATGTCGATAAATTCCTTCACCTTCTCCACCTCCCAGAACTGCCTGCAGCAGTCCAGATGGGCTCCACGGTAGGCGAACTGGGGCTTGTCCAGGATGAGCACCCGGGCGAAGTTGCCGTCTTCGCCCTGCTGCTTCAGCTGGTCCAGGGTGATGTGGGCGTAGAATGCTCCGGCAGCAGAGCCGGCGGTTATAGAGGTCCTGGCACCGCGGGTGTCAAGAATGTATTCCTCGGGGCCGAGGGTGGTGTCGATCGTCTCCTTTATCCCACAGACGCGGGAGCTGCCTTCGAACTGGCGGAGGCTGACGGGCTGGGGTACCACAGAAACGGTGGGGGCAATCTCCTTGGGTGTGCAGGAGAAGAAAATCAGCGAGCTTGCAAAAGCTGCAATAATGACGGAAGTTTTCATAAAGCTTTGTTCTTTAGATTTCATCTGGCATGGCGACGCTCCTTCCCGTGGATTTCCAGACGGGCATCGTGGCGTTCCAGGCGCGAAGCGAATCGCCCAGCTCGCGGGCCATCGCCTGCACACGCTCCGGATACCGGGCCGAGAGGTCGTTGCGCTCGGCAATGTCGGAGGCGAGATTATACAGCTCCACCTTCTTGTCGGCCATCCTGTAGACTATCTTCCAATCGCCGCGACGCAGCGAGCTGAGGTAGTCGATGTCCTTCTGCTGCTCCACCCTCCACTGATGAGGATAATGGAAAATCATAGGACGCAGAGGGTCGATGCCGGAGACGCTTTCGGGGATTTCCAGGCGGTTGGCCTCGATTTGCGTCAGCCCTCCGCAGCTGGCAGAGTGGCGTGCGACATACTGCGAGCCGTCGGTAAGGAGCTTCACTATGCTCTTGCCGTCCACCCTCTGAACGGTGCTGTAGTCCTTTACGCCGGCGAGCTCCAGAATTGTGGGGTAGAGATCCTCGCAGGTCACCGGGGTGTTCACCCTGGTGCCGGGGGCTGTGCGTCCGGGAATGTACCATATCATAGGTTCGCGGATGCCGCCTTCGTAGCAGGAGCCCTTGCCCTCGCGCAGGGGAAGATTCTGGGTGTGCACTCCCCCGCCCTTGGTGTTGTCCACGCTGTGGCCGCCGTTGTCGCCGTAGAATATTATTATGGTATTGTCCGCAATGCCCTTGCTCTCGACATAGTCCAGTACCTCGCCAAGGCTCTTGTCGGCGCCTTCCACCATCGAGGCGAAGCGCGCCTGGCCTTCATCAAGACCTCGGTCCAGATATTTCTGATAGAAGCGCATGTCCGCCTGCACAGGTGTGTGCGTGGCAAAATGGCAGAGGTTCAAAAAGAACGGTATGCCGTGCTCCACGGGCCAGTCCATAAGGCGCAGCGCCTCCTGCGTCACGGCCTGCGTAAGATGCGTGTCGGTGCCATAGTACTGCACCATGTTCTGCAGCGAGGCATAGCTCCACAGATCGTCCATATTGCCGTAATAATCAGCACTTTGATACGACTGCGGGTGTCCCACTGAAGTGCCGGCTATGTTCACCAGGAAGCCCATGTTGTAGGGGGTGGCTCCCGGGGTGCCGGCAACAGCCCAGTGCGCTTTGCCGACGTGGAGGGTGTAATAACCCGCATCCTGCAGCAGCTGCACCAGAGGCGTGGCCACGGCCGTGTTGTTGTAGCCTTCCACAGGGCTGAGGCCGTTCCAGTTCCACTCCCCGCGGCGCAGAGGGCTCTCGTCGTGGGCGAAAATCGTGGCTATCTTGCCTCCGCCGGCCCCGTCCGTGGGAATATCCTTGAGCGGTGCGGTGAAGCTGGTGATATGCGTGCGTGCGGCGTGCATTCCGCTCATTATGCTGGTGCGCGTGGGAGTGGACACGGGGCAGGCATAGGCGGAGGTCATCACCACGCCCATCCGGGCCAGCCTTTCCATATTTGGAGTGTCGAACATCGCGTTGCGCTCGTAGGCCTGTTCGCCGTAGGCTACGCTGCTGTCCATCCAGCCGAAGTCGTCCAGAAGGAAGAAGATGATATTGGGATGATCGGTGGTTTTCGGGCTTTCCTGAGTTGTGCAGGCGGAAAGCGCGGGCAGGGCCACCACTGCGGCCATCGCCCCGCGTGTTGTCATTTTTTGTCGGTTCATACCGACAAATATAATGAATTTTTACAACGAGCGGAACAGACAGCAGTAATAAAGTGCGAAGAGAAGAAGCATCACGCCTCCTTCCCAGCGGTCGATGCGGTTTTTGCTGCCGGTGTATGCCCATACGAGCAGAAGAAGGCAGCCAAGGACAAGGGCTGCGATGTCCACCAGGTTTATCCCCGCAAAGGAAAGAGGGGCGACGAGGGCGGAACTGCCCAGAATCAGCAGAATGTTGAAAACGTTGGAGCCCAGGATGTTGCCTAGGGCCAGCTGGTCCTTGTGCCTGGCGGCGGCGACGATGCACGTGGCAAACTCCGGCAGGGAGGTGCCTCCGGCAAGCAGCGTGATGGCGATGAACTTGTCGCTGACGCCCAGCGCCGCGGCTATGGCCACAGCCGAATCGACGAACATATTGCCTCCGAAAACAAGGCCCGCAAGGCCTCCCGCGGTAAGAAGAACAGCCGGCAGCAACTTCATCTGCTTCGTGTCGGATGCTGCTTCCTGCGCCCCGGAGTCATTCTTGAAGCAGCTGTACAGGTACAGCGCAAACACCAAAAGGAATATCACGCCTTCGATGCGGGACAGGCTGTCCACATCGCCAAGGCCCAGAACAGTGCTGTTCATTCCGCACAGGACCAGAAGGAGGGTGACGCCCAGGGTGATCGGAATGTCCCTCCTGCGGTTTTCGCGGGTCATCGAAACGGGGGCAAGCAGGGCTGTGAGGCCAAGTATGAGAAGGGTGTTGAAAATATTGGAACCGACGACGTTGCCAATGGAAATGTCAGCGTTCCCCTGAAGGGCTCCGGTGAGGCTGACAACAAGTTCCGGACAGGAAGTGCCGAATCCGACTATCGTCAGACCTATCACGAATTCGCTCACGCCGGCCTTCCTGGCTATGGCGGAGGCCCCGTCCACAAGGGCGTCGGCTCCGAACACTATCAATGCAAGACCTGCAAGCAGCAGCACAAAATCCATGGTCATTCACAATTTAGGGCGCAAAGATAAAGAAAAATCATCATAAAACATTACCTTTGCAAAGCTTGACTAAATTTTGAAAAGTATGATAAAAGCAGCTATCATAGGATACGGCAACATCGGCCGCTACGCCCTGGAGGCGCTGGAGGCGGCCCCGGATATGGAATGTGCGGGTATCGTGCGCCGCAAGGCTTCCAGGGAAGGGTTTCCGGAACTGGAAGGATACAAGGTGGTGGACGACATCGCGCAGCTTGGAAAGGTGGACGTGGCTATTCTCGCCGTGCCTTCGCGCAGTTCGCAGGAAACGGCCCTGAAGTACATCCCCCTTGGCATTCCCACGGTGGACAGTTTCGACATTCACAGCTCCATTCCGCAGCTTCGCGCCGCGCTGGACGGAATCTCCAAGGCAAACGGCACGGCCTGCATAATATCCGCCGGCTGGGATCCGGGCAGCGACTCCATCGTGCGCGCACTGCTGGAGGCCATAGCCCCCAAAGGCATCACCTACACCAACTTCGGTCCCGGACGCTCCATGGGACACTCCGTGGTGGCAAAATCCAAGAGCGGCGTTCGCGACGCGCTGAGCCTGACTATTCCCGTGGGAACGGGCCTGCACCGCAGGATGGTGTACGTGGAAATGGAAGAAGGGGCTGATTTCGCAAAGGCCGAGGCTGAAATTCTGGCCGATCCCTACTTCAGTTCGGACGAAACTCATGTATTGAAAGTGGACTGCGTGGCGAAGCTCAACGACGTGGGCCACGGCGTGAACCTTGTGCGCAAAGGCGTGTCCGGCAAGACCCACAACCAGAACTTCGAGTTCAACATGAAAATAAACAACCCGGCGCTGACAGCACAGATTCTGGTGTGCGCCGCCCGTGCTGTTTTGCGACAGAGCCCGGGATGCTATACAATGATTGAAATCCCCGTGGTGGACTTCCTTCCCGGAGATCGGGAGGAATGGATAGGCAAGCTGGTCTAGAAGTTCCAGCCCAATCCCACTGAAAGAGTTCCCGAAAAAGTGCTTCCGGACAGGGGCAGCGCATATGCGGCGTCCAGACGGAAGCCTTTTATGCGTGTGCCGAGGCCTACGGAAGCATAGGAGGGAATTACTGTGGCACCGCCGTAGCGGTAACCCGCGCGCACGATTATGTAGTCCGCATAACTGTATGAGGCTCCACCCGCAAAGGCAAAGCCGCTCTCGAAGTAATAATCCGCGTCCGCATTCACTTCCAGACGGCTTCTGCTGCCGTCGGGATTCAGTGCAAAGCCCAGGCCCAGGCGGAGACTGGAAGGCAGGGAATACGTCCCTCCGTCGGTCCCGGCCACGCTTGTGCCCAGGTTCATCGCACCGAGGGCCGCACGGAAGGAGCCGACACGGCAGGCCGCGTAGATGTCGCCGCAGAAAGCCTTGCAGGAGGAGCCTTGAGCAATCTTCTGCGAGGCAAGCCGCGCATTGACGCCCGCCGACAGGAATTCAGCGATTTTGAAAGACAGACCAACCCCTCCGAAAAGTTCATTCGGGGTGAAAGTTCCGCACAGGCAGCCCGCCTCGTCATACAGGTCGTAAGGCTTGCACATGCCATACGTTGCGCCGACATAGAGGCCCACCACGGAAGACAGGTGTGCTCCGCCGCTAAAGGATACATATTCTGTTCCGGAAGGCTTTGCGACCATATACGAAGCCAATACAGAACCTTTCTCCTTGCTGAAAGCTGCCCCGGCGCTACAGCCTAAGGCGGTACAGGCCGCTCCGCAGTCCGACACGAAGCCTGCTCCGGCCATACCCCCGAGGGCGGGATCGGTGACCATGCGGGTGAATGGAAGCGCCTCGCCACCCCGGGCGGAAGAGACTGCGGGTGAAAGAAACAGAAGAGCAAGGCCCAGTATAACTGATATCCTATTCATACCGTCACTTCTTTACTATGGTCATACTGCTTGTGACGCCCGAGCGGGTTATTTCCAGCATATAAATGCCCGGGGCATACGGGGCGAACGACAGTTCTCCGGGCTTGAATGCGCTGCAATTCACTTTATCTTCCAGCACCAGGACTCCCGTGGAGGAAACGAGGCGGACACCTACGGATTCCTCCGTTTCGCCGGTGCGTATCTTCAGACAGTCCACCACGGGGTTGGGGTACACCTCGAAAGAATTCTTGTCCGTGCGGCTGAGAACCTTGAAGGAAGTCGTGGCCTTGAGACCCATATGGTCCGAAGCCGAAAGCAAAATCGTGGCAAGATCCTGCGAAATGCCATTCAGCTCCACCGTGGTGCCGGACAGTTTTGCCGAAACCGCGGACGATGAGGAAGAGACAGTATATTTCAGTTCTTCGCCGTCAGGGTCGCTGAACATGCCGGAAAGTTCCACCCTGAAGCTGTCCCCCACTTGTATCAGCGTGTCGGAAGGAGAAAAGTTGGAGACAGGGGCGTTGTTCGGGAGCACTTTGTATGAGAACTGCGCTGTGGCTACGGCGCCTCCGGGATCCTTGGCCGTAATGGTGAAAGGATGTTCCCGGCTGTCGGTGACAAGTTCGCACAGCAGCGTGAAATTCCACATGTCTGCTCCGGCGGAAGAGAGTTTCGCGCTGCCGTCAGTGGAGTAGGTCACGTCCAGGGCATCACCGTCCGGATCGTAGATATGGAAAGGAATGCTGACGCTCTCGTGATGGCGGAACACGAAATCGGAAGTGTAGTCCGTCTCGATGAGAGGGTCTTTATTGTCTTCCTTTTTCAGCAGCCGGAAAGACCCCCAGGCATCCAGATACGGGCCGCAGCTGCGGGAGTTGTACTTGATATAGGACGAGCGGGCGCCGCCCACGAGGACAGATTGCAGCCTGTCGGCGGTGAAACCCGTTCCGCCGGCATATGACAGCAGCAGGGCCGCAACGCCGCTGACGTGCGGGCAGGCCATCGAAGTGCCGGAATAGCTGTCGAATTTACTGCCGCTGACGGTGCTGCAAATGTTTTGGCCGGGAGCGCAGATGTCCACCCAGTCCCCATAATTGGAAAAGTCACACAAGCTGCCGTCGCTGCCGACAGCCCCCACTGCCACGATGGGAGCATAGTTGGCGGGAGCGCCGTTGCTGATGCCGTCGTTTCCGGCGGCGAATATCACCACTCCGCCCTTCATCGGAGAAGAGGAGAGCTGCTCACCGTTGTTGTCGCAGCCTGCGTACTTGATGAAATAATCCACAGCAGCTTTGTCGGATTTGTCGATTGTGGCCTCCAGAGCGTTGGTAAGTTCGCTGCCGGACAGGTTGCCGTCACCATTGGCGTCGAAGCTGTAGCCCCAGCTGTTCTGGGATATCACTGCGCCGTGGTCGGCCCCCCATTTTATCGCGCTGGCAGAGCTTCCGGTGCCGTTTTCGCCAAGGAAAATCTGGGCGCTTATCAGCGTGACACCGCGGGAGTTTTCAGCATAGTCGCCGCCGGCGATGCCGGCTACGCCCACAGAGTTGTTGGTCACTCCGGCAATAGTTCCGGCCACGTGGCAACCGTGGTCACCGCCGAGGATCGTGGAGCTCTTCTTCACGAAGTTGTAGTTGTCGGAGCCCAGGTTCCACTGCAGGTCCGGATGGTCCTGCTGGATGCCCTCGTCCACGACGCAGACTACGACGTTGGGATTGCCCTTGGTGTAGGGCCACAGCTTCTCCACGTTGATGTTGTAGTTGGCGCTGACGGCGCTGTTAAGGCCCCACAGTCTGCTCCATAGAGGATCGTTCGGGCTGGCGGCGAGGCATCTTTTGCGGCGATGTCCCTCGAAAGATTCCACGCCATCGATGCCCTCGAAGCCGGCGCGGGCCTTGGTGACGGGCACTTCGGCGTCGAAAGTCACCTTGTAGAACCTGTGAAGGCCCTCCCTGCGGGTGCGCTCCTCCCACTGCCCGGCTTCGGGAAAAAGCCTCTCCATGGAGGAAATCCCAAGAGCGGACTGCAAGGCGGCAAGGCCGGGGGAAGCCTTTGTGGGCTCCAATCCCTCCAGCGCCTCTATCCGGAGTGTCATCTCCTCGGTGAACTGCACTATGGCCTCGCCCGGGATGAACATCGCCTGTTCCATCTGCTGCTCTGTGATATTCTCCTGTTGCTGCTCAATGGTGGAATCGCCGCCGTAGCGCCCATCTCCTGCTGACAGCTCCGTCTTGGAACAGGAGACCGCCGCAGCGAGGGAACACGCCGCCGCGACCACTATTATAAGAAGATGTCTTCTGACGCACATTGGTTTGTTACAATTCTTTTACAAAGCCACGCCCACAAATAACTTGCAAAATTAGCAAAAACCTCGGACTTTTTAACTAAATTTGCGTGATGAAAATTCTCATTCCCATGAAACATATCTGCGCTGCAAACCTTATCGCCGTCCTTCTGCTGGCGGCAGCCTCCTCCTGCAACAACAATCCCGGCTGCGCCCCAGCCGCAAACGGACCGGCAGAGGTCAAAGACCCTCTGGAAGTCGTCCGGGCAGACAGGCTCCGCGCCTGCGGACACGAAGGTCGCTACCGCTTCGAGGACTGCGGAAAGATGACTCCTGCCCCCAAAGGCTACAAAGCCTTCTACATCAGCCACTACGGCAGACACGGCTCACGCTATGCGTGGAACCCCCTGACATACACTTTCGTGTCCGAGGCTTTGGACAAGGCCTTCGAGAAGGGCGTCCTGACGCAGCGCGGACGGCAGCTGTACGACCAGTACAAGGATTTCGCAGCCGTTCCCACCATCGACTACGGCCAGCTGACGACCCTCGGATGGCAGCAGCACGAAGGCATCGCGCGCCAGATGTACGAGCGCTTCCCGGAAGTTTTCAAAGGCAAGGGGCAGGTGCTGGCGCGTTCATCCACGTCGCAGAGGGTGATTCTCAGCATGGCGTCCTTCTGCGTCAGTCTGCAGAAATGCAATCCGGAGCTGGACATCGACTGCCGCTCGCTGGCGACGGACCTGGATGTGACGAAGGGCATTTCGTCCAAAGCGCTGTCGAAGTGGACCGCACGCGAAAAAGGGCTTCTCGAGAGCCTTGAAAGCGTGGACGAGGTGAATGCCAGGCTGATTCCCACAGACGAGATTCTCTCGGCGCTTTTCACCGACACGTCTTTCTTCGGGAGCAAGAAGAATCGAGACCAGTTCGCCTACCGCCTTTATGAAATATGGTGCGGCTACCACAACTACACGGACTCCGACTTCCTGGAAGGAATTTTCACAGCCGACCAGATTGCAGCGCTGTGGGAGGCCCACAACTACAACGACTGGGTGGCCCCCGTCATCGAGTTCGGCTGCGACGTCGAACCACTCGCCTACGACATCGAGCTGCGTGCCGACGAGGCCATCGCGGGACGCTGCGCTTGCTGCAGCGCTGCGGGCGGATGCGGCGAGGGTGCCGGCTGCGGAGGAAAGGCCCCGGCGGCGGACCTGCGCTTCGGCCACGATTTCGTGGTGGCACAGGTTGCGCGCTACCTCAACCTCAATGGCTGCTACTTCGCTCCCGCCTGCGCCGACGAGGTCAAATACGGTTTCCAGGACTATAATATCCCCATGGGCAGCAACCTGCAGCTGATATTCTACCGCGGCAAGGGCGGCGAGGCAGACGTTATCTTCAAGGTCCTGCTGAACGGCACAGAAGCCACGCTTCCGCAGCTGGAGGCCGTCGGCGGCATCTACTACAAGTGGTCTGACTACAAGGCCTGGGCCGCCTCCAGGCGTGCCGGAAAGTAGGGCCGGAGTCAAGTTCGGTCTTGTTGCCCTGGCCCACAAAAAAAAGAGACCGACCCTTTTTGGGCCGGCCTCGTGAATCGTTCGGATAAATAATACTGTGCCTTGCCTTCAAGCAAGGTTGATGGAGGTCATCGGTTCTTCGGCAGGCAGGGCCTCGGCCTCGCTCACGATTATTTCGCACGATGTGCGTTCCACGCCGTCCGAGCCGGTGTATTTGTTGGAGCGCATCCTGCCGCTCACGTGGATGGGCATTCCCACCTTGATAAAGGCCAGGTCCGGGTATTTGCGCCCGCTCCACAGACTGCAGTTGTGCCAGGTCGTCTCTTCCACCACTCCGCTCTCGGCATTGCGCGTGATAACGTTGGTAGCTACGGAGAAATGACACACGGTTCTTTCTCCCACTTTCGCAGTGCGCACCGTTCCGATGCGTCCCGCAATTTCAGCTTTGTTCATTTGTTCCATAAAACTTGATTTTAATTGGTTTCTGCAAAGATAAAATACGTGTTTGCGCATTTCAAAGGCCTGTAGCCAGGTTTTTCGAAATGCGTAGTTTTATTTCAGAATCCGTCATTTTTTTGCAAAAGGGCGAAGTTTTTTGCCTTTTTGCCTCATTTGATGAAAATGAAAAATCTGCTGACGGATTTCGAAAAATCAGCATCAGGGACTTGACAGAACGAGCGGAGGCCCCGACATTTGCCCCTGCATAAGAACGATTACGTGATGAAGAACAAAGACCTCCAGTCCCAATGTCTGCAATGCGGCAGCGAAATAACCTACGGCCGTCCGGACAAAAAATTCTGCTGCCCCCAGTGCAAGAACATTTACAACAACAAGAACAGCAAGTACAGAACCGTCTACAGGCACAAGGTGGACCGGGCCCTGTCCAGAAACTACGAGATTTTGTGCAACCTGGAACAGATGGGAATGGCGCGCCTGCCGCTCTCAGACGCAGTGGCAATGGGATTCTCGCCATCTTCCGTCACTTCCTACGTCAGGTTTTCCCCCCAGTGCGCGGAACTGCGCTGCTACGACATCGCTTTCAGAATTTCCGACGCAAACATTTTCAACATTCACAGATTATCGCTAAATTTGAGCCCTCTAACGAGTGAGAAATGAAAAAAATCGTCATCGCATCAATTCTGGGGCTGACAGCGGCCCTCGCAGTTTCTTGTAAAATGGAAAATCCCTTTCTCAGTGAATCACCCCTTCCGTACGGGGCGCCGCAGTTTGACAAGATCAAGCTGGAACATTACCTGCCCGCTTTCGAGGCCGGCATAGCCGAAGGCAACGCCAACATAGAGAAGATTGTAGCGGACACTTCCGCCCCTACCTTTCTCAACACCATTGTTCCGATGCAGTTCGCAAACCCCATTCTGGACAAGGTTTCCTCCATATTCTATAATATATTGGAGGCCGACACCTGCCCCGAGATGCAGGAGATAGCCGAAAAAGTGTCGCCTATGCTGACGCAGTACAGTCTTGGAATCAGCATGAACAAGGACCTGCTGCGCAAGGTGAAAGCCGTGTACGACAAACGCGTCGAAGAGAAGCTGTCCGGCAGCGAACTGCGTCTGCTGGAAGACTGCTACAAGGGCTTCGTGCGCAGCGGCGCCCTGCTGGACGAAAAAGACCAGAAGAGCTATGCCGCCCTTTCGGAAAAAGGCAGCCTGCTGAGCCTGGAGTTCGGCAAGAGGCTTCTTGCCGCCACCAACGCATACAGCCTGAACGTGACGGACTCGGCGAGTCTTGCCGGCATGCCTGCCTATATATTGAACGAAGGTCGCGAGACTGCCGCCGCAAAAGGGCAGGAAGGATGGACCTTCACCCTGCAGGCCCCCTCGTACGGCCCCTTCATGCGCTACTGCCCGGACCGGGAGCTGCGCCGGCAGATGTATATGGCATACAACACTAGGGCTGGCTCCGGAGAAAACGACAACTCGCAGATTGTAAGGGACATAGCAGAAAACCGCATAGAGATTGCGAACATTCTGGGCTATGAAACGTACGCGGACTACGTCCTGGAAGAGAGGATGGCCAAGGACCGCGGCACGGTGGAAAATTTCCTCGGCGGTCTTATGAAAGAGTCGCTTCCCTTTGCCGAGAGGGACGTGAAGATGGTGGAAAAGTTCGCAAGGGCCAACGGTTTTGACGGCGAGACCTTCGAAGCCTGGGACTTCTCCTTCTGGAGCGAAAGGTGCAAGGAAGAGAGCTACAGCATCAATGAGGAGCAGCTGAAGCCGTATTTCGAACTGCAAAGCTGCATCGACGCAGTCTTCGGTCTGGCCACGCGCCTGTACGACCTGCATTTCGAGCCCATCGACCTTCCCGTCTATCACAAGGACGTGTTGGTGTATGACGTGAAGGACGGAAGCGGCCGCCATATGGCGCTGTTCTATGCCGACTTCTTCCCGCGCGAGAGCAAGAGGGGCGGAGCCTGGATGACCACCTTCCGCGAGCAATGCATAAAGAACGGTGTGGAGCAGCGTCCCTTCGTCAGCATCGTGGCCAACTTCACCAAGCCCGTCGCCGGCGAGCCTGCGCTGATAACCCACGACGAGTTCGTCACCTTCCTGCACGAGTTCGGCCACTCCCTGCACGGCATTCTGGCCGAAGGCGAATACCCTTCGCAGACCGGCACGAGCGTGGCGCGCGACTTCGTGGAACTGCCCTCGCAGATAAACGAGAACTGGGCCTACGAGACCGAGTACCTGAATTCCTTCGCGAGGCACTACAAGACCGGCGAAACCATTCCGGCCGACCTGGTGCAGAAGATTATCGACGCCCAGAACTACCTCAGCGGCTACTATCAGGTGCGCCAGCTGAACTTCGGCATCATCGACATGGCCTGGCACAGCCTGAAGGCCCTCCCCAAGGAGGACGCAAGGGCTTTCGAAAAGAAGGTCCTCGCCCCGTACGAGCTGTTCCGTCCTATAGAGCAGACCTGCTTCTGCCCCACCTTCAGCCATATCTTCAGCGGCGGGTATGCCGCCGGCTACTACTCCTACAAATGGGCTGAGGTGCTGGAGGCCGACGCCTTCGACCTGTTCAAGCAGAACGGCATCTTCGACAAGGCCACGGCCGACAGCTTCCGCGAGAACATCCTCAGCAAGGGTGACACGCAGGATCCAGCCGAACTGTTCCGCGCCTTCCGCGGCCGCGACCCGGAGCCCAGGGCCCTGATGCGCAAGCTCGGTCTTGTGACAAAATAGCTACGACGGAATCTACAAGACAGACATCGTGGTCACAGGCGACTAGTCCTGCAACAGACGGCCGTATTTGGCCCCCATCCGGGCGCGCACCATATCGGCCGTAATTGTGATTGTGGAAGGCTCCTGCAATGCGGGGGCCTCATACATTGTGTCGGCCATCACAACCTCCATTATGGAACGCAGTCCACGGGCGCCGGTGCCAAGAAGAGAGGCATAGGTCGCTACGGCGCGCAGGGCTTCCTTTTCGAATTTCAGCTTCATCCCATCCATCTCCAGCAGTCTGCTGTACTGGCGCACGAGGCTGTTGCGCGGCTTGGAAAGAATTGCCACAAGGTCTTCTTCCGTCAGTGCCTCCACATTGGTTATCACGGGGAAACGGCCCACGAATTCGGGAATCAGGCCGAACTCGCGAAGGTCGTGAGGGGTGGCGTAGCTCAAGGTGGAGCCCGGCAGGCGTCCCTCGTCCTGTCCGTCCTCTGCATAGCCGATGCGACCCTTGTAGCCCAGACGTTTCTCGATTATCTCCTCCAGACCCACAAACGCGCCCGTTGCAATGAACAGGATGTTGGTGGTGTCCACATAGATAAGGGGCTGCTCCGGATGCTTGCGGCCGCCCATCGGGGGCACGCCCACCGTGTCGCCCTCCACAATCTTGAGCAGCGACTGCTGCACTCCCACGCCGCCCACGTCCCTTGTGATGGACGCTCCGGCTTCCTGCTTGGACAGTTTGTCGCACTCGTCCAGCACCACGATGCCGCACTGTGCGGCCTCAACGTCGTAGTCGCAGTCGCGCAGCAATCCCACGAGGCATTCCTCCACGTCGCTGCCCACGTAGCCGCTCTCCGTTATCTTGGTGCAGTCCTGGATATAGCAGGGCACCTGCAGCAGGCGGGCAATCGTCTTTATCATATAGGTTTTGCCGCAACCGGTCTGGCCCAGCATCACGATGTTGGACTTGTCCAGGATGTCACCGCGTCCGGGGGCGTTGTGCAGAATACGTTTGTAGTGGTTGTACACGGCCACTGAAAGGGTTTTCTTTGCGGCGTCCTGGCCGATTATATATTTGTCGAGGTCTGCCTTGATCTGGTCCGGACGGGGCAGATGCATCTGAGGAGCTTGTTTCGCAGCGCTTTGTTGTGCCATAACATAAGAATTAAAGGGACAAAAACAGGCCGACTGCAACGGCCGGCCTGAATTTTTGCGGAGAGATGGGGATTCGAACCCCAGATACCCTTTAGGGGTATACACGCTTTCCAGGCGTGCCTCTTAAGCCACTCGAGCATCTCTCCAATGGGACTGCAAAGGTAGAAAAAATATTTGCAGTCTCAAAAATTATTTTGCAGAAAACTTATAAATTGTCTTCTGACCATAGGTTTCACCGGGGCGAAGCACTATTGAAGGGAAGATAGAATGGTTGGGAGAGTCGGGATACATCTGGGTTTCCAGGGCCAGAGCCTCGCGGTATCCTATGTTATTCGCAGCGTCCGGACGCGCTCCGCAGATTTCGCCTCCCAGCTTGCCGGGATACGAGCCGTCGAAGAAGTTGCCGCTGTAGAACTGCAGGCCCGCCTGATCCGAATAGATGCTGATGCTGCGGCCGGTGGTCTCCTCCGAAAGCGTTGCCACAAGAGGCAGATGGCAGTACCCCTGCTCGGTCTGGAACTGGCCGGAGGTCTCCTCGTAATATAGTTTGGGGGAGCGCAGACACCAGTTGTGGTCGTATCCGCCGCCGCGGCGCAGCTGCTCATTGTCCTCGGCTATTCTCTCCCCTATCCTGCGCGGCTCGCGGAAATCGAAGGGCGTGCCCTCCACGTTCATAAACTCTCCGGTGGGTATCAGATGAGAGTCCACAGGGGTTATCGCATCAGCGTTTATCTGCAGGAAATGGTCCAGAATCGTGCCGCCGGATTTGCCCTTGAGGTTGAAGAAGGCGTGGTTGGAAAGGTTCACCACCGTGGGGGCGTCGGTCTCGGCATAGTAGGACATCTCCAGGGCGTCGTCCGGCAGAAGGGTGTACGCCATCCTTATCTGCAGGTTGCCGGGGAAGCCGTCCTGGCCGTCGGGCAGCTTGCAACCCAGCAGGATGCTGCTGTCCGTGCGCTCCAAAACGTTCCACACCATCATGTCCACACCCTTCAGACCGCCGTGCAGGGTGTTCGCCCCGTCGTTGGCGCTGAGCCTGAAGCGCTTGCCGTCCAGTGTGAAGCGGGCGCCGCCTATGCGGTTGGCCACCCTTCCCACAATGGCTCCGAAGAAGCGCTCGCCGCTGTTGTTCACATAGCGGTCCAGTCGGTCGTAGCCCACCACGATGTCATCCCTGACGCCGTTCCTGTCGGGGGTGTAGAGGGAAATCACGCGGGCGCCGAAAGGAGTCACCTGCATCGTCAGCGAGCCGTTTTCTATCGTGAACAGGTCCGCCTTCCTGCCGTCCACCTTGCCTGCCTTGTCGTATCCCGGCGCGAAATCCACGGCCGAAACGGGACGGATGTCGCCGGTGCAGGGAGCATCGATTACGGCACGATTGCCCTCGCGCACACGCTCCTTATTCATTTTCAGCACCTCGCGGTCGTAGGTGTAGAAGCCGTTCACCTCTATCTCCACGTCGGTGGTCTGGGTGTAAACCGCAGCGGCGCAGCCTTCGTATTTCTTCAGCCTTTCAAGATCGGACAGATAGCTGGTGTAGCGGTCCGTCACCTCCTCCGTGGAGGAAAACTGCACATAGCCCCAGTTCTTGTTTTCCTGCCACAGATGGCCGGACACGGGATAGCCTATGCCGCCGTATTCTCCCAGCACGTTCACCTTTGTGGAGTCCAGAATCCTCATTCTGGGGGCGGAATAGTGGTGCGAATCCACGATGTCGCCGGCGCCCTTTATCCAGTTGCCGCCGGAAGAGGCGTTCACCAGCCTCGTAGGGTCCTGCGCAGTGGTGAAATCCACCACGGCCTGCGTGTCAAACTGGCCCCAGGCCTCGTTGAAGGGCACCCACACGCCTATGCAGGGGAATTTTTTGAGCTGGGCGACAACCTCGCCCCACTCCTTATAATAATTGTCCTTCTCTTCGGGAGTTATGTCCTCGTCGCGGCCTGCGCCCCAGCGGTCTATTCCCTGGCCCCAGACGTCGCGCTGCGAATAATTCTCTATGCAGGGCATATCCTGCCACACTATCATCCCAAGGCGGTCACAGTGGTAGTACCAGCGGGCCGGCTCCACCTTGATATGCTTGCGTATCATATTCATTCCCAAGTCTTTGGTAGCCTGCACGTCGAAGGCAAGAGCCTCGTCAGTAGGGGCTGTATAAAGACCGTCGGGCCACCATCCCTGATCCAGGGGGCCGAATTGGAAAAGAATGTCGCCGTTCATCGAGAGCCTGGGCGTGCCGTTTTCGTCGGGGCAGGTGCCGATGCTGCGCATCGCAGTATATCCCTGCACGCGGTCCACCACCTTGCCGTCCCGCAGCAGGCTGATGCGAAGGCCGTACAGATAGGGGCTGTCCGGAGTCCACAGGCGCGGGCGGCGCAGTTTCACCACCGCATCCTCACCCACACCCACTCGGGCGTGTCCCTTTCTGAACAGCGCCCAGCCCGGTTTTTCGGGATTGTAGCCAATCTTCGGGCGCAGCACGTCCACCTTCACCTCGTCGCCCGGGGCGGCATCCACGCAGTCCACGCTCACCGTCAAGGTACCGTTGGCGATGTCGCTGACCACATTGTAATCCTTGATGTAGGCCTTTGCGGACACCGCTTCCAGCCACACCGTCTGCCATATTCCGGAAACGGGCGTGTACCATATTCCGGAAGGGTGCAGATGCTGCTTGCCCCTGGGGATGCGGCGCGTGTCGGAAGGGTCCGTCACCTTCAGTTTCAATTCCGCCTGCGCTCCCGCGCGCAGATACTGTGTGACGTCGAAATCAAAGGCTGTATATCCGCCCTTGTGACTCCCCACGGGAGTGCCGTCGATGAACACCGTGCACTCGTAGTCCACCGCATCGAAGTGCAGCAGCACGCGGCTGCCGTCCCAGGACGCGGGAATGCTGAAGCAGCGCCTGTACCACAGCGCCTGGTCCGGCTGCAGGCTGCCGCCCACACCTCCCAGCGCGCTCTCCAGGCAGAAAGGCACCAGAATGTTTCCCTGCGCCGAAGGCATCTGCGGCTCGGCACCGTCGCACACCGCGTACTCCCACAGGCCGTTGAGATTCTTCCACTCCCGACGCACCATCTGTATCCTGGGATACTCCTGATGGGAGGTGGCCGGGCCAACCTCTGCGGCCCAGCGGGTCATTATCCTGTCCCCGGCGGGGACATAGGAAGCCTCGTCGGCAAGGCATACGGACAGCGGCAGGGCAAGCAGCGCGGCCGCAAGAGAGAGTCTTTTCATATGGCTTTACAATACATAAGTTTTCACGTCTTCGGCCGTTATGCAGCCGCTGCACAGGATAAGGAGCCTTTCCACCACATTGCGCAGCTCGCGTATGTTGCCGCCCCAGTGCTTGGAGACAAGAAGATCCATCGCGGCCTTGTCCACGGGCAGGGGTTGCAGGCCGCCTTCGGAAGAAATCACCTTCATGAAGTGGTCCACCAGCAGGGGGATGTCCTCCCGTCTATCGTCCAGGGCCGGCATATTTATAACTATCACGCTGATGCGGTGGTAGAGGTCCTCACGGAAACGCCCTGCGGCTATCTCCTCGGGCAGGTTCTTGTTGGTGGCGGCCACCACCCTCACGTCCACGGTGATGTCCTTGTCGGAACCCACACGTGAGAGTTTCTTTTCCTGCAGCACCCGCAGCACCTTTGCCTGCGCAGCGAGGGACATGTCCCCTATCTCGTCCAGGAAAAGCGTGCCGCCGTCGGCCTGCTCGAATTTGCCCTTGTGCTGCTTGACAGCGGAGGTGAAGGAACCTTTTTCGTGGCCGAAGAGCTCGCTCTCTATGAGTTCGGAGGGAATCGCGGCGCAGTTCACCTCCACATAAGGCATAAGGCTGCGGGGGCTCTGCTGGTGCAGCGAACGGGCCACCAGCTCCTTGCCGGTGCCGTTGGCGCCCATTATCATCACGCGGGCATCCGTGGGGGCCACCTTGTCTATCATTTCGCGCACCTTGCGCAGGGCAGCGCTTTCGCCCACCATCTGCGCGCCGTACACCTTCTTCTTGAGGATGGCCGTCTGGGTGATGAGGGAGGTACGCTCCGAGGCGTTCTTGATGGTGATAAGAAGGCGGTTCAAATCCAGTGGCTTCTGGATGAAGTCGAAGGCGCCATTCTTTATGCAGTCCACGGCAGTCTTTATGTCGGCGTGGCCTGAAATCATCACTATGGCACTGTCCAGGCCCATTTCCTTGAACTTTGAGAGCAATTCCACGCCGTCCATCCCCGGCATCTTGATATCGCAGAAAATGACGTCGTAGTGCTGCTTGTCCACAATTTCAAGGGCCTGGGGACCGCTCTCGGCAGTGTCCACGCTGTAGCCTTCGTCGCGAAGGATTTCTCCCATCGAATTGCGGATGGAGCGCTCGTCGTCTATTATAAGGATGTTCATAAAAGGATATTTTTTCAAATATACGATATTTTTTCTAATTTTGCGAAGACTCTAGACCCGACATGTCCAAGCCCGACATCATAATAGCAGTGGACGGATACTCCTCCACAGGAAAAAGTTCTTTCGCCAGGAAAGTGGCCGCCCGCTACGGGCTGCTGTACCTGGATTCTGGCGCCCTGTACCGCGCCGTCACGCTGATAGCGATGGAACACGGCCTTATTTGCGGCGGCGTGCCCGATTTCGACTCCCTGCTGCCCATTCTGGAGAAGACGCCCCTTCATTTCGGCCTTGCCGAGGACGGCTCCTGCCACAGCTTCATAGGGGAGCGCGACGTGGAAAAAGATATCCGCACCATGGCCGTGTCGCAGAATGTCAGTCCCGTGTCAGCGGACGCGCGCATACGCGCCTTTGTGGACGGCATCCTGCACAAAAGCGCCGCCAACAGGGGCGTGATAATGGACGGACGCGACATCGGCAGCACTGTATTCCCGGACGCGGAGCTGAAGATTTTCATGACGGCGGACCCCGCCGTAAGGGCGCTCAGGCGCCTGGACGAGCTGGCATCAAAAGGTGAAGAGTGCACCATGGAAGATGTGCTGGAGAACATCCGCCAGCGGGACTGGACGGACTCGCACCGCAGCGTGTCGCCCCTCACCCGTGCCCCGGACGCCATCGTGCTGGACAACACAAATATGACCTTCGAAGACGAGCTGGAGTGGATAGGACGGCTGCTGGAGGAGAAATTTTCCATAAAAGCATTGCAGAAATGAGAGTAGAGACAGACCGCCATTCCGGATTCTGCGGAGGCGTGATACGCGCCATCAACCGCGCCGAGAGCTTCCTGCGGGAGCACAGCGGCAGCAATCTTTATTCCCTGGGATCCATAGTCCACAACGACGCCGAGCTGGAAAGGCTGCGCTCCCTGGGGCTTGTGGCAATCGACTACGACGACCTCAGCCAGGCGCAGGACGCCGGCGGACACACCCTGCTGATACGCGCCCACGGAGAGCCTCCGGCAACATACCTGAAGGCCCGCGCACTGGGATTCGAGATTGTGGACTGCACCTGCCCCGTGGTGCTGGACCTGCAAAAGAGCATACGCGAAGCCTACGTGCGACTGTGCTCCGAGCCGGGCGGCGGCACGATAGTGATCTTCGGCCAGCCCGGCCACGCCGAGGTGCTGGGCCTGATGGGTCAGGCGACAGGCGCCGTGGTGGTGAAGGATATGGCGATGCTGCTGGATGCTGTGGAGAGCGGCAAGGTGGATACGGGGCGCCCCGTGGAAATCTTCTCGCAGACCACCAAGAATCCCGCGGAGTACGCCGCCGTGTGCGCCTTCCTGGAAGAAAAGATGGGCCCGCTTCTGCGCGCGCACAATACAATCTGCACGCAGGTGGCCTCGCGCCAGAGCCAGCTGGTGGAATTCGCCCAGAAGCACGACGTAGTGATTTTCGTCTCCGGCAAGGACTCCTCCAACGGAAAGGTGCTGTGCGGCCTGTGCAAGAGCGCCAACATCCGCACCTTCCACATCGAATCCGCACAGGAACTGCGTCCCGAATGGTTCCGCGCGGACGACAATGTCGGAGTGTGCGGCGCCACCAGCACTCCCCGCTGGCTTCTGGAGCAGGTGGCCTCGGGAGTGTTGGATATTGACAAGAATTTTCCTAATTTTGCGCTTTGAAAAAAATTAACTGCAAAATACAACAAACATGGCAACAACAGCTGATTTCAAGAACGGTCTTTTCCTGGAGTTCAACGGCAAACCCTGCAGCATCGTATGGTTCCAGCACGTAAAACCCGGCAAAGGCCCCGCTTTCGTAAAGACCAAACTCCGCAATCTGGAGAACGGCCGCATCCTGGAGAACACCTTCACCGCCGGCGCCAGAATCGACGTCATCACCGTGGAACGCCGCCCGTACCAGTTCCTGTACAAGGATGAGGACGGCTACAACTTCATGCACGAAGAAACCTACGAGCAGATCCATCTGGACGCCGACCTCGTGGAGAACGCAGACCTCATGAAGGAAGGCCAGCACGTGGAGATGATGTTCCACGTCGACAAGGACGAGGAGCGCTGCCTCACCTGCGAGCTCCCCACATACGTGGAGCTGATGGTGACCTACACGGAGCCCGCAGTCAAGGGCGACACCTCCACCAACGCCCTCAAGGAAGCCACCCTGGAGACAGGCGCGATGATAATGGTTCCTCTGTTCATCCACAACGACGAACTTATCTCCGTGAACACCACAGACCGTTCCTACGGCGGAAGAGTGGTGAAATAAATAGATGAAACTCACATTTATCGGTGCCGGCAATATGGGCGGCAGCGCAGCCTTGGGCTTCGCGCTATTTGCCCGTGAGGCCGGCATACTTGCGTGCGATGTCACCGTCACCGCAAGGCACGCGGAAAGACTGGAAAAGTTCGCCGCAAAAGGACTGCGCACCTCCACGGACAACGTGGAGGCGGTGCGCGAAGCCGACGTCGTGTTCTTCGCCGTAAAGCCCTGGCAGATGGAGGAGGTGCTGCTGCAGTGCGCGCCGCATATGGACGCGTCGAGGCAGATTGCCGTGTCCATCGCCCCGGGAGTGAAGCCGCAGCAGCTGAAAGAATGGCTGGGCGGCTGCAAGGGCGGCGTTCCACAGATTGCCTACGCAATCCCCAACACCGCCATAGAAATAGGCCGAAGCGTAACGTTCCTTTCCCCCGTCACTGCCGGCGAAGACACAATGGAGGCCCTGAAACGCCTCTTCGATGCCGTCGGCTCCACCTTCATCGTACCCGCGGACAAGATGCTCGCCGGCACTTCCCTCGCTTCCTGCGGAATAGCCTACGCGATGCGCTACATCGGCGCCTCCGAGGAAGGCGGCAGAGTGCTGGGACTATCCGGTGAAGTGGACCTTCGCAAAGCCGTGTGCGAGACAGTCGCCGGCGCCGCGCAGCTGATACAGGCCAAGCAGACCTCAGCCCAGGAGCAGATAGACCGCGTCACCACCCCCGGAGGACTCACCCTGAGGGGACTTGCGGCAATGGAGGAAGGCGGCTTCAGCGACAACGTGAAGAAGGGACTGGAGGCGGTGAACGCCAAATCCAGAGGAAGGATTGTGGTGAAGGTTGGCAGCAACATCCTCACGCGCGCGGACGGCTCGCTGGACACCACCAGAGTGTCATCCATAGTGGACCAGATCGTGGCCCTTCGCTCCGAAGGCTACGAGGTGGTGCTGATAAGTAGCGGCGCCGTGGCCTGCGGGCGGTCCATAATAAGGGAAGACCGCAAGCTGGACGCCGTACAGCAGAGGCAGTTGTACTCCGCAGTGGGCCAGGTGCGCCTTATGGACCTGTACTACAAGCTTTTCTCCGGATACGGGGTCAACGTGGGCCAGGTGCTCACCACGAAAAACAATTTCTCTTCGCCGCAGGAATGCAGCAACCAACGCTCCTGCATGGAGGTGATGCTGCAGAGCAAGGTGCTGCCGATTGTAAACGAGAACGACACGGTCAGCATCACGGAGCTGATGTTCACGGACAATGACGAGCTGTCCGGCCTGGTGGCCGAAATGGTTCAAGCGCACACGCTGATTCTGCTGACCAACGTGGACGGAATATATACCGGAGTCCCCGGCGAAGAAGGTTCGGCCCTTATCCGCACCGTGCGCGGGGAAGACTCCATAGACGGCTTCATCAGCGAAAAGCACAGCAGCGCCGGACGCGGAGGAATGAAGTCCAAGTGCCACATAGCGCGCGAGGCAGCCTCCAGGGGAATCCGCGTGATGATAGCAAACGGCAGCAGGGACAATGTGCTCACAACCCTTATGGGAGAGGGAAAAGATGATTTCCCGCACACCGAATTCCTGCCTTGCAAGAATTGAAATGAAAGACATATTCGACAATACGGCCGCGGCGGCACGCAAGGTGCAGCTGCTGGATGACGCGAAACGGAATCGCGTGCTGCTGAGCCTCGCGGATACGATGACGCGGGAAGATGAGTGCGCCGCCCTGCTGCGCAGCAACGAAGAGGATCTGGCACGGATGGACCCCACCAATCCCCTGTACGACAGGCTGCGCCTGTGCCGCGAAAGGATAGAGGACATCGCATCGGACATGCGCCACGTGGCCACCCTCCCCTGCCCCACCGGCAGGACCCTGAAAATAGAACCCTTCCAAACGCTC
>R03__coassemble_409_pt1 | contig 25409 bp, 14 predicted proteins | sample R03__metabat2_high_PE_058 | metagenome-assembled genome bin R03 | reverse complement strand
CCACCTCATAGGATGGCCTGCAAAGGGGTATGGCGCACTAGGTGATTTTGAACAAGACAAAAGCAAGTGTACATCAGAAATTCGACTCCCGCTAAAGCTCAGGCACCTGCAATTAGCCGACATAAGGGGAGGCTCCGCCGCTCCTGCGGTGGAGGGGAGATGCTTAGCATCCCCGTCGTCTGGACACAAGGGTTACTCAGAGCCAGGGACAGGCCGGCAAAAAAAACAGACCGGCCAATATTGACCGGTCTGTTTTTTTTGTAAGAGTTGTAAACTGCAACTGCAGTGGAAGATTATTCAGAGGGCTTCGTACCTTCGATCACCTTGCTGCCGGCGTTGGTGCCGAGCAGAGGGAGACTGTTGACGGCATTGCCGAAGGTGAAGTTGTTGTAGTAGAGGGTGTACGTGCCTTTGTCGGAACGGTAGCGGCCGAGCAGGGAGGCCAGAGTTACGGAACCTGTACCCTCGAAGGAAGTGGGATCGACGGTGCAGCCGCTCCACTCTGACGCTCCGGAAGCTGCGCTGTAGCCGCCGCCGGCGATGCCGCCGATGGTGGTGGTGCCGCCTGCTTCCACCTTGAGGCTGCCAAGAGCCTTGCAATCGGTGAAGGTGGCGTTCACGTAACCGGCGATGAGGCCGATCTCGGGCTCCTTGCCGGAAGCACCCACGCACTGTTTGACACTGATGTTGCCGCTTTGCTCGCTGCCAGTCATCGTGCCGTTGAAGCCGCCGGCCATACCGCCGACTTCGAGAGCCTCGGGGCTGTCGACCTCGATGTCACCGCTGTTCTTGCAGTTAGTGAAGGTCTGCGCTCCGCTGTAGCTGCCCAGCAGGCCGCCTACATAGTTCAGAACGGCAGTGGTGACGCCGCCCTTGTAGGTAATCTTGCCGCTGTTGGAGCAGTCCGTAACTGTGGTCGCTGCGTTCAGCACGCCGAAAATGCCGCCCACGTAGTCCTGATAGGAGAAATAGTTGGTGGCATCAGAGGCAAGAGAGGCGGAGTTGCAGTCGAAGGTGAGGGCGCCGCTGTTGGTGCACTTCTCCATGGAAGCCGCGTAGCTCCAGCCTACGACGCCGCCCACGCGGGCAGTCTTGTGCCACAGGCCGATGTTCAGCTCAGCCGTGTTGTGGCTGTCGCTTACGGGAACTGTGGTGTAGCCCACGACGCCTCCAAAGCAGCTCTGAGTTTTGCCGCCAGTCTTCTGGCAAACCTCCAGATTTACTTTGCCATTGTTGGTGCACTTGTATATTCCTCCTTTAGGGCTGGCTATCTGGTTGTCGTCGCCGACGCCGCCGAAGCAGCCGCCGAACAGAGGCTGTTCGTCACCGCCGCAGCCGAGGTTGCCTTCTGTACCGGCAGCCCATACGCCCTTGGCGGCCACTTCACCGTTGTTGATGCAGTTCGTTGCGCTGATTGTCACGTAGCCTGCCACGCCACCCAGTGCGGGACGGGTGGAGCTGGCTGCGGGATTCTCGTTGCAGCCGATGTAAACGCGGCCGCTGTTGGTGCAGTCTTCGATCGAACCCTCGATGTAGCCTGCCACGCCGCCCGTGTTGCTGTATGAACCGGAGGCATTCACGCTCCAGCTGTTGGACACTTCGCCGCTGTTGGTGCAGCCCTTCACGATACCGTAATCGCTAAGGCCGCGTGCAGGCGCCACACCCTTTTTGTTCAGTGTGGAAGAGCCCACGACGCCGCCCACGTACATATTCTTGATTGTGGCCGCGTTGGTGAGGGTGATGTTGCCGCTGTTGGAGCAGCCGCTCACGGCAACTGTGCCGCTGGTGCTCTCGAACTGTCCCACGACGCCGCCGATGCAGCTGTTGGAACCGGCACCGCTGGAGGCGGCGAAGCTGATGTTGCCGCTGTTGGAGCAGTTCTCCACAAGGCCGGTGCTGCGGCCCACGATGGCACCGAAGTACGTAACCTCTGTGAAGTCGCCGGTGTAGCTGATGTCAGCGTTGTTCTTGCAGCCGCTCACCGTGCCGGCGTTGTCGGCAACGATGAAGCCGAAGTGACCGGGGATGGGGGTGAGGGTGCAGCTCTTGTCCAGGATGAGGTTCTTGATGGTGCCGCTGTTGGCAAGGAACAGGGGCGCTCCGGCGGATGTCCAGTTCTTCAGGCTGTGGCCCTGTCCGTCGAATGTGCCGACGAACGTTTCGGGGGTGTCGAGGGCGTAGCCCGTAAGATCGATGTCGTTATTCAGGGTGTAAACCTCTCCCTCACCCGATTGCGCTGCGATTTCGCTGAAGAAGCGCACCAGCTGGTCCGCATCGGAAATGTTGGGGTCGAAGTCGGGCTTGATGGGAGTTGTGATGCTCTCTTGAGTCGCGTATTCGGTCCAGGTCTTCTCCAGAGTCTCGGCGTCGATCTGGTAAGCCTTCACGCGCACGTCGTAGCTGGTCTCGGGCTCCAGACCCTTGATAGTGAAGGAGGCGTCGACGCAGTCGTCGTCCGCGATCGTCCATTCGCTGTCGATGGTCTTCTTGTACTCCACCTGGTAGCCGTCGGCGGGGCCGATGAGCGACCAGGAAACGATTATGGAGCTGTAGTTCTTGGCTGTTGCCTTGTAGTCCTGAGGCTCCACGAATTCGGAAATCACGAGGCCGTTGCCGACACTCACCTGTACGATCACACCGTTACGTTTGAGGTACTCCCACTTGGAATACACGGAGTAGGCGTAGTTCGCGCGAATCCTTACATAGAAAAGATCGCCTTTTGTCAGTTTGGAGAAAGAGCAGGCTTCGTTGATGTTTCCGGCATCATCCTTGGCCATGAGAGTCTTGGCGTTGGACGAATAGTTGTCGCCGGCGCCATCCTCCGTCTTCGTAAGCTGGACTGTGAAAGAAAGTGCTCCCTGGTTCACGGCGTCCTTGCCATCCCAGAACAGGGCGATGGAAGAGGAGGACATGCCGTCCTCGTCCAGTACGAGCTCCTGAGGGGTGGCTACGGAATCGTTGGTCCCGGAGATCCTTTCATAGGGTTTGTCGATGTCCTTGCAACCTGCGAGGGCAAGAATCAGGACCGACAGACCGATTGCTGAAAATTTGGAAAGTTTCATAATGTTTTTTTGTTATTAATAACAACAACAAACTAGGGTTTACCTTTAGAGCAGACCCTAACCGCATTATGTTTTTCTGGCCGCCGTGCGGCCGACTTGCACTGCAAATATAGACAAGTTTTTAAAAATAGTGCGATATTTTTGAAAAAAGTGCGCAAAAACGAAAAAAAAGTTAATGAAAATAAAAAAAAAGTAGCGGAAATCAAAAAAATGCTTAATTTTGAAATGAATTATTAACACGAAAACAACAAAGGAAACAAACCAACCAAAAACACCTATGACAATCCTGACCTAAATGTTTTTCGAGACTTGCAATTTTGAATTAAAATTTTAGGATCATCAGAAACCATGAAATTATTCACATCCAAATTTGCGGCAGTCGCAATGGCGATTCTCGTCTCCACTGTACTGTTCGCGCAAACGAAGACTGTAACCGGCGTGGTTGTCGACAGCAACAATGAACCTATGATCGGCGCAACGGTCATGGTGAAGGGAACTCCCCAGGGAGCTGTCACCGACGCATCCGGCAAATACAGTCTCAATGTTGCAGCCGACGCTGTCCTCATCTGCCAGAATCTGGGCTACAAGACCCAGGAAGTGGCCGTGGGCGGTCGCGCAACCGTCAATTTCACACTGGTCGAGGACGCTGAAATGCTGGCCGAGACCGTTGTAGTAGGTTACGGCACACTGAAAAAGACACAGCTCGTGGGAGCAGTGGAGACCGTCGACGGCGAAGTCCTGGAGAACAGGACCAATGCCACGGTGTCCCGTTCCCTGCAGGGCCAGGTGGCAGGTCTGCAGATCGTCACCGTGGACGGCAAGGCTTCCCACCAGGGTTCCATCAGTATCCGTGGCAATTCATCCAAGAAGTATGAGTCCCGTACCGCGACGAGCGGCAGCACCTTCAACACCTATTCAATGGGTCAGGGAGGAGACTGCCTCGTGATCATCGACGGCGTGGAGGGCGACCTTTCCACCGTGAACCCCGAAGACATCGAGAGCATCTCCGTCCTCAAGGACGCCGCCTCCTGCTCCGTTTACGGTGCGCGCGGCGCCTTCGGCGTAATCCTCGTCACTTCCAAGCAGCCTGCAGCCGACAAGGTCAGCGCCACATTCAGCGCTTCTGTCGGCATCAACCGCAGGACCCGCATCTGGGAGGATGGCCTGGTGTCCGACGGTCCCACCTGGGCGAAGTACTACATACTCTTCTCCCAGCTGTCCGCCAGCACCCCTCAGGCAGGTGGCGGATACAACGGCGCCTATCCTTCCGCCATCAACGGTTATGATACCTTCTCCGAGGCTTACTACGAGGAACTCTGCCGCCGCTGGCAGGACCCCACCTACGAGAACTACCAGAACCCTTATGGCTACGAGGCCGACGGCACATACCGCTACTACGGCAGCACCAACTGGTATGACCTCTACTATAAGGATTACAACACCACCCAGAACTACAGCTTCTCCGTGTCCGGATCCAGCAAGAGGGCATCCTTCAGCATGAGCGGCCGCTACTACACCCAGGACGGTATCTACAACTTCGGCAACGAGCAGTTCAACTCCCTGAACCTCAGGGCAAAGGGCTCCGTGCAGATCACCCCTTGGCTGAAAGTGTCCGAGAATCTCTCGATGTTCAAGAGGAAATACCACCAGCCCACCATCGTCTCCGGCAGCTACGTTATCCAGCGCCAGTTCGAAATCCGCGCACAGCCTGTCCTCCTCCCTGTGAATGAGGACGGCAGCCTTACCTTTGCCGGCGCAGCCACCTGCTGGGACGCCTGGCACAACGACGAGGCTTACCAGGAGAACAACAAGCTGGACGTGATTTCCACCACATCCGTTGAAATCACCCCCATCAAGGACGTCCTGAAAGTCACCGGTGACGTAACCGTGAAGGGCATCCGCAGCACCCAGCTGCGTCTTTCCCCTATGCAGACGGGTCACCTCAGCCCCACCGGCACGAAGAACTACAACGAGTACACCTCTTCCTACAAGTCCGACTGGAGGTACAACACCGACTATATCGCAGCCAACGTCGTCGGCAACTGGACCCCGAAGCTCGGCGAGAACCACGACATGGACGTTATGGCCGGCTGGAACATGGCCAAGACCAACTACCGCAGGCTCTATCTGCAGAGAAAGGGCGTGATGTATCCCCAGCTCCCTTCCTTCGAACTGTTCGACCTGGACGTTTACAGCGTCGAGGATGACGGTTACGACAGGGCCGAGATGGGCTTCTTCGGACGTGTCAACTACACTCTCTTCAAGAGGTACATCATCGAGGTGGCCGGACGTTACGACGGTTCCTCCCGTTTCCCTACAAACCAGAGATGGGGCTTCTTCCCCTCCGTATCTCTCGGATGGAGAATCTCCGAAGAGCCCTGGATGAAGGGCACGAAGAGCTGGCTGAGCAACCTCAAGCTGCGCGCCAACGCCGGCTCGCTGGGTAACGCCAACATCTCCGACTACGCCTTCATGGACACCTGGGAGATCGACAAGATGAGCGTGCTTATCGACGGCACGAAGAACCCTTACACCATAGCTCCCACATCCCTGGTGCCCGAATCCCTTACCTGGGAGACCATCACCACCTATGACGTGGGTCTGGACTTCGACCTCTTCAACAACCGTCTGTCCTTCTGCGGCGACGTCTATATCAAGAACAGCACCAACCTGCTGATTGCCGGTCCCACACTGCCTCAGCAGCTGGGTGCCAGCACCCCCAAAGGCAACTACGGCGCAACGCAGGACCGCGGCTGGGAACTCCAGCTGCAGTGGAAGGACTCCTTCAAGCTTGCAGGCAAGCCCTTCAACTACAGCGCGAAGGCCACCCTGTTCGACAACCGCTGCTTCGTGACCAGCTTCTACAACGCCACAGGCGACATCTACAACTTCTATGAGGGCAAGGAACTCGGAGAAATCTGGGGCTACCGCACCGCCGGCATCTTTGCCAGCAACTCAGAAGCCAACGACTGGGCCACCGACGTGCATCACCAGAACGGTACTTCCATCTACCACTGCTACGCAGGTGACCTGAAGTTCGTCGACATCAACGGCGACGGCACCATCAACTACGGCAAGGCCACCCTCGAAGACCACGGCGATCTGGAGAGAATCGGCAACGAGACTCCCCGCTACCAGTATGGTCTTACGCTGAGCGCCAACTGGAACAACATCGGCATCAGCGCCACGTTCCAGGGCATCGGCAAGAAGGAATGGTACTTCGCCACCGGTTCCGGCATGTTCTACGGTATGTACGACCGCCCTTACGGCGTTCTGCCTTACTCTCATCTGGAGAGCATGGTTGACATCGACGTCAGCAGCGAGGAGTGGGTAGTCACCAACATGGACTCCAACCCCTACTGGACAGCCCAGCGCGGCTACGTGTCCAACCGTAACGTGGGTCCTCTGTCAGTACAGAACGACCACTATCTGCAGAACGTGGCTTACCTGCGTCTGAAGAACCTCACGATCGATTACACGATTCCTCAGAAGATTACCGAAAAGGTTCACATCAAGAAGCTCAACGTTTACTTCTCCGGCGAGAACCTCCTCACCTTCACTCCTCTGTACAAGCACACCAACCTGATCGACCCCGAGGTTATCGAAGCCGGTGACTCCGACACGAACAACCACGCCAAGGGTTACAGCGGAATGGGCGAAGGCTACAGCTACCCTATGCTCAAGACCTTCACTTTCGGTTTGAACCTCTCATTCTAAAAAGATCTGACGATGAAAAAGATATTCAATATCATTCTTTGCGCAGCTGCGGTAACGGCTCTTGCATCTTCCTGCGACGACTTCCTTACCGTAAAACCCATAGACGAGGTTGCTGCCGACACTTTCTTCCAGTCTGAGCAGGAGCTCGTGCTTTATGCCAACGGTATGATTCAGACTTTCCAGCCCGATGCCGACGACATCGCCAACGGTGACCTTGGAACAGATCTCATCGCAAAGCGCGACGCCGCCAAGTTCTGGTATCCCGGCGATATCTACAAGGCTTCCGACCGCAGCGCCTGGTCGTTTACCAACGTGCGCCGCGCCAACGTTATGATCAACGGCGTCAACAACAATGCCAAGGGCAAGGTGGACGAAGCCATCTGCAAACATTACGAGGGCGTCGGCCGCTACTGGAGGGCCTGGTTCCATTTTGCCAAGGTGAAAGTCTACGGCGATATTCCCTGGCAGGATTTCCTGGTGGATCCCACTGACTCCTCCAAGCTGTACGCACCCCGCGATGATCGTGAGTTTGTTGTGCACAAATGCATCGAGGACCTTCAGTATGCGATGAACAACTGCTCCGATGATATCGCGTCCTACAAGAACGTCATCAACAAGTACGTTGCCGCTGCGGAACTTGCCCGTACGGCGCTGTATGAAGGCAGTTACAGGATGTACCACGTTCAGAACTACTCCACCTGCCAGCCCTGGAACAACCAGTATGAGACTGCGGAAGATCTTCTGAAAATCTGCTGCGATGCCTGCGAAGTCATAATGAACTCCGGCAAGTACTCCCTCAGCAGCAGCTATCACGACAACTTCGTGACGGAGGACCTTCTGAGCAACCCCGAGATGATCTGGGTGAGCGAGTATTCCACAGGCGAGAACGCCCGCACGAACTCCCTTACTTCCGACTACCGCGGTTCGACGGTAGGCGGTCCCAGCCCCACGAAGGAATATGTGGACCACTTCCTGAACATCGACGGCACCCCCATCGCCACGGACCAGATTTCCCTGTATGAGGAGATGGCAGCCAACAACGGCCGTGACCCTCGTCTTAACAACAACGTGAACCACGTGGGCCTCACCTACAAGGCTCTTTCCGGCGAGACATACCTCAAGTGGATGCCTTGCCAGCTGACCTATTCCGGCTACAACCTAACGAAGTGGAACATCGAGGAGGAGCAGCAGTTCCAGGTGGGCAAACAGGGCAACTCCATTCCGATTTACCGCTACGCCGAGGTTCTGCTGAACTATGCCGAGGCCAAGTGCCTGCTGGGTCAGATGACAGACGGAATCTGGGACCAGACCGTCGGCGCCATCCGCAAGCGTGCGGGCATGACCGGCACTTCCCGTCCCACTCAGGTGGACAGCTGGCTGTACAACTACTACGCCGCTCCCTATGACTTCGAGGAGACCGGCCAGGACAACCGTTCCAACGACCTCAAGGGCATGCTGACAGCAGACAATCTGGAGATCCGCCGCGAGAGGGTGACCGAGCTCGGCCACGAAGGCTTCCGCAGCGACGACCTCTATCGTTGGCACTGTCTCAGCCTCATCACCGAGAAGAACACCAATGGCAAGGGCAACCGCGGCATCTGGGTAAGCAAGGAAGACTACCAGAACGGCTTCCTGTTCAACCCCGTATTCGCAGCTGCCGAAGCCGGCAAGGGTGATTACGCGAAGAACGAGTCCACCGGCGAGTACGAGTACGTAGGATCCGGCAGGGGCGATTATACTCTCGTTCACGGCCTTGTTACCTTCGGTTCGAAGGCTGCCGAGACCTCTTTCGGCATCGCCAACAGCGGCGCCGACCAGAGCTTCTCCCTGTCTGAGGGCGACCACGGTTATCTCCTCTTCCACTACGCTCTCGAGTTTGCGTTCAAGAAATATCTCTATCCTATCAACTCCACTTCTGTTCTGACCTTGAACACCAATATCAAGCAGAACAAGCTTTGGGAATAATAAGATGAAGGTAATCAGAACAATATTTTCAGTCGCCGCAGCCATCCTAGTGATGGCTGCGTGCGCCAAGGAGAACTCCACCGGAGGCGGCAGTGAAAGCGGATCGGGGGAGAGGCTCAGCGAGCTGAACGGCACGAAAATCAGCGAGGATAGCAATATGATAGGCATCGTCACCGACACCGATGGCAAGCCCATCGCGGGTGTTGCCGTCAGCGACGGCTACCAGTGGGTGAGCACCGATGCGAACGGCGTATATCAGATCGAGGGCAACCGTCAGGCCCGCAAGGCATACATCAGCGTGCCTTCCGGCTACGAGATTCCCCTGGATGCCACCACTCATCTTCCCGCCTTTTTCTCTCCCGGCACTATCGTACGCGATAATCAGAACCGCTGGGATGTCGCTCTGAAGCCCCTTTCCACACCGGACGACAAGTTCACTCTGGTGATGATCGGCGACCCCCAGTGTCAGACCGCTGCCCAGGTGCAGCGTTACACCAACGAGACCATTCCGAACATCCAGAGTACCCTCAACACCTTTTCGGACAAGTACGTGAATCCCTATGCCATCACGCTGGGCGACATCACCTTCGACAGCTCCGACACCTGGGAGGGAATGAAAAACTCGATGTCCAACGTCAGCATCGGCGGCCGCTATCTGCCGTTCTTCCAATGCATCGGCAACCACGACCACGATTCGCAGACGCAGACCGACTACGAGGCCACCGGCAGGTTCTTCAGCAATTTCGGTCCCACCGACTACTCGTTCAACCGCGGCAACGTGCACATCGTTGTGATGGACGACATTATCGCCACCACCACCAGCACCAACTCCAGCCCCAACAAGGCAACGTGGAAATACGACGGCGGCTTCACCACCGCCCAGTACAAGTGGCTCACCGCAGACCTTGATCTCGTGCAGAACAAGGAAAGCAAGTGCGTCATCCTTTGCTGCCACATTCCTTTCCGTGCGGGTTCGTCTTCCGGAGGATCCAGCGTGAACAAGACGGGCGCTTATTATACGGAAATCCTGAACGCCCTCAAGCAGTTCAAGGAAGCCCATATAATGATAGGTCACACGCACTATCCGCAGAACTACATCCACAGCGGCAAGCTCACCAAGAGCAGCAAGCCTATCTATGAGCACATTCACGGTGCCGCCTGCGGCGCCTGGTGGAGCAGCAACCTGAACACCAACGGCCAGCCCAACGGCTACAGCCTGTACGAGGTGGACGGCGCAAACGGCACAATCCTGCACTGGGTTGCCAAGAGCACCAAGGACGATATGAGCTACCAGATGAGGGTGTATGACGGCGACCAGATCTACACCGGCACAAAAGGCTACAGGTATTCCTGGATCACCACTACCAACGGAGGCGCCGGAGCGCTGAACGTGGGCGGTTCGTCGAATATTTTCGCCACCGGCAACGCCATGCTGAAGAACGCCTTCGTCACCGCCTTGTGGAACGACGACAGCACCAACTGGAAAGTGGAGATGTATCAGAACGGTTCCAAGATCGGAGACTTCAAGAGACTTGGAGACGGCTCCTGCTGCGACGTGTGCGTATGCTCGTTCTTCTTCAACGAGCTTAACAAGAACACCGATTCCTGGACAACGAAGACCGCCAGTCACTACTGGTACTTCGTTCCTGATTCCAAGGTTCCCTCCGATGAGAAGAACTGGGAGGTTGTGGCCACTCAGACCATTCCTTTCAGCAACCAGGTTAACGTGTACAAGTGCTCGGCATTCACCACCGACTACGGCGGCTTCGCCAGCAACTAAAGCCTCGCTTGATTTTTTGATTGTCGCCGCTCCCATTGGGGCGGCGATTTTCTTATTTGTCCGCGGCGAATTGCAATATTGCGTAATATTTCTTAAATTTGCATCCTTTAATTAATTATGTGGCAAAGAGTACAGACACTTTATCTTGCGGTGGCAACGCTTCTGATTGCTTCCCTTTTCTGGAGCGACGTTGCTCTCGTAGCCGCCCCTGACGGCTTTGTGGAGCATATTTCGTACACATCCAAGCCGGTTTATCTCGTTTGGCTGATACTCCTGACGCTGTTCCAGGTGCTGTCGCTTGGCGGATTCAAGTGGAGGATGAAGCAGTTCCGGGTAGCAGTGGTGACGGCAATCCTGTGCATCGGATTCCAGCTGTGGCTGGGTGTGGATTATTTCCGTCTCGGGGACGGCATTTCCTTCAGCTGGACGGCCCTTTTCCCCTTTGCGGCCTGTGTCCTGGACTGCCTGGCCTGCCGCGCCATCCTCCAGGACGAGGCTCTGGTGCAGTCCGCCAGTCGTCTTCGTTTGCCACGCAGCAGTAAAAAACATTGAGAATGAGAGTTGTTGTAACAGGAATGGGGGTTCTGACCCCGGTCGGAAACGACGTCAAGACATACTGGAAGAATCTTCTGTCCGGCAAATGCGGCCTGTCCCTGATAGACGCCCCAGGAGCAGAGGAAATACCTGCCAGAGTGTGGGGCAAGGTGAGCGACTTTTCTCCCGCCGACTTCGGCATAGAGCCCGCAATTTCACGCAAGCAGGACCGTTACACGCTGTTTGCCCTTGCCGCTGCAAAGCAGGCTATGGAGCAGTCCGGCCTTGTATCTGCATCTGACGGCTCCGGCAACGTGGACCCTTCGCGCCTGGGCGTTCTGATGGGCTCCGGCATAGGCGGTTTCTCCACTTTGTCCGAAGTGTCCGTGAATATGCACAAGGACGGTCCCAGGTGGGTGCCGCCGATGTTCATTCCTTCCGTAATCACGAATATTGCCGCCGGATTCATCGCAATAAAATACAACGCCAGAGGCCTCTGCATGAGCATTTCCACGGCTTGCAGCACTTCCGGCCACGCGATAGGGGAGGCCTACAAGAGCATAAAGCACGGCTATGCCGACGCAATAATCTGCGGCGGATCGGAGGCATCCTGCCATCCTCTGGCGATTGCCGGGTTCGCCAATATGAAGGCCCTTTCCAAGTCTGACAACCCTTTGCGGGCATCGTTGCCTTTCAATGCGCAAAGGGGAGGCTTCGTGCTGTCCGAGGGCGCAGGAGCTCTGGTGCTGGAGTCATACGACCACGCCGTGAAGAGGGGAGCGCCCATCCTTGCTGAAGTTTGCGGCTTCGGCAGCACCTGCGACGCTTATCATATCACCGCCCCCCGTCCGGACGGCAGCACGCAGGCAGCGGCCATAAGGCTGGCTCTGGACCAGGCCAAATACTGCGGCCGCAGGGACACTCTGTACATCAACGCCCACGGCACCGGTACGCCTCTTAACGACGTGTGCGAGACCAAGTCCTTCCACATCGCCCTCGGGCGCAATGCCTCCAAGGCCATTATCAGCAGCACAAAGTCCATGACCGGCCATCTTCTGGGCGCCGCAGGCGCTGTGGAAGCCATAGCTTCCATTCTGGCCCTTCGCGACGCTGTGGTGCCTCCCACAATCGGTCTGGATGACATTGATCCGGAGTGTGACCTCAATTACACCCCCAACAAGGCCGTCAAGGCGCCCCTTACGATTGCGATTTCAGATTCCCTGGGTTTCGGCGGCCACAACAGCTGCCTTGCCTTCAGGAAGATTTAGAAGCTGATTTAAACACAGATGTTTTTTGGCCTTTCGCCGGCTTTTTCCAGGCGAAGGGCCATTATTTTTTCGGCTGCCGGGTCCTCCACCAGTTCCTGGATGGCCTTGCGCAGGGGACGGGCACCGAATTCGGGGTCGAAACCCCTCTGCAGCAGTTTCTGTTTTGTGGTCTTGCTGATTCGAAGGCCGAGGCCGGCTTCCTTCACCCTTTGGCGTATTTTGTCCAGCTCCAGCTCCGTTATCCTTGCGGCATCTTCCTTGGAAATGGCGCTGAAGAATATGCTGCCGTCCAGCCTTCCCAGAAATTCCGCGGGGAATGTGTGCTCCACTGCCTTGCGGATTATTCCCATTCTGCGCTCTTCCGCCACAGTGGGGGAGGCGGCGGTGAATCCTATGCCGGAGCCTGCTGATGACAGCTGTTGGCTGCCGGTGTTGGATGTCATTATTATGATGGTGTTGCGGAAATCCACGCTGCGGCCGTGGCTGTCGGTGAGCCTGCCCTCGTCCATCACCTGCAGCAGCAGGTTGAAAATGTCCGGGTGCGCCTTTTCTATTTCGTCCAGCAGCACCACGCTGTACGGCTTGCGGCGCACGGGTTCGCTAAGAAGCCCCTCCTGATTGAATCCCACGTATCCCGGGGGCGTGCCAATAAGGCGCGTCAAGGAGATGCTTTCCGAATATTCGCTCATGTCCAGGCGCAGCATATTGTCCGTGGAGTCAAACAGATATTCCGCCAGCTTCTTTGCCAGGAGGGTTTTCCCCACTCCCGACGGGCCCAGGAACAGGAAGGAGCCCACCGGGCGCGACGGGTCCTTGATTCCCGCCCTTGAACGGCAAATTGCGCGGCAAAGGCAGTCCACGGCCGCATCTTGCCCTATCACCTGCTTCTTCAGCTCTGTCGCCATTCCCAACAGGCGCTCTCCTTCGCCGACGGCAACTTTGCCGGCCGGGATTCTTGTCATTTCGCCTATCACCGCCGCGACGTCCTCTGCTTGTACCTGCTGCCCTTCGCCCTTGCAGCGAAGATTCACCAGCGAGCCCGCTTCGTCCATCACGTCTATCGCCTTGTCCGGCAGGCAGCGGTCCGGGATATACCTTTCGGACATCCTGATGCAGGCCTCCAGAGTCTCCAGGGGGTATTTCACGCCGTGATGCTCCTCGTATCCCGGACGAAGAGCCAGCAGTATGGACAGCGTCTCGCTTTCGTCAGTCTTCTCTATGACGACTTTCTGGAAGCGCCGCTCCAGCGCCCCGTCCTTTTCTATGTGCTGCACGAATTCGTCCGTTGTGGTGGCGCCGATGCACTGGAACCCTCCTCTGGAGAGCGCAGGCTTCATTATGTTTGCGGCATCCATGCTGCCTTCGGTGCTGCCGGCCCCGACTACGGTGTGGAATTCGTCTATGAACAGGATGATCTCGCTGCGGCTTTCCACTTCTTTCAGGATTGCCTTGATGCGGCTTTCGAATTCGCCGCGGTATTTTGTGCCGGCCACAAGTGACGCGATGTCCAGGCTGAGAATCTTTTTGCCTTCCAGTGCGGGTGGTACCTGGCCGAAGGCTATTCTGCGGGCTATTCCCTCCACAACGGCGCTTTTTCCGACGCCAGGCTCTCCCACCAGCATCGGATTGTTCTTGCGGCGGCGTCCCAGAATCCGGATCACCCTGTCTATCTCGCGGTCGCGCCCGCTGACGGGGTCCAGTTTGCCCTGACGCGCGGCCTCCGTAAGATCGCTCGTGCATTCTTCAAGGGTGTAGGCTTGCGCATTGTCTTCATCACCTACTCCAGCTGCGAGGAATTTCATAAGCTGCAAATCCGGCTGCCCTGTGTCGCTCGGGTCTGTGTCTATGTGCGTAATTTCTTCTCTGGACTCTTTTTGTGGAGTGCTGCCGTTGCGGCGCAAACGGAAAAGTCGGGTGTATGCGTTCAGGGCCGCTTCGTAGCTGAGGCCGCATTTTCGCAGCAGGCGTCCCGTTTCATTTTCCGCCTTCAGTATGGAGAGCAGAAGATGTGCCCCGAGCGCATCTTCGTCGTCCGCTCTGAAGGCTTCGACAAGAGACATCGACAGGACGCTCTGAGCCTCGTCCGAGAGTGTTATATCATCCAGACGCTCGTAGGAAATGTCTTCTCCCGGTCCCAAGGACTTTTCCAGGTCGTTTTTCAGCTTTTGCTGCGCTGCCATTCCGCCCAGAAAGTATTGCAGCAGGCGTCTGCCGCTGTTGTCACTGCGAAGCATTCCCAGCACAAGGTGGGCGGCAGCCACCTGCAGGAACCCTGTTCTCTGCGCTTCCTCGATGCTGCGTTCCGCTATGAGTTCCAATTCTGCAGAAGGTTCGACGTCCATGTTCCGATGCTTTAATTTGCGTTGATTTTTGTGCGAAAATACATATTTTTTTTGTAAATTTGCGTGTTTGTAAAGACTAATATAAAATAGTGTTCAGAAAATGGAGAATGAAGAATTGACAGGCAGGATAGAGCAGGTGGAAATCAACCATCAGATGCGCAGCGCATACATCGACTATTCGATGTCCGTAATCGTTTCGCGCGCGCTTCCCGACGTGAGGGACGGCCTCAAGCCTGTGCAGAGAAGGGTGCTGTTCGGTATGGACCAGCTGCATCTTGATTATTCGGTGGCCACTGTAAAATCGGCTGCCATCGTCGGCGAAGTGATGGGTAAGTACCACCCTCACGGCGACGCCAGCATATACGACACGATGGTGCGCATGGCCCAGAACTGGAACCTGCGCTATCCTCTGGTGAAGGGCCAGGGCAACTTCGGCTCTATGGACGGCTACAGCGCCGCCGCAATGCGTTACACGGAGGCGAAGATGGAGAAGATCACGCAGTCCGTGATGGACGACCTGGACAAGGATACCGTGGATATGGTGAAGAACTTCGACGAGAGGTTCGACGAGCCCACCGTTCTCCCCACCAAGATTCCTCTTCTGCTGGTGAACGGCTCGTCCGGCATCGCCGTGGGCATGGCCACGAACATGGCTCCCCACAACCTGTGCGAGGTGTGCGATGCCATCTGCGCCTACATCGACAATCCCGACATCGACACGGAAGGCCTGATGCAGTACGTCAAGGGTCCGGATTTCCCCACAGGAGGCATAATCCAGGGCATCAGCGGCATCAAGGAGGCCTACGAGACGGGCCGTGGCAGGGTAATTGTCCGCGCCAAGACCAACATCGAGACCGACGACAAGGGCCGCGACACGATCGTGGTGACGGAAGTTCCCTACATGGTGAACAAGAAGGAGATGCTGGGTCGCATAGCCGATATGGTGGAAGCCAAGAAGATAGAGGGCATCACCTATATGAACGACGAGACTTCGCGCAACGGCGTCCGCATCATCTTCAGGGTGAAGCAGGGCTACAACGCCAACGTGGTGCTGAACACTCTGTTCAAGTACACCCCGCTGCAGAGCAGTTTCGCCATCAACAACGTCGCCCTCGTTGGCGGACGTCCCCGCACGCTGGGCCTGAAGGACCTCATCGCGAACTTTGTGAAGCATCGCCACGAGGTGGTGGTGCGCCGCACCCGCTACGAAAAGGCCAAGGCCGAGGCCCGTGCACATATCCTGGAAGGCCTTATCATAGCCCAGGACAACATAGACCGCGTCATCGAGATTATCCGCGGCGCGAAGAACACGGACGAAGCCAAGCTCAAGCTGCAGGTGGAATTCGCCCTGGACGAGGTGCAGAGCACGGCCATCGTGGAGATGCGTCTTAAAGCTCTCACCGGTCTGGAAAGGGAAAAGCTGCAGGCCGAGTACGACGAACTCAAGGCCTTCATAGACAAGTGCACCAGTATTCTCGGCAGCGAACAGCTGCAGCTGCAGGTTGTGCGCGACGAGACGATGGAGGTTAAGGAAAAGTACGGAGACGAACGCCGCACCGTCATCGAACCCGCGGAAGGGGAGTGGAATCCGGAGGATTTCTATGCCGACGACGACGTTGTGATAACGATTTCCCATCTTGGCTACATCAAGCGCACCCCTCTTACGGAGTTCAAGACCCAGCACCGCGGCGGAGTGGGCCTCAAGGCCTCCAATACCCGCGACGAAGACTATCTGGAGCATATCTACATCGCCAACATGCACAGCACTATGCTGCTGTTCACAAAGCTTGGCCGCTGCTACTGGCTGAAGGTGTACGAGATTCCGGAGGGCACCCGCACCTCAAAGGGCCGCGCCATCCAGAACGTGCTGCAGCTGGATCCCAGCGATGCCGTGCAGACCTACATCAACGTTCCCACGCTGAAGGATCAGGAGTACATCCAGAGCCACTACGTGATACTCGTCAGCTCCAGAGGCATCATCAAGAAGACCACCCTTGAGGCCTATTCGCGCGTTCGCGCCAACGGCGTCAACGCCGTCACAATCAAGGAAGGTGACTCCCTCCTGATGGCAGCCCTCACCAACGGCAACTCGGAGATTATGATGGCAGCCCGCGACGGTCGCTGCGTACGCTTCCGCGAGGATCAGGTCCGCCCGATGGGACGCAACGCCGCCGGCGTGAAAGGCATCAATATAGACGAGAACGACGAAGTGATAGGCGTCATCTGCCAGGATGTTTCCGCAGAGGACATCTCCCGCCGCAGCATTCTTGCCGTCAGCGAAAACGGCTTCGGAAAGCGAAGCAGCGGAGAAGACTACCGCATCACTTCCCGCGGCGCCAAGGGCGTGCGCACCTTGAACATTACGGAAAAGACAGGCAAGCTTGTTGCAATAAAGACCGTCCGTGACGACGAAGACCTTATGATAATCACCCGCAGCGGCCTCACGATACGCCTCTCTGTGGATTCCATAAGGGTTGCAGGAAGGGCCACGCAGGGAGTGAAGCTCATCTCCATCCGCGAGGGCGATGCCATAGCCGCAGTGTCGGTTGTTCCCAAACAGGAGGAGGATGAGCAGCAGCCTCAGGCCGAAGCCCCTGCCCAGGAGGAGCAGACAACAGAAAATAATAACAATTAAATAATTGAAATCATGAAAAAAACTCTGACAGCTCTTGCAATTTTTGCAAGCATTTTCGCTGCAAATGCACAGAAGTCCGCAGATGTGGCCAAGGCCGCCGCAGCAATGCAGAAGGCCTATGAAGCCACTCTTAATCCCAAGAAGGCCGAAAAGCCCGCCACCTGGATCGACTATGCCGACAAGTGCAGCAAGGCGTACAGCGCCCCCTTCGGAAACGGCTATACAAACGCCTCCAGGACAGAACTCCAGATTGTTATGAACGGCGTGAAGCCCTCTTCCGAGGAGACTCTGGCCCTCTCCGGCCAGGAGTATCTCGTGGAGCACTACGAGACAGCCGACTACTATTATCAGAACGGCGTCCTTCGTATGATCGTGCCCACCCAGACTGCCGATCCCGAGGCTCTGGACAAGTCCCTCGAGGCCTATGCCCACGCCGCCAAGGTGGATCCCAAAGGCACAAAGACCAAGGACATCAAGACTGCCATCGGCTTTATCGTAAACAAGTACGCTGAGGACGGCATGGCTCAGTACGTTCTCGGCAATCCCGCCCAGGCTTCCATTCTCTTCGAGAAAGGATACAATGCCTCCAGGACGGAGCCCTACGACCATATCGACAGCTCCGCCGTGTACAACGCAGGTTTCTGCGCCTTCGACGCCGGACAGTACGAGCGTTGCATCACCATGATGCAGGAGAGCGTCAGGATACAGCACCTGGAGGACGGAGCCGTATATTCCAAGATGGCGGAAAGCTACAAGAATCTCGGCGACACCACCTCCATGGTGAAGACTCTTGAGGAAGGCTTCAGCATGTGCCCCAGCAGCCAGGGTATCCTCATCGGCCTTATCAACTACTATATCGACAGCAAGTCTGACACCGGCAGGCTCTTTTCTCTGCTGGATGCCGCCAAGGCCAACGAGCCCGAGAACGCTTCCCTGTATTATGTTGAGGGCAACATCCACAAACAGCTGGGCAACATTGAGAGCGCGGTGGCTTCCTACGACAAGTGCGCCGAGGTGAATCCCGCCTATGAGTTCGGCTACATCGGCAAAGGCCTGATGTACTACGACGAGGCCATCAAGGTTGCCGACGAGGCACAGAACGAGTTCAACGAGGCCAAGTACATGGCTCTGGTGGAAAAATACGAAGGCTTTATGAAGAACGCCGCCGAGCCTTTCGAGAAAGCTTTCGAGACCACAAATGACAACAGCATCAAGCGCAGCGTAGCCGAGTACCTGAAGAACATCTACTATCGTTTCCGCGACGCGGACGCCGCCTATATGGAGGCCTACACGAAGTACAACGAGTACATCAAGAACAACTAACGCATTTCTCTCTCTCTCTCTCTGCTCTTCGTCAAGGGCTCTGAGTACCCTGTGTACAGACGACGGGGATGCTAAGCATCTCCCCTCCACCGCTTATCGCGGCGGAGCCTCCCCCTTAAGTCGCTGTACACAGGATACTCGCCGCCACTAAGACGAAGAGCAAATAATCTCACAGGGCATATAACAGAAAATATTCCTGCTCCCGCATTAAGCCTAGACCCCTGCAAGTAGCCGACATAAGGGGAGGCTCCACAGCACTGCTGTGGAGGGGATGCCTAGCATCCCCGTCGGCGTTGCAGGGGTCTCTGGCGCAGCGGGAGCAGTCAAAAACTATTGAAAAAGGTTACAGAAGGCCGGAGAGCTGGAGCTCGGTGCGAAGACGCTCGGCGTTCTCCGGGAGGAGTTCGCAGAGGGGAGCGCGGACGGCGCCGACGTTCATTCCCATCATATTCATCGCCTCCTTCACCGGCATCGGATTGGTCTCGATGAAGAGGGCTTTGATGAGGTTGTAGGCCTCTATCTGCATCCTGGCTGCACTGGCGAAGTCTCCCTTCAGGCAGGCTGCTGTCATATCGGCTACTGCCCTGGGAGCCACATTGGCCCATACGGAGATGACGCCTTTGGCGCCGAGGGCCATCATCGCCACGGTCTCGTCGTCGTTGCCGCTCCATACATTAAGGTTGTCGCCGCAGGCGGCTATCGTGGCTGCCACGCCGCTGATGGAGGAGTTGGCGTCCTTCACGCCGTTTATCATAGGATGCTGCGACAGGATGCGCAGGCTGTCCACGCTGATGCTCATTCCGGTACGGCTGGGCACGCTGTACAGGACTATGGGTGTGTGCACGTTGTCGGCAAGGTAGGTGTAGTGCTTCACCAGGCCTCTCTGGCTGGTCTTGTTGTAGTAGGGAGTCACCAGCAGAAGGCCGTCCACGCCGGCGTCCTCGGCTTCCTGGCAGAGGTGCAGGGCATAGGCTGTGTCGTTGGAACCTGCGCCGGCAATCACCTTGGCGCGCCCGCCAACGTATTTCACGCAGTCGCGGATGAGGCCTATGTGCTCTTCGTCGCTGAGGGTGGAACTTTCTCCCGTAGTGCCGCAGACTGTGATTGCGGCCGTGCCGCCATCTATCTGGGCGTCCAGCAGGGAGTGGAATTTTTCATAGTTCACTTCGCCTTCTGCCGTGAAGGGAGTGACGATCGCGACAGAAGAGCCGCAGAAAAGGGGAGTTTTCATAGTATATCTGTTCGTTCAATTTATTTGCGTTATTTGAATATGTCATTCAGAATAGAGGCGAGCCTCAGGCCGCCTTTTTCCAGCTGGACCTCCACTGTGGGGCCCCATTTGTTCAGGTAGTCGTAGCCCAGTTTGGCGCCTATGGGAGTGTCTTCGTAAATGGCCGTGGCGATTGCGTAGGTTTCCCTGCCCCAGTCGGAGGGAGTGCCGGCGGTGATGGCGGCTATTTCCTTCCTGGAGGCGGTGTCGATTTCCTTTGCCCATTCAGAGCAGCTCCAGCCGTGGATGCCCTCCACTATGGCTGAGTCCCAAATGGAATGGAGATTGGTGCCTCGGTTGAAGAATTTTAGCTGGTGGCCGTTGCCTCCGCGGTCACTGAGGTGTCCCATATGCATCGGGCAGTGCAGGTCGCCCACGAAATGCACAAGCATCTTCAGCGCGAGGGCCTGATGTTCCTTGTCCAGTTCTCCGCTCTTAAGGGCCCTCACCTGCGCGTCTATTGCGGTGAGCACGTCTCCTGCTGGATTCTCCTTGCAGTTGTCGTAGCTTTCGTCAGCATCGATGTTCTTGTAGTGCCAGGTGGAGGTGTAGGAGTACTGAGGTGTGTGGCTGGCGCTGTCCATCCAGTTTGCCCAGTACACTATGGACTTGCCGTCCAGAATGGCGTTTATCTTTCTTGCCGCCTTTGCTGTGAGGTGGTTTTCGGCAATGGTGCACACCACGTCGTGGCCTCTCTGGCCCCATCCGAACGCGTTGAATACGCCGGCGGACATTATGCAGGCGACTGAAAGAATTGCTTTGAGGTTTTTCATATCATTATGTCGTTTTGAATGTTCTCGTCGGATACGCTCACAAAATGGCTGAGGTATCTTTTCAGCCTTGCGGCCTCTTTGAATTGCGGACAGCCTTCCGGCACTGTTTTCAGCAGCTTTTCCCCCAGCGTGCGCACCACCGCTCCTTCTGCTAGAAATGCCGAATTGAAAAGAGCGTCGGCAGTTTCCTGATACGGGTACACCCATTTCACTTCGCTGCGGCGTACATTGGGCCAGTTGGCAATTGTTTCGCAGGGGGTGAAGGCGCCGCAGAGATGGTCGCGCAGGATGCGCCTCAGCAGGCGGTTGTCGCTGGTGGGTATGCAGTTGTGGTCGTCCAGATTGATGCTGGTGAAGGTGTTTATGAATATCTTGAATTTGCAGCCCTCGCTGATTTTGTCAGTCAGGGCCGGGTTCAGAGCGTGGATTCCCTCCACAATAAGGACGGAGCCCTTCTTCATCTGCAGGGTGCGGCCGTTGTATTCGCGTATGCCTGTGACGAAATTGTATTGGGGCACCTGCACGACCTGGGCGTCCAGAAGGCGCAGAATGTCATCCTGCATTGCATCGTGGTCCACGGTGTCGAAGTTGTCGAAGTCGTAGCTGCCGTCCGGCAGCAGGGGAGTCTTTACCCTGTCCACGAAATAGTCGTCCGTGGAAACGGAAAGAGGTTCCAGGCCGCACTTCTCCAACTGCAGCGCAAGGCGTTTGCAGAAAGTGGATTTGCCCGACGAGGAGGGCCCCGTTATCAGCACGAGGCGCACGGAAGGATTGTCTTTGCTCTGCGTCCTGCGCAGGATTTCCCCGCATATTTTCACCAGTTTGTCATTCTGCAGCTGTCGCGACATTTTCACGAGTCTCTCTCCGGCGCCTTTCAGGCAGGCTTCGTTAAGGTCCCCGACGTTTTCCAGCCCCATACTGGCATTCCACTCCATGTTTTCCCGCAGAATGTCCATCGTCTTGGGCTGCATATACATAGGCGCCAGGTTTTGAGGCGCGTGCCGGTCGGGAAGGCGCAGCAGCATTCCGTCTTCGTACGGCAGAAGGTCCCAGACTTTAAGGCGTGAAGTGTCCGGAAGCAGCGGGCCGTAAAAGATATCGGCGCAGCCATCGAGGGTGTAGTACACGGCCATCTCGTCGCTTTTGCCCCCGTCATTTAGCAGGAGTTTCACTACATCTTCCCTGCCAAGACTCCCGAACAGCTGCACGGCATCCTGCAGGGGCACTTCGTGCCTTACAAAAGGCGCTCCGCTTTCGACTGTGGAGCGCATAACTTCCTTGATGCGAAGTGTCCCGGCCTCAGTCGGATTCACTCCTTCCAGACGGCAGAACAGTCCTTTTGAAATGGGGCGGCGTATAGTAAGCCTTTTTCCGGGGTACAGTTCCCGGCAGGCCCTGTACAGCAGGAAGCAGAGGCTGCGGGAATAGGTGTTGCGCCCCTCGTATGTGGTGTAGTCCTCGAATTCGTGCCCCATAAGTGGTTTTATGCCAGAATTATCCCGGCTTCTTCGCATTTGCTTCGCATCTCCTCGGGCCAGATCGAGGCCTGGATTTCGCCTATGTGGGCCTTGCGCAGCAGGAACATGCACAGACGGCTCTGGCCGATGCCTCCGCCTATTGTCAGAGGCAGTCCGCCCTGTAGCAGAGTGCGGTGGTACAGCAGCGTTTTCTTGTGCTCCTGTCCATAGGCTTCCAGCTGGCGCTGCAGCGCAGCCGCGTCCACGCGTATGCCCATCGAGGAAATCTCGAAGGCGTTCTGCAGCACGTCGTTCCACAGGATGAGGTCGCCGTTCAGACCGCACAGGCCGTCGGGGCCGGGGGTGCTCCAGTCGTCGTAGTCCGCCGCGCGGCTGTCGTGCGGGGCTCCGTCGCCAAGCGGGCAGCCTATGCCTGTGATGAACACGGCTCCGTATTTGGCGGCAATGGCCTTCTCGCGCGCCTTGGAGTCCAGACCGGGATACATCCTGCGAAGCTCTTCGGCGTGTATGAAGAATATGTCGTCCGGCAGAACTGGCTTTATGACGGGGAATTCCACACTGATGAGGTTTTCCGTCACCTTGATGGCCTCGTAAATCCTCTTTACTATGCGGCGGAGAAAGTCTGTGTTGCGCTCTTCGGGAGAAATTACCCTTTCCCAGTCCCACTGGTCCACGTAGATGGAGTGGATGTTGTCCAGGTCTTCGTCCGGACGAAGGGCATTCATGTCCGTGTATATGCCTCTGCCGGCTTCCACGCCCATCTGGGCAAGTTTCGTCCTCTTCCATTTGGCAAGAGAATGCACCACCTCCGCCGGGGCGTCGCCAAGCGCCTTCACAGGGAAGGTGACGGGACGCTCCACCCCGCTCAGGTCGTCGTTAAGACCCAGGCCTTTCAGCACCATCATCGGGGCGGTGACGCGAAGCAGTGACAGCTGCGCCGCAAGATTGGTCTGGAACATGTCCTTGACCATCTTGATGGCTTTTTCGGTGGTTTCCTGGTCGCCCAGGAGGTTCTTGTATCCTACGGGGATGTAAAGTTCGCTCATTTTCTTTAGAATATGCCTCCGATTATATAGCCGGGGCGGGTGGCGTAGTTGTAGTCGTCGCAGATTACGCGGACGGCATCCTTCACCAGAGCCCTGGGATCCATCTTCAGAAGGCCGTCGCGCACCTTTATGTACTGCAGCGGCATGTACTGGTGCAGCATTCCCATCGGAATTTCGCACTTGGAAAGGTTGTCGAAAAGAATACCCATCGCCTTTTCTATCCTCTCGTCGCCCATATAGTAGCGGCTGCGGTCGGAGTAGCTGTAGGCGCGTTTAAGCTGGATCTGCTTGTCGCTTCCCTTGTAGTATTTCGCCCAGTTCTTGGGGTTTTCCAGCATCACGCTCTCCACCGTCGCGATATAGTTCGAGCGCTGTGCAGGGTCGTCTATGAGTTCATCCTCCATATGGCTGAGGGCGAAGAGGGCCTCGCGGGCGGCGAAGGTGAGGGCGGGGCCCACCTTCAGGATGCCTATGCCGTCGCGCACCATGTTCTTCAGGCAGACGGGGGACTGGTAGTCCGTACTGTGGCCTTCGAAAATCACGTTGGGATGCTTCTTGAGGGCCGCGCAGAGGCTTTTGGCTTCTTCGGGGCAGTACATGTGCACGTCGGCGTCGCCGAACTCCACGCCCGGCTGCACTACGACGGCAATCACGTATTTCCAAGCCTCGGAAAGGCCTTCCTGCTCGAACACTTCGGCGTAAGCCTTCACCGTGTTCTCGAATGCGTCGGGGGAGGTGACGCTCATTTCTTCCTGCACCTGCGCGCCTCCGGGAATGGGCACCTCGCTGCCGATGATATATACGGGATGAATCGCCGAAGGATTCTTCTCCAGCAATTTCTGATATGCTTTTTCTGCCACTTTCATAAGGGCGGCGCCTCGGCGTGCCACGGTGTAGTCCGACAGGGGAGCGTTGCGGTCGTCGTCGGCAACCCTCATGCTGGTGTCCAGGTGAATCTTCGTGTATCCGGCTTCAACGTACAGGCGGACCATCTCCTTGGCGTTTTCGATGGCTTCTGCCTCGTTTTGGTTCTGGAATGGCTGGGGGCCCAGGTGGTCTCCCGCCAGGATGATTTTGCTCTTGTCGAATCCGATACGGTCCGCTATGCGGTATACATAGTCGCGATAGTCCTCGGGAAGCATTCCGGTGTATCCGCCGAACTGGTTCACCTGATTGGAGGTGGCCTCTATGAGAACTTCGTCGCCGAAGCGCTTGGCCTGCTCCAGCACGCCTTCTATTACTATTTCGTTTGCGGTGCAGTAGGATGGGATGCCCGCGGGAATGCCCTGTGCACGCAGCTGCACGAGCTTGAGGAGTGAGTTGTTGCCGTTCATATTGAAATTCTGCTTTTAAACCTACAAATTTAATGAAAATCCTCGAAAAATACCAGAAGACGGGAAAAATTGCTATGTTTGCAAGCTGATATGTACGCTATGAAAACCAAACCTACCCTTCAACAGAAACTCGCCGGACGAAAGGCGGACATCCCGCCCCGCATCATACACTGGATGTACAGGATAATAATGAGCGGCTTTGTGGCACCCAAATACAAGCCCCATTACGTAATTCACGATCGTGTGGCGGACGGCCCCTGCTTTGTAATATGGAACCACCTTTCCAGACTGGACCACGCCTTTGTGATGGAGGCCTGCTGGCCCCGCAGGGTGAACATAATGGCCGGCTACAACGAATTTTTCCGCAGCCACCTCGCGCTGGTGTTCAAGCTGTTCCGCATAATCCCCAAGAAGAACTACATAGACGACTTCAACAACGTCCGCGCCGTGAACACGGTAATCAAAAAGGGCGGATGCATTGCCTTCGCCCCGGAGGGAATGAGTTCCATTTATGGCCAGAACCAGCCGATCATCGCCGGCACGGGCCGCTTCCTGCAGTACTATAACGTGCCCGTTTATTTTGTGCACATCGCCGGCTCGTACCTCACCAGCACCAAGGTGTGCACGGCGGAGCGCCCCGGCAGGGTGGAGGTTGAATTGTCGCTGATGTTCACTCCCGGGCAGCTGCAGGCAATGAGCCCGGCAGAAATCGACGCGCGCATCAACGAAGCCTTCCGCCACGACGACTACGAGTGGGGACGGCAGATGGGACTGCATTGGAAGAACGACGGGAACATGTGCGAGAGGCTTTCCGACATCTGCTACCGCTGCCCGCGCTGCTCTTCCGAGCTGGATATGACCGCGCAGGGAAACCTCATAAAA
>R03__coassemble_406_pt1 | contig 25521 bp, 20 predicted proteins | sample R03__metabat2_high_PE_058 | metagenome-assembled genome bin R03 | reverse complement strand
AAAAAATGTTTAACTTTACACCCGCTAGCGTTGCGCTAGCAAATTGAATTCAGCTCATATAATGTGCAAATTTAAGAAAAAATCCGGTTTCTCGTACTGCCAGGCCGGTTTTTTTTTTGATTTTTTTACTTCGCTGCCCGCAGCGGCGCCGGCGGACTTGGGCATTGAGAGCCGGCTGCAGCCTGTTCAAATAAAGAATTATTTTTTTTGTATCTTTGCGGCGCAATGAAAACAAGCTTCAGAATAGAATATCATACCGGATGGGGCGAATCCCTCTGCCTCATTTCGCAGGACGTGAAGCATCCGATGTCCTGGGCCGGGAACGGAATCTGGGAACTCTGCGTGCCGCGCTGCAATGCCGCCTTCCTTAAGGATTATTTTTATGTGGTGATGAAAGACGGACTTATCGTGCGTACGGAATGGGACCACCACACCGCCGCTCCCGCCGCTCTGATAGAAGACAAGTGGATTGACTGCCCCTACGAAGGGTGTTTCTTCCCCCGCAGGCATTCTGCGGCCATCTTCGACACTCCGCTTTTCCGGGGTGCCGGCACGGCGGTTCCGATTTTCTCCCTCCGTTCGGAAGATGATTTCGGCATCGGTGAGTTCCGGGACCTTCGCGGCCTCGTGGACTGGGCCGCCGCCACGGGTCAGTGCATCATCCAGCTTCTCCCGGTGAACGACACCACCAGAAAGGGCGCCTGGACGGATTCGTATCCGTACAGCCCCATCAGCAGTTTCGCCCTGCATCCGCTATACATCCGCCTGCAGGAGGTAGGGGTGAAGGCGGACGCGGATTTCTGCCGCTTGCAGCAGGAACTCAACGCCCTTCCCGAGCTGGACTATCCGAAGGTATTCGAAGCGAAGATGGCCCTTCTTCGCGAAGCCTTCGCGGCAAAAGGTGCCGCCGATATGGCAAGTGCCGCATATAAGAAATTCTACAAGGCAAATGCTTACTGGCTGGGGGAATACTGCGAATTCTGCGACCGCAGGGATGGTCTCGGGGCCGAATTCTACGCCTGGGTGCAGTTCCATCTGGACAAACAGCTCAGCGAAGAAGTCGCCCACGCGCATTCGAAGGGGGTGTATCTCAAGGGAGATCTGCCGATAGGGGTGAGTGCGGACAGTGCGGATGCCTACTGGCATCCCGAACTTTTCAATCTTGATTCCTCCGCAGGAGCCCCGCCCGATTTCTTCTCCAAACACGGGCAGAACTGGGGCTTCCCCACGTATAACTGGGAGGCGATGGCCGCCGACGACTATGCCTGGTGGAAGGCGCGCCTGCGCAAGATGGCAGAGTACTTCGACGCCTTCCGCATCGACCATATCCTCGGATTTTTCCGCATCTGGGAGATTCCGAACGAGTTCTCCAGCGGTATCGAGGGGCACTTCAACCCCGCTCTTCCGTACAGCGAGAATGAAATCGCTTCGGCAGGACTCCCCATCGAGGGACTTTTCCACGAAGACCCCCGCCATCCCGGGATGTATCAGCCCTACATCACCCCCAAGGCTGCGGACGTGCCGCAGAGGTTCTGGGATATCTACAACGATTTCTTCTTCCATCGCCACGACTCCTTCTGGAAACGTAATGCACAGCGCAAGCTCCCAGCTCTTCTTTGTGCCACGGGAATGCTGGCCTGTGGCGAGGACCTTGGGATGGTGCCCGATTGTGTGCCGGGAGTGATGGACCGCGAGAAGATTCTTTCTCTGAAGATGCGCGGATTTGAAAACAAGGGAGATTGGAATGCCGCCAGCGTATGCGCCACATCGAGCCACGACATGGATACCTTGAGGATGCAGTGCGCACAGGACCCTGAGCCCAGTGAGTGCAGAAGGATGCTTTCCGAGCTCCTCGACAGCCCTTCCATGCTGGCCATCTTCCCCATCCAGGACTGGCTGTCGGTGAGCGCCGTCCTCCGCCGCAAGGACCGTTCGGTGGAGAGGATCAACCATCCCGAGAATCCGGCCCACCACTGGTGCTGGCGTCTGCATCTGAATGTGGACGACCTTCTGGCCGACTCCGCCTTCCGCATACAGATGAAGGAGATGCTCAAGGACTCCCGCCGTTTCGGCGTCAGACTTTGAGGCCTTCCGGGATTTTCTTTGTTTTCTCCGACGTTATCATAGATCCTTCAGTATCCTTTCCAGAATGCTGAAGGATTCTTTTGCGGCATCGCTGAAGAATTTGGCGTAGTCCACAAGCTGGTCTTCGTCTTCGGCGACGTCGCTTATTATGCGGATGGCGACGAAGGGGACTTCCTTCAGGTGGCACACCTGCGCGACGGCGCCCGATTCCATGTCCACGGCTATTGCGTCGGGAAAATGGCCGAGGCATTCCTTGTCCATCGTGGAGCCCACCACAAAGCGGTCTCCGCTGCACAGCAGGCCGGAGTGCACGGTGGCTCCTGTGCCCGAGGCGGCATCACGGGCCTTGGCACAGGCCGCCGGTGAACAGGCGAAGTACATCGGAAGGCCCTGCACCTGTCCCCAGGGGATGCCTTCTCCGCACCAGACGTCGTGGTAGGCGACTTTGTCCGCCACCACCACGTCACCTCTGCCGGCCCTGTGCTTCACTGCTCCGGCGATACCGGTGTTCACCACAAGGTCCGGATGCAGGTCCCGGATCATTTCCAGGCTGCTGACGGCGGCGTTCACCTTGCCAATGCCGCATTTTCGCACTGTTATGCTGTTGCCTCCGAGAGTGCCGCTGTCGCGGCCTCCGAGAAGCTTTTGGCAGACGAGCTCGTATTCGCTGTCCATTGCCACAATGATTCCTATCGAGCTCATTGTGCCGTTTATTTCTCGGGTATGTTTCTCAGCACTTCCTTCAGGAATTCGAAGGTGTGGCCCACGGAGGGGATGTACAGTTTTTCGGCGGGGGAGTGGGGGAAGTTCAGTGTGGGGCCGAAGGCAATCATATCCCAGCGAGGATAGCTGCCGCTGAAGATGCCGCATTCCAGACCGCCGTGGGTGGCGTTCACGACGGGCTCCTTGCCGTTCATCTTGAAATAGACCTCCTTCATCACCTTCAGTATGGCGGAGTCCTGATTGGGCTTCCAGCCGCTGTAGCCGCCGTCCATAACAACCTTGCAGCCTATCAGTTCGAAGACTGCCTTCTGCCTTGCTGCAAGGGTGTCCTTGGCGCTGTCCACGCTGCTGCGGGTGAGGCTCTTAACGAAGAAATTGCCGCCGCCGATCTTCACTATGGCCATATTGGTGCTGGTCTCGGCCAGGCCGTCGATGAGTTCGCTCATCCTTTCCACTCCGTGGGGGCAGGCGACGAGGGCGCGGACGAATTTCAGGGCGTCGGAGGGCTTCACATAGCCTTCCACCTTGCGACGCGAGGGCTCGAAACTCATCTCGGCTTTGGGGTCCGAAATCTTGTGCTCGTCCAGAATCTGGGAAATCATTTCCTGTACCTTCTTCACGACGGTCTTTTCCGTCAGGCGGGGCACCAGAATGCCGGCCTTGCAGGGGATGGCGATTGCATTGCGCAGCGATCCGCCCTCCATATCCACCAGCAGGCAGCCGTATTCCTCCAGCAGGGGCAGAAGGATGTATGCGACGCTCTTGTTGGCGTTGATTCGGCCCAGGGGAATGTCCTGGCCGCTGTGGCCGCCTTCGCCCTTGTCGGCCTCCAGGCTGTACAGACGGTAGCCTTCGGGGCAGAGGGGAACAGGCTTGTATTTCTTCGTGGCAGTGACGTTCACTCCGCCTGCGCATCCTACGCAGAGGGCGCCGTCCTCTTCCTCGTCCAGGTTCAGCAGAATGTCGCCTTTGAGGGCGTCGGGGCTGAGGGCGCGTGCACCGGTCATTCCCTGCTCCTCATCCACGGTGAATACGGCCTCCAGAGGGCCGTGCTGCAGGCTGTCGTCCTCCAGGGCTGCCAGGGCAAGGGATACGCCTATGCCGTTGTCGGCGCCGAGGGTGGTGCCGCAGGTCTTCACCCAGTCGCCGTCGATGACGGTCTTGATGGGGTCTTTAAGGAAGTTGTGGGGGCAGTCGGTGGTCTTTGCGGGCACCATGTCCATATGGCCCTGCATCACGACCCCCTTGCGGTTTTCGAATCCGGGCGTGGCCTCTTTGCGGATAATCACGTTGCCGGCTTTGTCCCGCAGAGTGTCCAGACCGTGGGAGACGCCCCAGTTATAGAGGTATTCGGAAATTTTCTCCTCGTGGCCCGAAGGACGGGGAATCTGTGTGATTGCGTAGAAGTTTTTCCAGACAGCCGAAGGCTGAAGATCTTTGATTGAGTTCATGTTGTATCGTTGTTTTTATATTCGTTTCCATCTGCGGTGGCTCCACAGCCAATTGGCGGGATTCTGCTCTATTTCTTCCTGCAGAAGGTCGTAATAGCGGCGCACTACGGCCTCCGGCGTGGTCTTGGACGCGTCCTGGCATATGGGGATGTACGTGATTTCGTATTTCCCCCTTTCCACACGGTTGAATTTCTGGTACACAACGCTCATCCCGCTCTTGCAGGCGAGGGCCGCCGGCCCCATTGTGGCGATGGTCCTCTGGTGCAGGAATTCGCCTATGGGTTTCCACGTGACGTACGGGCACTGGTCGGATATGTAGAAGTATATCTTGCGCTCGCCCGCGCGAAGTTTCTGCAGGCTGAAGCGCAGCGCCTTGTCCGCGTCCACCATTCCGTCCCACTCTCCCTTGAAGGGAGCGGTGCGGTTGGAAGTTATGACTTCGTTCCACATGGGGCTGGAAAGACGCTTGTACACGAAAACTATGTTCTCCAGGCTGAGGCAGCTGGAAGCAGAGCCTTGAGTGTCGCACACGAGACCCATCGACAGTTCCCAGTTGCCGCAGTGCGTGGCCATCACCATCACTCCCGGCGAAGAGTCGTACAATGCCTGCACGGTCTCGGGATTCGTGATTTTGATTATGCCCTGACGGCTCAGGCGGGACAAATCCCTGCAACCTCCCATCCATACGGCTTCGGCTATGACTTCTCCGATATGGCGGTAGAATTCCTTGCTGAGGTCCCTTATCTCCCAGGGATGCATCTTGGGGAAGCTGCGTGCAAGATTCGTCACGATGGTGTCCCTGCGGTAATGCAGCAGGTGCGTCATCATCCAGCATATGATGTCTGCCAGGACGTAATGGAAACGCAGCGGCAGTCTGCCCTGCAGGCGAAGTATGCCTTTTACTATTTTGGCTGAAGCGCTCATTGCTACAAAATTAATATTATTTTGCTAACTTTGCAACCTGCGCTTAAATTCTATTAACCAAAAATCATATGTTCAAAGGACAACCAAAAGGACTTTTCGCTCTCGCCCTGGCAAACACAGGCGAGAGATTCGGCTATTACACGATGCTTGCCATCTTCGCCCTTTTCATGCAGGCGAAGTTCGGCTGGAGCGAGGCCACTGCCGGACAGGTGTACGCAATTTTCCTGGCAGGCGTTTATTTCATGCCCATGGTGGGCGGCATCATCGCCGACAAGATCGGCTACGGAAAATGCGTCACCGTCGGAATCGCGGTGATGTTCCTGGGCTATCTCGCCCTGGCCCTGCCCACGGGAGCCGACGCGGTGGGCAAGGCCACGATGTTCGGCGGCCTGGCGCTGGTGGCCACGGGTACGGGCCTGTTCAAAGGCAACCTGCAGGTGCTGGTGGGCAATCTGTACGACGATCCCAAGTACAGCATCAGGCGCGACTCCGCCTTCAGCCTTTTCTATATGGCAATCAACATCGGCGCCATGTTCGCCCCCTCCATGGCCAAGGCCATCACCAACTGGCAGCTTGCTAAGGCCGGCTTCACCTATGACGCCTCCTGCTTCGATCCCGCATATCTGGAGGCCCTTTCCGGCGCCTATGGACTGTGCTTCGGCGTTGCCTGCGTATCCCTGATTCTGTCCGTTGCGATTTACTTCGGCACCCGCTCCTGGTGGAAGCACGCCGACGTCAACGCCAAACAGGCGAAGGCTTCCTCCTCCTCCTCCAGCCAGCCTGTGGAGGAACTTTCTGCGGAGCAGACCCGCAGCCGCATCACGGCCCTTTGCCTTGTGTTCGCCGTCGTGATATTCTTCTGGATGGCCTTCCACCAGAACGGTTCCGCCCTGACGTTCTTTGCCAAGAAATACACGGACCTTTCCGTATCGGGCGGAATGAGGATAGGATTCAACATATGGAGCCTCGCCCTCATAGCCGTCAGCGTTTACACCCTCTTTGCCACCTTCCAGGGCGAAAGCCGCAAGTCCAGGACAATTTGCGGGGCCGTCACACTCGCCCTCTGGGCGGGTGCCTTTGCCCTGTACGGCACAATGCCGGATCCCGTGGCCGCGCAGCCTTCCGATTTCCAGCAGTTCAATCCCTTCTTCGTGGTGGCCCTCACCCCTGTCAGCATAGCCATTTTCGCTGCGCTGTCGCGCAAGGGCAAGGAGCCTTCCGCTCCCAAGAAAATCGCCTACGGCATGCTGGTGGCCGCCCTCGGCTTTGTGGTGATAACCGTCGCATCCTTCGGCCTCACCTCTCCCTGCGACCTGGGCGAGGGCACGCAGAGCATCCTCAGCCCCGGCTGGCTGATAGGTACGTATTTCACCCTCACCTTCGCGGAACTGCTGCTCAGTCCCATGGGCATATCCTTCGTCAGCAAGGTTGCCCCTCCCAAGTACAAGGGTCTGATGATGGGCTGCTGGTTCGGTGCCACCGCCATAGGCAACTACCTCAGCAGCATCCCTTCGATGCTTTGGAACAAGATTCCGCTTATGGCCAACTGGGGCATACTGATAGCCCTCTGCCTGATTTCGGCAGTGGTGATGTTCAGCATAATGAAGAAAGTGGAGAGCGCTACAGCCTAGAGTCTCTCTCTGATCGCAGCACAGACAAGGCTGCTTCCACGTCAAGCGCATCGTCCGAGCGGAATCCTCCGCTTGCGGTGCGCTTGAGGCTGTATAGAAATGCACAGCTGCCCATTGCCTCGCCAAGATCGCGGGCGAGGGCCCTTATGTATGTGCCTTTGCTGCAGTCCACCCGCAGCGTTGCAAGAGGCAAGCCTCCGGGGACCGGGGCTATGTTGATTCTGGATGACGCCCCTTCTTCTTGTGCGGAATCCTCCGCGCAGAGGGGAGTGGAGCCGAAATCCAGCAGTTCCAGCCCTGTAATCCGGATTCGCGACACGCTGATTACTTCGCGTGCCTTTTCGTCCAGGGGTTTTCCCTCCTTTAGCATGGCGCGGGCAATCTCGTAGGCCCTTCTGCCGTCTATCTGCTTGGCGCTGAAAAGGGGAGCCACCTGGTCCTGCTCGCCCGCAAAGCGGGGAAGGACGGCCTTCAGGCTTTCCGCATTGACGCCCTCCGTCCGCCCTCTGCGGTCTATGTCCTTTTCCCTGTCGAAAGAGGGAGTGGAGGCTCCGAAACATACTCCGGCCACGTACTGCTTGTCGCTGTCCTGAAGGGCCTGCGCCTTCTTGCAGGCGTTGCCGATGCACACCGTCAGCACTCCCGTCGCCAGAGGATCCAGGGTGCCGGCGTGCCCGACCTTGAGGTTTTTCTTGCCGAAATGCCTGCAGGCGGCGAACTTAATCTTGCGTATTACGTCCGCGGAAGTCCATCTGTAGGGCTTGTCCACGATAAAGACAATCCCGTCGGGGTAGTCTTCGATTTTCCCCGACAGGATTGATGAAAAGTTTTTGTCGACAGTTACCACTTATTGATCTTGTCGATGCGCCGCTGGTGGCGTCCGCCCATGAACTGAGTGTCCAGCCAGGTTTCCACGCACTTCAGGCAGGTTTCTTCGCTGGCGAATCTCTGGGGGAGAACCAGCACGTTGGCGTTGTTGTGGGCCTTCACCAGTTCGGCAATTTCGGGAGCCCAGGCAAGACCGGCGCGGATGCCCATATGCTTGTTCAGGGCAATCGCCATTCCGTTTCCTGTGCCGCAGACGGCTATTCCGAGGTCCACCTCGCCCTTTTCAACACCGAGGGCCAGAGGGTGGGCGAAGTCCGTGTAGTCCACACTTTCGGGACCTGTGAAGGTGCCGTAGTTCTTGAATTCGATTCCGCGTCCCTTGAGGAGCTTTTCGATGGGCTCTGCCAGAAGATATCCGGCGTGGTCGCCCGCAAATCCTATTTTCATAATTCTATGGTGTTTTGAATGTTCTGTATTCTTCTCTTGAATTCTTCCGTTCCTATGAGCGACACTATGTCGTGTATTCCAAGTCCCGAGGAGGCACCCACAAGGGCCAGGCGTATGCAGTTCATTATCTTTCCCATAGGCCAGCCGTTCTGCTTTATCACCTCTTCCGCCTTCTGCACGCCTTCGGATGCTATTATGTCCGCAACCTGCAGCGCCAGATCCACATTTTCCTTCTTCCAGAACTTGTCCACGTCCTTCTTCTCGTATGATGTGGGGGCGACGAAAAGATACGAGGCTATGTCCCAGAAATCGGCTACAAAGTTAGCTCTTTCTTTTACTAACGAGCAAACTTTCACGACATAATCGTGCGGGGCGCTCACGCCCTTGTCCTTGAGAACGGGCTCGAACAGCGTTGCGAGCTGTTCGTCGCTCTTCATCCTGAGGTATTCCCTGTTGTACCATTTGGCCTTGTCGGGATTGAACTTGGCCCCGCTCTTGCTGACCTTCTCCAGGCTGAAGGCCTCTATGAGCTCCTGCATGCTGAAAAGTTCCTGCTCCGTGCCGGGATTCCAGCCCAGCATCGCCAGAAGGTTCACGAATGCCTCGGGGAAATATCCGTCTTCGCGGTAGCCGTGGTAGATTTCGCCGTCGGAATTCTTCCAGTTCAGAGGGAACACCGGAAATCCCATCTTGTCGCCGTCACGCTTGCTGAGCTTGCCGTTTCCGACGGGTTTCAGAAGCAGGGGCAGATGGCCGAATCGGGGCATCGTGTCCTGCCAGCCGAAGGCCTCGTACAGAAGGTAGTGCAGCGGCAGCGAAGGCAGCCATTCCTCTCCGCGGATGACCTCGGTTATTTCCATAAGGTGGTCGTCCACTATGTTTGCAAGGTGGTATGTAGGCAGTTCGTCGGCCCTTTTCCACAACACCTTGTCGTCCAGTGTGTCCGTGCACACCTCCACATGGCCGCGGATCATGTCGTCCATCGCCACGACGCGTCCCACCGGCATCTTGAAGCGTATTGTCCAGTCCGTGCGCTCCTGCAGCAGGCTGTCCACTTCTTCCTTGCTCATAGTGAGGGAGTTGCGAAGCATCCCACGGGTGGAAGAGTTGTAGATGAAAGTCCTTCCGGCGGCTTCTTCCTGTGCGCGTTTTGCTCCCAGTTCTTCAGCCGTGTCGAAGGCGTAGTAGGCGAAGCCCTCGTCCACGAGGGCCTGGGCGTACTGGCGGTAAATGCCCTTACGCTGGCTCTGGCGGTAGGGGGCGTGAGGATGCTTTTCGGATTTCTCCTCCACCACCTTGCCCGTGACTGCGTCCACTCCCTCGTCGGGGATGATGCCGCACCACTGCAACGCCTCTATTATGTAGCTTTCCGCACCGGGAACGAAACGCTGCGAATCGGTGTCCTCTATGCGGATTATGAAATCTCCGCCTTTCTGCTTGGCCCACAAGTAGTTGTACAATGCGGTGCGGACCCCTCCCATATGCAGGGGACCGGTGGGCGAGGGTGCAAACCTTACTCTTGTTCTTCTTTCCATATTGCTGCTAGTTTTCCTTTGTTCTTCTGATGGAGGGGGTGTTCTCCAGTTCGTAGCGCTTTTGTCCCTCCCAGTCGCACAGCACGGGCGCCTCGGTGAAATTGAAGCGTCTTTCGTTGCGGTTGTCTCCGGGGGTGATCTTGGTCCCGCGCGCCGCGTCGTCAGATACGATGTCGGCGGTTCCCTTGTATTCGAAGTCGCTGTCTATCGTTATTATGTTTCCCAGAGTTTCGTCTGTCACTCCTCCAATGGTGTCCTGCTCGAAACCGGTGGCTATCACGGTGATGCTCACCTTGTCGCCGAATTCGGGGTCGTTCTCCAGCACTATGCCTTTCTTGAAACGGTTGGCCGTGCCGGTGTAATTCTCCAGAATCTTGTCGATTTTGTCCATCTCGTTCATCTGCAGGCCTTCTTCGGAGTTACCGAAGGTGATGTTCACCAGCAGGTTCTTGGCGGTGTTCAGGTTGAACTTGTTCAGAAGAGGGGAGACGACGGCGTTCTGGACGGCCTCCTCCAGACGGTTCTCGCCGCTGCCCACGCCTATTCCCATCAGGGCTATTCCGCTGTCGTGCATCATTGTCTTCACGTCCTCCATGTCCACGTTCACGTAGCCCTTCTTCTTTATTATGTCCACAATGCCGCGCACTGCCGTTGCCAGGATTTCGTCAGCCTTGAAGTAGGCGTCGCGCACCAGCATCTCGCCGTACACCTCGTACAGCTTCTGGTTGTTTATCACCAGCAGGCTGTCCACGTATTTCTCCATTTCCTTCACGCCGTTCACGGCCTTCACAAGGGCGTCGCGTCCCTCGCTGACGAATGGAATGGTGACCACACCCACCGTCAGGATTCCCTTCTTGCGGGCCATCGAAGCGATGATGGGGGCCGCTCCCGTACCTGTACCGCCGCCCATTCCGGCGGTGATGAACAGCATTTCCGTGCCGTCGCCGAGTGCCTGCTCCAGCTCCGGCAGGGCTTCCTGCGCTGCGTTGCGTCCCTTGATGGGGTCGCAGCCTGCTCCAAGTCCCTTGCCCATATGCACCTTGATGGGCACGTTGCTGTCTTCCAGTGCCTGCGCGTCGGTGTTGCACACTATGAAGGTGCATCCCTCGATGCGCTCGTTGTACATATGCGTCACGGCATTGCATCCGCCGCCGCCCACTCCTATCGCCTTGATGTTGGAGTTCTCCGGCACCCAGTCGCTGGGTATGAATTTTATCTCGCTCATATTTTTATACCATGTCGTCTTCGTTGTTGTTCTCGTCGTCTCCGAAAAGGCCTTCGAACAGCCTTGTGCCCTCATTTTCCTGCTTGGGTTCCTTGGGCTTGGAGGGCTGTTTCGGCTTTTTCTCCGCTTTCGGCTTCTTTTTGCCCAGGCTGAAAAGGTTTCCGAACCAGGGCTCTTCTTCCCCTTCCTCCTCTTTTTCTGCCGGCTCGTTTTCTTTGGCCCCGCCTTCGCTTTCCTCCTGTGCCGCCGGCTCTTGATGAGGCGTTTCGACAGTCTTCTTTTCTTCCTCTTTTTCCGTCGTGCAGTCCGTCGGTGAAGTTTCCGAGAGCTTCAGCAGCAGCGCGGCCACTGCGCTCGCCCCCGGGGTGAAGAAAGTCATGTCGGCGTCGAACATGTTGACCGAAGGAGCGGCGATGCGCGCGGAGTATCCCGAAATCTTCTTTATCATGGGGCACAGGTTCAGCATCGGCGCACAACCTCCCGTCACCACTATGCCGCAGCGCAGGCTGTCCGCGAATCCGCTCTGCTGAATTTCCCACAGCACTGCGTCCAGAATTTCCCGCACCCGGGCCGTGATGGTCTCGGACAGGTCCTTGACAGTGATTTCTGTCTTTTTGCCGCTGTCCTTGTCGGTTATGCGGATTGTCTTTTCTCCCATCGATCCCAGTTCGTTGGGAAGGCACCCGCCGTATTGCAGCTTGATGTTCTCCGCAAGGGTTTCGCTTATTCCGCACACGTTCTGGATGTCCAGCGTAATGTTCCTGCCGCCGAAAGGTATTCCGGCGTAGTGCCGCAGGGTGCCGCCGGAGAAAATGGACACGCTGGTCGCTCCGGCTCCGAAGTCCACCAGCGCCACGCCGCCTCTGCGTTCGTTCTCGCTCAGCAGCACCGCTCCCGGCGTCAGGGGGTCGAACTCCATTCTGGCGTCGGCTATGGCGCATTCCGCGAAAGCTGCCTCTATGTTGCGCTTTGCGCTCTTGCGGCCGGTGTAAATCTTGTAATTGGCACCCACCTGGCTGCTTATCATTCCCATCACGTCGTCCTGGCAGATGCAGATTTCGTCGTCTGTGCTGAAGCCCTGTGCCACTGTGCCCAGAATCTCATCGCCCTCGTCCAGATTCTTGCCGATTTCCTCCCAGGCGTTCTGTTCCAGATTGTCCAGAACCTCCCGGGTGACATACTGGTCGCCCCCCAGGGTGACGTTTCCGCAGGAATCGCTCTGGTGTATCTCGTATTTCTGACATCCCACCTTGGCGGCAGTTATCTTCACGCCCAGACAATTTCCGGCCATATCCACCGCGCTTCTGAGCGCCTTGGAGAGCTTGGCCGTGTTCAGAATCTTGCTGTGACTTATGCCGTCCGAGGGAAACTCGTTGTAATACAGGATCTTGATCCTGCCTTCCTCCCGGGTGCCCACCGCCAGGGCGAGCTTTTTTGTGCCCAGGTCTATTCCTACCAGATGTGTTTCTTTCATGTTGCCTTTACTCCTTGCAGACTATTTGGTTATTGTACTTCAGATTTACGCTCCTGTAGCTTTTGCCTTCTTCCAGAACGGGCACTATCTCGTTCAGGAAGGTATCTATCCTGTCGAATTTGTCCTTCACCTGCGTCGGCTCGCCCAGAATGAAGACTTCCTTCCGGTCTTTGAGGTTCAGCCTCAGCTGCCCCTTGCCGTCGCTGTGCACAGTTTCCACCCTGCCGTTCCACTTGGTGCTCTCTTGCAGCCATTCCATCATTGACGCCACCCTTGCGCACCACTGAGGGTCGTCCAGGGGAGAGTCGCCGTAGATTGTCAGCACGCTCCGGCACCAGTCGTCGTCCACCTTGAAGGTCTTGCCGCTCTCGTCCATATAATAGTTGGCGCCGTCGCGCCTGAGTTTTGCAACCGGCGTTCTCTGCGTGACCTCTATGTGCAGGATGCCGTCAGGCGTGACAAAAGCTTCGTGTTCCTGCAGGAAAAGGCATCCTTGCAGCACCTCCTCTATCTTTTCCAGCTCCAGCCTGTCCGCGAAGCGGTTTCGGCAGCCTCCGAATTCGCGGTCCAGGTAGCGCTTCACCTCGGCGCTGCTAATGTAGCGGTTGTCGGCACTGTCCAGAATGCAGATCCGCACGTCGGCGCATCTTGTGCGCTGCACGCCCCTTCGCCATCCCGCAATGCCGCACAGCGTAGATGCTGCCGCGGCCGCGATTGCGCTCAAGAGCAGGATGCGTCCTGCGTTTATATGGACAGCCTTTCGTTTCATTGCCTCGTGTCGGACAGTTGCGTCGCTATTATGTCGGTGTAGTTGCATATGTCTCCGGCTCCGAAGGTGGCCAGTACCTGGCGGCCCTCAGCCTTCTCCAGATGCAGTGATGCGATCGTGTCCATAAGCTGGGCTTTGCTTATCAGCATCTTCTTTTCGCAGCTCACCTTGTCCAGGATTATCTTGCTGGTCACTCCTTCTATGGGCAGTTCCCTCGCAGGGTAGATATCCAGCAGTATCAGGGAATCCACGCCGCTCAGGGCCTGTGCGAACTCATCTGCGAAATCCCTCGTACGGGTGTAGAGGTGGGGCTGGAAAATAGCTGTCAGGGTGCAGCCGGGGAACATTCCGCGTATGCTGCTGATGGCTTTGGACAGCTCTTCCGGATGGTGCGCGTAGTCGTCTATATATACCGTGGAGGGAGTGTTGACGTGTATGTCGAAGCGCCTCTGCACTCCGCAGAAGGATTCTATGGCCGAGGCGACGTCCTTTTCCTCGACGCCGAAGCAGAGCGCGGCTGCGGCTGCGGCAACGCTGTTCTCCACGTTCACCCATCCGGGAACGCCGCAGCGTATGTCCTCCACTTTTCCTCCCGGGTGGTTAAGTGTGAAAAGGTAGTGGCCCAGCTTGTCCACGCGGATATCCGATGCGAAGAAGTCGGCCTTCGCGTCATCCAGCGAGTAGTGCAGAATCTTCGCCCCGGTGTCGGCCTCGCTTATGGGAAGGCCCGCCTTGCAGATCAGCGTACCGCTAACCTGGGATGCGAAAGTGCGGAACGCCTCCTGCACGTGCTCCAGGTCGTTGTATATGTCCAGATGGTCAGCATCCATCGCGGTGACCACGGCAATCTCCGGGTGCAGCTGCAGGAAAGAGCGGTCGAATTCGTCGGCCTCGGCCACCATTATGTCGCTTCCGTCTGTCAGCATGTTCGTGCCGTAGTTCTTGCTGATGCCGCCGAGGAAGGCGTTACAGCCCTTCCCGCTTGTCTGCATGATATGGCTCAGAAGAGTGCTGGTGGTGGTTTTTCCGTGGGTTCCGGCTACGGCAAGGCAGTGCATCCCTTCGCTGAGCACTCCCAGCATCCGGCTGCGCTTCACCACCTTGTAGCCGTTTTCCATTACGAATTTCATCTCGCCCATATCGGCGGGAACAGCCGGAGTGTAAACTACTGTGGTGCGCTCCTTGTCGGAGGGAACGTAGCTGCAGTCGTCCTCGTAGTGGACGGCAATGCCCTCGCTCTCGAGCTCTTCCGTAAGGGGGGTGCGGGTGCGGTCGTAGCCGCTGACGCGGTAGCCCTTCTCCTTGCAGTAGCGGGCAATGGCGCTCATTCCTATGCCGCCGATGCCTATGAAGTACATGTCCTTCTCCACGGATTTTCCCAGTATGCCGTACACTTCGCGCACAATTCTCTGCGCCGCGTCGGTTATGCCCAGTGGGGCTATCGCTTCCTCCATTTTCTCTATCGCAGCCTTATCGTGCACGAGAGCCACGGCTTCCTTCATAAGGGACGTCCGCGCGTCGCAATCCTTCACCATTCTGGCAGCTCCCTTGCCCACAAGGGCCATCGCGTTGCAGGTCTGGTGGTCCTCCGCCACGTTGGGTGAAGGGACGAAGATTGCAGCTTTGCGGCATACGCATATTTCGGATATGCTGCTGGCGCCGCTCCTGGAAATGACTATGTCGGCCGCGGCGTATGCAAGGTCCATCCTGGAGACGAATTCCACGGGGTGGACGTTGGGAACTTCCCTTCCCTTCATGAATTCCTGAATGGAGGGGAAATAGAATTTCCCGCACTGCCACAGCACTTCCACGTCCTCCCCCTGCGGGCAGCCGTCCAGAATCCAGTCCTTCATGCTCTCGTTCAGTGTGCGGCATCCCAGCGACCCGCCGATAATGAGTATCTGTTTGCGGGAGGGGTCCAGAGAATAGAATTCCAGGCCCTGTGCGCGGGATTCGGCATTCGAGGGGGCGAAGCCCTCGCGTATGGGGTTGCCGGTGAAGACTATCTTGTCTGCGGGGAAAAACTTCTCCATTCCTTCATAGGCCACGCACACCTTGCGGGCCTTCTTGCCAAGGGTCCTGTTCGTCAGGCCGGCGTAGGAGTTCTGTTCCTGGATGAGGCAGGGTATGCCCATCGCGCCCGCGCACCACAGCAGGGGGGCGCTGGCATATCCTCCAACACCTATGGCGATATCCGGCTTGAAGCTGCGGATTATCCTTCCGGCCTTGATGTAGCTGCGCACCACCTTGAAGGGCAGGGCGAGGTTTTTCAGTGACAGCTTGCGCTGCAGTCCTGCCACGGGCAGCCCCTTGATGGGGAATCCCGCCGCGGGAACCTTCTCCATTTCCATCTTGCCTTCGGCCCCTACGAAGAGGATGTTCACCTGAGGGTCCGTCTTGCGCAGCTGCTGCGCTATGGATATTGCCGGGAATATATGGCCTCCCGTGCCTCCGCCGCTTATAATTACGTTCATATTTCCTGATTGGGCTCTGTTACGGCGTTTTCCGCCTGTTGTTCGAATTCTTCGTCTATGCTTTCCAGTATGCTGAGGCCGGCGCTGATGTCGTCCTTGTCTTCCAGCAGCAGCCTCTGCTCCTCCTTCTGCTGCTTCTGCAGTTTCTTGTTTGCCATCGTGCTGATGGACAGAATCACGCCCAGAGCTATGCTGAAGCACAGGAATGAGCATCGTCCGTAGCTTATCAGCGGCAGCGTCTGGCCGGTCAGCAGGCCTATGTTGCAGTTCACTATTATATGCAGCAGCGCCTGACCCGTGATGAGGAAGCCCAGCCCGCCCACGCAGGCCTTGGCGTAACGGTTGCTGCAGTGCTGCACGATCAGCACGCAGCGCGCGAACAGGCTGATGTACAGTATCATCACCAGCATGCTTATCGTAAGGCCGTATTCTTCCACAAGGAAGTCGAACATGTAGTCTTCGTACATCACAGGCACGATGTATTTCTGCGTGCTCTTGCCGGGGCCTTTGCCGATTGGCAGCCTGCCGCCTTCCACAAAGGCTATTTCGGCGGCCTCTGGCTGGCGGTGCTTGTCCAGATATTCGTAAAATTCCGCCGATTTGTACTCTATCTCATCCAGCTTGGCCTCCCTCTTGTGTATGAGCTTCTTCTGATCCTCGCGTGCCTTCGCGTCGGGATACGGAAGTTCTATTCCGAAGCGGTTCGCAGCAGTCTGGAAACGTTTCACCATTGTGCCGCTGGAGACTATGTGGACTCCGATCATGATGCCGAGGCACAGAACGGATATGCCGCCGGCAGCCAGCAGGTCCTTCCACTTCATCCATCCGATAAGAAGGGTTGCCAGCGACGTGGCGAGCACCAGCATCGCGCTGCCGGTGCTGCCGATGAGAATCAGCGCCGGAGCCATCAGCACGGGGATGAAAATGTATATCCATCTCTGCGCGCAGGCGCTCTTCATCCATCCGCAGGCGGACGGGAATTTGTCGCCCAGGGCGTTTGTCACCTTGAACGAGCCGCTTTCGTAGGTCTGAATGGCCCACGACAGGTACATCACCATCGCCACCTTCACCACTTCGTACACCTGCAGGCTGAAGCCCCCTATCGATATCGCGCGTATTGCGCTGTTGGTCCTGGTGACGCTCATGGGGCCTATGCTCTTGCCGGTAGCCTGCATGAAGAGCATCAGCGATAGCAGAGCCAGCGAGAAGACGAAGCCCCAGCGGGACAGTTTTCGGAACACCTTCAGGCTGGAGAAGGCGCAGCAGCACAGAATCAGCAGCAGCCCGGCGCCCACGATTTTCACCTGGCCGCCGAAAATGTTCACGCGGCTTATGTGGCCCAGTATCGCCTTGGAGGATGTGGCGGAAAAAATGGCCATCAGCGAGAACATCATCAGCAGCAGGGTGATTATCCATATCACTCTGTCGCCTTGCCGGATGTTGGAAATGATCCTTGCTGCAAAATTTTTGCTCTTGTCCGCGCTCTGTGCCATATTGTGCGTTTACAGTTTCTTTACTGCCTCCTTGAACTTCTGTCCGCGGTCTTCGTAATTCTTGAAAAGGTCGAAGCTGGCGCAGCAGGGGCTCAGCAGCACCACGTCTCCTTCCTTGGCCAGGGACGCGCTCACCCTCACGGCCTCTTCCGCGCTCAGGCTGTCCACAATCGTGGGCACGACGCTGCGGAAACAGTCGTGGATCTTTCTGTTGTCCACTCCCAGGCATACTATCGCCTTCACCTTGGCTCGGGCAAGCTCCAGCAGGGGAGTGTAGTCGTTGCCCTTGTCGGTGCCTCCCACAATCCACACCACGGGACGGCTCTGGCATTCCAGGGCGTACCAGGCGCTGTCCACGTTGGTGGCCTTGCTGTCGTTTATGTACAGCACGCCGCCCACGCTCATCACCTTCTCCAGGCGGTGCTCCACGCCCTTGAAGCTCATCAGGCTGCGGCGTATTGTCTCGTTTTCGATGTTCATCACCTTTGCGGCGATGGCGGCGGCCATGGAGTTGTACACGTTGTGACGTCCGCCCAGCGCCAGCTCCTCCAGGAAGATGTCGCAGTCGTCGCCGGCGTCCACCGACACCTTCATCTTGCCGTCCTGCAGCCAGGCGCCTTGCGTGAGGACTTTCTTCTGGCTGAAGGGGAGCTGCCTTGCGCGAACCATTATCTTGTCCAGATGGCGGATTGTGATTTCGTCGTCGCTGCAGAAGATGAAGCAGTCTTCGGGCCTCATATTCTGCGTGATGCGGAATTTCGCCCTCACGTAATTCTCCATATTGTGGCCGTAGCGGTCCAGATGGTCGGGGGTGATGTTGGTGATGATTGCTATGTCCGCCTTGAAGTCGTACATGTTGTCCAGCTGGAAACTGCTCAGTTCCAGCACGTAAACGTCGTGGTCTTCGGTCGCCACCTGGTAGGCGTAGCTCTGGCCGATGTTGCCCGCAATGCCAACGTTCATACCAGCGTTTTTCAGCAGGTAGCCAATCAGCGTCGTGGTGGTGGTCTTGCCGTTGCTGCCGGTGATGCAGATCTTGCGCGCCTTGTCGTAGCGTCCGGCGAACTCGATTTCCGAAATCACGTGTATTCCGCAGGCCATCGCCTTCACAATCAGCGGAGCCGTCAGCGGAATGCCGGGGCTCTTTATTATTTCCTTGGCATTTAGAATTTTATCCTCGCTGTGGCCGCCCTGCTCGTAGGGGATTTCCCACTTCTGCAGCACTTCCAGGTATTTGGGGACTATCTGCGCATTGTCCGAAAGGAACACGTCGAAGCCCTGTTTCTTTGCCAGAACGGCGCTTCCCACACCGCTTTCCGATCCGCCGAGTATTACGATTCTTTCCATTTATGTTTTTCTTTGTTATCTTATTTTCAACAGCCCTATTGTGAGGACAGCCAGAATGATCTGCACAATCCAGAACCTCACGACGATCTTGTTCTCGCTCTGCGCCCTGTGCGGCGCGCTTATCAATGCGTCCACCCCTTCTTTCTGGAAGTGATGGTGCAGGGGAGCCATCTTGAACACCCTCCTGCCGGTGCCGTATCTGGCCTTTGTCCTTTTGAAATAGCTTCTCTGGATTATCACGCTGAGCGCCTCCACGAAGAACACCCCGCACAGGACAGGCAGAAGCAGCTCCTTGCGGATGAGGATGGCGCATACTCCTATGATGCCGCCTATCGCAAGGCTGCCGGTGTCGCCCATGAACACCTGCGCAGGATAAGAATTGTACCACAGGAAGCCTATCAGCGCACCCACGAGGGCCGCCATGAACACGGCCACTTCGCCTGCTCCCGGTATGAACATTATGTTGAGGTAGCCGGAATGCAGCACGTTGCCGGAAAGATAGGCGAACACCATCAGCACGCTGCCCGAGATGGCGGTTGTGCCTGCGGCCAGGCCGTCCATACCGTCGGTCAGGTTCACGCTGTTGGAGCAGGCCGTTATCACCAGCACTATCATCACAAGGTAAATCGCCCACTTGCTCCACCATCCCCATTTGCCTTTGAAGGGCGTAAGGCACTTGTAGTCGAACTCGTTGTTCTTCACGAACGGAATGGTGGTCTTGGTGCTCTTCACTATGTCTTCCTTTACACTCACTTCGCAGCGCTGAAGATTGCCCTCATCATCCATCCTGTATTCCACCTTGGCCTTCTCGCTCACTTCCTCCCGGACCGTGACCTTGGGACTGTAGCACACCGTAAGCCCGATTATAAGACCCAGGGCAACCTGTCCCATCAGCTTTCCCTTTCCACTCATTCCCTCCTTGTTGTGGCGGAACACCTTTATGTAGTCGTCGGCAAAGCCGAGAGCTCCCAGGAACAGCATCGTCAGCAGCAGAAGCAGGGTGTAGATGTTCGTAAGGTCGCACCACAGCACAGAGCCGCACAGCACGCTGAGGATTATTATCACTCCGCCCATTGTGGGGGTGCCTTTCTTCTGCAGCTGGCCTTCCAGACCCAGGTCGCGGATTTCCTCCCCGATCTGCTTCTTCTGGATGAGGCGGATTATCCTGCCGCCTGCAAACAGGGCCACCAGCAGAGAGGTGAGCGCTGCCATCAGCGAGCGGAACGTAAGGTAATTCATCAGGCCCGCTCCCGGGATGTCCAGATCTTTAAGCGCTTGGAACAGATGGTATAACATTGCACTTTGCTTTTATCGGTTCATTTCCTCGATCACTGCGGCCACAACCTCCCTCTCGTCGAAATGCAGCTTCTCGCGGTCCAGTATCTGGTAGTTCTCGTGGCCTTTGCCGGCCAGAAGAATGGTTTCGTTTTCCTTTGCAGAGAGTATTGCAAGGCGTATCGCCTCCTTCCTGTCTTCCAGGCTGAGCACCTTGGCCGTCTGAGAGGGACTGATGCCGGCCTTTATGTCGGCTATTATGTCGCAGGTCTTCTCCGTGCGGGAGTTGTCGCTGGTCACTATCACCCTGTCGCTCAGTGTCGCTGCGATGGCGCCCATCTCCGGGCGTTTGCTGCGGTCCCTGTCTCCGCCGCAGCCGAAAAGGCAGGTCAGTGTGCGCTCCGGCGCTATTTCTCGAAGGGCCTTAAGGACGTTCTGCAGGGCGTCCGGCGTGTGCGCGTAGTCTATCACCACGCTGATGCCCTTCGGGGCGTGGATGACTTCCAGCCTTCCGCATACCTGGCCCACGGCGCTCAGGCCCACCAGGGCCTCCTGCTTCGTGGCGCCGGTGCTTATGGCGGCACAGTATATCGCCAGGGCGTTGTACGCGTTGTGTTCGCCGATAAGCGGGCACCAAATTTCCGTGCCGTCTATTTTCAGCAGCATTCCTTCGAAGCTCTTCTCCAGGATGCGGCAGCTGTGGTCCGCCATCTTGCGGCAGGAATAGGTGACTACCCTTGCCCTGGTGTTCTGCATCATCACCATTCCGTTCTTGTCGTCGACGTTGGTTATCGCCACGGCGTCTGCGGGAAGGTTGTCGAAGAAGAGTTTCTTGCAGCGCAGGTACTCGGAGAAGGTCTTGTGGTAGTCCAGATGGTCGTGGGTGAGATTGCTGAATATGCCGGCGGCAAAATGCAGGCCCGCCACCCTGTCCTGCTCCAGGCCTATGCTGCTGACCTCCATGAAGCAGTGCGAGCAGCCCTCCTCCACCATCCTGGCCATCAGACGGTTGATTGTGATGGGGTCCGATGTGGTGTTCACGGCCTCGCTCCGCTCCTCTCCTATAAAATTGGCTATGGTGCTCAGCAGGCCGCATTTGTGGCCAAGACGCGTGAACAGGTTGTACAGGAGGGTGACTGTGGTGGTCTTGCCGTTGGTGCCGGTGATGCCCACCAGGGTCAGCTTGCGGCTGGGATGGCCGTAGAATTCGTCGGCAAGAAGTGCCACAGCCTTGCGGGAATTGTCGGTTCGCAGAAATTCCACTTTTTTGAAAGCGTCTTCCCCTCCCGCTTTCAGGACCTGCTCCTGCAGTTTGGCGGAGTCTTCGTACACGATAGCCGCGGCGCCCTTTTCCAGGGCGGAGGCGATGTAGTCGTGTCCGTCGGCGGCATAGCCCTTGACAGCCACGAACAGGCTGCCCGCTGTGACGCAGCGCGAATCGCTGCAAATCTGTGTGTACTTGTCAATATTCATTGAGGCAGTAGATTTTGTCGGCTATTTCCTTGAACACCGGTGCGGAGTAGGATGCGCCGAAGAAGTTTCTCACTGATGGTTTGCCCCATATCACCACAATTGCGGTGTAAACGGGTTTGTTGGAGGGGAAGAATCCGACAAAGGTCGCCTGCTGGCTTTCCTTGCCGTCTTCCCTGTAGGTCATTCTGCCGTTCTTGCCCTCGAACAGCCTTTGCGCCGTGCCGGTCTTTCCGGCAATCGGGCACACAGCGTCGTGCAGCTGCCAGTATGCCGTGCCACCCTTTTCCTGCGTCACTCTGCCCATCACCTTTTTCAGCGTGTCCACGGTGGCCTGGCCGCAGATTTGCCTGCGCATCACGCTGGGGTGGAATTTCTGCTTCGCGCGGCCGTTTTCCTCTATTGCTTCTATAAGGTATGGCTTCATCATCCTGCCGTTGTTCGCGATGGCATTGTAGAATGTCACTAAGTTCAATGCAGACACCTCCATACAGTAGCCGATGGCCATTCTAGGCAGCGTGCCGCCGTCCCAGCTGCCCTTTGCGGAGGCCTTCTTCATGGAAGGGTCCAGGATGAAGGGGGGAGTGGCTCCCTTCAGGTCGAAGTCTATGGTGTCTATTATTCCGAAGCTCTTCACCTTGTCCACGAAGCGCGAGGGTTTGCTGCCGTAATTGTCGCACACGATCTGGCGGAAGGTGTTGTTCGCCGACATCTCGAACGCCTCCCGCACCTGCACTTTCCCGCTGGGGAAACGCTTGCGGCCAAGGTGCTTGGTGTCGTCGTACAGCATTCCGTTGTATTTCCACATTCCGCCCCAGGTGGGGATTTCCTGTTCCAGGGACGTGACGTAGCCGTCTTCCAGCGCCGCCATCAGGGACACGCCCTTGAACACGCTCCCCGGGCATTCCGCCATCATAAGGGCGTAGTTGTTGATTTCCTCGAAGCTCCCGTCCTTCTTCTGCCCCAGATTCACCATCGCCCGCACTGCTCCCGTGGCCGTTTCCAGCACTATCACGCAGGCCTTGTCTATGAGGTCGTTGCCGGAAATTTTCCTGCGCAGCGCCTCGTCGGCGATTGTCTGCACGTCGATGTCCAGGGTTGTCCGCACGTCCAGCCCGCTCGTGGCCTTGATGTTCTTGCTGTCCTTCACGGGCACCTTGCCGAAATCGCTGACGCGCATCACCTGCTTGCCGTCCCTGCCGTGCAGGCAGGAGTCGTAGTTGCCCTCGATGCCCACCTTGTTGTAGCGGCTCAGCGAAGGGTCCTTTATGAAGCCCAGGGTGCGGCTGGCGATGTCTCCGTACGGGTACATCCTGGTTTCCTTACGGCCCTCCAGATATCCGCCCTTGAAGCGTCCCTTGCAAAATATCGGCATCGCGCGCAGGCGGTTCACCGTCATCTGGTCCGCCGAGGAGGCTATTTTCAGGAAGCCGGCCTTGGAGCTGCGTCCCTGCTTCAGGTATTCCTGCCACTGGTCGGCGTTCCTTGCAGGAAGGGTCTCGGCAAGGCTCCTGGACAGGGCGGCAATGTTGCCATTCCACAGGGTGTCCGCTGCAACGCGGCAGTCCAGGTGCACGTCGTACACCACCGCCGTCGTGGCCAGTATCCTGCCCTTGCAGTCCAGGATATCGCCCCTGGAGGGGGTGATTGTCAGCGTGTCCTTCGCCGGACGGTAGAAGGCCTCGGTCCTGGGGTCAGGCTTGTAGGTGATTATCTTTGTCAGCATGATGCAGAAAATGGCAAATCCCACCAGCGTTGTGCCGATGCGAAGCGCTCGCATTACGTTGTCGGACCTGACGTCCAAGGCGAGTCTATTTTCTTTCCTTGTTGCCATTATCTGTCTTTTCAGCTTCTTTTTTTGCCTTGGCGGCTTCCTTGGCCTCTTCGGCCTTCTCGGCTTTCTTTGCCTCTTCGGCCTTCTGTCTGGCTTTTTCGGCCTTCTCGGCTTCCTTGGCCTCTTCGGCCTTCTGTCTGGCTTTTTCGGCCTTCTCGGCTTCCTTGGCCTCTTCGGCCTTGGCGGCGCTCATCTGCGAAAGGCGCCGGGGCGTTATCGCCCTCTTGCGCGGGATGGCCACATTGCTTCCCATATCCTGCAGCATGTCCTCCACGCGGCTGGCGCAGTCAAGACCCGTCAGGCGGCACTGCGTGGCCGTATGGACGCTCTGCAGGTTCATCAGCACCAACTTGTTCTCCTGTGCCTGCTTAAGGGTGCTGTCTATCTTTATGTTGACGCCGATTGCCACAAGAATCATCACGAAGGCGAACACTATTTCCGGAAGGAAACGTTCCACCCCCAGGGCCAGCAGCAGCTTGCCGTGCATCAGTGACGTTATGAGCTTCTTCAGTTTCATGCCTTCAGCGTCATATCTTTACGGCCACCCGCATCTTTGCGCTGCGGGCGCGCGTGTTTTCGTGTATTTCCTTTTCACAAGGCTCCACAGGCTTCTTTGTGAGCGCCTTCAGGGGCGTGGATGTGTTGCCCCACAGGTCCCTCACGACTTCTCCGCTTACGTTTCCGCTGCGGATGAAGTTCTTCACCATCCTGTCTTCCAGCGAGTGGTAGGTTATCACCACCAGGCGTCCGCCTTTGCGCAGCGAGCGCGATGCGCCCTGCAGGAATTTCTCCAGGTCACGCATTTCACCGTTCACCTCTATTCTCAGCGCCTGGAAAATTCTGGCCAGGGCCTTGTGCTCCATCTGCCGGGGCAGGGCAGGGGACAGGGCTTCGCACAACTGTCCCGTGGTGAGGATGCTTCGCCCGCTGCGATATTTCACAACGAGCGAAGCGATTCTGTTGCTCCCCTCCACTTCGCCGTACACGCGCAGGAGCTTTTCCAGATCCTCTTGCGGGTACGAATTAACAATGTCAGCGGCGGTTCTGTCCGCCTTGTCGTTCATTCTCATATCCAAAGGCGCGTCAAAACGGAATGAGAAGCCCCTTTCGGGGGTGTCGAACTGATGTGAAGACACACCGAGGTCGGCGAGAATCCCGTCGATCCCTTCTGTGTAGCCTTCATTCAAAATGAAATTATGAATGAATCTGAAATTGTTTCTGATAAGCATCAGGCGAGGGTCGCTGAAGGCTCCGCCGATTGCGTCGGCGTCCTTGTCGAAGGCTATCAGCCGGCCATTTTCGCCCAGACGGCTCAGGATTTCGCGGCTGTGTCCGCCTCCGCCGAATGTGGCGTCGGCATACACTCCGTCCGCGTCTCCGTCCAGAAGGCTGCTCACGCTCTCGTCCAACAGTACCGGCTTGTGATATTCGCTCATTGTGCCCTGCCTCCTTCTCTCTTTATTTTTCGGAGAGTTTCTGGGCAAGGTTGATGAAGGTTTCTCTGTCGAGGCCGCTCTTTTCGAACTCTTCCTTGCCCCAGACCTCAATCTTGTGGTCGCTGCCACAGAAAACCAGCTCCTTGCCTGCTCCTATTGAATCCAGCAGCGTCTTCGGAATGGACATACGGCCAAGTTTGGATTCCGGCTCCACGATGGCGCGGCCACGCGTGTATTCCCGCCAGAAAGCGGCTTGTTCCTTGTTCAGGAAGTTGATTTTCGATTTGAGTTCCTCCGAGGCACGCTCCCATTCGCTGAACGAGAACATTTCCAGGCAGGGTTCCCAAAGGTCTTTCTTCACGACGAAGCGCAGGTCCTCTCCTTGAGGAACCTGGGCCTTCAGGGGGGCGGGGAAGACCACTCTTCCCTTGTCGTCCACCTTTGCGCTGTATTCGCCGATAAATTTGACCATATTGTTATTCCATTTTGACGCACTGGCAAAGGTAGGAAAAATTTTTCCACTTTGTTACACTTTTTTACAAATTTTTCCACTTTTTCGTCTTTTTCCTTCCCCGGCGGCTTTCGGAGTCGCCGTCGTGGCCGGGGCATCCGTGCCACTTGCCGGCTTTGCCGACATTGTTGTCCTGCCGGCCTGCCCCTTAACCTCCTCCTTAAGTCGGCATACACTGGCTCTGAGTACCCTTGTGTACAGCCGACGGGGATGCCAGCATCCCCGTCGGCGGGGCAGCTGCCTTGGGCGGCGGGAGTCGGATTTCTGATGTACACTTGCTTTTGGCTTGTTCAAAATCACCTATCACACAGAATGGCCTGGAATGGCGATTTGCGCACTAGGCGGGGCGAAAAGTCCCCACCTAGCACGGCACCCCCTCATAGAGTGGTCTGCAGAGGGGTATGGCGTACTAGGTGATTTTGATTAATGGCCATCACTTCCCCCTGCACCCCACATCACTTCCCACCACAGATCATTGCGCACTTCGCTTGCTCCCTTAGCTCCCTTGCCGTCTTGGCCCCCTTGCCGGGGGTGGGGCAAGCCTTCCTTGCCGTCTTGGTCCTTGCCGTCTTGGTCCTTGCCGTCTTGG
>R03__coassemble_366_pt1 | contig 26956 bp, 18 predicted proteins | sample R03__metabat2_high_PE_058 | metagenome-assembled genome bin R03 | reverse complement strand
TAATAGATGGGTGCCAGGTGGCCGGCGGAGAGGATGAAGGCGTCCTGCCCTTTGCTGAAACGGGTCCAGGTGGCGGGGTCGTGCTTCATTGTGTAGAAGTACAGGGCCGTGATGAGGTCCGCGCAGCTCAGGCTTCCGCCCGGATGGCCGCTGCCAGCTTTGTTCACCATGCGCACAACGTCGCGACGGAGCTGGGTGGCGGTGTCTTGCAGTTCTTTGATTGTTGCCATGATTTAATTATTGGTTTGTGAATTGTATTTCTCAAACGGCAAAGTTAGCAAAAAAATCCCAAATTTCATTATCTTTGCCCCGACAATGAAAAACATCAGAAATTTTTGCATAATCGCCCATATAGACCACGGCAAGAGCACCCTGGCCGACAGGATGCTGGAAATCACCGACACCCTTGCCGCGCGTGATATGGAAAATCAGGTCCTGGACTCGATGGACCTTGAGAAGGAGAAGGGCATCACCATAAAAAGCCACGCCATCCAGATGAATTTCCGCCACGCAGGGCAGGACTTTGTGCTGAACCTTATCGACACTCCCGGCCACGTGGACTTTTCATACGAGGTGTCTCGCGCTATAGCCTCCTGCGAGGGCGCCCTGCTGGTGGTGGACGCAACGCAGGGCATCCAGGCCCAGACAATCAGCAACCTGTATCTTGCCCTGGACCACGACCTGGAGATAATCCCCGTGCTGAACAAGATAGACATGGACGCAGCGATGGTGGACGTCGTGCGCGACCAGGTGGTGGACCTGCTGGGTTGCTCTCCGGACGACGTGCTGCTGACATCCGCCCGCACCGGCGAAGGCGTACAGGCCGTGCTGGAGGCCATCTGCGAGCGTATTCCCGCCCCCCAGGGGGATCCCGAGGCTCCGCTGCAGGCCCTTATCTTCGACAGCGTGTTCAATTCTTTCCGGGGCATCATAGCCTATTTCCGCGTGATGAACGGCAGCATCAAGACAGGCGACAAGGTGAAGTTCCTGGGCACAGGCAAGGAATACGTGGCGGATGAAGTGGGCGTGCTGAAAATGAAGATGTGTCAGCGCGACAGCATTCCCTGCGGCAGCGTGGGCTATATAATCTCCGGCATCAAGACGGCCGTGGAGGTGAAGGTGGGCGACACCCTCACGCATACGGAGAACCCCTGCGCGGAGGCCATAGCCGGATTCGAGGACGTGAAACCTATGCTTTTCGCAGGAATGTACCCCGTGGAGACGGACCAGTACGAAGAGCTTCGCAGTTCCCTTGAAAAATTCCGCCTGAACGACGCCTCGCTGACCTTCGACCCTGAGTCTTCGCTGGCCCTGGGCTTCGGCTTCCGTTGCGGCTTCCTGGGCCTGCTGCATATGGAAATCGTGCAGGAGAGGCTGTTCCGCGAGTTCGGAATGGACGTCATCACCACCGTTCCCAACGTGTCGTACAGGGTGTACACCACGCAGGGCGAGATGATGGAGGTGCACAATCCCTCCGGCCTGCCCGCTCCCACCCTCGTCAGCAGGATAGAGGAGCCCTACATCCAGGCCCAGATAATATCCAGAACCGAATTCTACGGCCCCATAATGAAGCTGTGCATGGACAAGAGGGGCACGATGAAGGGCGAGCATTATATCAGCGCGGACAGGGTGGAACTGACATACGAGATGCCCCTCAGCGAGATTGTGTTCGACTTCTATGACAAGCTCAAGTCCATATCCAAGGGTTACGCCTCCTTCGACTACCACCTTATCGGCTACAGGGACGCCCGTCTGGTGAAACTGGACATCCTGCTGAACGGCGAGCCAGCCGACGCCCTCAGCACGCTGATTCACGCAGACCACGCGTACGATTTCGGACGCAAGATATGCGAAAAGCTGAAGGAACTGATTCCCCGCCAGCAGTTCGACGTCGCCATCCAGGCCGCCGTGGGCGCGAAAATAATAGCCCGCGAGACCGTGAAGGCGGTGCGAAAGGATGTCACGGCAAAATGCTACGGCGGCGACATCACCCGCAAGAGAAAACTGCTGGAAAAGCAGAAACAGGGCAAAAAGCGGATGCGCCAGATAGGCACCGTGGAAGTGCCCCAGTCCGCTTTTATGGCTGTTCTGAAACTCGACTGATATGCTGGAAAAGAATCTAAGTCAGGCGCGGGGCCTGCTGCTCTGCCTTTCGGCGCTGCTGCTGTTTCCCTGCGCTGCGCTTGCGCAGAAATTCAGCGGTTCCCTGGAAGGATCCGGGGCCTGGAACTTTGCAAAGAACAACAGCGAGAGTGCCGTTCTTAAACTCAATTACGATGCCCCGAAGTGGTATCTGCACACGTCCTTCTACGGCGGCCATTCGTATGTCGACGACCAGAACGTGACCAAAATGTCGCTCACCGCCTCCGTCAACATGCTGGAAATGGAGATGGACGACCTGGTAAGACAGATAGAGTCCGGAGAGATGAAAAAAGTCACTTATGACGAGAAGGGGGAGCAGATCCGCAGCGGCAACTGGGGGGGCGACATCGACCTTGGCTTCAACTGGAAGAAGGTCAATCATCTGAATTTCAGCATCGGATATTCGGCTTCAGCCTCCAACAAGGTAACTTACACTACAAGCACCGTGCTCAGCGCCGTCGGCGAGACCGCTCCCTACAGCGTCGCCTCGAAGATGGGCATGCTGTTGCAGGCCGACACTTGCCGTACGGACCGCATAAAGGCATTCGCAGGCTATGTGCATGATTTTGCCGGCGAGTTCAGGAAGCTGTCCGTGAAGGTTTCATCTCAACTCCAGCTGGATTACAAGTCCATTCTCAGGGCGCTCATCAATGTTCCCGAGGCTCCTTTTTATGCAAACAGCATGGCCTATAAGGCCCCCAGCAGTCTGAATTCCCTGAATGTCTCATTTGACGCGAATTATTCCGACGGGAAAAGATTCCTGGGCGTGGAGAAACTAAGAGGAACCGTCGGTATGGGAGTGAATACAGGCAGCAGTCTGGATTATTTCAAGCGCCTGAACATCGACAACGGAGTTCTCCGCGACAGCACGGAGCTGTCCCAGTGCTACGACTATCAATTCCTTGCGCTGGAGCCCTATGCCGACCTTACATACACGGCGGGCAAGTTCGACATCCACGCTTATGACAGGGTGCAGCGCTATTCGCAGGTGCTGTATTCCGCCGTCGGTGGAGCCGAGGTCCTTTCTCCGACCTCTCTGGACAATGTTTCCTGGGGCAATATGGCCAAGCTGGACGTCACATTCAGGATTGCCCCGCGCCACAGCCTCAAGGCGCAGTACTCCCGCGAACTGATACGCCCCTCTTATGAAAAGCTTACCGACATGGTGAAGATTTCCGATACCGAGGGAGAATTCTATACGGGAAATCCTTCGCTCGCTCCGCAGAAAAACGACCTCATCTACCTTAAATATACGTACCGGTTCAAGCGCTTTTTCGAGGCTTATGCCTCGCTGCAGTACAAAGTGGCCCGCGACAAGGCGGAGAAGGTGGTGAGTGAAAAGGCCGAGGGCGTGACCTATTATACCTATGTCAACGCCGGACTGCAGCGCACCCCTTCCCTGCGCTTGGACCTCAAATGCGACTGGAAGCATCTGAAGGCAGAGATTTATGCCCAGGCCAATATGGAGATAATCAGCTACAAGGACATATCCAAGGAAGGCAAGACCACTTTCAACTGGGAGGTGATGGGCAATGTCTCCTACGACTTTCCCAAGGGATGGAGGGTGTCGGCCTCCGGCGGCTACTCTTCTCCCAAGGACTGGGCCTTCAACCGCCAGGAGATGTACGTGAAGACGTCCGCGCGCATCAGCAAGACTTTCTTCGACCGCCTGGACGTGTATCTGGAGGGACGCGACCTTGCCGACCGCGAAATCTGGGAGTACACCTGGAGCGAAAACCTGGATTACATGAAGGCTACGTGCACTGTGCTCGGGCGCCGCGCAATTGCTTTGGGACTTAAGTACAAGTTCTGAAATTATTTGCTATATTTGCAGCCGTTTAGGCAATGACACCACATACGAACTCAAAGCGCAAGGCAGTCGAAATCTTCGACAGGTTGACCACCACTCCCTGGACGGCCTTTCCTGTTTTCATCCTTCTTGTTTACGTTCTTTTCTGGTGCACGTTCTCTCTCGGGCGTTATCCTATGGAATGGATACAGGCGCTCGTGGACGGGGCGGTGGCCCTCGGAATGCATATCCTTCCCGACGGATGGGTGCGCAGCCTGCTGCTGGACGGAGTCGTCGCAGGCGTGGGAGGCGTGCTGGTGTTCCTTCCCAACATAGTTATCCTTTATCTTCTGATATCCGTCATGGAATCCACGGGATATATGGCTCGCGTAGCCGCCATGCTGGATTTTCTGATGCACGGAATGGGCCTGCACGGCCGCAGCTTCATCCCTATGATAATGGGTTTCGGCTGCAACGTGCCCGCCATTATGGCCACCTCCGGCATAAAGGACCGCAAGAGCCGCCTCATCACGGCCCTCATAATCCCTTTCATGTCGTGCAGCGGCCGTCTGCCGGTGTACCTGCTTCTGGTGGGCGCATTTTTCCCTGAAAACGGTCCTCTGGTGCTGCTGGGCGTGTATGCGCTGGGCGTGCTGCTTGCAATCGGCGCCGCGAAACTGCTCAGCTGGATGCTACCCGGCACGTCCACCCACGACCACGTGGAGATTCTGCCATACAGGATGCCGGATTGGAGATATGTGCTTCGAAACACCTGGGACCAGGCGAAGGAGTATATGAAGAAACTGGCGGGCCCGATACTGATTTTTTCCGTCGCCCTGTGGACGCTGGGGTATTTTCCCCGCGCACAGGAAGGCAGCACGCCCTACCAGCAGAAGGAGCAGTCCTTCGTGGGAATGCTGGGCAAGGCGATGGACCCTGTGATGGAACCCGTGGGAATGAACTGGAAAGACGCTGTGTCCATAGTTGCCGGAGTGGGGGCCAAAGAACTTATAGTGAGTACGTTGGGCGTTATGTACAGCGGCGGGGACGACGCCTCTCTGCAGGACTCTTTGGCCGGCAGCCACACTCCTGCCGGCGCTCTGGCTTTCATAGTGTTCGTGCTGCTGTATTTTCCCTGCGTGGGCACATTCGTCGCGCTAAGGCACGCCACCGGCGGGTGGAAATGGCCTGCCGTCAGCGCAGTGCTGAACATCCTTCTGGCCTGGTGCATGGCCTGGTTGGTATTCCACCTCTTTTCAATGCCGCTGTTGTTCTAGAAAATGAAACTTCTGCTTCACGCCTGTTGCGCGCCCTGTAGCGGCGCCATAGTGGAAACCCTTCTGAAAGAGGGGATTACGCCCACGATATACTATTGCAATCCGAATATTTATCCCCTTCAGGAGTATGAGCGCAGAAGGGACGAGTGCAAGCGTTTTGCAGAAGGGAGCGGAGTGCCTTTCGTAGAAGCGGAGTACACCCACGCTGTGTGGCTGCAGTGCGTGCACGGCCTGGAAGACGAGCCGGAGAGAGGGGCGCGCTGCCTGGAGTGCTTCAAGCACAGGCTTCTGTCGGCGGCAGGTTATGCCGCTTCGCACGGCTTTGACACCCTGTCCACCACCCTGGCTTCTTCGCGCTGGAAAAATCTGGAGCAGATTGCCGATGCCGGAAGATGGGCTGCGAAGCACTGCGGCCTGCAGTGGCTGGATCGCAACTGGCGCAAGGGAGGACTGCAGGAGAGGCGCGGCCAGATAATAAAGGAGCAGGGATTCTACAACCAGCTGTACTGCGGCTGCGAGTTTTCGATGCGTAATTCCAAGTAGGGGAGAGAGAGTATGTGGCTGTATCTTGCTTTTGCATCCGCGCTTCTTCTGGGCGGCTATGACGTGGCGAAGAAAATCGCGCTGAAAAAGAACGGCGTGATGTGGGTGCTGTTTTCCATCTCTGCCCTTTCCACCTTGATTCTTGTGCCCTGGTTCAAGGCAGCAGACGCCCCGGGGGAATACCTGCTTCTTGTCCCGAAGGCATTCCTCGTGACGATTTCCTGGATATCCGGCCTGTACGGAATGAAATATCTGCCGCTTACTACTGTCAGCATCATAAAGGCGTCGCGTCCGGCGTTCGTAATTGTGCTCAGCATCCTGCTGTTTGCCGAGAGGCTTTCCCCTCTGCAATGGTGCGCAGTGGCACTGGTCTTGGCTTCTTTGCTGCTGCTTGGCCGCTCCTCGCGCGATACCGGGAATGCTTCGGCCAGCGTGCGGGGATGGCTGTGTATGGGACTTTCCGTGCTGAGCGGCGTTGCCAGCGCCCTTTACGACAAATACGCCGTCACGCAGATGGACCCCGTCTTCGTGCTGTGCTGGTCCAATCTTTTCATCGCCGTCCTTATGGGGCTGGTGCTTGCTTTCCAGTCGCTAAGGGAAGGAGAGGGCAGGCAACGTTTCAAGGCCGATCCCATGCTGCTTGTGGCCGCCGTCGTGATAGTGGGTGCCGACGCGCTGTATTTCATCGCCCTCTCGCAGGAAGGCTCCATGCTGTCCATCATTTCCCTTGTGCGACGTTTCAGCATTCTGGTGACCTTTGCCATCAGTGCACTCATCTTCAAGGAAAAAAATCTTCGCAGCAAGGCCCTCCCTCTCCTGCTTATGATTCTGTCAATGCTCTGCCTGTGCCTTGTTAAGTGATTTGCGCTTGCGCTTGATTGATTCAAGGTCTGTGATGTCCCGGACGGAGTCGTAGATTTTGCGCAGCCTGGGAGCGAAGGAACTGCTGATGCCCTTGAAACGGGTCAGGAGTATCACCGCCACTGCCACCGTGCCTATGAGAGCGGCGAAGCCGTACAGTTCGCGCAGCGTGCCGAAGAGGCCGTCATAGGGCATCAGTGCCGTCATCGAGTGCTCGAAAAGCGCGTCGCCGATAGGGCCTCCCACTCCCGTGCGGATGAAGCCCAGAAGACAGATCATCTCGAAGTAGTAGGTGAAATTGGCGTTCGCCTGCACATACACCGTCAGCACTATGAACACCGTCACGTGTCCGAAGCCGCACAGAATAAGCGGCAGGGCCAGCGCACCTGTGGGTGTCGTGGGTGAAATAAGGAAATGCATCATTATCGTGTACGCCAGCACGCATCCAAGGCCAATTGCCGTAAGAGCGCGGGTGTGTATCTTCCATCTGGTGAGGGCAAGGTAGCAGAAAAGCGCTCCAAGGCCCTCCCCCGCGAAGTCCAGCCATTTGAGGTTCGACAACGCGATGTAGTCCATTCCCATCACTGCGCTGCAGAAGGTGTTCTGCAGCACGGTCTGAGTGGAGAGAAGGATGTCCAGTATGAGGAAAATCCCCAGAAACTTCCAGAAGTTGCGCATCTGGAAAGCCTCCTTGTGGATGAAAGGATGCCGCAGGTGGTACATTGCCCATATGCCGTATGCAAGGCAGAACAGGGCCACTCCCAGCGCAATGCGAATGCGTGGCGAGGCAAGCCATCCGTACTGGCTGCCGTAGCAGAAGACGTATATCAGAGAAATGATGAATATGCTCCAGAGCACCATTCCCAGCCAGTTGATGCCGTACAGGGGCATCTTGCCCACGGCGTGGACAGTCTTCATGAACAGCAGCGCAAGGACGATGACAAGGAGCAGGCAGGCAATTGCCGCCGTGTGCATCGCCGCCCAGCCGAAATTGTCGATGATGCGTATCTGCACCCAGTCGAAAACGTTGATGCAGCCCAGCACTATGAAGAACACCACGGAGAGGAACACGCCGTAGTCGTATGTGGGCGTAATTACTCCCAGCAGGTTGGAGAAGCACTCGAATGTGCCGTATAGGCGGCAGAATCCGCCCAGATAGCATATCACCAGCCTTCCCGGCATTGTTGTGAGGTGGGGGAAGATGACGTTGCAGAGGATCTGCACGCTGGCGGCGATGATAAGGTTCCACTTGTTGGGGAAGCGGAACTTCAGGCGGAACGCCAGTGGGAAGTAGAAACTCAGGCCGATAAGCACCGTCTGGCCCATCATCGACACGTCGGCCCCGGCAAGGCCCATTCCTCCCTTCATCTGCTCGAAAGCGGTGAAATACATTCCGTTGGTAAACTGGAAGCTCACCAGGAACACCGCGTACAACAGCACGCGGGCCCACTCGGGCACCCAGTCCCGGAAATTCGGCAGGGGAGACCTGCCATCAGAGTCCCAGGCCATTATTTGTGCCTCACTTTACATTCCACGCTCATTCCGGAGGCGAGCCTTTCAAGGCCGTCCTCACCGGAGCAGAATTCAATCTTCACGGGTATCTTCTGGCAAACTTTCACGTAGTTGCCGGTGGAGTTGTCGGGGGCCATGGGGGAGAATGCGGCGCCTGTGCCGGATGCAATCGCGCTGACGCGTCCTTCGAATTTGCGGCCCCTGATGGCATCTACGCTGATTGAGACCTTGTCGCCCACGGCTATGCGCGACATCTGGTCCTCGCGGTAATTCGCGATTATCCAAGGCTCTGCGTCGGACACGATGGCAACGAGCGGCATTCCGGGATTGACAAGCTGGCCTTCCTGGATGAATTTATCCGAAACATAGCCGTCGCAGGGGGCTGTAACGATGGTGTAGGAGAGGTTTATCCCGGCAAGTTTCAGGGCCGCCTCGCAGATGGCGATTCCTCCTTCGCTCTGGCCCAGACGCTGCTGCTGCTCTGTCTTGGCGAGCGCGGTGGTGCGTTTCTGTGCCTGCATTGTCTGCATCCTGGCCTTCAGGGCTTCGTACTGGGTCTGCACGAGTTCGAATTGCTGACGGGTGACAGCCTCTTTTGCGTAGAGCTCCTTGAAACGCTTGTATTCGCGCTCAGCGTTTTCATACTGGATGCGCACTTCCTCCAAAGCCGCGTCGGAAACGGCAAGGTTGTTCTGAGTGGCGCTGATTCCGGTGTCCATTGCCTTGCGGCCTGTGCGGGCATTTTCCAGGTCGGCCGAGGCTTGAGCCACGCGGAGCCTGTATTCGCTGTCCTCGATTAGCACCAGCGTGTCGCCTTTGCTCACTTTCTGGAATCCTTCGAAGCGCACTTCCTTCACGAATCCCGGAACGCGGGCGGACAGGGTCACGATGTCGCGGCGCACCTGTGCGTTCTCTGTCCAAGCTCCGCCTATGTGGATGAAAGTGGAGGCTATCCAACCTATGCCTGCGACAAGAAGGGTTATTACTATAGTGTTGACTATTATTTTTTTGGTTACTTTGTTCATGGCTTAAAGGGTTGCGCAGACGTACTGCAGTTTATAATAGGCGGCGAGAATGTCCATACGGGCGTTGATTTCGGAAATCTCGCTCTCCAGTTTTTCGTTCGAGGAGTCCAGAAGATCCGTGATTGTGGCAAGACCTTCGGCGTAGCGGTCGCTCACCTGAGCGTAGGACAGCTGCGCAAGACTGAGGGCCTCGCGGCAGATTTCAAGCTGCTTGAAAGAGTTGCGGTATTCGATTGTGGCGGCGTTCAAGGCCAGGTCTGTACCTTGCTGCGCGGCGTCCAGTTGCGCCATTGCCTTGCTCAGCGCGGCCTGGCTGCGGCGTATTTTCTTGCCGGATTTGTAAAGGTTGTCCAGATTCCAGGTGATTCCTATTCCTACAGTCGCGAAGTTGAAGTTTTTGTCCAGACGTCCGTAGCCGGCCATTTTTCCGGATATGAACGTGGTGACGTCCGGGCCGTTGAAGTTGTCCCCGGCAAAGATGGCTATGCTGGGGTATCTTTCCGCCTTGGCTATGGACAACTGGGCCTCGCTCAGGCTTGCCGCAAGGGAGGCGGCGCGCACGGCGGGGGAGTTCTCAGCGCTGAACGCGGCGTTTTCTGCGGGGATTTCATCGCTCATCAGCGGAACGATCGTCTCTTCCTGCGGCAGACCGATTGCCATCGAGAGCTTGCCGCCCATTATCTGCAGGGCACTCTCCAGCTTTGTCTTTCCGAATTCCAGATTCCGCAGCAGCAGGGCGTAGCGCGACAGGTCGCTTTTCAGCACCGTGCCCTCGTCGAAGCGTGTCTGCATCTGATCCAGAACTTTGCGCACCAGGGCGATGTTTGCTTCCACCGCCTGCAGCTGGTTTGTCAACTTGGTGATTTCCAGCGCTGTGGCGGCAATCAGGTAGCGCACCTCGTTGCGGCTCGTGCGCGCCTGCACCTGCGAGAGCTGCGAGCCTATTTCGGCAGCCCGCACTCCGTTTTTGATGGCGCCTCCGGCGAAGACCACCTGACTCGCCTGCAGGGCGATGTTGTTCCCGAAGGAGGGCAGCTGCTCGTCGGTGGCGTTGGAGAAATTGCGGTCGAAGCTGTAGCCCAGCCCGATCCAGCTGACCGATGCGCTCGCCTGAATTGAGGGGAGATATGCGTTCTTTGCCGCGTCCACCTCCGCGAGAGCCTCCTGCACGCCGAAATCAGCCGCGCGAAGGGTGGCGTTCAGCGAGTCCGCCGCTGCGAACATCTCCGCAAGGGTCATCTGCCTCTGTGCCTGAATCGGCAGGCAGCAGGCGCACAACACCCCTAAAAGGATACTTGACCTTTTCATTTGGTTTTATTTAAGTTAAACAACAACGTAGAATGTGCCTTTTTGCGCACGTCTCTACTCTCTACACTTGTCCTATTGTACGCTCGGCTGTTGCTGTGAAAGTCGCCCGGCTGGGGAAAGCGGCGGCAAAGATACGAATTTTTTGACATTTGCGCAAATTGCGCCCGGCTCGCAGATTGTGCAAACTCTACATTCCGTGCAGACGCTCCTGGATGTTGGCGAGCCTCGCGATGAGCTCTTTGAACGTGGGGGCGGGTCCGTAGATGAAGCCTTCGCACATCGCCTTATAGTCTTCTTCCCACAGGCTTATGACCTCGGACGGGGGAATGATTTTCAATTCTGACGGGGTGTGATGCGAATCGTACAGCTCGCGGTCCTCCATTGCCTTGTCCGCCCATCCTTGCTCGTCCAGCTTGAACAAGTCGTATAGATGGCGGCTCATACGCTTGTAGCGCGGATAATCTTTCTGATGCTCCTCGTGCAACAGGAAAACCTTTTCCAGAAAAGTCCTCGTGGGGACGACGGTCGGGACCACAATGGACGGACATTCCACGAGCGGAGACCTTTCGCAGACGATTGGCTTTATGCGGCGCATTTCACGCGGCTCCCGCATATTGCGGCAGCTGAATTCAACCTTGATGGTTTCCTTTATATATTCGTCCGGAGGCAGGAGGCTTCTGTACGGAATCAGCAGCACTGTCGGGTCGGCGTCAGAATCGCTGCGGCGCTTGAAAGTCACCTCGCACTGTTCGGCTCCATAGACGAAGAGAGCACTCTGGAGTTCCGGGTACAATTGATCGCAGATGTACTGGCGCGACAGTTTGCGGATGCGGTCACGCTGCGAACGGGTGTCTCCTTTCAAACCGAAAAAAGACTTGTCTATTGAAATGTCCACGTCTTCCGAGAAGCGATTGATTGCGTCCCAGGCCTTGCTGAGCGAAGTCCCACCCTTGAACGTCAGCGCTTCGCTGCACCGAAGGTTGAAAAGGGCAAGTATGACGTGACTCACCCACCAGTCCTTCTCCACAGCTTTGGGGCTGAGGCCGGTGGTTTCTTTTATTTCATTGAAAACAGATACCTTTTGCTCGTCGGTATATTGCCAGAAATCAGTTTGCATAAAAGTCCATTATTATCTTCCTTATCCAGGAAGGGGTTATCTTGAGGTCTTCACGTATTTCCGCATACGGTATCCTTTTATACAATGAGCACAGAGCATCCATGTCGAATTCCCACAGGCGGTCCGGCCCTATGTCGGCAAGCGCGATTATCGTCAGCATCACCACCCGGCTCTTGCAGTTGAAAACCTTTGGAGAGACGTGGTAGAACACTATCGGGCGCAGCCCCTTGCGATAGCTGATGTGGCGCGAAGGCCCGTCTGTGGAATACACCGGATTCATAACCACCTGGTCCGAAAGTCCCAGCATGTTCTGAGCCTCGAGATAAGAAGGGGCCAGACGGATGCAGTCCCTCTTCGCTATGGCTTCAACCACTGCGTCAGATCCTGCCGGTAATCTGCCCATGCCCCAGTGACTTTCTGTGGGCGAGCAATAGATACCCCGCTCCATTCTCATTAGAACTTCCTCCTCCACCAGCCTCTGGAGGGCCTTGGAGACAGCTTTTTCGCTGCCGTAATCAAAGAAATCTGAAGGAAAGTACACCTTCCCCTCGCCTTCTGCGAGCACGGTCTGTCTGATTTTTTCCTGAACACTGTCCATATAAAAAATTATTTTGTCGCAAATTTAGGCAAAACTTGCGACAAAATAAACGCACTTGAGGTTGACTAAAAACTCCGTTTTTGTCAACCTCTTACGCTTTCAGCAACCCCCTGCACCCCCTTTCAGGGGGACTGAAGGGCTTCGCCCCTCAGACTCCCCGGGTCGCAGTAGCTCCGAAAGTGCCTTTTTGGTCAGCCTCAACTTGAACTCCTATTTTCCGCAGACTACTTTCCTGTAAGCTGCGTGGATGGAGGCGGGGTTGACATTTTCGCCGCTGCGCACTTCGTGCATGAACACGCCCTTGTAGCCGGAGGCCTTGAGAGTCTTGAGGAAGGCGGGCCAGTCAATGCAGCCCGTGCCCTCTATCCAGTGGCGCTCGTCCACCCTGTCGTAGTCCGAGGCGTGGATTGTGCCTATGCGGCTGCCTACCACCGAAAAGAAATGCTCGTGGCTCTCCTGCAGGAGATGGTTGGTGTCGAAGCACACCATCACCTCGGGGTAGTCGCATATCATATACATCAGCTCTTCGCTATTGCGGCCCAGGCAGGTTCTCGGGAGATCCTCCACGCACAGGGTGGCACCGGCCTTGCGGGCCGCGATGCACAGGCGTCCTATGGAGTTGCGGGCGCATTTCAGCCTTTCGGGGCGCTCATCGTCCGAAATCGGTTCGCTGCTGGGGTGCAGCACTATCCTCTCGGGGCGGAATACCTCTCCTGCAAGCTCTATCATCCGCTCGTCTTCGGCAAGGGCCGCTTCGCGCGCCGCCGCCTCCACCAGCGAGACATCGATTTTCTTGCTGTAGGGAAGGTGGCAGGACCACACTTTAAGCCCGGCTTTCTCAAGGCTGTTCTTAAGTACAAATGCTTTGTGATATGCTTCATTTTCGGGGCAATACCGGCTGCTAAGTGGGTTGAGGATGACCTCAACCCACTCTATGCCGGCATCCCTGACTTCCTGCAGCTGAGTCTCGGTGGGGATGTCCTTTCCATTGAAAAGACTCAGCGACAGGCCAATTGCCAGTGTTTGAAGAAGTGTCATAGCAGTGCCTTACCAGTTATAGACGCGGACCTTGTACATGTTTATGTCGTCCACGATGTAGTGCTTTTCGTTCCCGGCATTGTAAGCTGATGCGGGTGTGGAGGTGTAGCGTATTTTGTGGCTGCTCCAGTCGTACGAGCCTTCGGCTGTTCCGCTCACCGCGAAGGTATAGAAAATCTCCTGCGTCTCGGGATTGTAGTTCAGGCTCTTGATGCCGTTGGTGGCTGTGGCGTTGAACCACGCGAGAGAGGTGAACTTTCCTGTGGAAATGGTGTAGGTGGCAGCATTCTTTCCGCCCAATATAAGCGTGTTGGCATCCACGAGGGAGAGGTCGTGCAGGCCGGAGACGAAGCCGGAGGTGCTGACAGTCTTTTCCAGCGTCAGTTTTCCCTCGCTACTGTTCCAGGTATAGATCTGCAGCGACGTGCCTCCGATGGCGTACAGCCTTTGCGACTCTTCGTTCCATACGCATCCGTGCGCGGAAGTGAGGGCATAAGTGCTGAGCGGGGTGTTGTTCTGGCCCACTTTGTACAACTGGAGGCAGTCTCCGCCGTCCGTGGAGCAGGCCACTGCTACATACCCTCCGGGCAGATACTCGGCGCTGTGGGCGTTGGTGGCCTTGTTGGTCCAGAACAGGAGGTCGGTGCTGCCGCTGGTGGAGTAGTCGGGCTCCAGCAGCACGCACCAGCCGCTGTTGTTGGAGCAGGTCACAAGGATCTGCTTGCGGTTGTTTACCAGCACTACGTCGTCGATATGGCTGCTGCTCTTGCATCCGGATACGGTGCCCTGAATGGAGGTGCAGTCCCAGCTCCACAGAAGGCCGCTCTTGTAGCTTCCTTCCCAGTCCGCCTTCGTGGCGTCGAAAAGGTACACCTTGTTGCTGCCGCAGGCCATCAGCTTGCGCACGGAGTCGGGATTGACCGTTTCCGTGTACACACATTCCCCGGCCTTCAGCTGTAGCGCGTCGGAAGAGGAGACGGTCTTTATTCCGTCGGATGTCTCGAGAGTTATGGTGTAGCCTTTGGAGAGAGTCGCGGGAGCGAGCGCAACGGCTATGTATTTGGCCTCCAGGGCGCAGCTGACCGCTTCGGCAAGCTTCACGCTGACCTCGGAGGAGGTGGCGCTGAAGGATTCCGTAGCAGGGTCCAGGGTAACCTCGCCGGCAATGAGTTCTCCCCCGCCCGATTTTATGGTGAGGCCGCTGACGGAGTAGCCGCCCTGTTTCAGGGCGACGTACATCACGCAGCAAGCTTCCTTGAGGGTGAACTTGCTGCCCGCCGAGCCGCTGGAATAATTGGCCGTCCCATACATTATGTGATCGGACAACTCGCCTGTCTGCGAGGTGGGAACCGTGTATTTCAGCGAGCCGTTGTAGGAGACGGTAGCCTGGCCGAACGAGGTCCACATCAGCAGCGTGTTGTCCCTTGTCAGGGGGCCTTCGACGCCGGTGAAACTGAACATTCCGGAAGGGGCGTCCAGAACAGTGGCGCTGTAGGCCGCAGACTTGCCGACTACGGCAAGTCTGGCCCTGGACGTGGAGCCGAATGTGGGGAATTCGCTCTTGCCGCCGGCTACATAGCAGCCTTTCAGCGTGGCGTATGCTGTGACGGCAACCTTGGACGATCCTGTGCCCGCATCATCGCTCTTGCTGCAAGAGGCGCATCCTGCCCACAGGGTGGTGAGCAGGATGGCTGTAGAAAATATACCGTGGAACTTCATCACTTCACGCAGCAGGATCCACAGATGTCGCCGCCGCGACGGCACCAGCTGTCGGCATTTTCGCCGCCGACATATTTGCCGACGAAGTAGCCGTTGTTGCCGCTGCCGCCTATCATCGCGCTGTACAGCACGCCGTCAAGATAGTTGTTGCCTCCCATCTGTTTCTGTGCTGCGGCATCGCCGTATGACCACTGGTCCAGGACGACGCCAGAGGGGCTTACAATCAGGTTGACGTTCAGCACCTGTCCGCTGGTGGCGTATACGTTGCTGGATGCGTCGCAGCAGACGTGCGAGTAGTTGTATCCGTTGGCGGCGTATGTTGCCATAGGGGTGACGCTCCACAGCATTTCGCTGAGATCGCCCTTCACGCAGTACAGGCGGCTGTCCTTGCTGCCTACATACACGTTCCCGTTGGGGGCCACTGCAGGCTCGTACAGGTTGTTGGAGCTAGCCCACTCGGTTACGCCGAGGGTTATCTTGCCTATGATCTTGTGCTCCGTGAGGTCTATCGAGCACAGGATGCCGCTGTTGCAGGGCAGGTAGGCCGTGTTCTTGTCGGCGGCTACTGCCATACCGGCGATGTCGGTGCGGTTGGCGCCGAACTCGCCTGCTGCGATGGAAGCGATGAGGCTGCCGTCGGAAACCTTCAGGAACACGAGGTCCTTTGTTTTGGGAGCAACCACCAGTTCGTCGCCGTTCACAAGCAGCGAACCGCCCTGGTCGCCTGCCGGATAAGTCCAGTTCTCGGCACCGGTGGCGGCATTGAGGGAAACCGTCTTGCCGGCGTTGTCAATCGCGAACACCGTGCTTCCGTCTTTGCTTACCGCGGGGGCGCAGGACTGCATACTGCCAAGGCCTGTATAGGTCCATTTCAGCTTCCCGTCAGGGCCTACGCAGTAGAACTGGCCGCTTGTGGTTGTACCATAATAGATGTCACCGGTCACGGGGTTCACCGTCAGGGGGTTGTAGCTGCCTGCGGCCACTTCCGGAACATAGCGCCACAGCTCTTCGCCTGTCTCCACGCTGTATGCATACAGAGCGGCAATCTTGTTGAAGGTGATGTCATATACCACCTTTCCGTCGGGAGAGAATACGGGGCAACTGCCCTTGAATCCATTGTAATTCGTGTCGTAGCAGGCGAAGTCCTGAGTGAAGACAACGTATTCACGCAGATTCATCTCGATGGTCCATTTCTTCGCGCTGCCCTTTACCGTCGCTTCCAGATATACTTTCTGGGTACCCGTGGCGACAATGCTCTTCTCGACTATGTCGTCGGTGGACGAGGTGCCGTCGGGGAAGCTCCACTTGACGCCGGTGGCATCCGGGTAGCCGGTGCGGTTGAAGGTGAAGGTCACTTTCTGGCCGCTGGCGGGAGACAGGTTGCTCACGTAGTAAGGAATGGTGGAAGAGGGCATCGCCTTGACGGTGGCAGGCTCCGACTTGCCTTTGGGATAAATGCCCACAAGGCTGAAGACGTAGTTCTCGTCGTCGGTAAGACCCGTCACGGTGTATTCCTGTGTATCCTTGTCGATTGTTACGCTCTGCAGGCCGTCGGCGCCGTCGATTCCGTAGCTCAGTTCATAGGAAAGGAGGGTGGTGTCGGGTTTGGTCCACGTGAGAACCACACTTTTTGCCTTTGCGACTGCCGAAAGGTCTGTTACCGCAATGCGTGTAGTCTTGGGTGTTGCGGTGATGCTCTCCTGGTTGGAGATTTTCTCTCCATAGACAGCCTGCACGTTGAAGGTGTATTTCGTGTCGTTTTCAAGGCCGGTGACGGTGTACTTCATCGCTCCGTCAGTGCGCAGCGTGGTGGGGTCGCCGCTGCCGGTGTAGATTATTATGAAGTCGGTGGGGTTCCAGCCTTTCTCCATATTCCAGCTGAGGGCCACTTCCTCATCACCCGCGACAGCCTTGAGGTTGCTGATTATGTGGCGGTCCTGGTCGGAGGAGGGAATCACTTCCCCTTTCCAGCAGGATGTCAGGGCGCAGGATGCCGCAAGTATTGCTATTATTGTCTTTTTCATACGTTCCTAAAATTTAAAATCCGGGGTTCTGCCACAGGATGCTGTTGTCGTTGACAATCTCGATCTGATCCTTGGGGATGGGGAAAATGAACTCGTGGGAGTCGATGTTGAACTTCTCCGCTGCAAAGCCGAGGCGCACGAGGTCGAACCAGCGCTGGCCTTCCAGGGCGAATTCGCGTCCGCGTTCGTCGCAGAGTTCGGCCAGAAAATCCGCGGAGGAAGTCGTGGTGAACTCGTCCAGACCGGCGCGTGTGCGGGTCTTGTTCATCCAGGTGCAGGCCTCCGAGACCTTGCCGCCACGGGCGAGGGCCTCGGCATACAGCAGGACTATGTCGGAGTACCGAAGCAGGGGCCAGTCGTTGCCCACCTGTGTGATGAAGGTGCCGTCATACTCGTCGTTGAACTTCTTGATGGCGTAGGTGGTGTTGTTCTTCTTCTCGTACTCGTTGATGAGGGGGAAGCGGTTGTCCTTCGCGGCATCGTAGATGGCCTTGAATTCCACCGTGGGGTTGATGCGGTCGGAAGCGACGCTGGTGTTGGAGGAGTGCCAGAAACCGTGGCCGGCTCCGTCCAGAGTCTTGTTGTACGTAAGGCCGAATATCCATTCGCTGTTGAACTTGTTGTTCACGTCGAAGGCGGCAGCTGTGGTGGCGGTGAGGGCGTAGCCGGGTTGCTCGAGGGCGGTCTTCAGCGTGGTCTCGGCCTCGGTGTATTTGCCCATCGTAAGCTGCATCTTGCCCAGCAGGGAGATTGCGGCCATCTTCGTGGCGCGGCCTTTCTCCGTGGAATAGGAGGCGGGCAGCAGGTTGTATGCCTCGGTGAGGTCTTCCACGAACAGATTGTACATCTGCTCTTCGGTGCAGCGGGGAACGGTCATTGAGGCGCTGGGGCTGGTGACGGTCTTCACGATGGGAACGACGCCGAAACAGCGGTACAGCATGGAGTAGTACCAGGCGCGGATAAAGAGGCATTCGCCTTTGTGCTGGCCCTCGAGGCCGTATGTGAAGTCTTTGGATGCAAGATGGTCCAGAACGTCGTTGCAGCGGTAGATTCCGTTGTACCAGGCGTTCCACCAGCTGCTCATAAGGCCGTTGGCGGCTTCTTCTTCGAAGTGGTCGATGTCGTAGCGGTCGGCCGTGGACACGGCCATAGAATTGAGCACGCATTCGTCGCTGCGGTATTCCAGCTCGTTGATATAGCAGCCGCTCTGTGTCTTGAGTTTCACGTAGCAGCAGGTCACTCCCTGCTCGAAGTCGCCTTCACTCTGGTAGAAGTTGCCCTCGGTCACCGTGTTGGCGGGGTACTGCTGGAAGAACTTGTCGGAGCAGGAAGAGAAAGTCGCGGCAAGCGCGCCGGCTGCTGCTGCAATGGCAATTATATTCTTGATTTTCATAACGTCAGTCATTTAGAAAGTGAGATTCATGCCGAAGGTGAACGTGCGGGGCAGAGGATACGAGCAGTAGTCCTCGCCGGGACGCAGGGCGTCGCTGGAGTTCTTGTTGACCTCGGGGTTGTAGCCGGTGTAGTTGGTGAAGGTGAGCAGGTTGGTGCCCTGCACATAGAAGCGTACCTTGCTGATGTTCACCGCGCTTGTGATCTTCTTGGGAAGAGTGTAGCCGATGGATACGTTCTGCAGACGCAGGTAGCTGCCGTCCTCGATGTGGAAGGTGCTGGTGCAGGAGCCGTTGTTGCCCTGGCTCTTGCGGGTGGCGCGGTTCAGTTCGCCGTAGGGGAAGCGCTCCAGAGAGAGCTTCAGCATGTTGGAAGAACCTTCCATGTTGCACAAGTAGCGGCGCTCCAGGTTCAGGATTTCGTTGCCGTAAACGCCCTGGAATGCGGCGTTGAAGTCGAGACCCTTCCAGCCGAACGTCAGGCCGAAGCCGTAGTAGAAGTCGGGCATGTAGTTGCCCACGATGCAGCGGTCGTCGTCCTGTTCCAGAATGCCGTCGCCGTCAGCATCCACGAAGCGGAAGTCGCCGATCTGGGTGGTGCTGAAGTGGGGATAGCTGTCCAGTTCTTCCTGGTTGTGGAACACGCCGTCGGCAACCATAAGGTAGTAGCAGCCCACGGGCTGGCCCACCTGTGTGATGTAGTATGCGCCGGAGTAGTCGCCCGCTTTTATGATAGGTGCGTCTTCGTTGCCCAGATGCAGAACCTTGTTGCGGTTCAGTGTCCAGTTGGCAGAAGCCTCATAGTAGAAGTCGCCGAAGCTCTTGCGGGAAGTCAGGGCGATTTCCACGCCTGCGTTCTGCATGGAGCCGATGTTCATGTTGGAGGATGTGAAGCCGGACACCGAAGGCACCGGAACGTCGAAGAGCATGTTGGTGGTGCGGGAATAGTAGCCGTCCACCGTGATGCCCAGCAGGCCCTTCCACATAGAGAGGTCAAGACCTACGTTGGTCTGCGTGTTCTTCTCCCATCCGAGGTCGTTGTTGGCGATCTGGCTGGGATAGGTCTGGGTGCTGAGGCTGCCGCCGAGGTAGCCGGAGAGGGTGCTGCCGTACAGGGCCAGGTACTCGGAGTTGCCGATCTGGGCGTTGCCCGTCTGGCCTATGGAGGCACGGATCTTCATGTCGTCGATGAACGCGGCGCCCTTCATCCAGGGCTCGTCGCTGATGCGCCAGCCGATGGATGCCGCAGGGAAGTAGCCCCAGCGGGTGGCGGGAGCGAAGCGCGAGGATGCGTCACCCCTTATCGAAGCGGACACCATATAGCGTCCTTTGTAGGAATACTGGGCACGTACCAGCCAGGAGGCGAAGGTGTACGCGTATTCATTGTTATAGGTGTTTTCGATGTCGATGGTCTTGCCCTTGGTGGTGCGGATCTTGTCGTCGCCGCCTATGCCCTCTGCGTAGATCTGGGCGGTCTTCACCATCTGTTTCTCAGCCTCGTATGCGGCAACGGCGTTGATGCTGTGCTCGCCGAACGTGCGGTTGAAGGACAGCTGGTTGCTGACGGTCCAGTGCATGTAGTTGTTGTTCCAGGTGCGGGCCTTGGGGGTTACCTTGGACTGTTTTACCTGTGCGGGCTCCACGGTCCAGTCTATGTCCTCCTTGCCGCCCTGGGTGGGGAGGTAGGAGGGACGGTAGTAGTCGCGCTTGTAGGCATAGTAGTCGGCGCCCACGGTGATGCGGTATTCCAGACCCTTGATGATTTCGTAGCCGAGGTAGGCGTTCGCAATCACGTTGGCCTTTGTGCGCACGTCATCGATTTCCTTGGCGAGGGCCACGGGGTTGATGACGCCGTTGAACTGGGTGTCCACGTTTTTATAACGGAGGTATCCGTCACAGTCCCAGCAATAGGAACCGTCCTCGTTGTAGATGGGGAATATGGGGGCCGCCATCAGGGCGGAGGCGATCACGCCGTCGCTGCCGTACTGGCTGTTGGCGTCCACATAGTTGGTCTTGGAATAGGAAGGGGCTATGTTCAGTCCGTATTTGAACTGTTTCTTCTTGCCCAGTGTACCGTTCACGTTGGCGCGGAAGCCGTAGCGGGTGAAGTCGGACTCGATTATCGTGCCCTCGCGGTACAGGTAGTTGAGGCCCACGTAGTAGTTTATGTTGTTCCCCTTTCCGGAAATGGACAGGGCGTGCTTGTGGGCGAACGCGTTGCGGAAGATGGCATCCTGCCAGTCGGTATCGGTCAAGCCCGAGGTGTCATCCTGCAGGAAAGGCAGAACGACGGGGTCGTACCTCATGTACGTCTGCTTGCGGTAGGAGGCGTCGTTGGGGTCGGAAATTGTCGCATACTCGCCGCCGCGAAGGCCTTTCTCACAAAGATACACTCCGTTGCGGCCTTCCACGTACATCTGGGAGAACTCCTTGGCGTTCAGAAGGTCTATCTTCTTGGAAACGCTGGCAACGCTCACCTGGCCGTCATAGGTCACGGTGGGACGCTCCGTCTTGCCTTTCTTGGTGGTGATGAGGATCACGCCGCAGGAACCGCGGGAACCGTAGATGGCGGCCGCCGATGCGTCCTTGAGCACCTCTATGCTCTCTATTTCGGAGCTGTCGAGGTTGGCGAACGCACGCTCGTCGCAGGTCACGCCGTCTATTACATAGAGGGGGTCGTTGCCGGAGGTGGCGGACTGGATGCCGCGCACGCGGATGGCTACGTTGCCGTCGGGCTGGCCGCCGAGCTGGGTCACCTGCACGCCGGGCAGCTTGGCTGCCATCGCCTCACGGAAGTCGGCATTGGGCTGGTTGGCGAGGTCTTCGGCCTTCATCGAAACGATGGAGGTGGTGACGTCACGCCTGTTCTGCACGCCGTAGCCCACGACAACGGTCTCCTGCAGCATCTGGGCGTCGGGAACCAGCTTGAAGTCGGCTTTGGTCTGACCGTCTGCAAGTGTGTATTCGATTGTCTGATATCCTATATAGGAAATTATCAGTGTGGGGGTGGCGCCCTTCACGGCGAGGCTGTAGTTGCCGGCCGCGTCGGTGGCAGAGCCGTTCGTGGTGTTCTTGACAAGGACGGTGACGCCGATTGCGGGCGTTCCGTTCTCATCCACGATGTTGCCCGCTACCGTGCGGTTCTGGGCGAAGGAAGCAGCTGCCGCAAGGCAGAAGGCGGCCCCTGCAAAAATCATTTTTGCGAATGTTTTCATCTTGTCCTCCTATTTTTTCTGCGTTACTGTTTGGGTGTGGGTGTATTTGCCGGCGGCAAGATGAAGAGTTGCCGTGCGGGCCTCGCCCGTCGTGTTGGCCGTGTACTGCAGAACGGTTTCGCTGATGCCTTTGGCTCCGCTTGCGGGCACAACGCTCAGCCAGTCCTCGCCGGTGATCGTCCAGTCGGTGGAGGCATAGACCGTGATGGTCTTCGTGCCCTGCGCGTTTTCCAGCTCGGGGATGACGGAATAGATCACCACCGTGTCGGTGGGGGTTTCCTCCTTCATCTTCTGGCAGGATGTGAGCGCAAATGCCGCCACGACTGCAAGAATGATTGAACAGATTGTTTTTTTCATAAATATTGATGGTTTGGTGATTGTTTCTTTTGCGAAGTTAAAAACTATTTTCATATACCGTATTTAGATTTTGTCCTATCTTTTTGTTATTTTTTTTTAATTTTGTCCAAAGTATGAAAAGAGCGCTCCAAATCGTAGTTTTTGTTCTGTCCATTGTACAAGTCTCTTTTGGCCGGAACTTCGCAAACATCAATGTGGAGCGGGGGCTCAGCAGCAACACCGTGTCCTCCATCTGTCAGGACAGCCTCGGCCGCATATGGATGGCCACTAAGGGCGGCGTGAACCGCTACGACGGATACGATGTGACTGTTTTCCGTCACGATGACTGTGACCCCCGCACAATCCAGAGCAATCTTGTCAACGAGGTGTATCTGGCTCCCGACGGCGCCGTGTGGGCCTGCACGGCGGACGGCGTGGCAAGGTATGACATGACCCTCGGCCGTTTCGTTCCGCTGCAGATAGAAGGCGTCCGCTCCGTAGAGAATATGACTCATCTTGCAGGAACTGAATATCTTTTGTGCACCCGCAACAATTCCATAATTTATGATATGTACAACGGGCGAGCGCATGAGATGAAAGTGGACGGGAAAAGTTATGTGATTTATGATATCCTTGACCGCGACGGTTCCGAATTCTCGCTTGCGACTTCGTCAGGCACTCTGGAGACCTTCACTTATTCTTCCGAAAACGGCTTTTGTCGCAAATACGGGGCAGTCAGCGGTTTTGGTGGCAGCATAACCGAAATGATTTATGCCCCCGACTCCGGGATTTGGGCGGGGACGAACAAAGGTGAACTGCTTCTTTGCAGCCTAGCCGACTCTTCGTTCACTTCCATTGCGCTGCCCGGTTTCTCGCCACAGAGGGTGGAGGCCCTGCAGATGTCCGCCGAGGGCAGATTGTGGATAGGCACGAAGACGGGGATAGCCCTTTACGACGCAGATACCGAGGAATGCACGCGTATCGTCCACGACCCTTATGACAAGCGTTCCCTGTCGTCGGATGCAGTCCGCTGCATCTTCCGCGATCGCGACGGCAATATGTGGGTGGGCAGCAGCTACGGCGGGCTGGATATGGCCGCCGGCCGCGAGGATTGTTTCAGGATTCTGCACAAGCATCCGGAAAGTTCGCGCTCGCTCAGCGACGACATAATCCGTTCGCTGGGCGTGGATGAGGGCGGCAGGGTGTGGATTGGCACACGTTACAATGGCCTTAATTGCTACGACCCCTCTTCAGGGGAGGTAAGGGTTCTGGACGGCATCAGCCATATCCTGTGCCTGAACTTCCACGAAGGAGGGATTTATGCCGGCACCTACCGCGGCGGAGTGGTGGACGTGGATCCTGTCACTGGCCGTATGACAAGGCTGACCAGGAAAATCGACGTCAATGCCATCGAGCCGGCCGCCCACGGCTGTTATTGGATAGCCAGCCTGTCCGGACTGTATCTTTTCGACCCCGCTGCGGGGAAAGCTATGCAACGGGTGAAGACGGCGCAGGGCGGGCGGTTCTTCCGCGTGATGTCGCTGCTCACAGACAGTGAAGGCCACTTGTGGGTGGGCTCGAAGGAGAGTCTGCAGGTGATGCGCGTGGGCCCTGACAACACTCTTTCCGACGTCACTCCTGCCTCCCTTAAGAATATCGTGCGTGCACAGGTGCTGTTCCAGGATACGGCCGGAGCTGTCTGGATAGGCACTTCGGATGGCCTGCTGCGCTACAGCGGCGGAGCCCTTGCGCGCGCCAGTCACTCCTCGGGACTGGCGAACGCGAATATCAGCGGTATCGTGCAGGATGATTCCCTCCGCCTTTGGGTGAGCACGGACAATGCCCTGTGCCGTTACGATCCTTCCTCCGGCGAAGGCCGCCTGCTGCGCAGCGGGCGCGGGCTGTGCAGCGACCAGTTCAACGTGGGGGCCATATGCCGTGGCGCTGACGGCACAATATACGTGGGCGGCAGCAAGGGAGTGACGTATTTCCATCCGGAGGACCTGGACGAGGCTTCCCCGGCAGTGGTGCCGTATATCAGTGCAATTTATGTCCATAATGAACAGGTGCATCCCGGTGACGACAGCGGAGTGTTGTCGGCAGAAGCGGCTCTCACCCGCGAGATAATCCTGCGCCATTGGCAGGACTCCTTCACCCTGCATTTCACCTGCCCGGACTACTCCTCGTCCGGCAGCAACACTTTCGAGTATATGTTGGAAGGCTTCGACCACGGTTGGATGCATACTGACGCCCAGGCCGGTTCCGCCTCCCGCGAGGTCACCTACACCAACCTTCCGGGCGGAAAGTACACTTTCCGTTTGAGGGCGGCGAGCAGCGACGGCCTCTGGGCTCCCGACGAGGCGGTGCTGGAAATCAGGATAGTGCCGGTCTGGTACAAGAGTCCGGCCTTCAAGATAATCGCAATCCTGCTCCTGGTCCTGTTGCTGGTCGAACTTATGGTATCTGTAGTGAACCGTATCCTGCGTCGCAACCATCGGGAGATGGAAATGATGAAAGGGGAGTACGAAGGCAAATTGCGTCAGGCCAGGCTGAAAGACTACATTGGCGGGAGAGTCAGCAATCTTTCGGCTGAAGATGAGGATTTCGTGCTGACGCTGCTTGCAACGATAGAGGCCGGCGTTTCCAATCCGCAGTTCTCCGTCGAAGGCCTTGCCGCCGGAATGTGCATGTCCCGAAGCAACCTTCATCTTCGCGTCAAGAGCCTCACCGGCTCATCCCCGATGGATCTTGTCAAACGCATAAGGATGGAGAAGGCCTGCGCGCTCCTGCGCGGAGGAGAGCTGTCTGTGGCGCAGATAGCACAGGAGGCCGGATTCTCCTCCGCCTCCTATTTCAGCAGTGCCTTCAAGAAAGAGTTCGGCCTGTCCCCGGGCGAATTCGCCAGAAAGACAGGCCGTAACGCTTGACCGCTTCGTCCTTTCTTTCAGCGCTTCGGGGAGCGAGGTGATGCAGGGTATCGCAGGCGGGAATTTTGCAAAAAATCGCGCTAACGGTACCGGTATTGACCACCGTTAGGGGCAAATTGCGGGAAGGTTTTTGTTGCAAATGTACACTGTAAAGAAAAAATCTTTAATTTTGCAGGGTATGACCACAACGCGCCGCAAATACCCCATCGGGACCTACACCTTCGAGAAGTTCATCGAAGAAGGATATTCCTACATCGACAAGACCGACCTCGTGTGGAAAATAGCCCACGAAGCCAATTACATCTTCCTCAGCCGCCCGCGCAGGTTCGGCAAGTCCCTTCTGACCACCACCCTCAAAAGTTACTTCGAGGGTCGCAAGGACCTTTTCGAGGGTCTGAAGATAATGGGGCTGGAGAAGGATTGGATTGCCTATCCCACGTTCAGGTTCGACCTTAGCGGCATCAAGGAGCTGCCGATTGGGAATATGGCATATGAACTCAGGCGGTCAGTTGCATATTATGAGAAGAAATATGGATTTGTCTCCGATGCCAAGGATCCCGGAAAGGCTCTGGGGCTTTTGATAAATTCTATTTTCGACGCCACCGGCCAGAAGTCAGTCATAATCCTCGACGAATACGATGCCCCTCTTCTGAACTACCTCGACAAGCCGGAGCCTCTGGAGGAGGTAAGACGTATTCTCAAGGAGTTTTACACTCCCCTCAAGGAGAGCGACGCGTATCTGCACTACGTCTTCATCACCGGCATCACGAAGTTCAGCCAGCTGAGCATTTTCAGCACGATCAACAATCTTATCAACGTGTCGCTGATGCCCGAATACGAGGCAATTTGCGGCCTGACCGAGTCGGAAGTTTATGACAACTTCAAAGAAGAGATAGCCCAGATAGCCGAGATTTACAAAAAGCCTGTCGAGTGGGCGAAGCAGAAGGTGAAGGACAAGTATGACGGGTACCATTTTTCTTCTGCCAAGACCGATATCTACAATCCGTTCAGTGTCCTGACAGCAATGTTGCAGAGAAAGCTGGGGAATTTCTGGTTTTCCACCGGCCATTCAGCAAGCCTGGCCCGCATAATAATGAGCTACGGTACGGACCTTTCCGAAGTGGACGGGGTGCAGGCCGCGGAGTCATCCTTCGACCGCCCGACGGAGGCTATGGACAATGCTATCCCGCTTCTTTATCAAGCCGGCTATATCACCATCAAGGACTACGACTTCGATTCTGAGAGCTACACCCTCGGCATTCCCAACGGCGAGGTTCGCGTGGGGCTGATGGAGAATCTGATGCCTCTTAGTTTCAAGACGAGCGAACTGGCGATGAACGATATGGCCATCCGTTTCAAGAAGGCAATCATAAAGGACGACATCGAGGGTGCCCTTCTTGCTCTCAAGTCTTTCTTCGCCGGCATTCCGTATCCCGAAAACAAGGACACGATCCTTAAGACTGCGGAGCAGATGGAGTTCTACTACAAGCGTCTCTTCTTCATGGCCTTCTCGTTCATGAACGTGCAGCTGTACACCGAGGTGCCGCAGGCCGTTGGCCGCCCCGACGCTATAATGTTCCTCGACGATACGGTTTATGTCTTTGAAATCAAGCTGGACGGCACCGCCGCCGAGGCTATGGCGCAGATAGAAGAGAAGCACTACGCCCTCCCGTACGAGAACCAGGGCAAGAAGGTGGTGAAAATCGGCATCGGCTTCTCAACCCTCACAAGGACTTTCGAGGAGTGGGAGATTGTGCGATAGTCAAATTCCTGAATATCAGTTATTTAGGGGGGGGTAATAGCCTAAATATTTGGAAATCAAATAAATAAGTGCTATCTTTGCGGCCCGAAGCAAAGAATGATTTTCAAAGGTTTCATATCCTCCGGTGCTCTTGCGCATTGCCGCCCGAACCGGCGTGCAGCGGCGGCCCTCATGGCTCTCGTGAGGGGGGGCATAACCTATTACAAATCAGCAAATTACATAGTCTTAGAGCCTATTCTGGCCCGGAATTTCTGTCTGCAGAAACTTTCTCTGCGGGCTATGAGATTGCGGGTCAGGCCCGCAATGACGTGGGTCATGCCCGCAATGACGAACCCCGTCATCCTGAGCTTGACTCAGGATCTCCCAAGCCAA